>Ga0136653_10000503_pt1 | contig 20439 bp, 18 predicted proteins | sample LakKivw275mmetaG_FD_94866 | JGI IMG/M metagenome (GOLD analysis project Ga0136653, IMG submission 94866) | Anoxic lake water microbial communities from Lake Kivu, Rwanda to study Microbial Dark Matter (Phase II) - Lake Kivu water 275m metaG... | ecosystem: Environmental > Aquatic > Freshwater >...
AAATTATAGCATACCTCGGGTCAGGTCAAGCCCTCCCAGGCCTCGAAGACCGCGGCGACGTTCTCCGGGCGGGCGCCGATGCCGAACTCGCACTGGGCGATCGCGCCGCCCTGGCGCCAGAGGGCCCGGCGGACCGTCCGCACCGCGGCGGCGATGTCGGCCGGCGTGCCGTAGGGCAGCATGTTCTGGCGGTCGATCTCGCCCCAGAACGTGAGCTTCCCGGCGAAGCAGCGCCCGATCTCGGCGATGTCCATGCAGAACAGCTGGGCGTTGAGTGCGTCGAGCCCGATCTCGATGAGGTCGGGGAGGATCGCGGCGATGTGCCCGTCGGAGTGCATGAAGGCGTACTTGCCGTTCCGGTGCGCGATCTCGACGTAGTCCCGGTAGACCGGCTTGAAGATCTCGCGCCACAGGTCCGGCGAGACGAGGAGCCCCGACTGGCCGCCCCAGTCGTCGGCGAAGACGAGCGCGTCGACCTCCGTCCCGGCCCAGAGCGCCAACTCTTCCTTGAAGAAGCCGTGGATCCTCTCGAGGAGCCGGAAGAGCCCGGCCGGGCGCTCGGCGAGGTCGATATAGAGCGTCTCCGGGCCGCGCAGGAACTGGAGGAGCTCGAAGGGCCGGGCCCAGGTGTTGGCCAGAACGAAGGCGTCCGACCGGCCGCAGAAATCGTCCACGGCCTCGACCGCGACCGAGAGCTTCTCGCGGGGCGGGCGGACGGCCTCGACCTCGTCCCAGCCCCGGACCCGGGCCTCCTTGACCTGGCCGATGATGCCCCGCTGGGCGTTCTCGAAACGGCAGCCCCATTCGTCGACGAAGACGCCGGGCTCGTACTGCTCGCCCGAGGTCCGGAGCGGCTCCCGCAGGAAGGCCGGCGAGGTGACGATGTCGTCGGGGAAGCGGCGGCGGATCGCATCGAGCTCGGCCGGCCAGGTCATCTCGGCCCACGGAAGGGTCCAGAGGTGCCGGGGGACGCGGGCGGGGCCGCGGAATTCAAGGCAGTCGACGACGAGTCCGCGCGAGGTCATCACGCGGCGATGAGCCGGCCGATCTCCTCGACGGCCGACGCGGCGTCGGGGGCGTAGCCGCGGGCCCCGATCTGGTCGGCGTAGTCCCGGGTGACCGGGGCGCCGCCGATGACGACGGGGACGGCGAGGCCGGCGGCTCTCACGGCCTCGACGACGGCCTTCATCTGGACCATGGTCGTCGTCAGCAGGGCCGAAAGGGCGATGGCCCCGGCCGCGTTGGCCTGGGCAGCCGCCAAGTACTTATCCGGGGCCACGTCGACCCCGAGGTCGACGATCTTGTAGCCGTTGCCGCGGAGCATCATGGCCACCAGGTTCTTGCCGATGTCGTGGAGGTCGCCCTTGACCGTCCCGATGACGACGACGCCGCGGGGCTTGACGCCGGCCTTGGCCAGGTGAGGCTCGAGTTTGGCCAGCCCGGCGTGCATGGCCCGGGCGGCGACGAGGACCTCGGGGATGAAGACCTCGTTGTTCTTGAACTGGACGCCGAGGCGCTCCATCCCGGGGATCAGCCCCTCGTTCAGGATCTTCGCGGCCGGCAGGCCCGCGGCCAGGGCCTGGTCGACGAGCGCCTCGACCTCGGCCTTCTTGCCGGCGATCAGTGCGTCCTGCATGGTGTTGAGCATCTCGGTTCTCCTTCGGTCAGCGGATGAAAGGGAAGCTGAGAAAGATCTGGAGGCCCGACGTCCGGACCGAGCCGGCCGCGGCCGGGTCCCTGAGGACGTCGGCCAGGCCCCCTTGATAACGGATGTGGAAGACGAGCCCCTCGCCGCGGCGCGGCTTGGTGATCGTCCAGGCGGCCTCGAGAACGAAGCCGTAGTTGACCTTCCGGTAGTCCGCGGTGACGTCCCGGGTGTGGAGGAGCTCCTCTCCGTCCGCGAGTTCGGCCCGGAAGCGCTCGCTCGCCGAGGAGAGGAAGCCGACGAACGGGCCGGCGCCGAGGTCGAAGCGGCCCAGCCGGTAGAGGACGCGGACGGGGAACTCCAGATAGTCCAGGACGATGGCCGACTTGGCCGGCTCTGCGAAATAGGGATCGAGGGCGGGGTCGCCGGTCGTGACGAACGGGATCTCCGTCGCCCCCTTCCGCGTGAACACGGTGACCTCGGGGGCCAGGCGGAGCTTTTCGGCGAGGCGGATCGAGGCGAAGAGGCCGAGGTCGAACCCGCCGATCCGGTCGCCGTACCCGAGGCCCCGGAGCTTGCTGCAGCTCAGGCCGAACTTGAGGCCGAAATAGAGCTTGTCCGTCGCGGCCTTGTCCCCGGCGATCTGGCTGACGATCGACGACTGGCCGAAAACCTGCCCGGCCGCGGCGAAGAGCGCCGCGAACAGGGTCAGCGCGAGCACGCCTTTCCTCATGGTTACGCAAGAATATCCCAACCCGGTCCCGTTTTCAAGACCGAGAAGATGGGGTCAAACCTACCTTTTGCAGCAAAAGGTAGGTTTGACCCCATCTGTGATAATATAGGGCCGGGCGGGACCATGAGAAAGCTCAGGGTCGGAGTTGACAGCTACAGCCTCAAGCCGCTCAACCTCACCCCGTTCGAGCTGCTCGAATGGGCCGTGCTGAACGAGGCCGAGGGCGTCCAGTTCTCGGAGGTCAACCTGCCGCCCGGCACGACCGCCGACAAGACCTTCCTCCAGGAGCTCCGGAGCTACGCTGAAGAGAACCGGCTCTACATCGAGTGGGGCGGCGGCGAGCACATCCCGGTCGACCTCGCGACCGGCAAGCCCAAGGACATCCTCACCGCGAACCGCCGGGCGGCCGACCAGGCCCTCCAAGTGGGCTCGCCCACCGTCCGGTCCTGCTCGGGCGGCCTGATGCGCTGGAAGAAGGAGGGCCCGTCGACCGACGAGCTCCTCCGGGCCATGGCCCCGGCCCTCCGCGCGCAAAAGCCGGTGCTCCGCGACTTCGGCGTCGTCCTGGCCATCGAGACCCACTTCGAGTTCACCTCGTTCGAGCTCCTCCGCCTCTTCGACATGTGCGCCGCGGTCCCGGGGGAATACCTGGGCATCTGCCTCGACACGATGAACCTCCTGACCATGCTCGAGGACCCCGTCCAGGCGACCAAGCGCCTCCTCCCCTGGGTCGTGACGACCCATATCAAGGACGGCGGCCTGCTCCTCGCGGAGGACGGCTTCGTATCCTTCACGGCCGAGGCGGGGAAGGGCGTCATCGATCTCCCGGCGATCATCGAGATCCTGGGCGCGGTCCATCCGCACCTCACCCTGACCGTCGAGGACCACGGCGGCGACTTCCCGATCCCGGTCCACGACCCGGAGTTCCTGGCCCGCTTCCCCGACCTTTCGGTCGCGGAGCTCGTCCGGCTGCTCAAGCTCGCGGAAAGGACTCGGGCCCTCCATGACGCGGGCAAGCTCTCCGTCCTGCCCAGGGACCGTTGGGCCGCCGTCTGCGGCGAACGGGTCAAGCGCGACATCCAGGCCCTCCGGCGCAGCGTCGCCGGGCGGAGAGGCTAGGCCGAGATGGCCCCTCATGCCAGGTTCCGCTTCCGCTCCGCCGAGGGACTTTGCGCCGAGGCCCGGCGGCTCGGCCTCGATCTTCCTTACAAAGAGGATGCCTCCATTCTCGTTGAAGAGGCCGCGCTGGCCGGCCGCAAGATCCCCAACCGGCTGGCCGTCCTGCCGATGGAGGGGGCCGACGCCGACCCGGCCGGCGGCCCGTCCGACCGGACGCTCCGGCGCTATCGCCGGTACGCCGCCGGCGGCGCCGGGCTCATCTGGGTCGAGGCCGCGGCGGTCCGCCCCGACGGCCGCTCCAATCCCCGCCAGCTCCTGCTCACGGAGGAGAACGTCGGCACGTTCGCCAAGCTCGTCGACGAGACGCAGGCCGCGGCCAAGAAAGAATGGGGCTCGACCCACCGGCCCCTCCTCATCCTCCAGCTGACCCATTCGGGGCGCTTCGCCAAGCCGGAGGGAAAGCCCCGGCCGCGGATCGTCCAGCACAATCCCCACCTCGACCGGATCCACGGCCTGCCCCCCGATTACCCTCTCGTCCCCGACGACGAGCTCGAGGCCGTCCGGGACGATCTCGTCGAGGCGGCCGATCTCGCGTCCGTGGCCGGTTTCGACGGCGTCGACGTCAAGGCCTGTCACGGCTACCTCGTCTCCGAGACCCTGGCCGCCCACGACCGCGAGGACAGCCGCTACGGCGGGACGTTCGAGAACCGGGCCCGCCTCCTCCTCGACACGGTCAGGCGCATCCGCGAGGAGACGCCGGGCCGTCTCGTGACCAGCCGTCTCTCCGCGACCGACCTCGTGCCCTTCCCGTTCGGCTTCGGCATGGACCCGGACGAGCCGGACGCGATCCGCCTCGACGAGCCCAAGGCGCTCGTCGGGCTGCTGGCCCGGGCCGGCGTCCGCTTCCTGGCCCTGTCGCTGGGCATCCCCGCCTGGAAGCCCCATTTCGGGCGGCCGTTCGACAAGCCGGTCCCCGACGGCCCGGTGCCGGACGAGCACCCGCTCGAAGGCGTTGCCCGCCACCTCCGCGTCGCCACGGAGATCCAACAGGCCGCCCCGCGCGTCGACATCGTCGGGGCCGGCTATTCCTGGCTCCGCGCCTACGCGCCGGGCGTGGGCGCGGCCATGGTCGCCGCCGGGCGCACGGCCGTCATCGGCTTCGGCCGCGGCGCCCTGGCTGACCCGGACTTCGCCGCGGACCTCATCCGGGACGGCGGGCTCGACCCGGGCCGGGTCTGCACCACCTGCTCGCTCTGCTCGGACCTCCTCCGACGCCAGGAACGGGTGGGCTGCGTCGTCCGGGACCCGCTCTATAAAAGGAGCGCCGGGGCCGCCCGGAAAGGGGCCCGGACGGCATGAGGACGACCCGGGTCCGGATCGGCGGGCGGGCCTACCCGGTCCACTCGCTCAACACGATCATCATCGGCAGCGGGGCGGCCGGCCTCAACGCCGCCGTCCGCCTGCACGAATACGGCCAGACCGACGTCGCGGTCGTCACCGAGCGGCTCGGGGCCGGGACCTCGGCCAACGCCGGGTCGGACAAGCAGACCTATTACAAGCTGTCCCTCTCCGGCGACCGGGCCGATTCCGCCGCCGACATGGCCCGGGACCTCGCCGCCGGCGGCTCGATGCACGGCGACATCGCCCTGGCCGAGGCCCAGGGCTCGCTCGAGGCCTTCTTCCACCTCGTCGCCCTGGGTGTCCCATTCCCCTACGACCGCTTCGGCGCCTTTGTCGGCTATAAGACCGACCACGACCCGCGCCAGCGGGCGACCTCGGCCGGGCCGCTGACCTCGCGGCTGATGTTCGAGCGCCTTCGCGCCGAGTGCCGCCGCCGCGCGATCCGCGTCTTCGACGGGCACGACGTCCTCGCCCTGCTCGTCCAAGGGCGCGGCGAACGGCGCGAAACGATCGGCGCCGTCGCCCTCGACCGCTCGAAGCTCGGCGCGGCGGACCGCGGCTTCGTCCTGTTCAACGCGGTGAACGTCGTCGCGGCCTCGGGCGGACCCGGCGGGATGTACGAGCACTCCGTCTACCCGGAGAGCCAGACCGGATCGCACGGCCTCCTTTTCGAAGCGGGGGCCGCGGCCCACAACCTGACCGAGTCCCAGTTCGGGCTGGCCTCGACCAAGTTCCGCTGGAACGTCTCCGGCACCTACCAGCAGGTCGTGCCCCGCTACATCTCGACCGACGCCGCGGGCGGCGACGAGCGCGAGTTCCTCAACGACTTTTTCCCCGACATGGGCCGCCTGGCCACGGCCGTCTTCCTGAAGGGCTACCAGTGGCCGTTCGACCCGCGCAAGGCGGCCGAGGGCGGCTCGTCCCTCATCGACATCCTCGTCCACGAGGAAACGGTCGTCAAAGGCCGGCGGGTCTTCCTCGACTACCGGACCGATCCCCGCGGCGACTCGCGGCTCGGGCCTTTCGCGCCGCCGCTGCTCGCCCCGGAGGCCTTTCGCTATCTCGAGCGGTCCGGGGCCCTGATGGCGACACCGATCGCCCGCTTGCGCAAAATGAATCCCCCGGCCGTGGCCCTCTACAAGGCCCACGGCATCGACCTCGAGCGCGAGCCGCTCGAGATCGCCGTCTGCGCCCAGCACAACAACGGCGGCTTCCGGGCCTCGATCTGGTGGCAGTCGAACGTCCGCGGCCTCTTCCCCGTCGGCGAGGCCTGCGGCACCAATGGCGTCCCTCGGCCGGGGGGTTCGGCCCTCAACGCCGGCCAGGTCGGCAGCGCCCGGGCGGCGCTTTTCATCGCCCGCCGCCGGGCCGGCCGGCCGCTTGCCGAGGCCGCCTTCGTCCGGGCCGCGGACAAGCTCGTTGGGGCCAAGCGCGACTTGGCCGAGGCGATGCTCGCCCGAAAAAAGGAAGGCTCCCTCTCGCCGGCGGCCTGCGTCGCCGAGGTCCGGCGGCGGATGTCGGCTTGCGGCGCGATCGTCCGGAGCCCCGCGGATGTCCGCGCCGAGACCGTTCGCGGCCGCGAGCTCCTTCTCCGGGCGGGCCGGGAGCTTCGGGCCGCCTCGGCCCGGGACCTGCCGCGGGCCTTCAAGGCCCTCGACCTCATCCTGACCCACGCCGTCTATCTCGAGGCCATCGATGAGTACCTCGCGAGGGGCGGCCGGAGCCGGGGCTCTTATCTTGTCCCCGACACGGCCGGAACGCCGCCCCACCCCGGCCTCGGGGAGCGCTGGGCCTTTGTCCTGGCCGGGCCGGACGATCCCACGGAGAAGGCCATCCTGGAGGTCCGGCTCGATCCCCGCGGCCGCGTGCATAAGAAATGGGTCCCGGTCCGCCCTGTGCCCAGCGCCGACGGCTGGTTCGAGACCGTCTGGGACGACTTCCGGAACGACCGGATCGTCGCCGAGGAGGAATGAGCGTGCCCAAGAACAGGCGTCCGTCCGCGCCCGCCGCCGTCGTCACCGGCGCGGGCCAAGGCATCGGCCGGGGCATCGTCCTGGCCCTGGCCCGCGAAGGGTTCGACGTCGTCGGGATCGACATCGTCTTCGAGCCCGGCGACCGAAAGAAAGGGCTCTTCGAGGTCAAGGACCGGGTCGCCGAGATCGGCGGGCGGTTCCTGCCCGTCGCCGGGGACATCGCGAGGATCGAGGACCACGACCGGATGCTCGACGCGGCGATCGGCGTGTGCGGGCGGATCGACGTCCTGGTCAACAACGCCGGCATCTCCGTGGCCAAGCGCCTCGACGTCCTGGAGACGGAGCCGGCGAGCTATGACCGGCTCCTCTCGACGAACGCCCGCGGGCCGTTCTTCCTGAGCCAGAACGCGGCGAAACGGATGCTCGCCCAGAAGGCTCTCAAGAACGGCCGCGCCCCGGCCATCGTCTTCATCACCTCCATTTCGGCCGTCGTCTCCTCGACCTCGCGGGCCGAGTACTGCATCTCCAAGGCCGCCCTGAGCATGACCGCGACCCTGTTCGCCGACGCCCTGGCCGCCAAAGGCATCGGCGTCTACGAGGTCCGCCCCGGCATCATCGCCACCGCTATGACCGCCGGGGTCAAGGAAAAATACGACCGGCTGATCGCCGGCGGGCTCGTCCCCCAGGGGCGCTGGGGCCGGCCCGAGGACGTCGGGCGGGCCGTGGCCGCCCTGGCCCGGGGCGACTTCGCCTTCTCGACCGGGGCCGTGATCGAGGTGAGCGGCGGCATGAACGTCCGCCGGCTCTGAGCCGGCGCTTTTTACAGGGCCGGGCGCCTGTGGTATCCTAAAACCCGCGGAGGGAACAATGAGCGATCACAAGACCCAAGGCCGTATCTTCTGGGGGCTGCTGCTCATCGTCATCGGCGGCCTTTTCCTGTTCGCCCAGATGGACTGGTGGGATTTCGGCGAGGTCGTCTCCCGCTTCTGGCCGGTCATCTTCATCCTGCTCGGCCTGTCCATGCTCGTGAGCAACAACTTCAAGAACGTGGGAGGAGGCGTGTTCTTCATCCTCTTCGGGACGTTCTTCCTCCTCGTCAAGTGGGACATCCTTCACGCGGTCTGGCGCTACATTTGGCCGGTGGCCATTATCGTCGCCGGTCTCTGGATCCTCCTCAGGCCGGCCTGGCATCCGGACAAAAAAAGACCGTCTGAGACGACCGCCGACGACCTGAACATCAGCCAGGTCTTCTCCGGGACGTCGCGCAAGATCGAGTCCCGGAACTTCAGGGGCGGCAAGGCCGACGTCGTCTTCGGCTCGGCCGAGATCGACCTCCGCGGGGCCAAGCTGGCCGAAGGCCAGGCCACGCTCGTCCTGTCGGCCGTCTTCGGGGGCATCGAGGTCATGGTCCCGCGCGAATGGCAGATCGTGCTCGAAGGGACGCCCGTGCTTGGCTCGATCGAGAGCCACAAGAAGCCGTCCGGGGCCGCGCCAACCGAGACCCTGACCATCCAAGGATCGGCCGTTTTCGGCTCGATCGAGGTCAAAGAATAGGGCGGGTCATGCGGAAAGGCCTTCTCTGGACCCTGGCGGTCCTCATCACCCTGTTCTCGGCCGTCTACCAGCGGAAAACGGGGCCGACCTATCCCCTGAAGGGGCAGGCGGTCGTGGCTGGCTCGGAGGTCCGGTTCGAGCTCCCCCGGAGCGCAGAAACATCCGCGGACGCCGAGGTGGCGGTCGCCGCGCCGGTGCCGCTCGAGGGCTGGCTCGAGTGGAAGCGCACCCCCACCGAGGACGCCTGGGCCCGCGCCCCGATGACCCGGGAGGGGGACCGCCTGGCGGCCCGGCTGCCCCGGCAGCCGGCGGCCGGCAAGCTGGCTTACAAGGTCGTTCTCGCGAACGGCGCGGACGAGACCGTGATCACCGGCGTCGAGCCGGTCATCCTCCGCTTCAAGGACCCCGTGCCGGCCTGGGTCCTCATCCCGCACGTTCTGGTCATGTTCGCCGGGATGCTATTCTCGACGGCGGCCGGCCTGGCCGCGCTCGACAAGAAGCGGAGCCCCCGGCGGCTCGTCCTCTGGGCGGTCGGGCTGCTCTTCCTCGGGGGTTTTATCCTTGGACCTCTTATGCAGAAGTTCGCCTTCGGCGTCGCCTGGGCGGGCTTTCCGCTCGGGACGGACCTGACCGACAACAAGACGCTCATCGCCTTCCTCTTCTGGATCGCCGCCCTCATCGCCGGCCGGAAAGGGAAGCCGGCGCGGCCGTTCGTCATCGCCGCGGCGCTCGTGACGCTCCTCATCTTCCTCATCCCGCACAGCCTGTTCGGATCGGAATACAACTATCTGCGAAACGACTAGGGAAGGGATCTCATGAAAAAGAAGACCCTCGTTCTCGTGGCCGTGTTGGGGTTGGCAGGGGCGGGCGCGGCTTCATTTCTGCCCCAATCTCTGAAAGGGCCGGCGGTCCCGGAGAACGTCCTGAGCGTCTTCAAGAGACACTGCGTTCGATGCCATACCGGCCCTAACCCTCCCAAGGGCCTGAGCCTCATCCCCGCGAAGGCGGCGGCCCTGATCGATGCGCCGAGCGCGGAAGTCCCTTCCCTGAAGCTCGTCGACACGACGGCACCGGAAACGAGTTACCTCTTGAAGAAGGTCCGCCGCGAGAAGGACATCGCCGGCAAGCCCATGCCGCCCGGCAAGGCCCTGGCCGCCGAGGAGATCCAGGCCATCGAAGCCTGGATCGCCGGCCTCAAATAAGCAAAAGAACGGCTTTTAAGGGGCCTTCTGCCCGTCCCGCTTGAGGTCCACGCTCACATTCGCAGCCTTGAGATATTTCGACTCGAGGAGTTTCGCCAACAGCATCTTGAAGTCCGCGGCGTTCATGATGTCGACGGTGATCTCCCCGAGGAGGGGGAAATCTATCCGTCCCTGAGGCGAAACCAGATAACGACCTTGAAGATCGGGCACCCCGCTCACGTCGATCACGAGGGTATCCCCCGGCTTTATCCAGTTCTCTTTGAGCTGGAAGCGGACGGTCGCCGTGAACACGATGGGCTGGGCCTTGCCCTCGTGGACGAACGGCTCGTAGACCCACTGGCGGACGGCGTCGATCGCGGCCTGGTCGAGGAGCGGGATCGAGCGCAGGACTTTAGTGTCCGCGACCCGGCCGTACTCGTCCGTCTTGACGCTGAGGATGACCACTCCCTCGACGCCGGCGACGCGGGCGATCTCGGGATAGACGGGCAGGACCTCCTTGATGAGCTTGGGAGGCTTGATGTCGCCGGTGGCTTTGATGGCCCCCTCGGCGAACTTGTCGACGGCGCGTTCGGCCTTGCCCTCGTCGAGCGTGAACCTGACCGTCACCGTGAAGACGACCTTGTGGGGTTTGCCGTCGATGACCATGGGTTCGTATTTCCACTGCTTGACGGCGTCGGTCGCGGCCTGGTCGAGCAGCGGGATCGAGCGCAGGACGCGCGTCTCGATGACGTTGCCCTGCTCGTCGGTCTTGGCCTCGAGGATGACCGCGCCTTCGACCCTGGCCTTGGCGGCTTCCTTCGGGTAGGTCGGCTTGACCTGTTTGATGAGCTTGGGCGGCTGGACCTTGCCGACGGCCCGGACGGCATCGCCTTCGATCCCGCCCGCCACGCCTCCGACGACCCCGCCGACGACGCCACCCTCGACGCCCCCTTCGACCCCGCCCTCGACGCCTCCGGCGACGCCGCCGCTGACGCCGCCTTCGACCTGAGGCTTCTTCTTGTCATCGAGCTTGAACTGCATGGTCACGGTGAAGACGACCGGCTGGGGCTTGCCGTCGATGACCATGGGCTCATAGACCCACTGCCTGAGAGCGTCCAGGGCCGCCTGGTTGAGAAGAGGGATGCCCCGGAGGATCTTGATGCTCGCGACCCGCCCGTAGGTGTCGGTCGTCGCCTCCATGATGACGACGCCCGCGACGCCGGCCTTCGAGGCCTCCTCGGGGTAGACCGGCTTGACCTCCTTGATGAGCTTAGGCGGCTTGACCTTGTCGCTTCCGGCCTTGACGACCCCGCCGACGACGCCACCAACCGTCCCGCCCGCGGGTTTGGCGGCGGCCGCGGCCGGCACGCCGGTCCAGCGCGCGACTCTTAGGGTGATGAAGTACGGCTTCTGCTCCGTATTCTCGAAACCGAAGACGGCCGCGGTCTTGTCCGGCAAAGAGAACTCGGTATCGAGCAGGTTCGACTTCTTGTCTGCGCCCTGCTCGTAGACCTCGATCCGGAACTGGTTGCGGGCCGGGACCTTGCCCGGGGTGACGAAGACGGCGTATTCCCGGCCGTTCAGCCGGAACATGTGGAAGGCCTTGTCGGCCGTCCCGCTCTGCATCCAAACGAGCTCGGCCTCTGTCAGAAGGCTGACATTCTTGAGGCTGTAGACCTTCTTGATCTGCTGTTCGGTCTGAACGTCCTCCTCGAGCTCGTAGTTGGCCAAGGTCTTGAATTTCAGATAGGACGATGTCACCGGCTTGGGCGGCGCCGGCGCGCCCTCCCGCGCGCCTTCGAGGATACGCATCTTAAGCTCGAACGCCGCGGCCGACGATCCCGAAGCCTGTCCGGCGGAAACGGACGCGGCGAGCCCGGCCAGCACGCCGACGGCGAGGAGCGTTCCCGCGAAAAGGAGCCAACGGTGCTTTCTCATCATCACCCTCCTTAGGGGGTCCTTTGGGCCCAGACGAAGACCGTGTCCGAGCCCTGAGGCTGATAGACGAACGTTTGGGCGGGCGCGCCGCCCACCTTGACATAAGCGATCTCGAAGCGAACGGGCCCGGCCGCGGTCGGCGTTTCGATCTCCCGGAGGACCCAAAAGCCGGTGACCGCGATGACCAAGGCCAGGGCCGCGACGGCCGCCACCTGCCACGCGGCTCCGGCGGCGACCCGCGGCGTTTCCGGAACGCGCCCCGGCCGCTCCCGTCGCGCGGCGATCCTCGGCCAGAGGGCCCGGGGGTCGCCCACCCGGTCCGGAACGACGAGAAGCCCTCGCGCCTCTTCCCGGCTGAGGAGCCGGGCCTGGCAGCGCGGACAGCCCTCCATGTGGCTCCGGATGAGCCAGTCCCGGATGGGCCGCAGGGGCAGGGCGGCATAAAGAAGGTCAGCCATTCTGCAAAACATGGGTGTTCTCCAGCAGGGCTTTGATCTTGCGGCGGGCGTTGAAGAGATAGACGCGGGCCGTCGAGGCCGAGCAAGTCAGGACCTCCGCGATGTCCTTGGCCGAGTAGCCTTCGTTGGCCCAGAGCGCGAGGGCCGTGCGTTCGCGCGGCGAGAGCTTCTTGAGAAGGACGGACGGCACGGGTTCGGGGTCGGCGCGACCGGGGTTCCCGCCCCGCCCGACGACGTCCGGTTCGAATCGGGCCTTGGCCGAGAATTCCTTGAACCGCCTCCTCTTTCTGAGCATGTCGAGCGATCTCCTGTAGGCGATGGTCAGGAGCCAGGTCTTGAAGCTCCGGGCCCGGTCGTACCGGTCGAGGCGCCGGAAGACCTGGAGGAAGGTTTCCTGGCAGACGTCCTCGGCGTCCTGCCTGTTGCCGATGACGTTGAGGGCCACGGACAGGACGAGATTCCCATAGGCCTCGACCATCGCCCGCTGGGACAAAGGGTCCCCCGCGAGGCAGCCGTCGATCGTCTCTCGCTCGTTCACGGGAGCCTTTGTCCCTCGTTCCATCCGAGAATACGCCGCCGCCCTCTGGGGCGTTTAGGGGATCGCTCTCCCCGGCCCTATTGTGTCACCGTTGCCATATTCTTGTCACATCCGCTTGATTGGAGGGCGAAGCAAACAGCCGAACCCGACATTGGAAAAGTTTAGCCGGGCCGCGTGACGGACGAGGGGAGTTTACATGTAAACCGACAAAACGTGTTTGAGCGAGCCGTAGCGGACGGCGAGTGAGTTGTTTTGGCGCCGAGTCCGGCGCACGGACCGGCGTCTTTAAACTTTTCCAGGAGGGAGAGGCTGCTTGCGAGCCGTTTTTGACATTTTATACGCGTGTTTGATAGATTTTGGCGCACATGAAGACTAAAAGCCAGGACCGCTTCAAGGTCCTCGTCGAACAGCTGCCGGTCGGGGTCTACCGGACGACCCCCGAAGGCGCCTTCGTCGAGGCCAACGCCGAGCTCATCCGGATGCTCGGCTTCAAGAGGCTCGCGGACCTCTTCCGCCACAACGTCAAGGATTTCTACGTCAAGGGCCAGGACCGGGTCGTCCATCTCCGCAAAATGTCGGCCAAGGCGACGGTCTTCTACGAGTTCGAGCTCCGCCGGGCCGACGGCCGGAAGTTCTGGGTCCGCGATTACAGCCACCGGGTCCAGGACCCCGACGGGACCTGGCATTACGACGGCATCCTCGTCGACGTCACGGAAAGAAAGGCCGCCGAACGCAAGCTCCGGCTGACGCTGCAGAAGCTCCGGCTCTCCAACGAGAAGCTCGAGAGCCTGTCCCTATCCGATCACCTGACCGGGCTCTTCAACCGCCGGGGCTTCTACTCGTTCGGCCTGCAGCAGATGAAGATCGCCAAGCGTCTCAAGGCGGACAACTACCTCGTCTTCCTCGACATCGACAACCTCAAGGAGGTCAACGACGCCTACGGGCACGCCGTAGGCGACCTCCTCTTGCAGGGCGTGGCCGCGATCCTGCGGACGACCCTCCGGGAATCGGACGTCATCGGGCGCATCGGCGGCGACGAGTTCGCCGTCCTGGCCATGCGCTCCAAGGGCCTGGGCGAAAAGAGCCTGATGGCCCGGATCGAGGAGGGCGTCGCGGCCTTCCGCGTCAAGGGTTACGCGCGGCTGCGGCTGTCCGTCAGCATGGGCCTGGTCGCCGTCGATCCGCAGAAATACCAGCAGCTCGACGATTTTTTAGCCCACGCCGATTTCCTCATGTATCAGCAAAAACGTGAAAAAGAACGACAGGAGAACCCGCAATGACATCCACCCGAACGAAGGTCCTCGGCCTCGCCGCCGTCCTCATCCTCGCCTCCGCGTTCGGCCTCGCGGCCCAGGACAAGCCGGCCGAAAAACCCGCCGCCCCGGCAGCGCCGGCCGGCCCAAGGGCCATCGCGCTCCTGGACATCCTGGCCTGGAAGTCCATCGGCGCCGCCGAGCTCTCCCCCGACGGGAACTGGTTCATGTACCGCCTGTCCCCTCTCGAGGGCGAGAGCGAGGTCGTCATCCGCGAGGTCAAGGGGACGAAGGAGCACCGCTTCCCGATCGGCGAGGCGCCGCGGTTCGGCGGCTCGCTCCGGACCAGCTTCTCGGCCGACTCGAAATGGGCCGCCTTTCTCGCCTATCCCGGCTCGAAGGAAGCCAAGGCTATGCGGAAAGAGAGGAAGCGGGTGACGACGACAGCCGTCCTGGTCGACCTGGCCAAGGGCGAGAAGACCGAGTTCGAGAAGGTCCGGTCCGTCGCCTTCTCCGGCGATAACCCCGGCTTCGTCGCCCTGCACCGCTACGCGCCGGAGAGCCAGGACAAGGAAAAGGACAAGTGGACGGGCTCGGACCTGGTCGTCCGGGAGCTGGCGACCGGAAAAGAGGTCAACATCGGCAACGTCGCCGAGTTCGCCTTCGACAAGGCCGGCGCCAAGCTGGCCTTTCTTATCGACGCCCAGGGCCAGGCCGCTAACGGCCTGGAGCTCCGCGACATGGCCACCGGCGCGGTCACCGCGCTCGAGAACGACAAGGCCGCTTACAAGTCCCTGGCCTGGACGGAGAAGGGCGAAGCGCTCTCCTTCCTCAAAGGCAAGGAAGACAAGGCCTATGAAGACAAGCTCTGGAGCGTCGTCGGCTTCACCGGCTTCCGCGACCCGAAGGGGCCACGAAAAGTCGTGTACGACCCCGCCGCCGATAAGACCTTCCCCGAGGGCCTGACGGTCAGCCCCGACCGGGCCCCGGCGTGGACCGAGAGCTTCGACGCCATCCTCTTCGGCATCCACGAGGTCCAGAAGAAGGACGCGGACAAGAAGGACGCGCCGGCCGCGGGGCCGGGGGCGCCCCCGGCGGCGGGCCCGGGCGCCGACGCGGACGAGGATGTCCCCGACCTCGTCATCTGGCACGGCCAGGACAAGCGGCTCCAGTCGGAGCAGCAGGTCCAGCAGCAGCGGGACAAGAGCTTCAGCTACCTCGCGGAATACCGCGTGGCCGAGAAGAGATTCATCCGCCTGGCCGACGATGATCTCCGCGACGTCTCGCCCGCGCCCAAAGAAAGGTACGCGATCGGCGAGGACATCCGGGCCTACGAGCTCGACTCGAACCTCGACGGCCGGAACTTCTCCGACGTCTACGTCATCGACATGAAGACCGGGAAACGGACCCTGGCCCTGACCAAGTGCCGCTACATGTTCATGCCGCTCTACGACGGCGGGCACTTCCTCTATTACGAGGACGGCCATTTCTTCACCTACGATATGGCCACGGGACGATCGGTCAATATCACCAAGGACGTCCCGGCCTCGTTCGTCAACGAAGACAGCGACACCAACGTCGTCAAGCCGCCCGATTACCCCGTCGGTTCGACCAAGGACGGCCTCGCCGTCCTGCTCTCGGACGGCTGGGACATCTGGAGCGTGCCCGTCAGCGGCGCCGGCAAGGCCGTCAACCTGACCGGGAACGGGGCCAAGGACAAGCTCCGCTACCGCCGGCTCCGGATCGACCCGGAAGAGAAGGCGGTCGACCTCGCGGCACCCCAGTACTTCAGCGTCTACGGCGAGTGGACGAAGAAGGCCGGCCTGGCCCGGCTCGACAAGGGCAAGACCGCGCCGGCGCTGCTCGTCTGGGACGACGCCGGATTCGGCGGCCTGGCCAAGGCCAAGAAAGCCGACGCCTTCGTCTACACCCGTGACACCTACAAGGACTATCCCGATTACTACGCCGCCGACGCGTCGCTTCTCAACGGCCGCCGGTTGACCGAGGCCAACCCCCAGCAGAAGGACTTCCTCTGGTCGAGCGGGTCGATCCTCCTCGACTACAAGATGGACCCCAAGAGCGGCCTGGACAAGAGCCTCCAGGCGGCGCTCTTCCTGCCGGCCAACTACGAGAAGGGCAAGCGCTACCCGACGCTCGTCTACTACTACGAGAAGATGTCGCAGCAGCTCAACCGCTACGCTCAGCCCTCCGCCAACGGCTTCAACAAGTCTGTCTACACGAGCAACGGCTACGCGGTCCTGATGCCCGACATCACCTACAAGATCAACGACCCGGGCATGTCCGCGGTTTGGTGCGTGCTCCCGGCGCTCGACGCGGCTGTGGCGGCCGGCGTCGTCGACCGGGCCAAGGTCGGGCTCCAGGGCCATTCGTGGGGCGGCTACCAGACGGCCTTCCTCGTCACCCAGGCCGAGTTCGCGGCCGCCGTCGCCGGCGCCCCGCTGACGAACATGATCAGCATGTACAGCTCGATCTACTTCAACTCGGGCTCGGCCAACCAGCCCATCTTCGAGTCGAGCCAGGGCCGGTTCAAGGGCGGCTACTGGGACAACCTCGAGGCCTACCAGCGCAACTCCCCGGTCTATTACGCCACCCAGGTCAAGACGCCCCTCATCATCCTGCACAACGACAAGGACGGGGCCGTCGATTGGAACCAGGGTATCGAGTACTACAACACGCTGCGCCGGCTGAAGAAGCCGGTCGTCATGCTGCAGTACGTCGGCGAGAACCACGGCCTGCAGAAGCCGGCCAATCAGCGAGATTACACCGTGCGGATGAAGGAGTTCTTCGACCATTACCTCATGGGCCGGCCCGCCCCGTCCTGGTACACCGACGGCGTGCCCTACCTCAAGCTCAAGGACCATCTCAAAGAGCGGGCCAAGGACCTGAAACCGGCCGAAAAACCGGCGGAAAAAGCGGAGAAAAAAGAGCCCGGCAAGTAGTCGCCGCGGGACGCGCGAGTCGCGCTCCCAAAGCGCTAACGGGAAGTTGAGGACCGGCCGGCCCTATTTGTCTGTGAGAAAAAGGCGCCCTGGACCAGCCTCTCGCGATGAGAATGAGAAGGCTGGCTGGTGAGGCGCCAAGGTTTCAAAGGAAAAGGAAGCGGGGCTAAGGAGGATCCCTCTCCAGCCAGCGTTTTCATTATAGGTCCGGATTCTCTCCGTTGTCAATCCAAAAGTGTCCAAAATCGGAAATATTTTACCCGGGCCGCAACTTAATGTATACTATTTTAGTAGGAAATAGAGAAAGAGGTTCAAGACAATGCGTCCCCGAGTTAAAATAGCCATCTTGGCCCTGGCGACCCTGCTCGCCCTGGGCGGCTGGCGGGGCCTCAACGCCCTCCTCGAGCGCGAGGCGCCTACGCGGTCGGCCCAGTTGACGGGAGATCAGGACATGACGAAAAAGATCAAACGGTCCGACAAGGAATGGAAGGCGGCGCTCACCCCCGAGCAGTTCGAGGTCATGCGCAAGTGCGGGACCGAGCGGCCGTTCACCGGGAAATACAACGACTTCTGGGAGACGGGCATGTACGTCTGCGCCGGGTGCGGGACACCGCTCTTTCTCTCCGGGACGAAGTACGACCACGGCACGGGCTGGCCCAGCTTCACCGCGCCCGCCGACGAATCGAACCTCGAGTACCGCGACGACTACTCGCTCCTGGTCAAGCGCGTCGAGGTCCGCTGCGCGACCTGCGGCGCCCATCTGGGACATGTCTTCGACGACGGGCCCGAGCCGACCTACCTCCATTACTGCATCAATTCCGCGGCCCTGGGCTTCGCCCCCGAGGCGAAGACCGAGGCCGCGGGCCCGGCCGGGAAGGTCGCGGCGGCGACCGAGACGGCGACCTTCGCGGCCGGCTGTTTCTGGGGCGTGGAATACAGGCTGAGCCGGCTCCCGGGCGTCGTCTCCACGGTTGTCGGGTACACGGGCGGCAAGACGGTCGATCCTTCCTACGAGGACGTCTGCATGGACAAGACCGGCCACGCGGAAGCCGTCCAGGTGACGTTCGACCCGGCCAAGGTCGGTTATGCCGACCTCGTCCGGCACTTCTTCTCGATCCACGACCCGACCCAGGTCGACAGGCAGGGCCCGGACAAGGGCACCCAGTACAGGTCGGCCATCTTCTACCACGGCGAGGCCCAGAGGCTGGAGGCCCGCAAGGTCATGGACGAGCTGGGGGCCTCGAAAAAGTTCAAGAAGCCCCTGGCGACCGAGCTCGTCCAGGCGACGGCCTTTTACAGGGCGGAAGAGCATCATCAGAAGTATTTCGAGAAACACGGCGTCGTCTGCTATTAAGATCAGGGGCCGGTGTCCCCTTTTTAAGACAGAGCTCCCCCTAGCAGAGGGATGTCCCCAGATCCCGCCTGGCAGGACGATTCTGGCACGAATCTTGATGTATCCCGGGAGGCCGGGAGGAAACGATGGATCAGACGGGTATCAGGGCTGTCCCCAGGGAAAAAGCGGCCTGGGAGCCGGTTCCGGTCAAGAAAAATGTAAACTTTTTTCTTGACAACGGGGGAGAGAGCCTGTATCCTCCGCGCTTTCGAAGCGGCAGGCCCCACCCCTCTGAGGGTGAAACGTTTTCGCCCTCGACCCCGTTTAGGTTAGGTGACCCGGGCCAAGGGCTATAGACGATAGGAGAACAGGGAGACCCCAATGGCTTCTGAATACAAGTTCAAGAGCGACCAGGAGCTGCTTCAGCTCTTGCCGGGCACGCCCGGCAAAACCGTCTTCTCGGACGAGGAGGACGGTCTCGCCGGGGCCCCGCTCGGCCGCGGTTTCGGCGAGCCCCGCAACGGCAAGGGCCTCCACTCGCCCGAGGACATCGAACAGACCGCCGACCTGGTCAAGATCTATCTTCGCGAGATGGGCAGCATCCTGCTTCTTTCGCGGGAGCAGGAGATCGCGCTGGCGCGCAGGATGGAGCGCGGCGAAAAGGCCATCGCCAAGGCCCTGGCCCGCACGCCCGACACGCTCGAGGAGCTCGACGCCCTCGAGGCCATGCTCAAGCGGACGCCCGAGGCCTTCGTCAAGCACTTCAACATGGCCGAGGACGAGTTCTGCGAGGACAGCCTCGAGGCCCGCCGCCGGGATGTCCTGGAGCGCCTGCGCAAGGTCCGCGGCCAGAGCGCGCGGCTCCTCAAGATCCGCCCGCTCGTCCGCAACCGCTTCGCCCGCGGCCGGCTCATCGTCAAGATCATCCGGATGGCCCGCGAGCTCGAGCTCAAGCCGGAGCACCAGGACCGGATCGTCCTGGCCGTCCAGACGCGGCTCCGGGAGAGCCTGCCCCGGGCCACGAAGAACGTGCGCAAGCAGCGCCGCGCCATCCTCCAGGCCATCCAGTCCGGCCGCCGGATCCGGGAGCGGGCCAAGAGCGATCTCGTGTCGGCCAACCTCCGGCTGGTCGTCTCCATCGCCAAGAAGTACCAGGGGCGGGGGCTGCAGCTCCTCGACCTCATCCAGGAAGGCAACATCGGGCTGATGCGGGCGGCCGAGAAGTTCGACTACCGCCGCGGCCACAAGTTCTCGACCTACGCGACCTGGTGGATCCGCCAGTCGATCACCCGGGCCATCGCCGACCAGGGCCGGACGATCCGCATCCCCGTCCATCTGACCGAGACGATCCACCGGCTCAAGAAGATCACCCAGGCGACGGTCCAGGAGAACGGCAAGACCCCCAGCCCCGAGGAGCTGGCCCGCAGGATGAACCTGCCGGTCGGCAAGGTGCTGGAGATGCTGTACTCGTCCCAGGAGCCCGTCTCGATCGAGACGCCGCTCGGGGACAACGGCGAAGGCTCGCTCGGCGACCTGCTCGAGGACAAGGCCTTCCCCTCGCCGCCCGACACGGTCATCCACATCAACCTCCGCGAGCAGATCGAGGCGGCCCTGCGGACCCTGCCGGAGCGGGAGACGCTGGTGCTGCGGATGCGCTACGGCCTCGGCGACGGGCGGGAATACACGCTCGAAGAGGTCGGCCAGCATTTCAAGCTGACCCGGGAGAGGATCCGCCAGATCGAGCTGAAGGCCCTCAAGGCCCTCCAGCTCTCGGCCCCGGGCCAGAAGCTGAAATCTTTTTAAGCCCTTCCGGCGGGCGTTTGATAGGCGCCCGCCTTTCTGCTAGACTGTAGCCTTTTCAGGTCCAGGTGGCCCGATGACGTACCAGAGCCTCGGCTTCATCGCCCCGTCGAGCTGCCTCTCCGTCAAGGAGAAGGCCGTTCTTCGCCGGACCGCCCGCCTCCTCCAAGGGGCCCTGGGCGTCCGGGAGGTCTTTTTCAGCCCCCACCTCTTCTCGAGCGACGCCGAGATCGACCACGTCACCGCCCCGGTCGAGGACCGGGCGGCGGTCCTCAAGGAGGCCATCCGCGAGCTCGACCTGATCATCTCCGTCGCCGGGGGCACGGGCGCCGAGGACCTCCTCCGCAAGATCGACGCCAAGGACCTCCGCGTCATCCGCGACCGACGCCCGCTCTTCATCGGCTTCTCGGATTTCACCTTCCTGCTGAGCGAGATCTATCACGCCTGCCGCGTCCCGGTCATCTACTTCCCGTCGCTCAAGGTCGGCAAGGGCGATTTCCGGAACCTCCTGGCCCTGATCAACGGCGAGGAGATCCACTACAAGGGGCAGGCC
>Ga0136653_10000506_pt1 | contig 20397 bp, 17 predicted proteins | sample LakKivw275mmetaG_FD_94866 | JGI IMG/M metagenome (GOLD analysis project Ga0136653, IMG submission 94866) | Anoxic lake water microbial communities from Lake Kivu, Rwanda to study Microbial Dark Matter (Phase II) - Lake Kivu water 275m metaG... | ecosystem: Environmental > Aquatic > Freshwater >...
GAAGTAAAATGCTTTTCTTTCAGTTGCATCTCAACCACTGAATACCCAATCCCTAATTCCCTTATAGAAATCGACAAGAGTTTGAAATATGCCGACCGGTTAGCTAATTCTATTACTTTTTTGATATGGTCGGGATTTAAAATCACTTAATTACCAATCTGATGATATTATAACTTATCTTAACCTGCATGAACATTTATATAATTTCCACACGTGTTCCCACAAGAAAAATCTTACGTTGGCCGTCGATGTGCAGATGGAAACAGGTTAACTCCTAATAAAAAATCCTAGTCTAAAGCTTCAGTCTAGCCTAATCCTAGACTTATTTTTCACGAGGGGCAGGTCGCACACCAATGTATATACGTTACCCTACCCTGAAAGTATAGCTCGGCCACACCCTTCAATATCTAAAACAATGCCATTCCGTTCGATCTGCAAGTTTTTAGCCTCTTGTGGATAGAATGTATTGATCAAACCAAAAGGTGCGTGGTAATCCTTACTCAGAGTTTATATTAATTAGGGCAGAAACCACAAGAGGAAGATAACAAGATCGCTGAGTGCGAACCAATCTGGACCTGCGTTAAAATGGGAAACCTTACGATAGATAATACTGTTTTGCTAATCATCAAACTCTTTCTTGACTGCTCTATGAAAAGCGCCCTTAACCTGACTAATACGGACTTGAACAAGTTCCGTATTTGGAAATTAATCATATTTGAAATGATCTGTCTAGCAACTAATCCTCTGCACAAAAGCCTGCATTGTTCAACTACCTAATTGGCAAGTCTGAAGGTTAGACTGAAAGTTCTACCTATTGTACCCTCAGCTCCACCATTAAGAGCGAAGAACCACAAAATTCATCGTACCATCTCTAAATGTTACAATTTTGTAATCTTTGAGTGCCTGATTTTATGACTTTGCTACGGGAGAGCGCTACAATATCTTTATCGTCGGGTCGTCCATATATTAAGTTTACACTGATAAATTAGGGTAAATAGATGTTCAGAGGCAGCGTGCCAATTGGCAAAGCATTCGGTATATCTCTTAGGCTGCACTATTCCTGGTTTTTTATTTTTGTGCTGGTGACGTGGTCGTTGGCTGCAGTTTATTTTCCGGCTACGCACCCAACCTGGAGCTTGTGGTTAAAAATCGGGGCCGGCGTAATCACAAGTGTCTTCTTCTTTGGCTCCGTTTTATTTCACGAACTCATGCACAGCCTTGTAGCCCTGCGTGAGGGCATACAGATTCGGGCTATCACTCTGTTCTTTCTGGGTGGTGTCTCCGAGATGACGGGAGAACCAAAAACCGCACGCGACGAGTTTCTCATGGCAGCTGCCGGCCCATTCAGCAGTCTGGTTCTCGGTGGTGTTTTTTTCGGGATTTTCTATTTGTTGCGCAGCGCAAACACCCAAGCCGCCCAGTTCGCAGCTGCAATTTCCTACTATTTAGGATTGATTAACCTTTTGCTCGGCATCTTTAATCTGATACCCGGATTTCCGCTGGACGGCGGCCGTGTGCTCAGGTCGCTTATATGGTGGCGAAGTAAAAATATGCAAAGTGCTACCAAAATTGCCTCAAACATAGGGCGCGCCGTAGGTTTCATTTTTATACTGGGTGGAATATGGATGGCCTTTACCGGCAATTTTTTCAATGGTGTCTGGCTGGTCCTAATAGGGTGGTTCTTGGAGACAGCCGCCAGCAGCAGCTACCGGCAAATGTTGCTCCAGGATATACTCAAGGGCCATAAAGCCAGTGAGGTAATGACGCGGGAATGTGTTACGGTGCCGCCTGATATTACAGTTGAACAGCTGGTAAATGAACATATACTCAGTTCAGGTCGCCGGTGCTTTCCTGTGGGCTCCGATAGTCACACTGAGGGACTGGTCACGCTGCACAATGTGCGGGCGGTACCACGTGATGCCCGTAAAGCTACTTTGATCAGAGATGCCATGATACCGTTCAACCAGATGAAAGCAGTTTCGCCTAATGAGGACCTGAGTAATATTATGCAGATTCTCTCTGAAAACGATATTAATCAGGTTCCGGTAGTATGGGAAGGTAAGGTGGTCGGGATTGTTGGGCGGGATAACTTGATTAACTTCATAAACACCAGAAACGAACTACAGCGCAGCTGACTTTGCCAGTAATCACCTATCGGCGAAGCCGTTAATCACTGAAAAACCATTTCTTTGGCCTTTTGCATACTTGACATAGAAAACTATTTTTAGTTAAAGTTATGTAACTACGGAGTGCTGTATTTTAAAATACTGCCTGTCGCTGGACGGGCTTTTATTTTGAGGGAGGTTAGATATGAGATATTTCAAGTGGACTTACTGGTTGGTTTGCTTGGCTTCAATTGGGGCCATATTTGGTGGGCTGATAGTCACCCCAGTAGCCCAAGCGCTACCTGAACTTAATAGTCTATCGGTTTCTATAGTTCCGGCTCAAACATCTTCTGAGAAAATAACACTCAGTTGTCAATACCCTTCTTTGAGTAGCTATGCGGGCTCTTACTTTTCATATACGATCGACTTGCAGTATACCGGAGGTAAAGAACCCCGCGTTTTTGACCTCCAGGCCAAGGTGCCCGATGGTTTTACGTACTCAATCACGCCCAGCTATGGAAGTAGCTCGCAAATTTCTGCGATACGTCTTGACCCTACAAAAACATACCCCGATTCGATTACAGTCACTGTAACACCTAATTCGTGGCAGCTACCTCAGCCTGGCGAATATCCTGTATCTGTAGCAGCCAGTTCTGGAGATATTAAATCAAGCATTGACCTGAAAGCTATCGTTACTGCCAGGTACGATCTACAACTGAAGACTTCGACCGGCTTACTTAACATTAATGCTACCTCCGGGGAAGATAATTATCTAACCATTTCTGTCAGCAACACCGGTTCGGCTGACCTTGAAAAAATTCAGTTCACCTCTAAGACAAGCAGCCCGTCTGGCTGGAGCATCACCTTCGACCCGAAAGAGATCGACCTGTTACCCATAGGTGACAGTCGGGATGTTCAGGTAGACATAAAGCCGGCCAAGAAATCTATTTCGGGTGATTACCTGGTCACAATATCCGCTGAACCTCAGGCCAAAAATGCTTTTGGTAGCCTCGACCTCAGGGTTACTGTGCTGACCTCTCCCGTCTGGGAATGGGTGGGTATCGCTTTTGTAGTTATTATAGTAGCTGGACTGGCATACATGTTTGTTCGGCTGGGTAGACGTTAATTATATGAGTGACAAGGTTATCATAGAAACCAGGGACCTGGTTAAGAACTACGGCAAGTTCGTTGCCGTGGACAAGTTGAATCTGTCTGTTAACAAAGGTGAGGTCTTTGGTTTTCTAGGTCCTAATGGAGCCGGTAAGACAACAACGCTGCTGATGTTGCTGGGGCTTACTGAACCGACATCAGGTACTGCGACAGTTTGTGGTTACGATTCAACGAAAGAGCCGGTAAAGGTTAAACATCTGGGGGGCTATTTGCCGGAGAAGGTTGGTTTTTATGACGATTTGACTGCGGTCGAGAACCTGGACTATACAGCTGCACTGAACGGGCTGACAAGAAAAACGGCAGCTAAGAAGATAAGTGAAGTTTTACAAATGGTCGGTCTCTCCGATATGGCGCAAAAAAAAGTGGGTACTTTTTCCCATGGTATGAAGCAGCGGCTCGGCATTGCTGATGTCATGGTTAAAGACCCCCTAGTTGCTTTCTTCGATGAACCGACGGCTGGCATAGATCCCGAGGGAATAGAACAGGTCCTTGCCCTAATCAAAAACATGGCCAAACGAAATGTAACTGTAATGTTGTCATCGCACCAGCTGCATCAAGTGCAGAAAATCTGCACTAAGGTCGGCATATTGTCAAAAGGGCATCTGGTAGCACAGGGGTCGGTAGAGGAACTCGGCAGAGAAAAAATAGCAGGCGGCAAGGTAAGGATTCAAGTACAGCTGGCTGAACCTTCAGTCAAGCTTATTAAGTTGATCGAAAAGGTCAAAGGTGTGGCTGGAGTAGAGACAAAGGACGATATTCTTTTAATAAGCTGTGAGAAAGACTTGAGACGTCAAATTGCCAAGGTGGCCGCTGATTGTGATAGTCTGATTGTTCATATGAAAATAGAAGAATTTGGCCTAGACGAAATCTATATGAAATATTTTAGTGAGCAGAAATGAAAGGTTTGATGGCGGTATTCAGGAAAGAACTGGCTGATAATTTCAATAGTATGCGGTTTATCATCCTATCACTTATAGTGCTCGGCGGTGGGGTATTACTAACAATATTCGTGGCGGCACAAAATATCAGGTCCGGAGTGACCGAAACCACCCAATATATTTTTCTCAGATTGTTTACCGTCTCGGGAGATAGCCAATTATTATCCTTCCCGTTTTTTATGTCTTTCTTTATACCGATACTGGGGATTGTGTTGGGTTTTGATGCTATTAATGGTGAACGAGCCAGCGGCAATCTTAGCAGGCTTTCATCACAGCCCATTTATCGGGACACAGTTATTAACGGCAAGTTTCTAGCGGGAGTGGTTACGATAGCAATTTTGGTGATTAGTTTAGTTGGGCTCGTGAGTGGTATCGGATTGAGACTGATCGGAGTACCTCCGGGGGCGGAGGAAATACTGAGGCTTTTCACTTTTACATTCATCAGCATAGTATACGGGGCATTTTGGCTGGCGTTGGCGATCCTTTTCTCTGTACTATTAAGCCGAGTCGCTACCTCGGCTCTAGCTTCGATAGGTGTTTGGATTTTCGTCTTAATTTTTGTGCCGCTGATTGGCTCAATTGCCGGATCTGCCACCGGCAATGACCAAATCGCCAGCTATATCAGTTTGATATCACCGATAGCGTTATATGGTCAAAGCATACAGGCGATTCTCATACCGAGCCATCCCGTAATGTTTGTAGTAAGTCTGTATTACACGGGGCTCGAACCAAATCCTTTGCCATTAAACCAAAGTCTGCTGATTGCCTGGCCGCAGATCATAAGTCTGATTGCGCTGACCGCTTTGTGTTTTGCCGGCTCGTATATCAGGTTTATGCGTGAGGAAATAAGAGCCACATAAGCTCATAAATCAAGCATTAAATTTCCCGGCCTGCTCACGTGGAGCTCAGAAATGATTTTGAAAATGCTCGTTGTCGGTCCTTTTGCCAGTAATTGCTATATCGTTGGTTCGGAGACAGGACAGCGAGGAATGATTATCGATCCGGGAGCGGAAGCGAAGCTGATTTTGAAAACCGTAGGTGATTCAGGTCTGAAAATTGAGCTAATTGTAGTTACACACGCGCATATCGACCACATCGGAGCTCTGGCAGCGGTAAAAGAGGCTACGGGAGCCAGGTTTGCCATACATGAGGCTGAAGCTTCGGCTAGCCTGGGTATGTTTTCCAGGATGTTATCTACTATGACGGGAGGTTCCTTCAGTCAACCACCCAAGCCCGACAGATTACTAAAGGATGGGGACAATGTCGAATTTGGCGATTTGAGCTTTAAGGTCTTGCATACGCCGGGACATAGTCCCGGGGGTATCAGCTTATACGGTCACGGGATTCTGTTCAGTGGAGACACCCTCTTTAAATACGGTATCGGCAGGACCGATTTTCCGGGCTGCAGCTACGAACAAATCATGGACAGCATCCACAACAAGCTGATGGTCCTGCCCGTTGACACCGTTGTCTACCCCGGCCATGGCCCGGCCACTACTATAGGTAAAGAAAAAAGGGGCAATCCATTTCTAGTTTGATTGCCCCTTTTCTTCTCTGTATTTTTTATTCTACTAATCGTTTCAGCAACTAGATGAACAACGGGCACATCACCAGTGTGATGGTGGCTAACAGTTTCACCAGCACGTGTAGAGAAGGTCCGGCGGTATCTTTAAGCGGGTCGCCAACAGTGTCTCCGACTACGGCCGCAGCGTGAGTAAATGAACCTTTGCCTATAACGGCACCTTTCTCATCCTTTAGCTGACCGTCTTCGATCATCTTCTTGGCGTTGTCCCAGGCGCCACCTCCGTTGTTCATGAACGAAGCCATCATAATGCCGCCAACGGTACCTATCATGAGCAGCGCGGCGACAACCATAGCTCCGTCAAAGCCCAGCCATTTGAAGATCAGACCTATTATCACCGGAGCCAGGACGGGTAAAAGTCCCGGGGCTATCATTTCCCTGAGACCGGCGCGGGCGGTGATGTCAACGGCTGCGGCATAGTCCGGCCTTGACGTCCCTTTCATAATGCCAGGGTCGGCCTTGAACTGGCGTCTGACTTCCTGGATTATCTTGGCGGCGGTCTTGCCGACAGCTCTGATGGCCCAGGAACTGAAGAGGTAGACCAACATTACGGCCAGCAAAGCACCGACAAAGACTTCGATCTTGGCGATATCGACAACGTTGTATTGGCCTTCAACGCCGAACTTGAGGAATGATACCCTGTCTAGATACGCCTGGAAGAGCAGGAAGGCTGCCAGGCCGGCTGAGACCATAGCGTAGCCCTTGGTCAACGCTTTCGTAGTGTTGCCCACGGCATCCAGACGGTCGGTGATTTTGCGAACTTCTTTGCCGGCACCTGCCATCTCATTGATGCCGTTAGCGTTGTCGGTAATTGGGCCGAAGGTGTCCATTGATAGTACATAGGGGCAGGTCATTAGCATGCCCATGGTTGCTACTGCGGTACCGAATGCGCCGGCACCGGGAACACCGCTCTTAGCGCCGAACCAGTAAGCTACCAGAAGCGCTATACCGATTAACACGGCGGTTGCCAGTGTTGTCTCGAAGCCGACGGCCATGCCGGATACGATATTAGTAGCCGGGCCGGTCTTGGATGCCTCAGCGATCTCTTTTACCGGCTTGTATCTGGATTCCGTGTAGTATTGAGTAACAAATATGATTATGACACTGGCAACGATGCCCATTATGCCAGCGCCGACCAGCCACCAGTTGTGGAGCATGAACCAAACGGTGAAGACCATGCCAACAACCGATAGGGCAATGGCTACGAAATATCCGCGGTTCAAGGCGTTCATGGCGTTTTCGCTTTCTTTAGCACGGACCACCGATACGCCAACCATGCTGGCGATTAAGCCAAAGGCACGGACTACCAGCGGGAAGAGAATCCAGGCTATATTGTGAGTAGCCACATAGGCAACGATACCGAGAATCATTGCACCGATGTTTTCCGCCGCAGTCGATTCAAACAGGTCGGCACCACGGCCGGCACAGTCACCGACATTGTCGCCGACCAGGTCGGCGATGACTGCGGCATTGCGCGGGTCGTCTTCCGGAATACCGGCTTCAACTTTGCCTACCAGGTCAGCGCCCATATCAGCCGCTTTGGTATAAATACCGCCACCAAGCTGTGCAAAAAGGGCTACAAAGCTAGCGCCAAAGCCGAAACCAACGATTAGATGTGGAGCGATTTCGGGTTTAGTAGCGCCGCCGAAGGCGAAGAAGATAGCCGTGACGCCAATGAGGCTGAGTGCGGTTATCAGAAAACCGGAGACAGCACCACCGCGAAGCGCGATTGTTACTGCTCGGGTAAGGTTCTTTTGCGCACCTGCAGCACAACGGACATTTGATTTAACCGCAATATACATGCCAACGAAACCGGATACGCCGGAACAGATGGCACCAACTAAAAAAGCTATTGCGGTCCGCCAGCCGATACCGAAAGGCGTTACTCCCTCGATACCCCTGTTACCACCGAGTAATGCCACAAGCACTCCGATAATAATCGCAATTACCAGTGACAGAATACCGATGGTGCTGTACTGCCGCTTCAGGAACGCCCAAGCGCCTTCAAAAATCATATCGCCGATTTCTTTCATCTTGGGTGTACCTGAAGCGGAACGCAGTACATTCCTTGCCAGCATTATGGCAAAGATTACTGTGACCAATCCAGCAACTGGAACTATCCAAAAAATACCAGGCATTTCACCTCCTTACAAAGAAATATGGTTACGCTTAATTGCGGACGGCTACCAAGTTTCTGATTCTATCGTCTTTATATAGTCGAGTCAAGGTTTTTTAGTGTAAATATGATTGTACTTTGGTACAAACGTGTTTGCAGATAGCAGCGGGCTCAAATCATCTTTTCTTTTTAGCGGTTTGCTTGAGTTTTTCTTCCAGTACTTGCTGTCTTAGAGCCAGAGTCAGGTCACCCCGTGTCCTCTCCAGAATTCCGCGAACAGCATCGCTGGTTCGCCTCAGTCCGTATGTAATACCGTCGGGAAAGTCCATGGTTATCAGGGCGCTATAAATATCGTCCATTATTGCCAGGAGGTCCTCACATCTGGAAAGGTCGTTTCTTCTTAGGCTGTCGAGAATGTAACGCCGCAATTCGCCTACTGCCTCGCCCAGCCCGTTCAGATAGGCCGGGTAGCTTACTCCCAATGCCTCCGGCTGTGGCAGCGGCTTGCCGGAGATGATAGCCAGAGTGCAACCGGCTTCAGCGAATTCCTTTTGAGCGTCGTGAACAAAGCCAGCGTAGGCCAGGTCCTTGTTGTCTTTGAGAACATCTCGTTCCAGGTCTTCAAGCAGAGCCTTCGCCGAGGCGAGTAGTTTTTCAGCATTAGACTTCTCCTGGCGATGGATGGCACGAATCGTGTTGGCGCTGTATCTTATTACCTCACGGCTGGTGCGTAACGTCTTTTCCCTGGCAGCATCTTTGGCCGAAAAATAGAGGCGTATTTTCTCGGCAAGCGACTCTAGGTTTTTAGCGACTTTTTGCCTGTTTTCCAATTTCTTTTACCAGTCGACGTGTCTCTGCTTCAATATCTTTTTGGCTGAGTACGGCGCTGATGACAGCTACTGCGTCAGCTCCGGCAGTCATAACCTCTCTGATATTTTGCATATTTATGCCACCTATGGCAACTACAGGAACAGATACGGCTTCACTCACCTGCTTTAATCGCTCTATTCCCACCACTTTAGCATCTGGTTTTGTAAGGGATGGAAATATTGAGCTTACGGCAACGTAATCGGCGCCCTCCTTCTCCGCCTTTCGTGCCTGAGCAACTGTGGAAGTCGTTAATCCGATGATATAGTCAACCGGCAATTCCCTGCGTACTGCATTTAATGGCATATCGTCCTGTCCTATGTGGATGCCATCAGCTTCTGAAACCAGAGCTATATCCAGATAATCGTTGACTATGAAAAGGGCTCCTGACTTCCGGCACAACTGAGACAGTTTTTTAGCTACTTCTAGTAACTCAACCCGTCTGTGATGTTTGTGCCGTAATTGAATAATTTTAGCGCCCCCTTTTATCGCCTTCCGAGCGGCCTCCACCGCATCGTTTGGACGGATTATTAGAGTATCAATGACGACGTATAGTCCCTTAATTTGTTCTGTCTTCCGACGGCGTGTCAGTCGGGAAACCATCTCACGTTGCAGCGTATAAAGGTTAAAACGGGCTTTTTCGAAATCCTTGGAATGAAGTATCGCGCTCAGCTCTGGTAATTTGCTGAGCTCTTCTACCACCCTTAAAGCTTCTTCAACTCGTCTGGCGTTGGCTGTGACCAGCGTGGAAATATCCTGGCTATGCTTTATCACCCTGCCTGCTCCTACGTCGGTTTTCGCATTTCTCTGTGATATGAGTGATGTTCCGAATTGGCTCAGGCTGGTAACCAGGTTGTGCCGCATGGTTTTTAATTTCTGGCTTAACGCTGCATCATCGAGCAGAAAGCGGGCTATATCTTCCAGGAAACGTAGCCCTTCACTGATACGATTACAATTGGCATCAATGATACGAAGAATCTGGCGAGGCACTTTGCAGATCCTTTACTGGTTCCGGTAGTTCGCCTTCTCTGGCAGCCTGAATTTTCTTTTGAATTTCGCTGGGCATCTCCATGCCCATGTCCCTGAACTTTTTCTCAGCCCACCTGCCGATATTTCTGGGATCTTTGTAGTAATTAGGATTGGTGAATCCGCCAGGTTTACCGCTTTCTTCATACACGGTGCTGAGCGATCTGTGGTATGCGAAAGTGGAAATAATGCGTTCAACATCGGTACTACCGCATGTCGAACACTTCGGCTGGAAAGAAGCCGCGCTTCTAACCAGAAAGATGCTTTTTTTGCGGCACGCGGGACAGAAAAACTCGTAGACGGGCATGGCCTTAACCTCAGTCGCTCTCTTTTGTAGCGTCGAAGGTGCCTCCTGCAACCGGTTCGCTGGGCATTTCTCCCTTTTGCATTTTACCAATCATGTCCTCGTATTCGGGCGCGACCTCTTCGCCCTGGCTCATTCTCCGATTCCATTCGGCCAAAGCTTTAGGATCATCGGCCATCATGCCCCGGGTCAAATGCGAATCAGATAGTATGTCTTCGTAGACGTCTTTGTAGGTTTTACTGCGCACCGAGAATGTTGAAAGCAAACGTCGCAGTGCGTCTTTGTGACATTTAGGGCAGTGAGGTATCGTGTCCGAAAACGTCGGCGAATAAAGCGTTTGTTTGCTCTGGCACTGTTGGCACCAGTATTCGTAAAGCGGCATTTTTAGCTCCCGATGTCTTCGAATTTTAGCATAAGTGGGGAAAACAAAGAAACACACAGCCTCCAATTCGAATAGACACATTGACACTATGGCGACACTTCATTAAAATCCACACAGGTGGTGAATAGTGAAAAGTGACCAGATAAGAGCGGCTTTTCTGAATTTCTTTGAGGTTAAGGAACATCTTGTCATTCCCAGCTCTTCACTTGTTCCTCACGACGACCCGACGCTGTTATTAACTACCGCCGGCATGGTGCAAGTCAAGCCTTATTTTTTGGGATTGGCGGTACCGCCGAATCCGCGTCTGGCATCCTGCCAGAAGTGTTTCCGTACCACCGATATTAACTCTGTGGGCGATGCCAGGCATTTAACCTTCTTTGAGATGCTGGGCAATTTCAGCGTTGGCGACTACTTCAAGAAAGAGGCTATATCCTGGGCGTGGGAATTCGTGACCGAGAGATTAAAGCTGAAACCTGAGCACCTCTGGGTGTCTGTTTATCTGGATGATGACGAATCGTTCGAGTACTGGCGTAAGCTTGGTTTCCCCGAAGAAAAGATAGTACGGCTCGGTGAGGAGGACAATTTCTGGGGACCGGCAGGCGACTCTGGCCCCTGCGGCCCTTGCAGCGAGATACATTACGATTTTGGTATCGAAGCCGGCTGCGGCAAGCCTGAATGCGCTCCTGGATGCGATTGTGGTCGTTTTTCGGAAATTTGGAATCTGGTTTTTACACAGTTTAACCAGGACCGAGATGGAAAACGTGAGCCACTGCCCAGACCAAATATAGATACCGGAATGGGGCTGGAAAGAACCGCAGCCATGATGCAAGGCGTATCTTCGGTTTATGACACGGACCTTTTTATTCCCCTCCGCAATAAAATAAGTGAATTAACAGGTGCAAAATACGGTAAGAGTCCGGCTAATGACCAGGCCATAAGAATCGTAGCTGAACACGGCCGGGGAATCACCTTTCTGATTGCCGATGGTGTTCTTCCATCGAATGAAGGCAGAGGTTATATTTTACGCCGGGTGCTGCGCAAGGCGTGCTTTTTCGGCAGGAAACTGGGCACCGAGGAGCCGTTCCTGAGTAAGATTGCAGATACGGTTATTAGCCAAATGGGACATGTCTATCCTGAGCTGGTGAAAAACCGTGGTCTGATTCAGGATATAGTTAAGGTGGAAGAGGAGAAATTCACAGGTACACTGGATGCAGGGATAAATCTGGTAGAGAAAGCTGTTGCTGAAGCATCGAGGCAGGGAAGGAGAGGTATTACCGGCGAGGAGGCTTTCAGGTTCTGGGACACTTACGGTTTTCCGCTGGAACTGACTGTTGAAATTGCCCGGGATAAGGGATTGGACGTGGATGTCGACGGATTTGAGATTGAGATGGAGAAACAGCGGGAAAGAGCCAGAGCCAGCCATAAATTTGTTAACGCACATGATAAGGTTAAACTTGGGGATAAACCGGAGCTTGATCGAACTATTCCGAAACCTACTACATTCCTAGGCTATGACACGTCGCATACTATTTCAATTGTTCGTCATATATTAGAGCAAGATTCAGGGCATACCGTAACCTCGGCCAGCAAAGGACAAAACGTAGCTATAAACCTTGATAAAACACCATTCTACGGAGAGATGGGTGGACAGGTGGGCGATACTGGCAAGATAATATCAGGCTCGGGCCAGGTCGATATTACCGATACAGTCTGGTCGCCTTACGGCGATTTGGGAGAAGGCGCTATCGTTCATCTGGGTAAGGTCGTTAAAGGAACTATTTCGGTAGGTAACGAGGTCAAAGCCGAAGTAGACTTAGCGCGCCGTTTTGACATTGCGCGCAATCACACGGCGACTCATCTGCTGCAGGCGGCACTGCGCGAGGTACTGGGCACTCATGTCCAGCAGAGGGGTTCCCTGGTTCATGCCGACGGATTTCGCTTTGATTTCTCTCATTTGACTGCCATAGATCGTCAACAGCTCGACGCAATACAGCGTATTGTCAACGAACGAATACGAGAGAACCTGCTGGTTAGAAGCCGGCTTATTCCATATAAACAGGCTATCCAGGAAGGCGCCATAGCCCTATTCGAAGAGAAGTACGGGGAAACGGTTCGCGTACTTGAGATAGGTGACCCTCCCATGAGTGCCGAGCTCTGCGGAGGCACTCACGTTAGGGCAACGGGAGAGATAGGGTTGTTTATTGTAACCGGAGAAAGCAGCATAGGCACGGGTTTACGTCGAATTGAAGCTATTACGGGTAGAAAAGCTGAGGAGTTCGTTCGGGATTCGCTATCGGTTGTCAACGCGGTAGCTACCGAACTCAGAAGCTCACCGAATGAGATCGTGGAGAAGCTAAAGGCTCTGATAGGCGAGCTGGCGGCTGAAAGAAAGCGCCTGGCTTCCTCTGAAAAGGAACTGTCCCGATACATGGTTGAGTCATTGGTGGGTAAAGCGGAGAAAGTTAGTGGTGTAACCGTGCTGACAGCCGAAGTTCCTCCAACATCGTTGGAAATGTTGAGACAAATGGGGGACTTATTAAAAGAGCGTTTGAGGAGCGCTGTTATCGTGCTGGGAACAATATCCAACGGAAAACCAGGATTTGTAGCCATGGTGACATCTGATTTGGTAAGTAAGGGATTCAGCGCCGGCGATATTGTTAAACAGGTGGCGGAGGTAACCGGTGGTGGAGGTGGCGGTAAGGCAAACATGGCGCAGGCGGGTGGTAAGGACAAGAACAAATTAGATGAAGCTTTGGGAATCGTCAAAACGCTGGTTCAAAAATCAGGACGCTGACTTAAGATGCGAGCAATGGGTCTTGATGTAGGAGATAAGAGGATAGGGGTCGCCATTAGCGACCCCGAAGAAATTATTGCCAGACCGCTGGCTGTTATACCCAGAGACGAAGACAAATCGGCTATAGATGCCATTTCCCGATTGGTTGAGCAATATGATATAAGGCGGATCATAGTCGGCCTACCTTACTCCTTGGATGGCAGTCTGGGACGGCAGGCTGACAAGGTAAAAAATTTTGTAGAGACACTTTCCCGGGCCATAGCTGTTGAAATCGAATTTCGTGATGAGCGCTTATCCACCGTAGCCACCCAGCGATTACTGAGCGAAGCGGGGAAAAAGAGGTCTGGAAAGTCCCGGCGGGATGATGCCGCTGCCGCATTCATTCTGCAAGGTTATCTGGACAGCCGGAAAGTGGGCGACAGGTGACCAGGTTCATCGGCCTTATAGGTTACCCGCTGAAGCATTCGATTTCTCATAATTTTCAGCAAGCAGCTTTAGATTACTATAAACTAGATATTCGCTATGAAGACTGGGAAACAAGACCAGATGGGCTGGCATCGACCGTAAGCCTTCTAAGACAGGCACAGAATCTGGGAGCCAACATAACGGTTCCCCATAAAGAGGCAACTTTGCATCTCGTAGACCGAAGCGATGAGTTTGCCTCGATGGTCGGAGCTGTTAATACGGTTGTCAATCGAGATGGTATACTCCAGGGATTCAACACCGATGGCTACGGTTTTCTCAGGGCTCTGCGTAATGATGCAGGATTTAAGCCTGTAAATAGAAAGGTATTGATTCTGGGCGCAGGGGGTGCCGCCCGGGCCGTTGCCTTTACGCTACTTGATGAGAAAGTAAGCTTTCTACTCGTAGCTAACCGCTCTTTATCAAGAGCAGAAAATTTGGCCAACGCTTTAGCCGGTAGGGCGACTGATATACATAGTGGAACAAAAATTGCAGCGGCAGCGCTATCAGGTAAAGATATTAGAAATATGATGGGCGACTTCCATTTGATTATTAATTGCACCACGGTAGGTATGAAGCATTCAACGAGTGAAGGTCAGTCGATTCTTGTGCCGGGCTTAATACCCAAAGGTGCTCTCGTTTATGACTTAGTGTATAATCCTGCAGAGACGCCATTGATGAAGGCAGCCAGGGCGGCGGGAGCCAGGACCATTGGCGGTCTACCCATGCTGGTTTATCAAGGGGCTGCCTCGTTCAAACTCTGGACGGGGAGAGAAGCTCCGCTTGACATAATGTTATCCGCTGCAACAAGCGCATTGGCTGCGGCAGGAGGTTGATTTATGAAAAGACTTGAAGCATCTATTTGTCTGGTAATTTTATTGGTTTTAGTTGTCATGTCTACTTCATGTACCTACGTCGGAAATAAAGTGGCAGTGATACAGCTAAATGGACCGATACAATATGAGAGTTCCAGTTTATTTTTTGGTGGTAACGTCATTACACCGGAGTCGGTAAGAACACAGCTGGAAAGGGCTAAGGACGATGATGCCGTTAAGGCTGTCGTTCTTCAGTTAAACACCCCGGGAGGTAGCGTTGCCGCCTCTCAGGAAATCGTGAATATGCTGGAGCAGGTTAAAAAACCGGTCGTAGTCAGTATGAGCGACCTGGTGGCTTCAGGTGGCTATTATATTTCGGCGGGCACTGACAAAATAGTGGCTCTGCCCGGTACACTGACGGGCAGCATCGGCGTGATCTCTGAAGTGCCAAATCTCAAAGGTCTGTTTGACAAGCTAGGAATAGGAATACAGATCTTCATAGCCGGCAAACATAAGGATATGTATGCAGGATACAGGGAGCTTACTCCAGACGAGCAGGCGATAATGCAGGATATGACCGACCAGTTGTATAGCCAATTCGTGCAGGTAGTTGCCAAGGGCAGGAATCTAAGCGAGGATAGGGTCAGGGAGCTGGCCACCGGGCAGCTGTATACAGGAGTGCAGGCTAAGGAATTGGGTCTTGTGGATGAACTCGGCGGACTTCAGACGGCCGTAGACGCGGCAGCTAATCTGGCCGGGATATCTAAACCCCAAGTCGAATACTATAAACCCAGGACTCCATCTCTACTGGATAGCTTGCTGGGAATGGGCTTACAGAGGCTAAGCGGCCTGATTCAACCGGCATCTTTGAATGCCGAAGATATTATTCTTCTGGATACGCTGGCTAATCCTTACCCGCAGCCGGAGTATCGCTGAATGATTTACCGGACGCAGGAATAATGGGACAATTTCGTTTTCTAACTGCGGGGGAATCACACGGCAAAGGACTGGTAGCCATTATCGAGGGAATGGTCGCCGGCTTGCCTATTGCCGAAGATTATATTGCTCAGGAACTCAAGCGGCGGCAGATTGGCTATGGCCGAAGCGACCGCATGAAAATTGAGCAAGATAAGGCTGAGATAATTTCAGGTGTCCGGCATGGCCTGACCATAGGCAGCCCTATAAGCTTGCTCATTAAAAATCGAGTCTGGGAAGACTGGCAGCAAATAATGAGCGTCAGCCCTGTCCGTAAGAAAATAGAACCGGTAATTGCACCTCGACCCGGACACGCCGACCTGGCAGGGGTAACCAAGTATGGTGTCGACGACATTAGACTCATTTTGGAACGAGCCAGTGCCCGGGAAACGGCAGCCAGAGTAGCGGTAGGTGCCGTAGCTCGAAGATTTCTGGAAGAGTTTGGGATTGCCGTCCGTAGCCACACAGTCAGTATAGGCAAACAAAATGCCAAGCAGTATAAGTCGATAGACTGGCGTTATATAGAGAAATCGCCCGTCCGCTGTGCCGATGTCGGGGCCGAAAAATTAATGATGAAGGTTATCGATGAGGCCAGGTCCAAGGGGGACACCCTGGGTGGTATCTTTGAGGTAATCGCTTCCGGTGTGCCCGTGGGGTTGGGCAGCCATGTCCAGTATGACCGGCGGCTTAGCGGTCAAATAGCTCAGGCCATAATGAGTATACCTGCCGTCAAAGGCGTGGAAATTGGGGCTGGTTTTGGTGTAGCCGGCATGAAAGGGTCTGAGGTTCAGGATGTTATTCAGTCGGCCTCCAAAGGCATGTCACTGCCCTGGCGCAGGCTGACCAATAATGCCGGAGGCATAGAGGCAGGCATGAGCAACGGAGAACCGATTGTGGTTCGGGCTGCCGTTAAGCCCATAGCTACCCTGGGTAAGCCGCTGCCTTCCATCGACATCAGAACCGGCAGAAAGGCTGAGGCTCACTATGAGCGTAACGATATCTGTGTGGTTCCGGCTGCCGGAGTTATCGGTGAAGCCATGCTGTGTACAGTTCTGGCGAATGCCATGCTGGACAAATTTGGCGGCGACCATCTAAGGGAAACAGTGGCCAACTACGAAAATTACATAAGCTCTGCTTACTCACTCAACCGTTATGCGGCGACGAAAAGAAAATAAAAGAATCGCTATCATCGGGTTTTCAGCGACCGGAAAAACAGTCGTTGCTCAAAAAGTAGCTGAATGTCTAGGCTGGGCGTTCATAGACACCGACGATGAAATAGTCAAGCTCAGCGGCAAGACTATTCCCGAAATTTTCAAACAGGACGGCGAGAAAAAGTTCCGGCAACTGGAAAGTCGGATTTTAAAAGAGGCCTGCAAAAAGGAGCGGGTGGTAATCGCCACCGGCGGCGGAGCCATCGTCGACCCTGAGAATCAGAAGCTTCTTCTTCAGAACAGTACCATTATTTGTCTTGAAGCCCTACCCGAGACCATATATAAGCGGCTACGCGATGACGCTGTGTATTCGGCTAGCCCAATCGTTCGACCTCTACTTATCGGCGGAGAGAATCCGCTTGAGCGCATCAAGCAGCTCAAGGCCAAACGGGTGGCTTATTATGCCGTAGCCGATTGGACGGTGCATACGGACAACCTGACGATTGATGAAGTTAGCGGTGAGGTCATCAGGGGCTGGAATTATTTTAGCAGACCTGTGGGTACACAGTCCTCAGAAACCGACATAGCCTGCAGGGTTCGAACTTCGACTGCTGACTACCCGGTTTTAGTCAGCCGGGGAATACTGGACAAGCTGGGCGACAGGATGAAACAAGCCGGTCTATCTGGAAAGGCCAATATTATCAGCGATGAAACTGTATTTTCTATTTATGGCGCCAGGGTCAAGAAATCGCTGGAAAAAGCCGGCTTCGCCGTTAACTCTTTCGCGGTGCCACCGGGCGAGTCTTCCAAGAATATGTCTCAAGCTATGAAAATCTATGATTATCTCATTCAACGCCGTGTCGAGAGAAATGACGCTATAGTGGCTTTGGGCGGCGGCATGGTTGGCGACCTGGCCGGATTTGTGGCCGCAACTTTTTTAAGGGGATTGCCCTGGCTGCAGGTGCCCACGACTTTAATAGCTATGACCGATGCCAGCATAGGTGGCAAGGTGGCCGTAGACCACGCTGAGGGCAAAAACTTGATAGGTGCTTTCTGTCAGCCGTGCCTCGTTTTTGCCGATGTCAAAACGTTAACCACGTTGCCGCAGCGAGAGCTTACCTCCGGCTGGGCTGAGGTCATAAAACACGGGATGATTCTCGATGCCGAGTTACTCAGGCTGCTTGAGCGCAACGTCAAAGCCCTGGTGAGGCTTGAGCGCGACATTACGGTTAAAGTCATTGCCCGAAGCGCAGCCATCAAATGCCGCATCGTATCTGAAGATGAGAAAGAGACCGGCATTCGCACTATACTTAATTACGGCCATACGGTCGCCCATGGACTTGAGGCTGCCACCGCCTACGGGCGTTTTCTGCACGGCGAAGCGGTAGCCATCGGTATGATGGCTGCAGCCAGGCTCAGCCATCGACTGGAGCTATTGTCGGGCGAGGGCGTCGAGCGCCATAAATCGATTCTTAGTGCATTCGGCTTGCCTTTAGACTGCCGGGGTGTGGCTTTGGATAAGGTATCGGTGGCCATGGAGCTTGATAAGAAGGTTCGCGACCGAGCTATAAAATGGGTTTTGCTTAAAGATATTGGACAGGCAATCATTCGCAATGACGTGCCACGGGCAGATGTTATTAACGCGCTGGAAGAGGTGATAAAGCCTTGACCATAGCAGTTAGAAAAAGCGCTACGTTTCTGGACTATATCAGCGTACTTAAGCCCGCTGAGACCAGCCTGCTTACGCTTATCGGTGTTTTTTCGGCAATTGTGGCGGCTGCTGGCTATCCGCCGGTCAAGATTTTCCTCCTGATTATACTTGCTTTGCTTTCGGGCAGTGCCGGCTCCAACGGCCTGACCAACTACCTTGACCGTAATGTCGACGCCAGGATGGCCAGGACATGCCGCCGTGCCCTGCCTTCAGAGCGGATTTATCCGGCGCAGAAAGCGTTGCCGCTTATCATATCTCTTATAGTTGTTGGATTAGCCTTGGCCTGGGTGCTAAATCCACTATGCTTTGCTGTCGGGCTGATTGGTGTCGTGGCTTCTTCGGTATGGCGTAAGACCATATCGTGCACGTTTCTGGGTATAATAGCCGGCTGCAGTCCTGTGCTAATCGGGTGGCTGGCCATAAGTCCTGCTTTCGATATAAGGCTGGTTTTACTGTGCGTACTGGTAGCTTTCTGGACGCCGATTCATGTCTGGACATTAATGCTCGCGAACCATGAGGATTATTTTAAGGCCGGTTTGAACTACTTCCCGCTGAGCTGGCCTGTTAGAAACGTAGTTAAACTGCTTTTAGTGCTGTCCGTGCTACTATATATGGTTTCTGTGATAATTTACCTGTTTGGTGGATTTCATCTACTGTATTTAATTATGGCCAGCTTGCTCGGTGCCTTGATGATTTATGCCAATGTAAGGCTGCTGTTTTCTATGTCGTCGACTGCCGCCTGGCGCGTATATAAGCTATCAGCTTTTCCCTATCTTGGTATCATTTTTCTGACTATGGCGCTCGACGTCTGGTTGATCTGAATATGGACGCAAGCCTAAAAGAAATACTGGAAATCGCTTTTCACCCTGAATCTATTGCCGTTGCCGGAGCATCGGAGGACCCGCTATCTTTTGGCCACCAGTTCTTCCGACATCTGCTTGACTACGAATATGCCGGAAGAATCTATCCGGTGAATCCGAATAAAGAAACCATCATCGGTCACAAAGCGTATCCAAATCTGGCCAGCATTCCGGGTAAAGTCGACTACGTTATCTGCTGCTTGCCGGCAAATCTGGTACTGGACATGCTGGCGCAGTGCCCGGCCAAAGGCGTGAAAATTGTTCATCTGGTAACGGCTCGGCTTAGTGAGACTGGCCGTGACGAAGGCATAAAGCTCGAGGCTGAAATGCTTAAGGTAGCCAGGAAGCTGGGCATACGCCTTATAGGCCCAAACTGTATGGGCATTTACTATCCTCGGGGCAGGATTGCCAATGGTTACAATTTGCCAAAAGAGCCCGGGAATATCGGTGCAGTGTTTCAGAGTGGGGGCTCGTCGACCATGCTTGCCAGATACGGAGAGCTGCGCGGTCTACGATTCAGTAAAGTGATAAGTTACGGCAATGCTCTGGATATCGATGAGAGCGATTTTTTGGACTATCTGGCCCAGGACGAAGAGACCGAGATAATTGCCGCTTACTTTGAGGGCATAAAAAACGGAAAGAAGTTTATTAATTCTTTGACAAATGCAGCACGCCTAAAACCGGTTATTGCCATCAAGGGCGGTCGAGGTTCGGCAGGCTCCAGAGCAGTAACTTCGCATACGGCCGCCATCGCCGGCTCGATGCCCATCTGGGGTACAGTTTTTAAGAAAGCTGGGGTGGTACAGGCAGGTGATTTGCGTGAACTGATTGACCTTCTGGTTGCCTTCTCATTTCTGCCTGAGCTAACGGGATATAACGTGGGTATAATGAGTGCGGGAGGTGGACTATCAGTGATGGCTGCAGATACTTGCGAAGAGGCTGGCCTCACCGTGCCACTAATGCCTGATGAAATTCGGGATGCTTTAAAAGTAAAAGCTCCGGAGATATGGGATTGGATAGGAAACCCCATAGACATATCTATAATGAGTGCTGTTTCCGTCGGTTTTGCCGAGATACTCCAGGTGCTGCCCAGATTAATGGCCGAAAGCCCGCAGTTCGATTTTCTCATCGGTGAATAC
>Ga0136653_10000507_pt1 | contig 20391 bp, 20 predicted proteins | sample LakKivw275mmetaG_FD_94866 | JGI IMG/M metagenome (GOLD analysis project Ga0136653, IMG submission 94866) | Anoxic lake water microbial communities from Lake Kivu, Rwanda to study Microbial Dark Matter (Phase II) - Lake Kivu water 275m metaG... | ecosystem: Environmental > Aquatic > Freshwater >...
CGAGCGTCACAATCACCTTCGGCCCTATCAACTCTATCTGCCGGTCCAGCCACGGACTGCAGGCCGCAATCTCGCCGGGCAGCGGGTCGCGATTGCCGGGCGGTCGGCACTTCACGACGTTGGCGATGTACACCTCCTCGCGGGAGAGGCCGATGGAGTGGAGCAACTCATCCAAGAACGCGCCGGCCGCGCCCACGAACGGGCGTCCCTGCTGGTCTTCGTTGAATCCCGGAGCTTCGCCGATGAACAGGATGGCGGCCTCCTCGGCCCCCTCCCCCGGGACTACGAGCGTCCGCTGCTGAGCCAGGCCGCACGCATGGCAACTCGCCATCTGGCGGCAAAGCTCGGTGAGAGTGGACATCCAGATTGATATTAGCAGCAGGCGTACGGGCGGTCAATTGCGCCCGAAGTCGTCCTCCTCTTCGTCTTCCTCCTCCTCGTCCTCTTCCTCCTCCCCCTCTTCCTCTTCTTCGCCCTCGTCCTGCTCCCAGATGGGTTCAGTGAACTGGTCGATGTAGGCCGCCGTCGCCTGCTTCGAGATGACGTCCATCTCCAGCTCCGACTTCTTGGCAAGCCCATCCAGCTCTTCAGTATCTATCGCAAGGTCAAGCATCTCCGCAAAGATACCCAGCACCGCGAGCGCAGCTTTGGGGTGCGCCATCTGTGTGGCGAACCCGGGAACCTCTCCCAGCAGGCAGAGGCCCTCGAGTCCTCTTTCCTTGGCCCGCCCCAGCACAAGCCCGTTCAATCCGGCGATGCGCAGCGTGCCCCGAAGGATAACCTTGTACCGGCTGAACTCCTCGAGCAGATCGTGCCGCGTCGCCACGCCCCAGACCTTCGTCTCCTCGGAGTAGTGTATCCGCGTGACTGCGGCCGCGCAGCTGTAGATGCGCTTCACGCCGAGGTGTACGGCGGCATCGAGCACCGTGTCCACCATCTCGTAGCCCTTGGGCTGCGGCTGCTCTTCACCGATGAAGATGACGAGACCAAGGCTCTTGTCTTCCTTCTCCCAGTAGTAGAACTTGCTCTCCGGAAAGCGCGGCTCCTCCACAACGTTCTCACGCACCATCACCCCTACCGGCTCGAAGAAGTACAGGGGGTCGATCTGCCCTATCTCCCGGGCGCCCAGCTTCTCCTTCAGGTAGCGCGCGAGGATGAGGGAAACGTTCCCGATGCCCGGCCACGACGCCAGCATGACGCAGTTCTCAACCTGCGGAATCTCGGATAACGTAACGGAGATCCCCTTCTGCCCTTTGCCCTCTTTCACGCTGCACCCCCTTTGGCCGACACCGAGACTCCATCACACAGGATGGAAGGCGTCCAGAGATTGCCCCCCACCCAGCGGGAGTCGCTCCCGACCACTACATCGCGACTCAGCACGTCGAAGACGTTGCCGGCGATCATCGTGTCCTTGACTCTGCCCACGATCTCTCCCTTTTCGACGCGATAGCCCAGCAGAACGTTGCCGCCGAAGTCGCCCGCCAGCAGGTTCCCCTGGCCGGCACCGATGAGCTCCTCGACGACGAGACCGCGGTCGATGCTCGAGAGCAACTCTTCAAACGTCCTCTTGCCCGGCTCGAACCAGAATGCGCTCATGCCGGGCCGCACCGGGCTGCGCGCATCCATGCGGCGCCCGCTGCCTGTGCTCTCAGTCCCGGAATCGGCTGCCGTCTGCAGGTCGTACAGGAACTCACCGACGACGCCTGACTCCATGAGACAGAGCGGCCTTGACGGCGATCCTTCTGCATCGAATGGCGCGCTCGTGGGACGTCCCTCCAGGGTCGCATCATCCCACAATGTCAGGGAGCTGTCGAACACCGTTTCTCCCCGCCTGCCCGCGAGCCTTGAGGCCTTCTCCAGCACGTTCTTGCCGTTGAACGCCACCGCCAGCGGCAACAGCAGAGCGACATCCACTCCCTGGGGCGTGAACAGAACCGGGTACGTCCCGGTGTCGATGGCAGCAGCCCGTGAGGCTCGCTCAAGCTGCAGCAGCATCGTCCGGGCAACCGAGTCCGTATCCTCCATCAGCAGGGCGGAGCGTTTGCTGTCACCCACGAACAGCATATCGGTCCCGTTGACCCGCACGCCCTCCATGGAGACCGCGATGGCCGTGACAGGGTACGACGAGTCCAACCCGGCGCTGTTGGCTATTCGGACCGTCCCCGAACTCGCGACAACAAGCCCTTCGCACACGACGTCCGGATGGCGGGAGGTGACACGTCCGATGATGTGCAGGCCGATGTCGACGAGCGCAGACGTCTGCACCGAGGCCACACGCTCGTCGAAGATGTTCACCGCCGGTACCCGCCGCGTGCCGGGAAGCGCGAGACTCACGGGCGCGCCGAAGGCGGACGTCTGCGTCGCCATGTCGAGCAGCCGTGCATCCGGCATCTCCCCGCTGACCGCCGCGAACCCCATCCTGCCGTCCCGCACGAGCCTCAGCGCGGTGGAGTCACTCTGCCGGTACTCCACCTGCTTGACGCGGTTGGCCTCGAAGTGCACGAGCGTGCTCGCGCCCCGCGCCCGGTAGACCTCCGCCTGCTGCGACTGGCGCAGCGCCAGCGTGACGAGCTGCTCCTTCATCGTCCACCCACCACGCAGCGGCTCATCCGCACGTGCGGACTGCCGTTTGAGACCGGAAGGGGCGACTGGCCGCTCTTGCCGCAGCCGCCGCCCTGGTTCATTTCGAGGTCCACGCCTATCGCGTCGATGCGTTCCAGCGTGGTGAACACGTTGCCGGTCAACACCACCGGCCTGAGCATCTCCGCCAACTTGCCGTTCCTGATCATATAGGACTCGCCCGCCGAGAAGGTGAACATCTCCAGGCTCGTCTGGCCGCCGTACCAGTCCTTCACGTACACGCCTTCGCGGATGTCCGCCAGCATGTCGGCAAGCGGCACGTCACCATTCTCGATGTACGTGTTGCTCATCCGAACGATGGGGCTGTGACGGTAGTCGATGGCGCGGGCATTGCCGGAAGGCGCCTCGCCCATCCGCGCAGCCGTCTCGCGGGAGTGCAGTCGACCGACCAGCACCCCTTCCCGTATCAGGTACGTACGCTGACCGGGAGTCCCCTCATCGTCGTAGGCATACCCTCCGCGCAGAGTGGATATGGTCGCATCGTCAACGATGTTCAACTGCGGACCGCCGAAGCGGCGTCCCAGAGTCATGAGCTCCCGGAGTTGGGGGTTGTCATACACAAGGTCCGCCTCCGACAGGTGCCCGAACGCTTCATGGGTGAAGACGCCGGCAAGCACCGGGTCGAGCACAACCGTGTACTCGCCGCCTTTCGCATTCGGCGCATCGAGCAGCGCCGCCGCGCGACGCGCGAGGTCCCTCACCTGGTCATGCAACCCCTCGATAGCCGCGAAGTCACCCACGCTGCCCAGGCTCACTCCTGCCTGCTGCACATCGCCGTCGCCACGGGCGATGGCCGCAACGCGCAGAGACAGATCGGGGACACGCTGCTCGATGTAGCTGCCATCGGATGACACGTAGCGCACGGTCCGCAGCGAGTCGGAGTACTGGATGTGGCAACTCTGGATGCGAGGGCTGGACATAACGATATCGCGGTACTCGTCGAGCAGCCGCTTCTTCTCCTCCAGAGCTACCTTCTCGACGCTGCGGGCGGGAAGACTGGCCACGCTTGCGTCGCAGGGCTCACGAGGAGGTAGCGCCAGCGCAGTCCCGCCGGAGTACCGGGCATGCTCGACGGCGCGGGAAACGCCGTCCTCGATGGCGCCGGCATCGTTGAAGCTCGCGAAGCCCCAGCCCCCCTTGACAAGCGCGCGCGCGCATCCGCCGCTGTCGCTGGTCAGGCTGGCTTCCTCGAGTTGCCTGCCCCGATACGTGATCCGCGTCGAATCGCGGACCTCGTAGCGGACTTCGACCTGCTCGGCGCTGTGATTGCGCAGTGCTTCAGAAAGACGGTCTCTCATGGGGACTGGCATGACGGAGATGGTGGTAAACACTGCATTCTAGCGCAGGCACACCGAGCGGAGCAACGACAACGTCGCAACGCCCCGCCTGCGCTTTCGCCAGGCAACCAGGTCATGACCATCGCGGCAGGACCTTCGAGTGCGAGCTTCACGACCATCGGGTGATGGACAGGCGCCACGAACGGAGCTACAGTGAGGACGCTTGTAGTTGAGTGAGAACATGGCCACAAGACAGACGACTCCATCAGCATCCTCAGCCCTGCTGTCGACGGCACAGGCCGCGCAGCTTCTCGGCGTCCATCCCAACACCATCCGCAACTGGGAGGACCAGAACCTGCTTCAAGCCTACCGCATCGGTCCGCGCCGCGACCGGCGCTTCCGCCGGGAGGACCTCGAGCGCTTCCTCGGCATCCAGGACAGCAACGCCGAGCCGGTCTAGCCTGACTGCGAGGCGCCTTTCCTCTGCCGCCACTCGTGGCGGCCGCTGGGCTTCGACCTCCCTTTCAGATATACTTGAAGGTGGCGGTCCGGCACGTGCTCCAGCCGCTCCCTTCACGAGCCGCACCTCCGTTCTGCTGACACCGAGAAAGGAGGGCGTGTGGATGAGGTCCAGTCTCATCGGGAAGATTGAGAAGGCAAGACGGTACGCTCAAGAACCAGGTCGTGTAACCCTCACCAGTCTTGCAGCCGACTTCCACGGCGAGAACGCCGAGCACAAGGTCAGCTACGGCGAGGGCAAGTGGAGCTGCACCTGCAGCTTCTTCGGGCAGTGGCAGACCTGCAGCCACGTCATGGCGCTGCAGGAGATGTTCAGGCCCGCCCTCTCCAAGGAAGCGCTGGCCTCGTTCCCGGAGGAATGACCCTCTACCCGTCGCGTCCCGGGCTGGAGGCCCGGTCCTCCGGCCCGCGTGGCCATAGTGTCGACAGAGAAGGCTGAGTCCGGCACAGCCGCAAGACCTCGGCGACGAGGTAGAGCGAGCCGGCGACGCAGACCGCTCCTCTTCTCCCTGCCATCCCGCGTGCAATCCACAGGGCGCGCGCCACATCCGGCTCGCACCACAGCCTCAACCCCAGGCCGGACAGCTTCATGGCGATATCGCGAGGCTCCGCCGCCCGCGGCTGCTGCGACCGCGTGACGACGATGCGCCCGCCGAGCCTCGACAATGCCGCCACCGCTCCGCGTATGTCCTTGTCGGAGGAAAAGCCCAGCAGGAACACCACGTCCTCAGCGCCGGACACCTGCTCGATGCTCTCCGCCAGCCGGCCCATCGACGCCGGGTTGTGCGCCCCGTCCAGGATGAGCAGCGGACTCTTCGCCAGCACCTGGAATCGCCCCGGCCAGTCGACCCGGGAGAAGCCCAGCTTCATACATTTGGCTTCCAGGGCGACACCCCTCGCCCGCAACGCTTCGACCGCCGCGACCGCAGTCGCGACATTCTCCGCCTCGTACGTACCGGCCAGCGGCACGCGGACGGTCCTCCGTCCGAACGGCCCGCGTACGCTGACGGTCTGGCCGTCGAGCGATCGCCGCACCACGTCGAACGTGACGTCTGCTCCGACCCGAACGAGCGCCACGCCACGCTCACGGCATGTCTCCTCCAGCACGCGCATCGCGCCGGGGAGCTGCGGCGCGGCTACAACCGTCGCCCCCGGCTTGATGATGCCGGCCTTCTCACGGGCTATCTTCTCGACCGTATCTCCAAGGACTGAGGTGTGCTCAAGGCTCAGCGGAGTGATGACGCAGACGTCCGGTCGAACCACGTTCGTGGCATCCAGCCTGCCCCCGAGTCCCACCTCCAGCACCTGAGCGTCCACGCGGAGCCTCCTGAAGTGGACGAAGGCCGTGGCGGTGAGCACCTCGAAGTACGTCAGCCGTCGCCAGCGCGGCTCCGCGGCGAGTTCATCCACGACCGGCCGCAGCCCTTCGAGCGTCGTCTGCATCTCCTCGGGGGTGATGGGAACGCCGTCGACGACGATGCGCTCACCGATGTGCAGCAGGTGGGGAGAGATGTACAGCCCCGTGCGAAGCCCGCAGGCGCTCAGCGCAGCCGCAACCATGGAGGCGACGCTCCCCTTGCCCTTGCTGCCCGCAACGTGCACCGAGCGCGGCCCGAACTGCGGTTCGCCCAGGCGGCGCAGCAACTCCTCAACGTGCGCCAGGTCGTAGTCGGCTGCGGCGAAGCCGAACTGTGGCAGCACCTCGTAGTTGACGAAGGAGTCCAGGTACTGTTCGACTTGCTTGTAGTCCATCCAGGAGACCCGGCAGCGCCTGGCGCACCGTGCTTCTTGCGCCGTGGCCGAGCGCCTCCTACAATAGCACAGCTCGCACTCGCGGAGGGTTACAGTGGCACAGCAGGTGTACTTCGAGGATGTGGCCCAGGGGCAGGAGATACCGGCCCTGCGCAAGCATCCCACGCGCCGGCAACTCGTCATGTGGGCCGGAGCATCGGAGGACTTCTACGAGATTCACTACGACACCGAGTTCGCCAGGGCGAACCAGCTCGGTGACGTCATCGTGCACGGCAGGCTGAAGGCCGCGTTCCTCGGACAGATTGTGACGGACTGGAGCAGCCCGGGCGGCGTGCTCCGCAAGCTGTCCTGCCGCTACAAGGGCACCGACCCCGCGAACGAGGACATGCTCATCCGGGGCGTCGTGACGGGCAAGCGGGTGGAAGGAGTCGAGCAGCTCGTCGACCTGGAGGTCTGGTCCGAGCGGCCGGACGGCACCAAGACAACAGTGGGCGCCGCCACCGTTTGCCTACCGGCAAAGGCGTCGGCCTGACCGCGGCACGACCGGAAGGAGAACAGGGCAGTGAGCGAGACCAAACCGACGATCGAGGACATGCAGGCGTACGTCAACGTCGAGGCGCCGCCACACGTACTCCACATCGAGAAAGAGCTGGTCCGTCGATTTCTCGAGGCGGTTCAGGACCGCAATCCGCTCTGGACGGATGAGGCCGCACCCGCGGGCGCCGGCTCGCTGGTCCCCCCGCAGCTCTTCTGCGCCATTATGACCATCGCGCGGTGCAGCTCAGAGACGGGCAAGATACCGGTGCCGGTCGCCACCATCCCACTGCCGCGACGCAACGTACTCGAGGGAGAGGAGACCTGGGAGTTCTTCGCCCCCGTGCGCGTCGGAGACACCATCACTTCCCACACGAGGCTCTCGGACGTGAAGCTACGCGAGGGCAGGCTGGGTGAGATGTTCATCCTCACGTACGTGGCGGAGTCCGTGAACCAGCGCGGCGAGCTCGTCGCCAGGAGCAGCAACACCATCGTCAACTACTAGAGCGGAGGTCACGGGCGGATGGGATTCAGAAGGAAGCTGCGCGAAGCCATCGACCGCAACGATACCCTGCTCTGCATCGGGCTCGACCCCGAGCCTTTGCAGATGCCGCCTGGAGTCGGCATCGCCGACTTCAACCGGGCCATCGTCGAGGCCACCTCCGACCTTGTGTGCGCCTACAAGCCGAACCTGGCCTTCTACGAGGCCGAGGGTATCGGGGGACTACGTGCGCTCGAAGAGACGCTGCGCCACATCCCCGCCGGCATCCCGGTCATCGGCGATGCCAAGCGAGGCGACATCGGCAACACGGCGAAGAAGTACGCCCAGGCTCTGTTCGACTCCATGGGATTCGACGCCGCCACGGTCAACCCGTACCTTGGCTACGATTCCGTCGAGCCCTTCATCAGCTACCCAAAGAAGGGTGTCTTCCTCCTCTGCCGCACGTCCAACCCCAGCGCGAAGGACTTCCAGGACCTGCAGTACGACGGCGTTCCGCTCTACGAGCTTGTGGCCAGGAAGGCGCTCGACTGGAACGTACATGGCAACATCGGACTCGTCGTCGGCGCGACGTACCCACAGGAGCTCGAGCGCATCCGCCGGCTCTGCCCCACGATGCCGCTGCTTATTCCGGGCGTGGGCAGCCAGGGCGGCGACCTTCCGACCGTAACGAGGTTCGGCATCGACGAAAGCGGCGGCAACGCCATCATCAACGTGTCTCGCGCCGTCCTCTACGCCTCGAAAGGGCCTGACTTCGCCACGGCGGCTCGCGCCGCAGCCGAGGCACTGCGCGACACGATGAACGCGACCCGCAGCCATCGAGAAGCATGACACCGGACGAGAAGCCGGGCATCTCCCCTGACGTCCTTCCTGGAGACATCGTGACGCTGCGCAAGCGCCACCCTTGCGGCGCGTCGGACTGGGAAGTCACCCGCATCGGGGCCGACATCGGCCTCCGCTGCCTCGGCTGCGGCCGCGTCGTGCTGCTGCCGCGGCACGAGTTCCGCACCAGAGTGAAGGGGCTCGTCCGCCCTCCGGGGACGCCGCCGGCCTGATTGCCGTCCTCCGGCGTTATGTTGCAGCCGCGCCCCCGCTGCCCTACAATCGCTACGTGTATCGCTGCCTGTTCCACGTCGATCTGGATGCATTCTTCGTCTCGGTCGAGCAGCTTCATGACCCTTCGCTCAGGAACAAGCCCGTTATCGTCGGCGGCCAGCCGAACTCACGCGGCGTTGTCTCAGCGGCATCGTACGAGGCGCGCCGCTTCGGCGTGCACTCCGCCATGCCGCTCGCGCAGGCCCGCCGGCTCTGCCCGCAGGCTCTCTTCGTGCCGCTCCACTTCTCCCGCTACGTCGAGGCGTCCGGCCGGTTCATGGCCCTGCTTGAGGCAACAGCGCCGGTCGTCGAGCCACTCGGGCTCGACGAGGCCTTCCTTGACATGAGCGGGGTCGCGCCCGACTTCGAACAGGCCCGGGAGCGAGCCGCCGACCTGAAGCGCCGGGTGCGCGAACAACTCGGCCTGACCGTTTCAGTAGGCGTCGCCGGCTGCAGGGCAACAGCCAAGGTCGCCTCGGACCATGGCAAGCCCGACGGCCTCGTCGTCGTGCCCCCCGGCGGAGAAGCCTCCTTCCTCGCTCCGATGGACGTCGACAGCCTGCCGGGAGTCGGTGAGAAAACCGCCGGCATCCTGCGTGCGCTGGGCGTCGAGACTATCGGCCAGCTCGCCGCCCTCCCGGCCGCCGTGTTGCAGCAGAAGCTCGGCAGGTACGGAGAGGTACTGCAGCTTCGCGCCAGGGGCCTGGACAGCAGCGTCGTAGAGCCGCGTGGCGAACCTCAATCGATGAGCCGGGAGACCACGTTCGAAGTGGATACGCGGGAGACGAAACGCCTCACCGCCACGCTGCACGGGATGTGCGAGGAGCTCTCAAGGGACCTCCGGGCGCACGGCAAACGCGCCGGCACGGTAACCCTCAAGCTCCGCTACGAGGACTTCCACACCGTGACGCGGCAGGACTCGCCTGGAACGGCGACCAACGCGGCCGATGCGCTTGGGGCGACGGCTGCGAAGCTGCTGACCGGCTTGCTCGCGGAGGATGGGCGGCTGGTTCGCCTCATCGGCGTGCGTGCGTCACGGCTCGTCGGACCGGAGCAGCAGCTCGACATGTTCTCTCCCGACGCAGCCAGGATCCAGAGCCTTGACAGAGCCATCGCTGCCATCAGGCGCAGGCACGGCCCTCACGCCATCCACACGCTGCGAAATCCTGAGAAATAGCGCCTTCGCGACCCGATACGGCTTGACAGGCGCCTGCGTATCCCTCTACTATTGTGCCCCATTACACCTATGAACGCGACCGGTCATATAGCCTCCCTCGGACTCATCCTTAGCATCGTAATTATTGTGCGCACCCTGCGTGCGTCTGGGAGGCTGCCCGGCTAGTCCACACCCGTAGTCAGAGACAAGTTCAGAGGGGCCCTCCAGACGGAGGGCCCCTCTCTTTTTCTCTCCGACTCACTGCGCCGCGAAGACGCGGGAACGATTACGAAAGGAGAACCATGAAGAAGACGGGCGCACAGATCCTCTGCGAATCCCTGGTACGCGAGGGAGTCGATGTCATCTTCGGCATTTCGGGTGGCACCGTCATTCCACTGTACGACGCCTTCTCGGAGTATCCTCAGATCCGCCGCGTCCTCGTGCGCCACGAGCAGGCGGCCGCTCACGCCGCGGCCGGATACGCCCGGGCGACGCACAGGGCCGGCGTATGCGTCGCCACGTCTGGACCGGGCGCAACCAACCTCGTCACCGGCATCGCCGATGCCTACATGGACTCGACGCCGATGGTCGTCATAACCGGCCAGGTGGCTCGCCAGTTCATCGGCAAGGACGCCTTCCAGGAGTGCGACATCACCGGCATCACGCTGCCCATCATCAAGCACAACTACCTCGTCAGGGAGGCGAAAGACATCGCACGCATCGTGAAGGAGGCCTTCCACATCGCCCAGACGGGCAGGCCGGGCCCCGTGCTTATCGACCTGCCCAAAGATGTGCAGACGGAGTTCGCCGAGTTCGAGTATCCCGACTCGGTGTATCTCCCCGGATACAGACCCGTGACAGAACCCGACCCGGCGCAGGTTGCGAACGTCGCCGGGCTGCTCAACCGGGCGGAACGTCCCGTCATCATCGCAGGAAGGGGGGTGAACATCTCCAGGGCTTTCGAGGAGCTGAGAGAGCTCGCCGAGACCATCCAGGCGCCCGTCGTACACACGCTGCTTGGACTCGGCTCGCTTCCGCCTCAGCACCACCTCGACCTTGGGATGCTTGGCATGCACGGTCAGACCGCCGCCAACCTTGCCGTGCAGAATGCCGACCTCGTCCTTGCAGTCGGCACCCGCCTCGGCGACCGCGCCACGATGCGAACCGGCGATTTCGCGCCCCGGGCCATCGTCGTCCACATCGACATCGATCCCGCCGAGCTCGGCAAGAACGTCGCCCCCTTTGCCTCGCTGGTCGGCGACGCGAAGGTCACGCTCCGCAGGCTGAACGCGCTTGTCGCGCCCGCGGAGAGGACCGAATGGCTTGCACAGGTTCGGCTGTGGCGCGCCACCAACCCGCTTGTGCCCGCCACCCGCTCGCCGCGGCTCTCGGCTCGAACAGTCATCCGCCAGGTGTGCCGCACGGCGGGGCACCGCACCGTGATGGTCACGGGTGTCGGCCAGCACCAGATGTTTGCAGCCCAGGAGTACGCCTCGCCGCGACTCAACGGATTCATATCCTCCGGCGGACTGGGCACCATGGGCTTCGAGCTGCCCGCCGCGCTTGGCGCGCAGATCGCCTGCCCTGACGATGACGTCTGGGTCGTGGCCGGTGACGGAGGATTCCAGATGACGATGCAGGAGCTCTCCACCGCCGTACAGGAGAGGCTGCCGATCAAGATAGCCGTCATCAGCAACGGCTACCTTGGCATGGTGCGGCAGTGGCAGTCCCTCTTCCAGAAGGGCAACTACGTCGACGTCGCCCTGCACACGCCGGACTTCGTGAAGCTCGCCGACGCCTACGGCATTCCGGCCGTCCGGGTCGAACGGGAGGAGGACGTCGCGTCCGCCATCGAGAGAGCGCGGTCCCACCCCGGGCTCTTCCTCATCGACTTCGTCGTCGACCCCGACGAGAACGTCTATCCGATGGTCGCCCCCGGCGAGAGCCTCGACTGCATGCTCCAGGCGCCCGCCATGGCGGCAACCGTCGCATCGTAGGAACATCAAGATGCAGCAACGACTTCACACCCTTGTCTCACTTGTCCAGGATGAGCCCGGCGTCCTCACCCGGGTCGCGGGGCTCTTCCGCCGTCGCGGCTTCAACATCGAGAGCCTCTCGGTCGGCCACTGCGAGCTGCCAGGGCTCTCACGCATGACCATCGTCGTCGAAGGCGACGACGCATCGGTCGACCAGGTCACGAAGCAGCTCGACAAGCTCATCAACGTGGTCAGCGTCACGGACATCACGCGAAGCGACATGGTGGCGCGCGAGCTGGCTCTCATCAAGGTCGCTGCCCGCGCGGACGACCGCAGCGAGATCATGCAGATAGTCGACATCTTCAGGGCGAAGATCGTCGACGTAGCCGTGGATTCTCTCATCGTCGAGGTCACCGGCGGCGAGGACAAGATCGACTCGCTGCTGCGACTTCTTCTCCCCTTCGGCGTCACCGAGATGGCCCGCACGGGCCGGACAGCGCTGACCAGGGGTAGCACATCCAGTATCAAAGCTCAGGTTAACGAAAAGGAGGAACTTCGAGATGGCTAAGGTCTATTACGACCGCGATGCGGACCTTTCGCACCTCAACGGCAAGCTTATCGGGATCGTGGGCTACGGCAGCCAGGGGCACGCCCACGCACAGAACCTGCGGGACAGCGGCTGCAACGTCGTCGTGGCCAGCAAGCCCGGAGGCACCGGCTGGAAGGCCGCCGAGGCGGACGGGTTCAAGGTCATGAGCGTGGCGGACGCGACGAAGTCGGCCGACATCATCACGCTGCTGGCGCCTGACAACCTGCACGCATCTATTTACGCCGAGTCCATTGCGCCGAACCTGAAGCCCGGCAAGACTCTCATGTTCGCGCACGGCTTCAACATCCACTTCTTCCAGATCGTGCCTCCCAAGAACGTCGACGTCAGCATGGTCGCTCCCAAGTGCCCGGGGCACATGATGCGGGCCATCTACAAGGAGAACGCCGGACCGCCGGCCATCATGGCCGTGTACCAGGACGTCTCCGGCAAGGCAAAAGACGTCGCTCTGGCCTATGCCAGCGGTCTCGGGTGCGCCCGGGCCGGCGTCATCGAGACCACCTTCGCTGAAGAGACGGAGACAGACCTCTTCGGCGAGCAGACCGTCCTCTGCGGGGGCGTGACCGCACTCATCAAGGCAGGCTTCGACACGCTCGTCGAGGCCGGCTACCAGCCCGAGATTGCCTACTTCGAGTGCCTGAACGAGCTCAAGCTCATCGTGGACCTCATCTACCAGGGCGGGATGAAGTACATGCGCTACTCCGTCAGCGACGTTGCGGAGTTCGGCGACTACACCCGCGGTCCGCGGATCATCGGCGACTCGGTCAAGGCGGAGATGCGTCAGATCCTCAAGGAGATCAAGGACGGCACCTTCGCACTCGAATGGGTCCTCGAGAACCAGGCAGGGCGACCCCACTTCAACGCAATGAAACGAAATGAGGAGCATGAGCTCATCGAGGTTGTCGGTGAGCGTCTGAGACAGATGATGCCATGGACGAAGAAGTAGACATTTGTAAAGACAACGACGATGTAGACATTCACAGCCACACCCCCGGCCGCGAGCCGGGCCATAAGTACAACGACTCGCCGGCGGACGATGCCGTCATCATCTTCGACACGACGTTGCGGGACGGCGAGCAGGCGGCGGGGACCAGCCTCTCCCCCCAGGAGAAGCTGACCATAGCGCGCCAGCTCGACGAGCTGGGCGTCGACGTCATAGAGGCGGGCTTCCCCATCAGTTCTCCCGGCGACTTCGAGGCGGTGCAGCTCATCTCGCGCGAGGTCAGGCGTCCCGCCATCTGCGGGCTGGCCCATTGCCGGCCGGCCGCTGTCGACCGGGCCTGGGAGGCCGTCCAGGGCGCGGCGCACCCGCGCATCCACGTCTTCCTCTCTGCTTCGGATATCCAGCTCGCGCACATCCTGAAGAAGAGCAGTCAGGAAGCGCTCGCGCTGGCGCGCGAGATGGTGGCAAGGGCGAAGGGCTACACGGACGACGTGGAGTTCTCGCCCATGGACGCAACCCGCGCCGAGGTGAGCTTCCTGCACGAGCTGCTGGAGGCCGTCATCGATGCCGGCGCGACCACGGTGAACATAGCCGACACCGTCGGCTACAGCACGGTGGACGAGTTCGGCGCACTCATCCGGGGGATCCGCAACAACGTTCCGAACATCGGCAGGACGCGACTCAGCGTTCATTGCCACGATGACCTCGGCCTCGCAGTGGCCAACAGCCTCGAGGCCGTCAGGCTCGGCGCCCGCCAGGTCGAGTGCACCGTGAACGGCATCGGGGAGCGCGCCGGCAACGCGGCGCTGGAGGAAGTCGTCATGGCCCTCAAGACAAGGCAGGACGTCTTCCGCCTTCGGACGAACATCGACACCACTCGCATCTACAAATCGAGCCGGCTCGTCAGCGACCTGACCGGCTTCGTCGTCCAGCCGAACAAGGCTGTCGTCGGCGCCAACGCCTTCCGCCACCAGTCCGGCATTCACCAGGATGGGATGGTCAAGGAGTCGTCGACCTTTGAGATCATGGACCCGCGTTCGGTCGGCGTACCCGCCAGCAGCCTCGTGCTGGGCAAGCTGAGCGGCAAGCATGCCTTCCGCGAGCGCCTGGCAGAGCTGGGATACACGCTCAGCGACGACTCGCTCAGCCACGCCTTCCGCGCCTTCAAGGACCTGGCGGACAAGAAGCGGGAGATTGCCGACCGCGACCTCATCTCGCTCGTGAGCGAGGAACTGCGGCAGGAGACCCAGGTCTACAGGCTGGACCACGTCGACGTGTCCTGTGGCGACCACAGCCTGCACTCGGCGGCGGTCAGCCTCATCGGTCCCAAGGGAGAGACCCTGTCGGATGCAGCGCTGGGCACAGGTCCGGTTGACGCCGTCTACAAGGTCATCAACCGCATCGTGGGAATACCCAACAAGCTCGTCGAGTTCACCATCAACGCAAACACCGAGGGGTTCGACGCCATCGGCGAGGTGCTCATCCGCATCGAAAGCGGCGGTGCGACCTACACGGGTCGCGGCGCCTCCACCGACATCGTCGTGGCCAGCGCCAAGGCGTACATGAACGCGCTCAACCGGCTCATCCTTTCGCGTCAGGCGGCCACAGTCGCAACCGCTTCGCAGGGCGACGGCGCAACAGCAGCCGTTCCGGAGGCCCGCTGATGGCAACTGTCGCTGAGAAGATACTGGCGGCACACACGGGGCGTGCAAGCGTCTGTCCGGGCGACTTCGTCAGCGTCAGGGTGGACATGGTGCTGGCCAACGACATCACCGGCCCTCTCTCGCTGAAGGAGTTCCGGCGGCTCGGCGTCTCCCGCGTCTTTGACCCTTCGAAGATAGTCATGGTGCAGGACCATTTCGTGCCCAACAAGGACATCGATTCCGCCATCCAGGCCAAGGTCGTGCGCGAGTTCTCCCGCGAGCAGGGCCTCCTCTACTACGAGGTTGGTCGCTCCGGCATCGAGCACGTACTGCTGCCCCAGGAGGGCATCGTGGGTCCCGGTGAGGTCGTCATCGGAGCTGACTCGCATACCTGCACCAACGGTGCGCTCGGCGCCTTCGCCACGGGCATGGGCTCCACCGACATCGCCGTCGCCTGGGCCACGGGCGAGATCTGGATGAAGGTCCCTCCGACCATCAGGTTCGTCTTCCACGGCCGGCTTCAGCCGTGGGTCGGAGGCAAGGACCTCATCCTGCACACCATCGGCGCCATCGGCGTCGACGGTGCGCTCTACTCCGCGATGGAGTTCGGCGGCGACGCCATCGACTCTCTGCCCATGGACGGCCGCTTCACCATGTCGAACATGGCCATCGAGGCCGGCGGCAAGGCGGGCATCTTCCCGGTCGATGCCGCCACCGAGGGGTACGTCGCCGCGCATCCATCCAGGTCGGGGCCAAAGCCCATCGTGCGGTACCGCACCGACAGCGACTCAGACTACGCTCGCATCGTGGAGTTCGACGCCGCGAGCATCGAGCCGTCCGTCGCCTTTCCCCACAAGCCGTCCAACACCAAGCCGGTCAGCAAGGCAGGCGACGTTCCCATCGACCAGGTGGTCATCGGCAGTTGCACCAACGGCAGGCTGAGCGACCTCAGGGTGGCGGCAGCTCTGCTGAAGGGGCGCAAGGTGCATCCGTCGGTCGTCTGCATCGTCATCCCCGGCACACAGAGGGTCTACAGCGAGGCGATGGAGGAAGGGCTCATCAGGACATTCATGGAAGCGGGTGCCGTCGTCAGCACACCCACCTGCGGCCCCTGCCTCGGGGGCTACATGGGCATCCTTGCCCCGGGCGAGCGCTGCGTCTCCACCACCAACCGCAACTTCGTCGGCCGCATGGGCAGCCCGAAGTCCGAGGTCTACCTGGCCGGACCCGCCGTGGCGGCCGCCAGCGCGATTGCAGGACGTGTGGCCGGCCCGGCGGAAGTCATGCCGGCCGGGAAGGGGGTATCGTCAAAGTGATACTGCACGGAACCATCCACAAGTACGGAGCGGACGTCAATACCGACGTCATCATCCCGGCGCGATACCTCAACGTGTGGGAGCCGGCCCCCTTGGCCGAGCACTGCATGGAGGACATCGACGCCGACTTCCGGGCGCGGGTGCGGCCGGGCGACGTGGTGGTTGCCACCAGCAACTTCGGCTGCGGCTCTTCACGTGAGCACGCGCCCATCGCCCTCAAGGCCTGCGGAGTCTCGTGCGTCATCGCCCACAGCTTCGCCCGCATCTTCTTCCGCAACGCCATCAACATCGGCCTGCCCTTGCTCGAGTGCCCCGAAGCCGTCGACGCCTGTGAGGCGGGCGACGAACTCGAGGTCGACCTCTCGGCAGGCACCATCACCAACAAGACCCGGAACGTGACGTCCGCAGCCAGGCCGTACCCCGAGTTCATGGAGGGCATCATCAACGCCGGAGGTCTGGTGGCCTACACGAAGAGCCGGCTGGAGAGGATGCAGGCATGAGCTATCGCATCGCCGTTCTCCCGGGGGACGGCATCGGTCCCGAGGTGATTGCCGAGGCACAGCGCGTGCTGGCCGTCATCGGTCAGCGGTACGGCCACGAGTTCAGCCTGACGAAGGGCCTGGTCGGCGGCGCCTCGCTCGACGCGTTCGGAAAACCGCTGACCGACGAGACCATCAGCCTGTGTCGCGACTCGGACGCCGTCCTCTTCGGCGCCATCGGCGGCCCGGCGTGGGACGAGAATCCCCGCTTCGAACTGCGCCCCGGCCAGGCGATCCTCGGGTTGCGGAAGTCACTCGGCCTCTTCGTCAACCTTCGTCCTGTCAGGTCGCTGCCGATGCTGGTGGACAAGAGCCCATTGCGGCCCGAGGTGGTGCGCGACACCGACATCATGGTGGTGCGTGAGCTTACCGGCGACGTCTACTTCGGCCAGCCGAAGAAGCGGTGGCTGTCGGAGACCGGGCGGCGGGCGGTGGATACGATGGACTACTCCGAGCACGAGATTGCCCGCACCGTGCGCGTCGCCTTCGCGCTTGCCCGCGCCAGGAGCCGGAGAGTCACGTCAGTCGACAAGTCCAATGCCCTCGTCTGCTACCAGCTCTGGAAGGAGGTGGTCAGGGAGGTCTCCGCTGAATACCCCGATGTCGAGCTGACGCACATGCTGGCGGACACGTTCGCCATGCAGCTTGTCTCGAATCCGCGGAGGTTCGACGTTGTCGTGACTGGCAACCTGTTCGGCGACATCTTCACCGACGAAGCGTCGGTCATCGGCGGTTCGATGGGGCTCCTCCCGTCCGCCAGCCTCTCGGGACTGCCCACCGGGAAGATGCTCGGCCTGTACGAGCCGATTCATGGCTCCGCCCCGGACATCGCCGGAAAGGGCATCGCGAACCCGCTCGCGGCAATCCTGAGCGCCGCGATGCTCCTCCGTTACTCGCTTCAGCTTGAAATGGAGGCCCTGGCGGTCGAGCGGGCCGTTGTCGCGACGCTGGAGGCGGGCTACCGCACGCCGGACATCGCCTCAGCGGGAGCACCCGCGGTCGGCACGCGCGAGATGGGGAAACAGGTAATTGACAGAATCCGGTGCCGGGAGGATTGACAGCGAGTCGTGCCGTTTCTACAATAGCGTTTTCGGCATCAGGCGGACAGCAATGGGAAGCTCGGTTCTACTCGTGATTGTAGTGGTAGCAGCTATCCTTATTGTGCGCACGGTACGTGCGCACGGGAGGCTTTCCCGAACTTCAGGGTAGATAGCAGGTCAGAAGTCGCAGGTAACCGAGGAAGCCTCCCGAAAGGGAGGCTTCCTGCTATATGGCCCGAACGAAGAAAGGAGGAACAGGAGAGCAGACGACCGCTACGAAGGCAGCACCCGCCCCAGGCACCCCGTCGGCGCCCCGGAGGCGGAGGATTCCATCACCGTTACGCATGAGGAGGAACCAGACAATGGGAGAACCCTACGCCTTCTTTCAAGGACAGTACATGCCTCTCAAGGATGCCAAGATAGGCATCCTTACCCAGGCGCTACACTACGGGACCGCGTGCTTCGGCGGGATCCGCGGCAACTGGGACGCGGAGAAGAAGCACCTCTGCCTGTTTCGCATGAAGGACCACTACCGGCGACAGCTCGATGCGTGCAAGATCCTCAACATCAGCCTCCCGTACGACGCGGATGCCCTCTGCGAGCTGACCGTCGAGACGGTGAAGCGCAGTGGCTTCAAGGAGAACATCTACTGCAGGCCGCTGGCGTACAAGTCGTCCGAGGCCATCGGCGTGAAGCTCCACGGGCTTGAGGACGACTTCTTCGTCATCGCCACAACGCTCGGCCCATACCTCGGCACCGGCGGCATCAAGTGCTGCACCTCGTCCTGGCGGCGCGTCAGCGACAGCCAGATCTCGCCGCGCGGCAAGATCACCGGCATCTATGTGAACAGCGCCCTGGCCAAGACGGACGCCAACCGCGCCGGTTTCGACGAGGCCATCATGCTGAACGAGAACGGTCATGTCTCGGAAGGCAGCGGCGAGAACATCTTCGTCGTCATGAAAGGACAGCTCATCACCCCGGCTCCGTATGACAGCATTCTGCTGGGCATCACCAGGGACACCGTGATGCAGCTCGCCAAGAACGAGCTCGGCGTCGACACGATCGAGCGAAGCATCGACCGGAGCGAGCTCTACGTGGCAGATGAGGCGTTCTTCACCGGCACGGCCACCAACGTGGCCCCGATCTCGTCGGTCGACCAGCGCACCATCGGCACCGGGGACACCGGACCGCTGACCGCCAAGCTGCAGAAGCTGTTCAACGAGGTCGCGCTGGGCAGGAATCCCAAGTACTCCGAGTGGTACACGTTCGTCAAGCCTCAGTAGTGAGGCACACCGCAGGGCGGCGCACCGGCCGTTGAAACGGCGAGGCCCGCGGCCTGATGCGGCGGGTGCCGTCGTGCTTGCGGTGAGCCCTCCGGCGGCCCGGGGCAGGAGCATCTGCCTCCGGGCTGTCCGGGAGTGCCCATCTCGGTTGGCTGAGTGCCGTCGCGCGGAGAGCAGTGCCGCCCGCATGGCGACAACACAGGTCGACCGGGGCTCAGCTGCGGGGAAGATGTGCGGCGGATGCCACCGATGGCCGACGAGGAGGCATCTGCTCCTCGTCGCGGGCGGGGGCGGCGGACGAAGGCCATCCGCCGGGTCAGATTCAGGAGGCGGACTTCGCCGAGGACAGCTTGTTGGCCTGCCTGGTCAGTCGCGACTTGAGCCGCGCGGCCTTGTTCTTGTGGAAGACGCCCTTGGTGACGGCCCTGTCGAGGTTCGACACGGCGTCGGCCGCAGCCACTGCGGTCCTGTCGACGTCCCCCGCTGCAATAGCTTCGCGTGCGACGCGCACCGCGGTGCGCGTTCGGCCGCGCACGATGCGATTGTACACGCGCTTGCGCTCCTGCGCCTTCGACGCCTTGTTCTCCGAACTGCTACCTGACAATGGTTTCTCCTTTTCTCACCACGTTGACGACGCTCCAGAGCGACTGAATCTTGGCCATGAGCTTGCTCAGTTGCGCCGTGCCGCTCACTTCGACGTCGAGACTCAGGTTCGCCATGCCGCCGTCATCGCGGCCGAAATCCACATCCGTTATGTTGACTCCTGCTTCGGCTATGACCGCACTGATATCGCGAAGCAGTCCCGTTCGGTCCCAGGCATCAACCTGCAGCTTGACGGGATAGACCTGCGCAACATCACCCCAGTCCACGGCAACAAGACGCTCGCGCTCAGACTCGTTGACCACGTTGGGGCAGTCTTTGCGGTGGACGGTGACGCCGCGACCCTGTGTAATATACCCGATTATCTCCTCGCCCGGCAAGGGCGTGCAGCAGTTGGCAATACGCGTGTACAGGTTGCCGACGCCCAGCACGCGGATGCTCCCCGAGCTCACCTTCTTTGGCGGTGAGATCTCGATGCCCTTCGCCGGGGCTTCCAGCTCCGAGCCGAGCTTCACCGCAACTTGCGAAACAGTGAGGCTGCCTCTCCCCAGGGCAAGGTAGAAGTCGTCCGTGGCCGCAAACCCCAGGGAGGCGGCCATCTTCTCCGCGGCCGGGACCGCCGTTCCCAGCCGCTTCAGCCCGCTCTCGAGTATCTGCCGTCCCGTCTCGATGCTCTGGCTGCGCTCCTGCTTGTTGAACCACTGCCTGACCTTGCTCTGGCCATGTGATGTCCTGACGTAGCCAAGCTCGGGGTTGAGCCAGTCGAGACTGGGACCGCGGTCAGTCTTGGATGCGACTATCTCCACCACGTCGCCGTTGTTCAGCGCCTGGTTGAGTTGAGCGAGCTTCCCGTTCACCTTCGCGCCGATGCAGCGATAGCCAAGGTCCGTGTGGATGCGAAAGGCGAAGTCGAGCGGCGTCGCCCCCTTCGGCAGGTCGATTATCTCGCCTTTCGGCGTGTACACGAACACC
>Ga0136653_10000508_pt1 | contig 20363 bp, 15 predicted proteins | sample LakKivw275mmetaG_FD_94866 | JGI IMG/M metagenome (GOLD analysis project Ga0136653, IMG submission 94866) | Anoxic lake water microbial communities from Lake Kivu, Rwanda to study Microbial Dark Matter (Phase II) - Lake Kivu water 275m metaG... | ecosystem: Environmental > Aquatic > Freshwater >...
TCATCCAGCCTGATCGGCTCCATTTTCCTGATCGGCTCTATTGTGTATATCATCACCAGCCTTTTCATGGGGCGTCTGTCCGACCGGATCGGCCGGCGTATGCTGTGCTGCGCGGGCATGGTCTCGGCCACCGCCGCTCTGATTTTCCTGGCACTTGCCATGGGACTCCCCTCTCTCATCCCCATGATGGTTTATCTGGCATGGATAGGCCTGTCGATGGGCACATTCGTCTCTCCCAATAACAGCCTCATACTGGGCGCCATACCGGCCGATAACCAGGGCGAGGCCTCTGCGGCATCCAGGGCCATGCAGAACCTGGGCATGGTGCTTGGCGTGGCCATCTACGAGACCGTTTTCTCCGCTTTCATACCATCCGCCGATTTCAGCTCCGCTCAAACGATGATGGGCGTGCCCAAAGACCTGCTGTTGACGGGCTTCAGCGCCGCCTGCTTTGTGGGCGCAGCCATGTGTGTAGCGGCCCTCATCCTTTCCTGGCTGGCCAGGGAGGATACTTCTACCGCCACTGGCGAAAGGCCCCGGTCTATAGCGATCTGACGTACACTTTATATCGAGGTTTGATCGATGCAGGCTTATGCGATAAGGCGCGTTCGTGAGGCGGACCGCAGCGCCGTCACCGGCATCTTTAACTACTATGTGGAGAACAGCTTCGCCGCTTACCCCGATAAAAAAGTGGGGCCGGAAGTATTCGACCTGCTTAAAAACATGAGCCGTGCGGGTGCTTTCTACGTGGCGGAAACTCCCGATAAAGAGGTGGTGGGCTTCGCGCTTTTAAGACACCACCAAATCGCCGAGGCGTTCAAGCGGGCGGGGGAGATCACCTATTTCATACTTCCTCAACATGAACGCAGAGGCATCGGCGCACGCTTTATGGAGACTATTACTATTGATGCCCGCGCCGCCGGCGTGGAAACCCTGCTGGCCAATATATCCTCGCTCAACGAGGTCAGCCTCAACTTCCATCTCAAGCACGGATTCAAAGAATGCGGGCGCTTCCAGCGCATCGGGAAGAAGTTCGACCGGGATTTCGACGTTATCTGGATGCAGAAATTTCTGTAAGCCCCCAACTTGTCACTACGAGCGTTTTTCCATCGTCATTGCGAGCGAAGCGAAGCAATCTTGTGTTGCATGCCGCGATAACAACAGATTGCCACGTCGCCTTTGGCTCCTCGCAATGACGATATAGAGATACGACCCGCTATGACCGAAGGGGATCAATGCTCTCTACTTCGAGCGGAATTCGAACGGCCCCAATTTGAACTCGTTCTGGTTTGAGTCCGGCCCGGGGATCCATTCCGGACCATTGTCCTGGTTGAAATCGTAATATCCGGGCAGCCTGTCGGGCCATTCAGCCAGCTCGACCGGCACCGGGACCTTCTCATCCCCCCTCTGTATGGTGAGCGTCACTTTGTCTCCCGGCTTCTTGCCGTTGAAATAGGTAAGGATATCGTCCACTTTAGCTACGGGGGTGTCATCGACAGCCATGATAATATCCCCGCCTGACCCGGGCTCATTCTGCGTATTTCTGCCGCTCTTCACCAGCCCTGCCTTGTCCGCCGGGCTGCCGGTCATGACACCGACAACGTACACGCCTTTAGTAGTCTTAAGATTGAGCTTGCTTGCCAGTTCCTGGCTGACGGGCATGCCTTCTATGCCCAGCCAGGGGGTCTTGATCGTACTGCCCTTTAGCAGCTCCGGCAATACCCTCTTGGCCGTGTTGATGGGTACGGCAAACCCCACACCGTTGGCCGTAGCCTCAATGGCGGTATTGATGCCGATCACCTCGCCCTGCGAATTTAACAGGGGACCTCCCGAGTTGCCGGGATTGATTGCAGCATCCGTCTGTATGATATCCATTATGTTGCGGCTGTTGGAGTTGGGTATAGACCTTCCCGTGCCGCTGACTATGCCGATGGTGATGGAGCCCTGCAGCCCGAAGGGCGAACCCAGGGCCAGCGCCATCTGGCCGGGTTTGACCTTGCTGGAATCGGCCAGCACCAGGTACGACATACTCGGCACGCGTGAGGCATCGATCTGCAGCAGGGCGACATCGTTGTTGCGGTCAACGCCGATGACCTTTCCGGGCAGCTCGCTGCCGTCACTGAGCACGACCTTTACAGATACAGCCTTGTCCACCACATGGTTATTGGTAAGTATGTGCCCTTCCGTATCGATAATGAAGCCCGATCCCTGTCCTCTGACGTTGGGTATTTCCATGCCGAAGGGGCCCAGCAATCTGGATGAGAAAGCCGTCTCGGACTCCACCTGTACCACGGCCGGTATACACCTTTCGTACAGAGAAACAACTGTGCCTTCATCATAGAGCGGCGTTACCTGCACCGTCGCAGATGAAGATGGAAGGTTCAGTGGTTTCTGATCGGTGGCAACCGGGCCTGCGCTGCAGCCGGTGACCGCCAGCGCGGTAACTAAAAGGGCAGCGGCCAGCACTCCCATCCTGATGCGCCATCCGCTGAAGTTTTTTAATGAAGACATCTGTAACCTCCAGGTTCGTATAAGATTAAATTGGATTAAAGGTTCTGCGGTCCAAAGAATATCTCGTAGTAATACATATTGTCCGCTTCCGGCTCCGTAACACGCTCGACGCGGCCCTTTTCCAGGTCGACCAGCACCAGCCAGGTCTTGGCATCGAGCTGCATCGATACGATGGCCTGCTCGGCGGCGGGTGCAACTTTCAGAATGGAGCCGCTGACAACGGACATATTGGAGATTGAGGAGAAAATAGGGAAGACCCTTTCCACTTTCGCGCCCCTGTCCATGATGCTTTTCACCCTGTCATCAGCAACGGCGATTTTAAGGGCATGCTCTCGCGCTTCCTGCGTGAGCTCCGGCACAAAAAGACCCTCGTAACGCCGTGCGCTCACCACCGTTTTTACATTCATATCCACGTCGGCTTCGATCATATCGCCCATGCAACGCCCGCAAACAACGCTGGCCATGCCGTCCCTCACGTCTACCCGCATAATGATTATATCGCCGGTTCCGTTGAGACGCTGCTGTATGCCGGGGTCCCTTTTGACCACGTCGGCGGCAACCGCCGAAGGGGAGGGGGCGGCCAGGTAGACGGACAGCGAGAGGACGGCAGCGATAATAAACAGCGCCACTCCGCTGGCGGCTGCCATCCTCCAGGCCGGCGCACGCAGCCAGTCCAACCAGCCCCTGAAGACGCTCCCCGCCGAAGCCCGACCTTTGCCTGCAGCCAGAGATTCCGCGTAAGCGCCCTCCAGCAGCACCTTGCGCAGGCAGTTTTTATGCCCAACTATCAACAGGTCGGGCAGTTCAGTGCTTTCCAGGGTCCTGATAAGCGCTTCTTTTTTCATGATACTGTGCTTCCGTTCAATAATATAATGTGGTTTAACATAAAAGGTTGCATCACTTCATTTTTTCGCGCAGTTTGTCGACTCCCCTGTGCAGCAGCGATTTGATGGTCCCCTCTTTCTTGCCCAGTATCTTCACCATCTCGCGGATCTTCCTTTTTTCGAAGAACTTGAGTGCGATGACCTCCTGGTAGATGAGCGGCAGCTCCGAGATCTTCTGGTGCAGTATGACGAATTCCTCATGCCTGCTCAGCTCTTCCTCCGCCTGGTTGATCTCTTCGGCATAGTCTGTGGTGTCCGCCAGGTCCGCAATGCACTCAATGCTGGTTATACGCCTTCCCCCCTCCCTGCGGTAATGGTCGTTGACCTCATTGCTGGCAATGCGGTAAAGCCAGGCCGCGAAGGGAACGTCCCGCCAGCGATACTTCTTGATCTGGGAAAAGGCCTTGAGAAAGGTTACCGATGTTATGTCAAGTGCCAGCTGGACATTGGCGGTTCTTTTCAGAGCGTAGTTGAAGATGCGCCGGTAGTAGACCTCGTACAATTCTCCGAAGGCCTCCGGGCTGTGCTGGGCTCGCTTCACCAGCTCCTTTTCCGCTCTCAACTGGTCCGGCGTAAGCGAAGTATCAGACATTGCGTGATCGGACATGTAACACAGTTTAACTCATAACGCAATGGATGCAAAAAGGTTGCAGCAGGAAACAACCTGCGATGCAATAGAAAATCGCGCACTGTGAAACGCGGCGGTTATTCGGGCATGGACGCGCCGTTCAATATCGCTACTGGTTCTTGAAACCCCAGCGCCAGATGACTGCCGCCAGTATGCCGCCGATCAGAGGCGCCACCCAGAACAGCCAGAGCTGAGACGGGGCTTCGCCTCCCACCACCAGCGCGGGGCCGAGGCTGCGCGCCGGATTGACCGAAGTCCCGGTTATAGGTATGCATACGAGGTGGATGAGCACCAGCGAAAGGCCGATGGACAGGCCGGCAAAGCCCGCCGGGGCATTTTTACTGACGGACCCGAAGATAACGAAAAGGAAGAGTGCGGTCAGAACGATTTCAGCCAGGAAACATGACAGCAGGTTGAACTTGCCGGGAGACAGAGCCCCGTACCCGTTCTGGCCCAGGCCGTTGATGGCCAGAGAGTAATCAGGCATGCCGCTGGCTATCAACCACAGCAGCAGTGCGGCCAGCACAGCGCCCACGCACTGGAATATAATGTAAAAAATGGTGTCTTTCCAGCCCAGCCTTCCCGCAACCAGCATGGCCACGGAGATGGCCGGATTGATATGGCATCCGGATATATTACCTATGGTATACACCATCGCCAGCACAGTCAGACCGAAGGCAAAAGAGATGCCCATAAATCCAATGTACTTGCCGGCTATAACCGCGCTTCCGCATCCCACCAGCACCAGCGCAAAGGTACCGATCAATTCAGCCCAGTACTTTTTCACTTGCCCTATACCTCCCTGTTAAATTAGCGGGGCCTATTTTTTCAGAGAATCAAGCGCATTCTGCCATGCCGCCACAGTGGCATAGGCCGTGTTCTTGTTAAAGGCGATGTACAGGTCAACCTTGTGCACAAAAGCTACTGCCTCGATCTGAGCCGGGTCGACGCCTGCCTGCTTCGCCACCAGTTCTACATCAGTGCCGGTCCCCATCCAGAGATCAACCTCTCCTGCCGCCAGCTTCTTAAGGCCGTCGGCGGTGGAATCGGTATAGACGAAGTTAATGAAGCCCTGCTGCGCCAGATTCTGCTGTCCTGCCTCATCCCTCACAGCGGCGATGGTCTTCACTGCTTTAGCCTCATCCAGGCTGCTGCAGCGAATATTCGATCCTTTTTTTGCATACAGCCAGTTCTCGTAGGAGCCGATCGGCCCCACCCACATGAATACGTTTTCCCTCTCGGCCGTCCTGGCCATGGAATAAAGCGCCGTGTCCGGCTCGGCCAGCACCGTCTCATAGGCCCGGGACCACGGCATCACCTCGATGGTGATATTCTCGCCCAGCTTGTTGAGTATCCCTTTGACCGCCGCGGTCGACGAACCTACCAGGTTGCCGTTGGCATCGGTATAGTTGAAAGGAGGATACTCCTCCGTCAATATGCGCAATTTGGCAGGCTGCGCCGGGGTCACACACGCAGTAATAAGCAGTATACCTGCAATAAGAGCAAAACAAAGTCTCTTCATATCTCCTACCTCAGCTGTTTTTATCAAGATTATACTCCAGATTGGGCAATGTCAATAGCTCTATAGTAGTAGTGTCAACAGGCAAATACTATATAATGTAATCCATTACTCGAGAGCGACCTGCCACGACTACGAAAGAAGCTGGAGAATATACGAAAATGGCTGATACTCCACAGTCGACCTGGGACGTCGTTAAATTGAACCTTTCCCGCATACCCTGGAGGGACTTCGTGCTGGGCGTGTTCGCCCCCATGACGATTGTCGAGATTTTCTCCATGGTTGGTCCCCATCTGACGGGTATTTATATCGCGCTGGTCTGGCTTGTCCTGGTCATTACCCTGATTGCTATATTCAAACGCGTACTCAGCGTGTTTTCTTTGATCACTTTCATTATGCTGTTGACCCAGACTATCGCCGGGTTCCTGTCGCCCCAATACCCGTTTCTCAGGCTGACGGCCTCCTTCGATTACGCGGCGCTCGGACTAATATTTATCGGCTCCATGCTCAGGCCCAGGCCCTTCATCATGGCGGTCATCGGCAAGGATACCATCCAGCGTACCGAGGCCAAGTTCGGCCAGAGCAAGTATTTCTTCAAAGCCTGGTTCGATATCAACATCGTATGGGGTATATTCTATGTCCTGCTGGGCATATTCTACAGCTATATGCTGGTCTTGCACGCGGAGGTCGGCAGTCTGCTCGGGTTCCTGCTGGGCTGGCCGGCAGTCCTGGTATTGCTCTATTTCAGTGTGGATTATCCCCAGAGGTACTGGACCAAACACTGGGACAAGATGAGGGTCGAGATCGAGGCGGCGCAGCAGTACGAGAGTCGCAAACCGGCTGCCTGAGCATTATCAGTAACCACATATTAGACCGTTGCATGATATAACAACCATCTCGCCATAAGTACAGTCGGCAAAATTCTACCTCAATTTTGTGGGTCATTGTAACAGCGCTATAATCAGATTTAGATATAAGAATCCTGCAGGGGGTTTAGCCTGAGATGAACTTAAAGTTGATAACAGCATCGCTTACCATGCTCTTTATCTTATCCGGCTGTGCAGCCGGCGCCGTTAATTCCACCGGTCCATCCACTGCCACTCCATCCGAAAATGCTACGGCGGCGCCCACCGACCGGGTGCCACGCATAGGAATCGAGGATCTTCTGGCGAAAATGAACAGTGGATCGGACTTTCTGCTTGTGGATGCGAGGAGAGATGTAGCGGAGCAGTTTAAAATAGCGCATATCAAGGGCGCTGTAGCGGTTCCCCCGGATACGATCACAGAAGGGAAGTGGACGCCTCCAGCCGATCTGAACAGGGAGATCATCTTTTACTGCTCCTGTCCCAACGATAAGACAAGTGCCGGCGCAGCGCTCCTGCTGATAAAAAAAGGCTACACCAACGTTAAAGCATTGAAAGGTGGTTGGAACGCCTGGCAGGCGGCCGGATATCCTGTGCAATCGGGCGCCGATTAGATTGCCCGGGCGCGTCTCACTCAGGCAGTATCTCGGAGATATACGAGACGCCGGCGACGGCCCGCCTTATGCGGGTAGTATCCAGCAGGTGACGCATATCGACAAACTCGCCCGCCCGCGCGATTCTTCTTATTTCGGCGTCCAGGTCCAGCGTATACTCCCACTGCATGTTCTCAAAGACCACGCCGTGGTTATGCAGCATCATTTTCTTATTGCCCACATTGGCAGGATGCATATAGAAGGCGTTTTCCAGGGCTGCCTTCGACAGGTGTGAATGGTCGGCTGCCAGGTCCAGGCCGATTCCAAAACTGATCATGGTCCGTCCTGGCAACTTCGGCTCTGTATTGATATCCATCCACTGACCTATGTTTTCAGGATCGGTAATAAGGCCTTTGTTAGCCGGGGCATGTTTTTTTATGGGCGAGATTTTAACGCCTGAGCTGAAGAGCACGTCCAGGTCGGCGATCATGGCCAGGCTGATCAGGCTGCTTTTGATCGTCTGATGTTCGCGGGCGATATCGAAAATGGCCTCATATAACTCGCTGAGTGTGACCGGCCTGTCGCCCGCGGCGTCGCCCACCAGCATTACGTCGTTGAACTCGCCATGCAGGGCCAGGTTGAGTCCGGTATGTATCATGACCTCGCCGGTATCCTTTTGAGGGATAAGAAAATCAGGAGTGTCGTTACCATCGGTGGGCAGCCAGACCATGATGCCGCCGCTGGTCATCATTTCGCCCAGCAGCGGCAGGCAGTCCTCGAGGCTGCCACCCAGCGCTCCCAGGCCGATGGAATATTCAGCTTCGGAAAAGCGCCGCTGCCGGATATCTTCCGGCTCCAGCGCAGCATTCATAACCTTGGTCAGGTCGCCCACGGTTTTCAGCCTGGCGGAGCGGTCGGTAACGTGGAATACGCGAAAGCTGGTATCCCTTCGGCGGTAACAGGGTAGGCTCCCCCAGTCCTTTTCGGAGAGCTTCATCTCCTTTTGCAAGGAGCTGCGACTGACTGCTTCATCCACCGTTGCGAAGGTCGGGAACATCCCCTCCATGCCCGCCATTTTCAGCACCTGCGCCGGATACTCGCTGATCCCGCAAAGGGAGAGATGCCCTTTCCTGCCGGTCAGTTTTTTATGCGTAGAGAGCAGGAGCCGTATGCCGCCGCTGCTCAAATACTGCGTGCCCGACATGTCGATCACCAGATAGTGATCATCCTCCGCTAAAAGGGCCTCAAGCTCCTTGCCCAGGCCGGCGGCCTCGAAGGCGCCCAGCCTCCCCTCCAGCGCCACCACCAGGATGCCGTTTCTGCGTTCCGATTTTATGCCCACGATAACTCAATGTAATTAATCCACTTAATCATGTCAATAACCGCCACTGGTGAAAAAGGAATCAACCGGCAAATTACTTGACAAATTGTATAGTCTCCTTTACAATTAGTACATTAATCTATACAGGAGACACAAAAATGAAATTGAGTCGATTCCGTATTTACAGGGCTGCCATCGGGGGCGGATTGGGCCTGGCCGTGGCGATTGCCATAGGCACCGATACGCCCGTAATAGCGCTGGCGGCGGTTGCTGTAGCCATTGTGCTAGCAATTATTGTGGAACGCCGCAATAAGGAAATTGTGCGGGATGAGCGTATGATGCAGATCAGCTGGAAAGCTGCTCATGCCGCGTTCATCAGCGTGCTAATACTGGCAGCGATAACTGCGCTGGGCGCCGCTCTTTTCCGCAACCAGCTGCCGGAAAACATTGTTTTCTTCGGCAGCATCATGGGGTATTTCGTCTGTGCTGCTATAATACTGCACCTGTGCTTTTACGCTTACTTCAGCCGCAAGCTGTAGGGTGTGTAGATGAAAAACAGGTTAAAGGTATTTCGCGCCATGCACGACCTCACGCAGGAGGCGCTGGCCGAGCGCCTGCGCGTGACCAGGCAGACGGTTATCTCAATTGAAAACGGTAAATACGACCCTTCCCTGCCGCTGGCTTTCCGTATCGCTGGTCTTTTTAATGTGAAAATCGAGGACGTCTTCTCATATGAAGGCGAACCCGGCGAATTTCACGGCCCGCCGCCGGCGCCTTTGAAGTGACGACTGTTAATAGAAATAAAAACTAAGCCTTTCCAAAAGCGCCCTGCACAATCAATACAGCCGAAATCGTGAAAATGACCGGGTATAATGGCAATTCAATACAGGGCGGATTTCAACGATCTGGCATCGCAACACCCGTAGAGAAACCCTGACAGGGTATGATAGAAGCGAGAGCAGTGGACGAAAGTAAATTTGGACTACCTGTCCCATTCCCGTCTGCGCCAGAGCATGACCACACCGAGGACGAGGGAGGTCAGCACGCATGCCATGCTCAGCCACAGGATAATGTCGGAATCCTTGAAAGCCTCGACTTTGAAGCTGCCTGCCGCTGCGTTATCCACGTAAACGGCATAATCTCCCGGCTCGTTGCGTGATACATAGAAAGTCAATTTGGTGGAACCGCCCCTGTCTACAGTTATCCCCTGTATTGATTCCACCTGTCCGTTTACATACAGTGTGACCTTTTTACTGCCGTTAACCGTGCCCCTGTTAGCTACGTCGGCAGACACAGTGACCGCTGTGCCGGGCGACACAGTGCTATCCGAGAGGCTGGCGCTCACAATTTGCAGGTTGCCGAGCGCGACTGTTGGCGTGTTGGTCGGGCTGCCGCCTCCGGATCCACCGTGCGGTGTCTGCCCACCAATCCCGATATTTGGATTTTGTGGCGGCGCCGGCTCAGTCACGGTGAAGCCGCCGGTTAAAGTGCCGGACGCGCCACAGGGATTTGTCACCACGACGTTCCAAATTCCTGTTGCCACCCCGGTGAGGTCGAAGGTGCAGGTCAGACTGGTGGAACTGACAAAGACCACGCTGCTGCCTGTGATATCAGGCTGCCCACTCTTTAATAGTCGGATCGTGGCGCCGTTGCGAAAATTAGTGCCGGTCACTCCGGTGATATTTATAATCCCGGTATTGACGCCGCTGTCAGGTAAGATCGCTGTCACGGTGGGCGTGACAGGTTCCAGCTCGTACGCGCCCACATCATAACCGCCGCAGGCCGGCCGCAGGTATCCGCGCTGATCGGTCGAGGGTCCATCTGCCGCAGTGTTGAAGGCAGGGCTGGCGGCGTCTATCGCGCATGTGAAAGTAGGCCCGCCATTGTTCTGCAGCGGTCCGAGGCCGGGGTCGGTCGTGTTATTATCGGTAGGCTGATTAAAGAATACAGCGGCATCAGTAGTGCAAATATTGTGGCCGTTTGAAACAAAGATATAGACCGGCCCTGCGGCTATGTCATCCGGATTGCCCGCGCCCGCTGTATTTGCGGCCAGTATGGTGTTCTTGAATATGCCCGTGTGCGGACCTTTCTCGAAGTAGCCACCGCCTGTTCCACCCGGGCCGGCATCGTTCGAGGAGATAGTGCAATTGAGCAGATCTGCATGGCCCGAATTATAGATACCACCACCACTGCCTCCGGCGGGAAGGCTGTTGCCGTAAATGGTGCAGTTTGTGAGACGGGTTGAAGCGATGCCCACTGTAGGGTCTTTCCCATTAAAAAGTCCTCCACCCTGGAGCTGGGCCTGGTTATTGCTCAGAGTGCAGGCCTCGATCAGGGCAACGCTTGCACCTTCTGTATAGCTTAGATAAATTCCGCCGCCGGACTCATCCGAAGCGTTGCCGTTGATGGTGCACCCTGTTATTGAAGTATCGTATAGACTGAACCCGTAAATCCCGCCGCCGTCTCTGTCTGAGTTATTACCGGTGATGATGGAATCTGTAAGGCTAAAACTCAAACACTCATCTACATAAATGCCGCCGCCGTATGTGTCCCCTGTACCAGAGTTCCCCGTGACCTCGCAGTTGGAGATAGTGAGATTATCGTTATAGTAGCTTAAAATACCCCCGCCACCGAAGAGGCTCGCGGAATTATTCCTGATGTTACACCCGAGCAAGGTGACATCTCCGCTATCTTGAATGTAAACTCCGCCACCCCCGAAATCGGCATGGTTGTCCCGCATTACACAGTCCCGGACAGTGGTTATACCATATTGTTCGATAATGCACATGCCTCCGCCGAAACAATCGTCACCACCTGCGTTAGCCATGGTGAGCCCGCTGATGCTTACGGCGCCATCCGGCCATATCTGCGTGGCATCGAATACACCGATGATTGTCTCATTGTCGGATACTTTAGGCAGGCTGTCATCGATAATGGTGCTGGCCGCGCCGTCGGTTCCCGTCAACGTGAGGGGCTTAAATATATCGATATTGACGTTATGCAGCCAGAATACATCGAAATGGTTCTCCTCCATGTAGGTACCTGACGCTACGTAGGCCGCTGAGCCGGGCCCCGCCAGGTTAACGGCCGCGTAGACATGTTTCTTGGGAGCAAGGGCGCTGAGGCCGCTGTTGGCATCATTACCGGAAACGCTGGCATAGGTGGGTCACACCCACTGGTACGCGCCTATGTCATACGCCGGACCCCTGGCTACGCCGCGCTGGTCGGTAACCAGGCCTGCGTTGGAGCCTGCGCTTCTTGCCGGGCTGGTTGAGTCGATGGCGCAGGTCGGTGTGGTCCCGCCGTTGTCCGCCATCCAGTAGCAAAGAGGGTAAGTATCCGTGATATCATTGGGACCCAGCGTGAAAGCCGGGGTATCGCTGTACAGGCTGTAATTGGAGACAGCGACACCGGCCTCAATATCGATGTTGTCGTCGCTGCCGGTCGCATAGTTATCGAAGACACAGTTGCTTATGGTGGTGGCAGACTTGCTTCCATACTGCTGCAGGCCGCCGCCATCGCCGCCGGCTTCATTCATATAAAATGTGCAGCCCGTCAGGGTCAGGCTGGCGGAGCCAACGTCACTTTCTGCATAAATCCCGGCGCCGCCGCCGGTATCCGTATAGTTATAACTGAGTGTGCAATTACTCAGGGTTGCAGTGCAATCCCCATCGAATGAACTGATAAAGATGCCTCCGCCATACCAAAAAGCGTAATTATCGTAAAACGAGCATCTCGCCGCGTTCAGGGTAGAGACGTCCAGGTATATGGCTCCGCCGTATTCGCTGTTGAGCCCCCCACACATGCAGAAATAGCAATCAGCCATATACACGTTCGATTCGTGGGCGTACAGGCCGCTGCCATAATAGGCATTCGAGCCAAAGACAATGCAGCCGTTCATCGTCAGCGTGCAGTTGTCCGTAAATATGGCGCCCCCGTAATTCGTGACATCATTATCGTTCTCAAAAAACATGCTGTGAAGGGTCAGGTTGTCGCCGCTTGCCGAGATTCAGCCGCCCTCATCTGTAGAATTATAATAACCAAGGACATACATCCCGTTGAGGGTGACATTCAAGCCGGGCGACGAGAGGCTGATGACCGAAGCGTTATCGGAATTGATGTCCGGCTCTAACCAGGTGGTATCCGGGCCGTCGCCGGTGATGATGACATCCTTGGTTACTACCAGAGTCTCATCATAATACTGTGTAGCGGTGCTGCTTATGCCCACCACGTGGATCGTGTCGCCGGAAGCCACTGTATCCAGCGCATGTTGTATGGTCTTCCACGGTAATGCCTGTGAGCCGCTATTGGTGTCCAGGCCGCTGTCGCCATTGACCCAGTATGTGCTTGCTGCACCGTCTATGAATCCCTCGGTGTATCCGCTTGCAGGGATATCGTATCGGCTGAAGCCGGGGAAACTGGTGAAGTTGTCCGCAAAGAGGCGCATGCCGTGCGGGTGCGTGACAGAGACGTTGTCCGTGGGACGGCCGGCTTCGTGAGGAGGCCTGGCGGCCGCGGCCGGTGCTGGTGACACCAGCAGCGTTCCCGGCAGGAGCGCCAGCACTGCGAGAGCCGTGAGCAGGAGATTCAGCCAAATGAGGCCTGTCCCAGCCCGCGGGATATTAATCAATATACCGCTCCTTGATAGAACCTCATAGTATCGGGAATCCGCTTCCACTTATATGGTAGAGTAACCGGATAGGCAACAGCTTCCTGCGATCTCCACCCGCCCGGTTGATAAAATCCCGATGATAGTAACATTTGCCTTTTCCCGCTGTCAAGGTAATCATTTGCGCATATTGTCCGCGCCGGTGCGGTAAAATGACTGTCTATACATGACAACTATTATTATGATAAGATAGTAAGAAAGTAAGACAGTTGGAATAATATGTCAGAGTTAATTCAAGTACGTAAAAAATCACAGGTAACCCTTCCTCATTCGGTGAGGCAAGAACTTGGTATAAAAGAAGGCGACTATCTGGACATTCAAGTCAGGAATGGAGAGATCGTGCTCAAAGCAAAGGCGCTGATCGATAAACAACAGGCGTGGTTCTGGAGCGAGCGCTGGCAGCAGGGTGAAATAGAAGCCCAGGAAGATATACGCGCCGGTCGTACTTACAGATTCTCCGATGCTGCATCAGCAGTAGATTTCCTTCGTGATAAAGCCTCGAAAAGGCCCCGTAAAGCTGACAAGAGTAGAGAATAGTGCCTGTTGTATTTACGGAGCGGTTTGTAAAGCAGTATTTGCGGCTGCCCGTTAAAATACAGCAGAAAGTTGATAAAGCATTGCTCCTGCTTGATGCCGATTTCCGCAAGCCCGGTCTACGTAGCCATCCGGTGGAAGGTACACTCAGAATTTTTGAGGCATACGTCGATCGAAGATATCGAATGACTTTCGAGCGCAGCGGAGACACTTATATCATGCGTAACGTTGATAACCATGACGACTGCCTTCATAACCCGTAACCTGATAGATATAACGGCCAACTCAGGAGGTAGTTCGACAGTTTTTCAGCGGTAGCACAGCGTCACAAAGCTGTTCGCTGATGACATTACCGGTTCGGATTATCGGGGGAGAATCACCTGCATCATCGACCTGCCAGGTTGAATTCACCGGTCACTAATGATAGTATTTCCAGCATAATATACATAGAGGAGGACTACTGATGCTTGCCATTTTAATAACTGCGGATATTACATCCCTTTAGATTTAAGGCCAGATACCATATCATCGTTTAACAGATAGATTAACGGTCGTTCCGCAGGGAACGGCTTTTTTGTTCTACTCCTGATCAGAAAGTAAGGCTTGATCGCCCACGGGGTGTGAATCCGTGGATTATTCAGTATTGAATAATGTCCAGATTAACTTACTTTCGAAAAGGAGCAAGAATTGAATATAGAATCAATCCATTCACGAACACCAAACCTCCAGGATATCGGGTGGAATTCGTTTTTTCAGAAGAGCTTCCGGGCGATGCAAATCCCGGATACCGTGCCTGCCCGTGTCATTACTGAACTCAAGGATACTTATCAGGTTTATACCGAATGCGGGGAATTGACTGCCACAATTACAGGCAGGATGCGACACTTCGCTGAAACTGAAGAACGATATCCCGCCGTCGGCGACTGGGTTGTAATAAAACGGCTGCATAACGAACAGAAAGCAATTATCCATGCCGTACTGCCGAGGAAGAGCAAATTCTCCAGGAAAGTTGCCGGGGAACGTTCCGAAGAGCAGATTGTCTCAGCTAACATAGACACCGTTTTCATTGTCAGCGCTATGGACGGCGGCAGGAATTTCAATCTACGACGGATTGAGCGATATCTCACACTTGCCTGGAGCAGCGGCGCCATCCCGGTAATTGTCCTCAATAAAGTCGACCTGTGCACGGATATCGATACGCCCGTTCACGAAGTCGAGACTGTCGCTCCGGGAATATCCATTCACCCGGTCAGCGCCAGGGAGAATACCGGACTGGATGCGCTCAAGGCTTACCTGGGTAGAGGGAAAACGACTGCTTTTCTGGGCTCTTCAGGGGTGGGCAAATCCGCCCTGATCAATGCACTGCTTGGCATTGAGAAACAGAAGACAGCAGAGGTCCGGGGAGACGACCGGATGGGCAGGCATACTACGACCAGACGCGAACTGATCATCCTTCCCGGCGGCGGCATGGTGATAGATACGCCGGGTATGAGAGAAATCCAGATGTGGGCCGGAGAAGAGGACCTGCAGGCAACATTTCATGATATCGAGATGCTGGCCAGACAATGCCGGTTCAGTGATTGCAGTCACAACACCGAATCCGGCTGCGCCGTAAAAGCGGCAATCGCCGGGGGCGCTCTTGACCCGTCCAGGCTGGAGAGCTTCAGGAAACTGCAGAAGGAAATAAATTACCTTGCATACAGGGAAGAGCACGGCACACGCCTGTACGAAAAGCTCAGGTGGAAGAAGGTAGCCAGGCTGGTGAAAGAAATAAAGCATAATCCCAAGCATCGTTAACCGGCAGCAGACGTTTGTGCCGATAGCTCCCTTTGGCGCCTTCATATAACTCAGGTGTCGCGGAGCGGCATAACACGGGCATGCCAGGGTCAGATATGGTAGGCGATAGTGGATTTGAACCACTGACCCCCTGTGCAAGAACTCAGCTTCAATGATCGAACCACACACATTTGTCATTTTATATGGTTTGGCGTACATTGACTGGTACAGGTATATGTAAAGACCTCATTTGCAAGTAGTGACTGACAAAAAGCGTTTGTAGAAAGATCAATCAGACGCGGTGGGGCAGAGGATAACCCATTGTAAATGACCGGGGCTTTGTACTTTACGGCACTTACCTTCCCGAAAGGGGTTGATGTAACTGATCTTTTATAACTAAACACCAGGAGGGAAAGAAATGAAAATCCGTCGTATGGCATATTTGTGGGTGGCTGTGCTGGTTATTGCCGCCACTGCCCTCAGTTCGTGCGTTCCAGGGCCCCAACCAACCCAGAAGGGCATCCAGTCCCTGCCCAATATGGGCCAAAAGATTTCGCCGCTGGCCCCACAGGGTTCCACATTTGAACCGTTGAATCCCGGCCTGGCCGACAATCCAAACTGGCTGGTCGGGCAGGCGGCTACTACCGTGGTCAGTCCGGATAAAAAAACTTTGCTGGTATTGACGAGCGGCTACAACCGCGTCTTTAGAACCGACGACAAGATAGATGCCCTTGGCAGCTATTTCAACTGGCCGGATTCGCAAGAGTACGTGTTCGTCTATGACATTTCGACGAACAAGCCGGTCAAGAAGCAAGTAGTCATGGTCCCCAATTCTTACTATGGTATGGTATTCGATCCCAGCGGCACGGCTTTCTATGTATCCAGCGGGCTGGGAGATCTTCCCTATGACACCACCGGCGCCTTTAACCCCGCGCAGGCAGGTGGAGACAATGTCCACGTCTATACCCTTAGCGATAACGGATCCTGGCAGCATACCACAGAGCTTGCCTTGAACCATACCGCGGGCAACGGCCTTGTTGTAGAGCCGCCTACCGGCGAACAGATCCCGGTCAACGAGAGGGTTGCTGTAAGTCCTATGGCCGCCGGCGTGGCAATCTCGCAGGATGGCCTGACGCTGGTGGTGGCAAATTATTATAACGACTCGATCACGGTGTTTACCGGAGGACTGGGCAAATGGTCCAGGGGTACCGAACTCGACCTGCGCCCCGGCAAGAACGACCCTGCCAGGGTGGGCGTACCGGGAGGGGAATATCCGTTTTGGGTGGCTATTAAAGGGACCGGACCGAGCGCCACTGCGTACGTATCAAGCCTGCGCGACCGCGAGATAATCGTCGTGAATCTGCGTGAAAAACCGGTAATAACCGCACGCATTCCGCTCAAAGGCCAACCGAACAAGATGACGCTGAACGCTGCCCAGACACTGCTGTTTGTCGTCGATGACCAGGCGGATACTATCGATGTCATCGATACTGCCAGGAACGAGATCCTCGAAACGATCCCGGTATTGCCGCGCGGGTCAGTCCTGCCTGTCGCGCTGGAGAAGTATAAAGGAGCGAATCCCAACAGCGTGGCGCTGGCCCCGGATGAAAAGCTGCTCTACGTGACGAACGGCAATCTGAATGCCGTGGCGGTGATTGCACTGAGCGAGGACAACAGGGGTTCCAGGGTGGTTGGACTCATTCCGACCGGCTGGTACCCGACGTCGGTGAGTTTTAGCGGCGATGGCAAATATGTGTATGTGGTAAATGCCAAGTCGCCGACGGGTGCAAACCCGACCTGGTATTATGGCTTCGGCCCGCCGACACACAAGAATGGCTATGCCAGTAATGCATATAATCCCCAGTTGATCAAAGCTGGCCTGCAGAGCTTCCCGGCCCCCGATGAGGCTCAACTCCTGACGCTCACCGCGCAGGTAGCCGCGAATAACCGTTTCTCAAGCACCGTGAGTCCAAGTGACGTGGCAGTCATGGACGCCGTGCGTCAGGGTGTCAAGCATGTGATCTTTATCATCAAGGAAAATCGGACATACGATCAGATTCTGGGCGACCTTGAGATCGGAAATGGCGACCCTGCCCTGGCTGAATTCGGCAAGGCGCTCACACCCAATTCGCATTCGCTGGCTCGAACCTTTGTCACGCTGGATAACTTTATGTGCACCGCCGAAGTCAGCTATGATGGCTGGGCATGGTCCACTGCGGCTCAAGCCCAAAACATGGTAGAAAGCCAGTACACAGTGACCTATGCGGGACGCGGCCTCAGCCTGGAGGGAGATGGTTTAAGCCGTGGTGTAAACGTTGCCCTTCCCGGCGTCGCCGAGCGTCAGGCCGCCAATCCCCTGACATCGGACGATCCGGATGTGCTGCCGGGCCAGACCGATACAGGTGCGCCCGATGGACCGGACAATGAAATCAATACCGGCTACTTGTGGGACGCTGCATTGCGAGCGAAACTCACCGTGCGAAACTATGGGTTCCACGTTGATTGTACCCGTTATACTTTCCCGCAGACCTCAGCCTACAGCCTTTCTCTCGCTCACGATCCGGCCTCAACCAACACTGTTACGGCTTACTCATCTAATATTTCCCTCATGCCTTATACTGATCCGTACTTCCGCGGCTGGGATCCCACGTATCCGGACTACTGGCGTTTCAAGGAGTGGGAGCGGGAGTTCGACACCAGGTACGTCAATGGTGGAGAAGATCTTCCTCAGTTAAGCCTGGTCCGCTTAATGAACGATCACACCGGAAACTTTGCCACCGCGATTGACGGCGTGAATACCCCGGAGCTGCAACAAGCCGACAACGACTATGCGGTTGCTCTGCTGGTTCAAAAGATCGCAGAAAGTAAATACGCCGACAACACGCTGATCTTTATCGTTGAAGACGACTCCCAGGATGGACCTGATCACGTCGATTCGCATCGCAGCCCTGCGTACATCGTCGGTGCTTATGTGAAGCAGGGTGCACTGGTCTCCACGCAGTACAACACCATCGACTTTTTGCGCACGATAGAAATGGTCCTGGGCCTCCCGCCGATGAACCTGAACGACGCACTAGGGAGACCGATGGCTGATGTCTTCAACACGACGCCGCGCAAGTGGAGCTTTACCGCCACTCCCTCACCGGCTCTCTACAATACACAACTGCCGCTGCCTCCCCAGCCGACCGGCACGGTAGTGCCCAAACCAACGCACGACGCGGCATACTGGGCAGAGGTCACCAAAGGGATGGACTTTAGCGACGCGGACAAGATGGATTTCCCGGCCTATAATCGCATTCTTTGGACAGGGTTGATGAGCGGTCAACCTTATCCCTCGGCGCCGACCGGATTGGACCTGAGGCAGAACCGCGAAGAGCTCCTCGCGAAGCACGAGATGTCTCTGAAGCAATGACCCGTCTGGCGAAGGCGGCTACAACCTATCCAGCAGGAAGTCTGGGTGAATTCTGCAGCCTGGCCTGACGCTGGATTGCCACAGCATCTCGCACGCGATCTCTGAGTTGATGCTTTCGCTCAGTATCAACCTTGACAGGCGGCTATAAAAGAAGTATCTTCATTGTAGATACTTTTCTGCGGAGGATTGAATTGAAAACACGTATACAGAAATGGGGAAACAGCCTTGCTTTACGTATTCCTAAATCCTTCGCTTCCGAAGCAGGGTTGCAAAAAGAAACACCTGTTGAACTATCGGTATCAGATGGAAAACTTATAATAGCACCTTCGATTGGACCCATGTTCACTCTGAAACAACTTTTGTCGAAGATCAATAAAAATAATCAGCACCATGAGACAGATACAGGCAAAGCTGTGGGAAATGAAACATGGTGAGTGCCTCAAACTATATTCCACAATGTGGCGATATAGTATGGATCACCTTGAATCCACAGGCGGGACATGAACAATCAGGACGCAGACCTGCCGTAGTTCTTTCTCCAGGCAGCTACAATAATAAAACCGGATTAGCGATATTTTGCCCCATCACCAGTCAAATTAAAGGCTACCCATTCGAAGTATTACTGCCGGACGGATTGCTAGTGCAGGGAGCGATCCTGTCTGATCAGGTTAAAAACATGGATTGGCGTGTGAGACGTGCTGAGATTATTTGTTCGCTACCCGTGAGCACCATTTATGAAGTACTGCAAAAGTTAAACACTTTATTGTCTTAATAAATAAGCGCTAAGCATCAATGTCTGATCAAGTCTCAGGAAGTCTGGTATCTCCTCATCACCAAATCAGCGTCACAAACGTGCCCATTGATTGTGCCCCCTGTCTGGGAGACTGAGGGCGTTGGAGTATGCTTATACAATGATCCTCTACCCGATTCTAAGATGAGGTGCTGCTAAACGCGGGGGAAGGTCACCTTTCGTTATAATTGCCTTCCTACCATTGATGAATGTCGGAGATTTTAGTGTACCTATTAGTATAGGTGCGGTGTGCATACTAATGATTTCTATTTCCACTTTAATAACTGTGATACAATCAGCTAATCATTGATTAAGCCATAGTTGCAACTTCATCCCATCGTAGATAAATAACTTCTGCTGGCACTCTAAAACTGCAGTTTGAGCCAGTCATTAGTATCCTAGTGATAACCAACTAATTCTTGCCGCTCCCTTTGACGTTCCCTGTGCCACGGACATATACCTCATCCACCAATGAACGGCTTTTGTTGGGACGATCGTGGAACAAATGGTGGGGCAGTGTGGACAGCTCACGAACTCGTGTTTGAGATCAAGAAGTTGATTCTGGCAAGGAAAATAGGCAGTTTGAGTTGATACAGGGAATGTCGGGGCAAATATTTCCCGATTTAGTCAGGTAATTGACAGGGAATTACGGTGGTGAAAGAATATATTACCAGCTTATGCTAAAAGGTGATGCCAGATACATATCAGTATATTGATCGCACTTAAGGAGATATACCGGTGAAGGTCACCATTCTAAGTGACTGGCGCTTCTATCTGCTGTCCAGCCTGTTCGCCCTCTGCACGGTCATATATTACTTCGGTGAACTGGTCGATTTTTTCGGATGGGAGGCCCTGCGCTGGGA
>Ga0136653_10000512_pt1 | contig 20305 bp, 21 predicted proteins | sample LakKivw275mmetaG_FD_94866 | JGI IMG/M metagenome (GOLD analysis project Ga0136653, IMG submission 94866) | Anoxic lake water microbial communities from Lake Kivu, Rwanda to study Microbial Dark Matter (Phase II) - Lake Kivu water 275m metaG... | ecosystem: Environmental > Aquatic > Freshwater >...
AACGTGTACTTCGTCTATCATGACGGCGCAGACCCGGGACAGTACGCCGTCCTGGTGCAACTCATCGAAGGCACCGGCGTGACAGAGCAGCAGCTCGACTTCCCGACCACCATCGTCGGCAAGCGCGTCTTCGTCGGCTGGGACACCCGGGAGGTCAATGGTCCCCCCATAGAGGCGGCCATCGTTGCCGCCCTGGCGGGGGACCTCGGCGGACCGGACGAGGTCGAGGAGGAGATCCCGACCGAGGTGACGCTGCCACTCTTCGGCACCATCCGCGTTTCCGACTACTCCCTGCCGGCGCTCGCCATCGTGCTCGGCTTCGTGGACGGCTTCAATCCGTGCGCGATGTGGGTGCTCGCCTACCTCATCTCTTTGCTCTTCACGCTCAACGACCGCCGCAAGGGCTGGCTGCTGGTCGGTTCGTTCGTCCTCGCGTCCGGCATCCTCTACTACCTGTTCATGACGGCATGGCTGAACGCCTTCCTGCTGCTCGGCTACTCCAGACCCGTGACAGTCATCATCGGCGCCATAGCCCTCGGCGCCGGCATCTTCAACCTTCGCGACTACATCAAGTCCGGCGGGGAGGTTGTCTGCGAGGTGATCGACGCTGACTCGAAGAAGAGCACGATGGCCCGGATCCAGTCCGTGGTCGCTTCGCCGCTCAGCATCGCGGGTGTGTTCGCCATCATCGCCCTGGCTTTCGTAGTCAACTCTATAGAGTTCGTCTGCTCGTCAGCCCTGCCGGCAATCTTCACGCAAGTCCTCACGCTGGCGGACCTGTCCACCGCGGAGTACTACCTCTACATCCTGCTGTACGACGTCTTCTTCATGCTTGACGACGCCGTCATCTTCGGGGCAGCGGCGTTCGCCATGAACACGTCGCTGGGCCAGCGCTACGCCAAGTTCTGCAAGCCGGTCGGCGGCGTCATTCTGGCGGTGCTCGGCGTCCTCCTGCTTGCCGCTCCGCAGCTTCTGCGGTAGACCGGAGGCTGTCTTCACGGCGGCCCGTCGCAAGTGCGCGACGGGCCGCCGGCCTTTGACCACGTTCGGGACCGATGCTACACTTGCCTGTCTCCATGACCCGGATAGGCATACTGTACCGCCCCTACGTAGAGAGGGCCCAGGCTCTCGCGGAATCCATCCAGTCGTACCTCTCCCGCGCCGGCGTCGCCACGTGGCTCGGCTCCGCGTGGGACGACGAAGATGCATTGCGGCGGCTCGACGGCACCGACCTCGTTGTGGGCATCGGCGGCGACGGCTCGATCCTGCACTGCGCACGTGTGACCGCGGCCGCCGGCATCCCGGTGCTCGGCGTCAAGCTCGGCCAGTTGGGCTTCATCACTGAGGTGGCTGAGGACGACGCGGAAGCGGCCGTGGCGCGGGTGCTCGCCGGCGAGGGCCGCATCGAGGAACGCACGATGCTCCAGGCCGTCACCTGCGGTGAGAAGCTGTCCGCCCTCAATGATGCGGTCGTGCGCTGCACGGCCGTGCGACTGATAGACGTTGCGCTGGACGTCGACGGCGAGGCGGTCACCACGTATCGTGCCGACGGCGTCATCGTGGCCACCGCGACGGGCAGCACCGGCTACGCCATGGCGGCGGGAGGTCCCGTGTTGCTGCCGGAATCGACCGACATGGTCGTTCAACCCATCTCCACCCACGTCGGCCTCCGCCACGCGCTCGTGCTGCCGCAGGGAAGGACCGTGGGGCTGCGCGTCGACGGCAGAGACGGCGTGGTGCTGAGCCTCGACGGCCAGATAGACCGGCCTCTCCATAGCGGGGAGCGGGTTGAGGTCACCACCAGCCCCCACCGGGCGCGATTCATAAGGCTGCGACCGCGAACGTATTTCTACGGGTCCTTGCATGAGAAGCTGGGAGGCGCCCACACGTGAACGTCATAAAAGCAAGAATCGACGATGTGCCGCAGATGCACAAGCTCATCAACGACTTCGCCAACCGGGGCGACATGCTCCCGCGTGCACTCAGCCAGATCTACGAGAACCTGCGGGACTACTTCGTCCTGAGGGAAGGCGACCAGGTCATCGGCTGTGCGGCGCTGCACGTCAACTGGCAGGACCTGGCAGAGGTTCGCTCGCTTGCGGTCGACGAACGGCACCAGAAGGAAGGCCTGGGAGCCACGCTCGTGCGCGCTTGCATCGACGAGGCACGGGGTCTCGGGCTGCCTCAAGTGTTTACGCTGACGCGCCAGCCCGGCTTCTTCCAGAAGCAGGGCTTCGGCCTGGTCGATCGCTCAAGGCTCCCTCACAAAGTCTGGGCGGAGTGCTACTACTGTCCCAAGTTCCCCGACTGCGATGAGGTGGCGCTGATGCGTGAGGTCGACCTCGCGGAGCCGGGCAGTAATGCAGCGCCCCGGCCCGAGACACTCCCGGAGGCTTAGCATCCATGGAACAGCGCATCTCGAGCACGAACGTGTACAACGGCCCCGCCATCACGGTCCGAATCGACAAGGTGAAGAAGCCGAACGGCAAGACCACCACCCGTGACATAGTCGAGCACAGCGATTGCGTGGTGGTCGTCCCGGTCGACGCCGAAGGCAATGTGCTGCTGGTCAAGCAGTTCAGGTACCCGGTAGACGCCACACTGCTCGAGCTGCCGGCGGGAGGCATCGAGCCGGGCGAGGATGTAGTCGACTGCGTCCACCGTGAGATGCAGGAGGAGACAGGCTTCGACCCTGCCACCGTCCAGAAGCTGGGCGGCTTCTACTCGATACCCGGATACGGCACGGAGTATCTCTACGCCTACGCCGCCAGGGACTTGAAGCCGAGCCAACTCGTGGCAGAAGACACCGACGAGATAGAACTGGTCAAGGCGCCACTCAAGGACATACCGGGTCTCATCAGGACGGGCAAGATCTGCGACGCCAAGAGCATCGCGGCGCTGCTGATGTATCTTACCTGCGCGAAGCCCCGCTAGAGCTTCGCTATCACCGCGTCGGCCACCTCACTGGTCGTGACCGCCGACATGTCGTCGCGGTCAGCCTTCATGTCATACGTGACGCTGCTGCCCTCTGCGATGACCGTCGCGATGGCCGCTTCAAGGCGCCCGGCCGCATCCGTCTCTCCCAGATGCTGCAGCATGAGAACACCGGACAGCATGGCGGCGATGGGGTTCACCTTGTTCAGACCGGCGTACTTCGGGGCGCTGCCGTGCGTCGGCTCGAACACGGCGATGCGCTCGCCGATATTCGCTCCGGGAGCCAGACCGAGACCACCGACCAGCCCGGCGCAGAGGTCGGACATGAAGTCTCCGTAGAAGTTCGGCATGACCAGCACGTCGAACTGCTGGGGCCGCTTCGCCAGTTGCATGCAGCAGGCGTCGAGCAACACATCCGAGAACCGGATGTCAGGATACTCGGTCGCAACTTCCCGCGCCGTCTTGAGGAAGAGACCGTCGGAGAACTTGAGGATATTCGACTTGTGGACGGCGGTGACGAGCTTCCGGCCGTGGGCGCGGGCGTACTCGAAGGCGAAGCGCACGATGCGCCGGCTGGCGGACACGGTGATTATCTTCAGGCTGACGGCGGCGTCCGCCCCGACCGTCCGTCCCCTTGTCTCGTGAACGAAGCCGGCCAGCCGGGCCGTCGCCTCCTCACCCAGGTCGTACTCGATGCCGGCATAGAGGCCTTCCGTGTTCTCGCGAACCACGACGAGGTCGATGTCATTGTACGGTGCATAGACGCCGGCATAGCTCCGGCAGGGTCTGAGACAGGCGTAGAGATCGAGCTCCTGCCGAAGGGCGACGTTGACACTCCTGAAGCCGCTGCCGATGGGCGTCGTCACCGGCCCCTTGATTGCCACGCCGTTGCGCCGGATGGATTCGAGCGTCTCCGCCGGCAGGAGCGAGCCCTTCTGCTCCAGGGCGGTGGCGCCGATGACAGCGTACTCCCATTCAAAGCGCACACCCGTCGCCTCCAGCGCTCTTCGCGTGGCCTCCATCACCTCCGGGCCCACGCCGTCGCCCGGTATGAACGTCACCCTGTACGCCATCGTGCCCTCCCTCACGTCCCATCCACGCCGGCACTACGCCGTCGCGTCGAGCGTCCCGTGTTCCTTGATATAGGGTATCAGTCCGCCCGCAGCCAGAATCCTGGACATCAGGGGCGGCATCCTGCCGCACCTCAGCACGTCGCCGCTGCGGTGGTTCACCACCGTCCCCTCATCCAGCCGTATCTCCAGCTCATCCCCGTCACGAATGCCGTCGGTATCGCACACGAGGACAACGACACCCTGGTTGATGGCATTGCGGTAGAAGATGCGGGCAACGGATCTTGCGAGGATGGCGGAGATGCCCGCCATCTTGATGACGACCGGAGCATGCTCCCGGCTCGAGCCGAGCCCGAAGTTCCTGCCGCCCACAATCATGTCTCCCGGACGTGCCTTCTCGCGGAAGCCCGGCAGCCGGTCCTCGAGGACGTGTTTCGCCAGTTCCGGCAGGTTGCTGCGCAGGCTCGCGAAACGCCCGGGGATTATGTCATCGGTCGAGACATCGTCGCCGATGGTGATAGCCCTGCCGCACAGTCTGTTCTCAGCCATGGCTAGAATAACTCCCTTGGGTCGGTGATCCTGCCGCGAAGCGCCGTCGCGGCAGCCGTGGCGGGACTGGCCAGGTACACGGACGACTCCGGATTGCCCATCCGTGCCTTGAAGTTGCGGTTGGCGGTAGAGAGACATGTCTCGCCGTCGCCAAGCACCCCCTGGTGCAACCCGAGGCAGGCCGCACATCCGGGCGGCAGTATCATCGCGCCGAACTCCACGAGCATCGAGATGTATCCCTTCTCGATAGCCTGCAGCAGGACGCTGCGCGACGCAGGCGCCACGAGAAGTCGCGTTCCGGGAATTCTCCTGCGGCCAGCGAGCAGCCGCGCAACCAGCCCGATGTCCTCGATGCGGCCGTTGGTGCACGTGCCGACGAAGACCTGCTCGACGTGCACGTCGTTCAGCTCAGCCGCGGGGCGCACGTTGTCGACCGTGTGCGGACATGAGACGACGGGAACGAGCGAGTCCAGCGCAATGGCCAATGTCCGTTCGTAGCGAGCATCGGGGTCGGCTGAAACCGGCGAGTAGTCAGCCTCCCTGCCCATGGATGCCAGGTACTCCCGCGTGCGCTCGTCGGAGGGAAACAGTCCGACCTTGGCGCCCGCCTCGACCGCCATGTTCGAGACGACAAGCCGGTCGGGTACGCTCAGGGTGGCCACGCCCGGCCCGGTGAACTCGAGCGCCATGTAGGTAGCGCCGTCCGCACCGATGTGACCGATGAGATGCAGGATGAGGTCCTTGGCGCCGACCAGGGGCCGCAGGGCGCCGGTCAGATGCACCTGCAGCGTCTCGGGCACGCGAAACCAGTTTCTGCCCAGCGCCATCGCCACCGCGACGTCGCTCGAGCCCATGCCCGTACCGAACGCGCCGAGCGCGCCAGCTGTCACGCTGTGCGAGTCAGCGCCGACGACCACGTCGCCGGGTCGGGCATAGCGCTCCGCAACGAGCTGGTGACACACGCCGTCGCCCACCTCGCTCAACACGGCTCCCGTCTGACGAGCGAACTCGCGTATGAACACATGGTCGGTGGAAAGCTGCCGCGCCGGACTCGGCACGGCATGGTCCATGAAGAGGACGGTGCGCGCGGGATCGGCAAGGCGCTCGAATCCGGCCCCCTTGAACAGACGGAGCGTGAGAGGACCCGTGGTGTCCTGCACGTAGGTCAGGTCGACGCGGGAGACGACGATATCGTTCGCACTCGCATCCGCGCCGGACCTGCTGGAGAGTATCTTCTCGGCGAGAGTCTTGCCCATGTGCCGCTACCCTATCACAACCAGCGTCTGGTTGAGCTGGACCCTGTCGCCCGGCCGCGCCTTTATGGCGAGCACGACCCCATCCTCAGGCGACGGCAGCACGTTCTCCATCTTCATCGCCTCGAGCACGCAGACGCCGTCGCCGGCGTGAACCTCGTCGCCCTCCTCCACCAGGAAGCGGATGATCGTGCCCGGCATAGGCGAAACCAGCGGCGTGCCGGCTACCGGCTCGGGTCCGGGCTTCGGTGACGCCGGCGCGGCAGAAGCGGGGGCATGCGCCGCGGGACCTGTTGCGACCTTGCCGTTTCGCACCTGCTCGAGGAGCTCGTCCTCGCGCCGGATGTCCTCGATGGTCTTGCCTTTCGTCTCGGCCGGAGGCGTCTCGAGGCCGTACTTCCAGCGGAGGAAGCGCATGCCGGACGTGGGATAGAGCACGTACGTCAGGACATCGCCGTCGTCGGCGGCAAGCTCACCGACCTGGCGTCTCGCCGCCTCCATCTCGGGTTCGATGATATCGGCGGGCCGGACGGTGACCGGCTGCTCGCCGCGCTCATAGCCCTTGAGCACAAGCTTCTGCACCTCGGAGTCGATGGACGCCGGCGGGCGGCCGTACAAGCCGTAGACATAGGCCTTCACCTGCTCGGAGACGGCCTTGTAGCGTCCAAAGAGCACGTTGCTGACCGCCTGCGTGCCCACTATCTGGCTCGTCGGGGTCACCAGCGGCGGGTAGCCCAGGTCTTTCCGGGTCCGCGGCAGCTCTTCGTATACCTCGGGCAGCCGGTCAAGCGCGCTGGCCTCCCTGAGCTGGGCAACCATGTTCGAGTACATGCCACCCGGGATCTGGTGCCGCAGCACTCCGGTATCGATGATGGAGAAGCGGGTCTGAGCAAGGTATTCGCGGTACTTCGGCGCGATGGCCTCCAGCTTGTCGTCAAGCCTGAGAATGCTGTCCAGGTCGAGTCCCGTGTCCCTGGGCGTGCCGCCCAGCGCGGCAACCATGGTCTCGACAGCGGTGTGCGACGTCCTCAGGGCAAAGGGGGCGAGGCACGTATCGATGATGTCCACGCCAGCCTCGATTGCCTTGAGCAGGCTCATCGCCGCCATGCCGCTGGTCGAGTGGCTGTGCAGCGCTACCGGCACATCGAGCGCCTCCTTCAGCGAGAAGATGAGGTCGTACGCGTCGTCCGGCGCCATCAGGCCCGCCATGTCCTTGACGCAGATGCTGTCGGCCCCCATCTCCTCAAGCGTCAGCGCCTTCTGGACGAAGTACTCGGTGGTGTACACCGGACCGCCCAGCTTCTGCTCCGTCAGCGAGTAGCACACAGCCGCCTGAACGTGTTTGCCGCACTCCTTCGCGGCCTCCATCGCAGTCTGCAGGTTCCGCTCGTCGTTCAACGCATCGAAGATGCGGAAGACGTCGACGCCGTTCTCGGCCGCATGGCGGACGAACGCCTTCACGACGTCGTCGGCATAGTTTCGGTAGCCGACGAGGTTCTGGCCGCGCAGGAGCATCTGCAGCGGAGTCTTCGGCGCTGCCCGCTTGATGAGGCGCAGGCGCTCCCACGGGTCCTCGTTCAGGAACCGCGTCATCACGTCGAATGTCGCGCCTCCCCAGACCTCAAGCGACCAGAAACCGAGCGCGTCCATGCCCGGGACCATGTCCAGCAGATCCTGCGTTCGCACTCTCGTCGCCAGCAGCGACTGATGGCCGTCCCGGAGCGTCAGGTCGGTAATCTTCACAGCCGTGGGTTCGTAAGTCATGAAACGCGGACTCCTTACCGATGCAAAGTACGGGGCGATTATTCTACTTCGAATCAGCTATCATAATCAACGCGACGGCCCGTCACGAACACGGGCGACGAGGAGCCACGGATGCAGAGGGTACGCTTTGCCTGGGGAGAACGCACCTACCTGATGGGCATCGTGAACGTCTCGCCGGACTCGTTCGCCGGCGACGGCATCTGCTCGCCCTCGGCCGCGCTGGAGCAGGCGCTGCGTATGGTTGAGGAAGGCGCCGACATCATCGACGTCGGCGGCGAGTCCACCAGGCCCGGCTCCTCTCCCATCGCGCTGGAAAAGGAGATGGACCGCGTCGTGCCCACCGTCCGGGCTATCCGCCGCGAGCTTGAGGTTCCCGTCAGCGTCGACACCTACAAATACGAGGTCGCCAGGGCCTCACTCGACGAAGGGGCGGACATCCTCAACGACATATGGGGTCTGAAGAAGGAACCGAGGCTGTCCGAGCTGGCCGCCAGCTACGGCGCCGGCATGGTGCTCATGAGCAACCAGCGCGACGTCTCCCCGTTGCACGACGTCGTCTTCGACGATATCGCGCGCGTCGTCATGGAGGACCTGGCAAGAGCCACGCGAGAAGCAATATCAGGCGGTGTACCGGCGGACCGGCTCATCATCGACCCGGGCATCGGCTTCGGCAAGACGCAACCGCAGAACGTCGAGCTGCTGGCGCGACTGAAGGAACTGCGGGCGCTGGGCTTCCCCCTCCTCGTCGGCACCTCCAGGAAGTCCGTGCTCGGGTACCTTCTGAACCTGCCGGCGGCGGAACGCCTCGAGGCCACCGCGGCCACTGTCACGCTTGCCATCGAGCGCGGTGCCGACATCGTTCGCGTACACGACGTCAAGGAGATGCGACGCGTCTGTATCGTGGCGGACGCCGTCGTGCGGGGCAGGATGCATGCGGCAGGATGATGTCTTCCTGGGCCTGGGCTCCAACCTCGGAGAGCGACGCCGCAACCTCGAGGCGGCCCTCGACGCCATAGGCGCGGTGGTTCGAATCACGGCGGTGTCGCGTCTGTACGAAACCGAACCCGTCGGGTTCCCCGACCAGCCGCCTTTCCTGAACCTGGTCTGCCGGGCATCGACAGGGCTGTCGCCTGAGGGGCTGCACCGCATGACACTGGGAATCGAGAAGCTGCTGCGACGGCAGCCCACCTTCAGGAACGGTCCAAGGACCATCGATATCGACATCCTCTTCTACGGGAGCCGGAGCGTGAACACGGGACGGCTGCGCGTCCCCCATCCCGGCGTCCCGGAGAGAGCGTTCGTGCTTGTCCCGCTTGCGGAGCTTGCTCCCGATTTCGTGCACCCGGGTCTCTGCCGAACCGTCCGCGAGTTGCTGGAGCGCAGCGGAGATGCCCACTGGGTGCACCCGGCAAATGGAGGCAGCGATGTACGAGCTGTTCGTTGAGGACCACTTCGATGCGGCGCACTATCTACCCGAGTACCAGGGAAAGTGCGAGCGGCTCCACGGCCACCGTTTCAAGGTCGTAGTCCGGGTCACGGCCGACAGGCTGGACACGGGCGGCATGGCGTACGACTTTGCCGAGATGAAACGGCTGCTGCGCGAGGCGCTCACCGTTCTCGACCACAACTGCCTGAATGAGTTGCCCGATTTCACGTCGACGGCGCCATCGAGCGAGAACATCGCGTCGTGGCTCTATGCGCGACTCGAGCCGGGGTTCAGCACGACCCCGGTGAAGCTGGGAGCAGTCGAGGTGTGGGAGTCGCCCACCGCGGGTGTGGTCTACCGTCCCTAGGACTGCATCTCGGGCGGGAGCAGGTTGGGGATGGTCTCCGTGATGGGGTACGTGAAGTCGCACGCCTTGCAGTACAGCGAACCGGTCACGATCTCATGCTCGTCACGTTCGGTGACCGAGAGCTGCAGCGTGCCCTTGCACACGGGGCAGACGAGGATCTCCATCAGGTCGTCTTTCATCGTCGTAGTCGATAGTATACCAGCATGGGACGGCTCCGGCACGGTTTCGGGCCAGTGCTATAATGCTTCAACAGGGAGTGACGTATGGCTGCACGAGTGAGAAAGACCTATCGCGGACTCAATCCCGAGATGGTGTATGACGAGGTACGGGACCTCCTCGCCCGCCACGGGCTGGATGCGACGGCCGCGAAGCTCCAGACGTACTCGATTCAGAGCGGTGCGACGCAGTCGCGCGTGACGGTCCCCATCCGCAACGCGAGCGGCGCGGAGTGCGGCAGCCTCCACGTGCTGGGCTCGGCGGGGGGCGATGTCCGCCTCTCGCTCGACCTCGAGGAGGCCCCCGTCGGGGCGGACGTCCTTGTTGCCTTGCAGCAAGACATCGACTTCATGCTCGGCCCGTACGAAGTCAAGTGGTGACCGGCGGCGCGTCCCGGCCCGCACTCCGTACCAGCCGCCCAGTTCCTTTTGCGTGTTGAGCGCTGCTGCAGCTCCCGACGCACTCGTACGCCGCAATTCAATCCACCGTCGTTGGCGGCCGTGTCCCGTCCCTCTTCGTCAGTTCCCTGCGCCGCCACGCCAGAGGACAAGCACGCAGGCGACGGCCACGACGAGCAGAACGAGCCCTCCCGCGCCGAAGGCCACGGGGAACCCGAAGCGGTCGATGAGGTAGCCGAATATGGGCGCGAGCACACCGCTGCCTTCCATCGAGCCAAAGTAGTACAACCCCAGGACGGTGGACCGCTGCCCCGCCAGCGTCCGCCCGACTATGTACGCCTCTGAAGCAGGTGCGCGAGCATACATGCCGATGCCGAGGAGCAGCAGCAGCGCCACCACCCCGACATCCGAGCCAACCAGGCTCAGAACGGCCACCACGGGGGCAGACAGCACGGCGAAGCCTCCGACCACACGAACGCTGCCGATGCGGTCGGACAGCCACCCGCCGGTCACCGCAGCCCAGAGACCCGTGGAGTAGAACAGCGCAACCGGCAGGGCTGCGGCCGGCTCCGAATACCCGAAGACGTCCACGAGGTACAGGGGGATGAAGGAGACGGCGGAAAGCACGGTCGCAGCCGAGATACCGGTGAGGACCAGGAAGGCCCCCATGCTGAGCCAGTCGACGCGTCCGCCCGAGCGCACGACAGTCGCCTTCGACACAGTGGCTTGCGCCGCCGCCGAGCGCTCCCGGCGGCCGAGGATGACGAAGAAGACAACGCCGTAGATGATGGAAGGTATGGCCAGGGCGACAAAGGGCATGCGCCAGCCCCAGACGGCGGCCAGCGCGGCGGCAACAAGCGGCGCCAGAAAGTAGCTGGCGCTGCCGCCTATCATGTGCACGCCGAGGGCGCGACCGCGCCGGGACGGTTCGGTCACCGCCGAGATGAGAGGCGGCGCCGCCGGGTGATAGCCGCCGCCGAGCGCTCCCATCACGCCCAGCGCGACGAGCATGGCGACGTACTGCGTGGACAGGCCGACCGCCAGGCCCGCCACCGAAACGCCGCTGATACCCAGCAGGATCAGCCGCCGCGCGCCGAACCGGTCGGCCAGCCAGCCGGCCGGAAGCTGCGCCAGCCCGTAGGGTATCGAGAAGGCGGAGACCACGAGCGCGGCGCGCGTGTAGTCCAGCCCGAACTCATCCCGGATGAACGGAAGCAGCGGAACCGGCAGCGCCGTGACCAGGTGGTGCGAGAGATGCGCAAGTGCGAAGAGGACCACCAGCCCCGGGAACAACTCTCGAAGCCGGGACAGGCGGCTCCCGAGGCCGGAAGGTCCGTTCACTGCCGCACCTTCTCTTCGACCCATTGCCCCACGTCCTGCATCACGTCGCTTGCCGCACTGAGGAAGTGGCAGCGCCCCGGGTACACCCGGAAGTCGGCACCGTATTTGCGCGCAATGCGTCTCGCCACCACCGGTGGCGTGGCGTGGTCCTCCGAGCCCACCAGCACCAGCACCGGGCAACGAACGTTGCGCTCGTCCACCCTCAACGCTCCGACCAGTATCTGCCAGAGCACCCTGCCGGACTCGTGCAGGAACGACTGCTGGATGACGGTCTGCTCGCGTGCAGACAGGGTGTTCATCAGGCCGTAACGGGCACAGCGCGGCGGTATGATGAAAGGGCGTCTCAGCATCGCGTCCAGGAGGTTGCCGCCAGCGCAGCCGACGACCGACGGCGTGATGCACCACACGCCGCCGGGCGCGCAGGGACTGATGAGCACCAGCGCGCGAAGAGGTTCGAGTTCCGCCAGCTTCTGCGCCACGAGGCCGCCCATGCTGTGACCGATGACGACAGGCGGTTGCGTGAGTCTGGCAACCTGCGCCCGCACCTGATCGACATAGTCCATGAGTCCCATGCGAGCGAGGCCGGCCAGATTCTGAGGCACGCTGTGATACCGCAGCGTGACAGCGAAGGTGTCGTACCCGGCGTGTTCGAAGAAGCGCCGGTACCGATTCCAGTGGGCCCGGTCGGCCCACATACCGTGGATCAGCAGCACAGGGGGAGTATTCACATCATGCCCTGCCGGACGGCGCCACGGACCACGCCGGGTCGCCGGCGCCACAAGTGACCTAGTATAGTCCGTCGCACTGTCAGGACGGAAGGACCACCCGCACGCCGATGCACCAGCCCATCTTCTCTTTGTCTCTGACGCGCGACTCGGGAAGCCCCAGAAGTACGGTGATGGAATCATTGCGCACCGGCTTCACCACGCTCCTTTGAATCGTCGCTCGCTCAGAGCTACAGAGGAAGCCAGGTATCTTCAACTCGCCCCGTCTTTATGACACGCAGCGGCGCCGCGTCTGTTGACTTGCACCCTGCCCCATGGTAGCGTGGCGACACGTGCCGAGGGTCGCGGGGCCATCGTCACGATGCAGGTTGAGGAGTGGAGACATGGTGCTCGACAAGGTTGAGAACGCAGCCCGGTACGCCGCCCTGGGCAAACGGTTCGCGGAGTCCTTCGAGTTGCTCAGGACCGGCAACCTCGGGGCAAAGGATGCGGGAACCTACGAGGTGGACGGCAAGAAGCTGTACTACATGGTGCAGCGCTATATGACGAAGCCGGCCGTCGAGCGTCGGTTCGAGTCGCACCGCAAGTACGCCGACATCCAGGTGGTGCTGTCCGGTCGAGAGGTGATGGGCTACCGGCAGGTTCAGGGGCTCGAGGTGACGAGCCCGTACGACGAAGTGAAAGACATCATGTTCTTCAGCACGCCGGCCGAGTACACGGAGCTCAAGATGGGCGCCGGCGAGTTCGTCGTTCTCTTCCCCGAGGATGCCCACATGCCGCAGGTGCACTGGAGCAGCCCGGCCCAGGTCGTCAAGATAGTCTTCAAGGTCCTGCTGGAGGGATGAACGGCGCGCCGGGGATTCCGGCGCAGACGGACTACTCCTGCCGGGCGTGCGGTCCGCCGGGACGTCTGACCAGCAGCACCATCGGCACAGCCGCGGCGCAGAGCACCGCACAGACCATGAAGGCTGAGCGGTAGGTGCCCATCGCATCGAACATGAGCCCGGCCACGAGCGGACCTGCCGCCGTGCCGATGTTGAGCATGAGGCTGATCAGCCCGTATATCGAGCCATAGTACCTCAGCCCGAAGCTGCCGCTCGTCAGCATGGAGACGATCGGCAACCAGCTCCCGGCGCCGAGGCCCAGAAGTATGGAGTACGTCCATACGACGATGGCGGGAGATGCGGCAGTCACCGTGAGCATGACCACGACGCCGGCACACTGCAGCGCCATGCCGATGGCGCCGGCCGCCTTCAGCGACGTGCGGTCGCACAGCCACCCGAAGATGAACTTGCCGACGCCGCTGCCGAAGCCGATGATGCTCAGCGCCAGGGCAGCGGTCGCCGCCGGGAAGCCGAGGTCGATGAGGTTGGGTCCCTGCGACTGCAGCGCACCCATCCGCCCGAACGCGCTCAAGACGAACGACATGGCGATGAGCCAGAAGGCGGAAGTGGCGATGGCCGTTTTCAAAGGCATGCCCCCGGCGGACGAGCCGCGGGGCGCGGACGCGTCAGCGGGTGGCTGCGCCACGCCGTCAGGGTAGAGACCCAGGTCGGACGGCTTCGTGCGGACGACGAGCAGCGCCAGGGGTATCACGGACACCCAGACGATGACGGCGAGCGCGAGGTAGGCGCCCCGCCATCCGGAGGTCTGCAGAAAGTGGTCCACCACCGGAGGCATCACCACGCCACCAGCGCCGATGCCGGACGACATCAGCCCGATGGCCGTCCCCCGGCTCTTCCTGAACCAGTTTGAGACAACTGCACTGCACGGCACGGAGCCGAACCCTGCGGCGCCCATGCCGACCAGCACGTATCCCGCATAGAGCACGTACAAGTGCTGCATCGCACTGATGAGGGCGAAGCCCAGGCCCATGACGAGCGCCCCCAGGGGCATGACCCGGCGCGCGCCCTGCAGGTCGACGATGCGCCCCACCAGCGGAGACACGATTCCCATCGTCACGAAGAAGACGGTGTACCCGGCCATGATCTGGCCGCGGGTCCACGACATCGACTCCTGCAGCGGCGGAACGAACAGGCTATAGACGAAGGAGCCGCAGCCCATGGCCACCGTCAGGCAGAGGAACGTAACGGCGACTATCCAGTGACCGTAGAAGACCCGGCGTATTGCGGAAGGGGGTGACGGATGCGCGTTCATGAAGCTGCAGGACGGCGGAGTTGCTATCATACCAGAGGGTAACCGAAAGCACGAATCAAAAGAGATGACAACGCTCGCATCAAAGGCAGAGCCACAGTCCGGCGTGCGCCCGGCGGCAGCGCCGCACGGACGCAGGCGCTTCTTCTTCGTGGTGAACCGGCGCTCCGGCAACTACTTCAAGTGGGTCGTCCAGCTTCGCCTCGGTGAGTTCCTGACGACCGAGGGGATCAGCGGGGAGGTGCACTACCTGCGCGACACCGAAACGCTCACGCAGGAGTTAGCGCGAGCGTACGACGAGGGCTACCGGGACTTCGTGATTGTCGGGGGCGACGGCACCGTCTCGCTGGTGGCAAGCCTGCTGCACCACAGGGACTGCCGTCTCGGCATCGTGCCTGTCGGCACGACGAACATGCTGGCACAGCTTCTCAGAATACCACTCGGCACACGGCGCGCGCTTGAACTCCTGCTGACCTCCCGGCGGACGCGATGCATCGACGCGCTGGCCGCAGGCGAACGGCTCTTCTTCCTCAATGCCTCGGCGGGACTGTCGTCCTTCTCCATCTCGGACCTTCGCACCGCCGAGAAGTCGTACTTCAAGCTGCTCGCCTACGTCTTCGCCGTCGCGCGCAGCATGCGGAAGGCGAAGACCAGGCGCTTCAGCGTCGAGGCGGACGGGAGCATGCACCGTATCGAGGCGGCAGAGCTGTTCATCGACAACGCCGGCGCGCTGTGGACGCCGCGCTACCGCACGTCCGACGCTCGACTGGACGACGGGCGCGCCGAGGTGTGTTATGTCACTAAAGCCACGCCGCGCGAGCTGGGCAACGCCGTGCTCGACGTCCTGCTGGTCAGGAAGCAGCGCGCCGCGGTACGGCACCTGGCCAGCGCACGCTCGGTCACCATCGACTGCGAGGAAGCCATACCGGTGCAGGCCGACGGCGACGCCGTGGCCTTCACGCCGGTCGAGCTGAAGGTCATACCCTGCGCCCTCTCGTTCATCGTGCCGGAGCAGGGCTGACAGCGCCGTAGGCGCGCCGGTCCGCCCTCGGCGCGGCGGCATCTATTCAAGTCCACGCCCCCATGGTAGACTCGATTCATCCCCAGTTGCTGGAAAGGAGGGTTCGGTATGTCGCAGCCATTCCTCGACCGGTACTTCGGCATCTCGAAACAGGGCTCCACAGTCCGCACCGAGATTCTCGCCGGGTTGACCACCTTCGTGACGATGGCCTACATCATCGTCGTCAACCCCGCCATCCTCGAGGCGGCAGGCATCCCCTTCGGCCCCTCCATGGTGGCGACCATCCTCTCGGCAGCGTTCGGCACCCTCATCATGGGCTTCTACGCGAAGCGGCCGTTCGCCATCGCGCCCTACATGGGTGAGAACGCCTTCGTGGCCTACACAGTAGTCGGCGTGCTCGGCTACTCCTGGCAGACCGCGCTGGGCGCCGTCTTCATCGGCGGTGTGCTCTTCATCATCCTGACGCTGAGCGGCGCTCGCGCGATGATGAGTCGCGCCATCCCGATGAACCTGAAGGCCAGCTTCGCGGCGGGCATCGGCCTGTTCATCACCTTCATCGGCCTCGTTGACGCGAACATCGTCGTCCTGGGCGCTCCGGGAGCGCCGGTGCACGTGGGCGACATGACCAGCAAGGCCGTCCTTCTGGCCGTTTTCGGCACGTTGCTCATCGCCTTCTTCCTCATCAGGCGTGTGAAGGGCTCGCTGCTGCTTGGCATCGTCATCACGGCGCTCATCGGCTTCATCATCGGCGTGGGCCAGATGCCGGCGCAGATAGTCTCACTGCCCCCGAGCCTGGCGCCCGTGTTCCTGCAGCTCGACATCTTCGGTGCGCTCACCTGGGGCTTCTTCGCCGTCATCCTGACCATGTTCACCATGGACTTCCTGGACACCATCGGCACCCTCATCGGCGTCTCCGCGCGGGCGAACCTCCTTGACAAGGACGGCAACCTGCCGGGCATCGAGAAGCCGATGCTGGCCGATGCGGTAGCGACCGTGGCCGGCGCCCTGCTGGGCACGACCACGACCGGTACCTTCATCGAGTCGGCGGCGGGCGTCGAAGAGGGCGGCAAGACGGGTCTGGTCGCCGTGGTCGTCGGGCTCCTCTTCCTGCTCGGCCTGTTCTTCGCCCCGTTCTTCTCGGCCATCCCGATGGCGGCGACGGCCCCGGCGCTCATCATCGTCGGGCTCCTGATGGTGAGCCCCATCACGAGGATAGACTTCTCAGACTACTCCGAGGTCATCCCGGCCTTCGGCGTCATCGCGCTGATGAGCTTCACGTACAACATCGGTGTGGGTCTCTGCGGCGGGTTCGTGCTCTATCCGCTCTGCAAGATATTCGCCGGCAAGGCGAAGGGCATCCACCCGGCTGCGTGGGTGCTCTTCGGGTTGTGCCTGCTCTTCTTCATCTTCTACCCGTACTAGGGGAGTAGCCCGTCGAAAAACGGAGAGGGGACGCTTGAGAGCGTCCCCTCTCTCTGTTTCGGCTTCGAAGGGATGACCAACGATGCCGCTCAGGCGTCCTTGCGCTTCTGCTGCTCTTTCTCCTTCTGCTTGCGCTCCGCGACGCAGTACATGCCCTCGCCGGAGCGGGCCGGGGCGAAGCACTGGTTGCAGTGGATGCAGGTGGCCGTCGCGGTATCGCCCTCGCGCCACCGCTTCACCAGGTGTGGCTCGCGGATGAGCGGCCGGCTCAGTGCGATGAAGTCGGCGATGCCCTTCTCAACGAGATCGCGCGCCACGGCGTAGGTGCGGATGCCGCCGACCAGCACCAGCGGGATCGAGACCGCGTCCTTGTACATCCTGGCCGCATCGAGGTAGTAGACCTCCTCCTCCGGGGGCTGGATGCCGGGGCGTGAGAAGTTGCGGTTCGGCGGACTGAAGGGCGTCCCGCCGCTCGTCTCCATCGCGGTCAGGCCCTCTTTCTCGAGCATCTTCGCGACCTCGACCATCTCCTTCCGGGTGAAGCCGTTGTCGATGAAGTCGTCCGAGTTGATCTTCATCAGCACGGGAACGCCGTCGCCGACCTCCTTCCGGACGGCCCGCAGCACCTCCACGTGAATGCGAGCGCGGTTCACCAGCTTGCCGCCGTACTCATCGGCGCGGCGGTTGAAATACGGCGAAAGGAACTCGTCCAGCAGGTAGGCATGGGCCGAGTGGATCTGGACACCGTCGAAGCCGGCGTCCATGGCGCGCCGCGCTCCGCGGCGGAACGCCTCGACGATGTCCCGTATCTCCGTCTTCGTCAGTTCGCGACAGGACCGTCCGTCCGGCAGCGTCATCGCCGACGGGCCGACCCACTCGCCGACCGGCTCGTTCGCCGTGCAGCCGCCATGGGCAAGCTGGACGAGCGTCTTCGAGCCGTGCGCGTGCGCGGCCTTCGCGAGCCGCGAGAGGCCCGGGACGAGCGAGTCATCCTGGATGCCGAGCTGGGAGGCTCGCGCCCGGCCACGGGACTCGACGTAGGCGTGGCTGCTGATGATGAGGCCGACCTCGCCCTTCGACAGTTCCTCCGTCAGGCTCACCAGGCTGTCTCGCGCTGCCCCCTCCGGGCTCGCCATCCCCTCGAAGGTGGCGGAACGCACGAAGCGGTTGCGCAGCTTCATTCCAGAAAGCGCTACTTCTTCGAACAGTGCGGGCATGAACCCTCCTTCCACGTGCGGCGGCCCCGGCCGTACCGGCGGCGGGGCGCGGTAACGCGCATGGTATCATCTTCATCCGCATGCGTGGCAGCAGTCTTTCCGACTCGGAAGCGACACGGCTTCGGGCGGCCGTGGACCGCCGCATGGCCTCTTGCGACGGGCTCCGGGCGCACTGCGAGCGCTGTCTCAGGACGCAGCGCTGGGGCGGCAGTGTGGTGTTGATGCTCGTTGACGCCGCGTTCATGTCCATCGGGCTCAACTACTTCACGGCGGTCGTCCCCGCCGTGGCGGCATACGAGGAGCGTATGACGTCGGGGTGGGCGCCGCACACGCTGGCGCGACTGGCCGAGGTCAGCTACGCGGACGTCGCTTCAATCTGGAAGAACCGGCGCTCTTGGGAACTGGCCCGTGGCGTAGCGGCGTGCCTGGCCCGAGAGGACGGTGACGATGTCGCCGCGCTGCGCGCCTGGGCGGCCGGTGCGCCGCAGGAGACGTGGCGTTCCGACCCGGTCGGGGCGGTGCGCGGGGTCGGCATCAACACCTACCAGTACCTCAGAATGATGGGGGGCGTCGACACGTCGATGCCGGACAAGATAGTGCGGCGCGTCATCGCCGAGGTCGTTCGGGAGGCCACAGCCGGACTGCCGACGGACGGCGACCTCGAACTCATCGAAACCATCGACTGCATCGGGCGGGTCACCGGCCGGCGTCCCGTCGAGCTGTGCTGGATGACCTGGATGATACAGTCGGAAGGCAAGACGATGCGCATGGAGAAGTACCGCGACCTGCTGCGGCGCATCTGACTTCCGGCGGATTGCCGGCGGAGAAAGAGAAGGGGGAGGCCGGAGCCTCCCCCTTGTGTCGCGACCGACCGGCAACCGTCTAGCCGAAGAGCTGGACGTAGCCGACCACGAGGACGACGACGATGATGAGCGGGAGGACGAAACTGCAGTAGAACTTCAGGCCCGCGGGGAACTTCATTCCTTCGCCGGCATTGGCCTCCTTCATGAAGCTGTCCCAGCCCCAACCGAACTTGTGGGCGCAGAACAGCGCGAAGACAAGCGAGCCGACCGGCAGCAGCGTGTAGCTGACAACGAAGTCCCAGAGGTCGATGAAGCTCGACCCCGCAACTCCCGGCAGGGTCTGGAACGAGCTCCAGGGACCGAAGCCGAGCACGCACGGCAGGGAGAGGGCGAACACCGCGATGCCTTCGGCCACGACGGCCTTCTTCCGAGACCAGCCCCACTGATCCATGGCATAGGCAGTGAGGTTCTCGAACACGGCGACGACGGTCGTCATGGCAGCCAGCACCAGCAGCAGGAAGAAGAGCACGGCCCAGACCTGTCCGCCTGCCATCGAGTTGAAGATGTTGGGCAGCGTAATGAAGACGAGGCCGGGACCCGCACCCGCATCGACGCCGAACGCCGCGGCGGTCGGGAAGATGATGAGGCCGGCCATCAATGCAACGAACGTGTCGATGCCGATGATGCGGACGGATTCACCGGCGAGCGCGCGCTGCTTCGAGATGTAGCTGCCGAAGATGGCCATGCTGCCGATACCGAGGCTCAGTGTGAAGAACGCCTGAGACATGGCGGCGTAGACGCCACCCCAGCTCAGCTTGGAGAAGTCCGGTCTGAGGTAGAAATCGAGGCCGGCCGAGGAGCCGGGCAGAGTCACGGCACGAACGGCAAGGATCACCAGGATGACGAACAGGCCGCTCATCATCACCTTGCCGACGCGCTCGACGCCTGCCTTCAGGCCCGCGGCACAGACGACGTAACCGATGAGAACCACGAGGAAGACCCAGAGGGTCAGTTCACCGGCATTGCCGAGCAGGCCACCGAAGAAGGCGCCCAACTGGTCGGGGCTCTTGCCCGCCAGATGTCCGGCGGCGCTGTGATACAGGTACGCGAGCGTCCAGCCGGCGACCGTGGTGTAGAACATCATCAGGACCAGGTTGCCGAGGATGCCGATGTGGCCGTAGATGTGCCACTTCGACCCCTTCGGCTCAAGAGCTGTCATCGCTCCTGCCAGGTTCTTCTGGGCTGCGCGGCCGATGGCGAACTCCATCACCATGATTGGGAATCCGAGGATCGCCAGGAAGATCAGGTAGATGACCACAAACGCGGCTCCACCGTACTGGCCCGTGATGTAGCCGAAACGCCAGACATTGCCGATGCCCACGGCGCAGCCGGCGGCGACCAGCAGGAATCCCAACCTGGTCGCTAGTTGCTCTCTCTGTTGCATACTCTCACCTCCTATTCGCAACACAAGCCGACGGGCGTATCGACCTGTGGGACGGATGCCCGATGGGCCGGTGTCCTGCCAGAGAAAGGCAGGATGGGGACCAGCCTTCTGAGAATCCGCCGGACGCCCGGCACAGGCTTCACGAGAAACGTGCGGCACCTGCACTGAGCAGATGCCTCACTCTAGACTATAGAGAGGCGC
>Ga0136653_10000513_pt1 | contig 20293 bp, 19 predicted proteins | sample LakKivw275mmetaG_FD_94866 | JGI IMG/M metagenome (GOLD analysis project Ga0136653, IMG submission 94866) | Anoxic lake water microbial communities from Lake Kivu, Rwanda to study Microbial Dark Matter (Phase II) - Lake Kivu water 275m metaG... | ecosystem: Environmental > Aquatic > Freshwater >...
AGGTCGCAGGCGACCTTCCGTCGGCTCCGCGGTACGTCGTCCTTGAGCTTGAGCATCGCTTCGTAGAGTTGCTGCTCGAAGATTTCGTTCCAGTTGGCATGGACGAACGACCAGACGATACGGATGACGCGCTGCTGGTCGGTTTCGACGCGGGGCTGTTTCTTGCGGGAGAATGGGGACAGTCCCTCAGAGCGCCCAGGGCGCGGTACAGTCCCCATTTTCCGTTCCTGGTATGCCTTGGTCATGCCTTTGTCCCAGGTAAGCACCTTCTGCTGCTCGCGGCCGGGAAGTACCTCGACCAGCTTCTTCACTGCTGCGTCGGCTTTGACCCGCGGCACCGGCGGCAGGGAGAGGTAGGGGCCGAACAGGGCGGCCAGGTCCTGAGGCCCGGCCCCGCAGGCACGCAGATAGTCAAGGACCAGGCCGACCGAGGCGTGCGGCGTGCCGCCCCGTTCGAGCTTCGACAGTTGCGTGTGGGACCCGGCTCCGGGGCGGTCCATGAGCAGGGCGACTTCACGGAGAGACAGGCCGCGACGCTGGCGTAACGCCTTGAGCCGCGCGCCAAGCTCAGGCCCGAGAGTGAACGTGCTCTTGGAGAAGTCTGACATAGCCTACCTCCGGTCTTGGATACGTTGAAGTATCCGGGCCGGAGAGCGGGTTGTCAAGCTTATCTGTTTGTGTGTTAGGGAGTTAAGTGCGGGAGGCCTAACTCGACCCCGCACCCCGGGAGCAGTCTGGTAGACAGTCTTCGAGATAGCCCTGGAAGTGGCTACGGAGGTTGCTGTCCGGCTTGCCTCCAGAGCAGTCCCGGGAGTTCTTTGGTCCATAGTCTCCGGAGGAGCTCGGTCGGGAGCGAGGGGAGGAGCGGGGACGGAAGCTCGGGCCGTAACTGGGCGGTATGTGGATTAGGAAGCTCCGGCCATAGCTCTCCGAGGTATTCCCGAGTGAGCCCGGTGAGGAACGGTGGGAGCAGCTTCGATGGTTGTTCCCGGAGGAGCCTTCCGGTGAGCTGCAGGAGGAGGGGACGCGTCGCGGCCGTGTCACCGGCAGCGCGGGTAATAGAGCAACGGGGCGGCTGAGGCCGCCCCGGGTGTGCCGCAGGTCCTGGTTCTAGGGCTGCGGAGGCAAAGGCGGGGGCGCCGGCGGGTAGGCGTCGATCCTGTCGGCCGGTTCGTTCTTGCGCGCTACGCGGATGATGGCGAAGCAGGCGAGCATGGCCAGGCCGATGAATCCGAAGATGAAGCCGCCGGTGTAGTCTCGGCCGCGGCCGGCCAGCTCGCCCGCGAACAAGGCCAACCCGAAGGCGAAGAGGATCGCTCCGGTGATAAGCAGGCCGTAGTAGTTGCCTTTCTGTTTCCGGGGCGGGGGCGGCATCATTCCCTGTTCTATCATCTTCATACGTTCTTTGTGGCGCCGGCCGACGACCGCCATGATGACTGCCATAGTGGCGATGATCGCGATAATGGGCACCGCGAAGGTCATAGCGACGACCACTATCCCGGTGACCGAGTTGACGAAGTTTGCTGGGTCCATGTCAGGCTCCTCTCACTTGTTGATTCCCGACAAGCGCGCGACTGCGGCCGGGATTGGCCGCGACGCGCGCACTATGATCTCGTCTACTATAAGACGGGGGCGGTCGGCCGTACAAACGACTTCCGGCATCAAACCGGTCGCGCGACGGCCTTCGCCGTTCACGGCAGTACTGAGAACGGCGAAAGCGCCGAGCAGCACCAGAGCGGATACCGCCCGCTGCCGCTTTCCTTTCGAAGGCATGGTAGTTGTCTGTTCCTGCTGCATGTCGTCCGTAGGACGTTTAGGCTTGCCTCTTTGTTGCGGCGGCTGTAACATTCCGGGCCTGGTGGCGTCTTATGCTCGAACCCATGGAGAGCACGTCCGAAGAAGTCCTGGTAGGTCGCTCGGCCCGGGGCGACGAGCAGGCTTTTGGAGTGCTGGTTGAACGCTACAAAGGGATGCTGTATACAATGGCCTGCCGGTTAATGAAGGACCCGGGACGCGCCGAGGATGCGGCGCAGGAGAGCTTCATTAAGGCTTGGTCCGCTTTGCCCGGGTTCAAGGGCGAGTCGAAGTTTTCGTCGTGGCTCTACCGCATATGCTACAATACGTGCATCAGCGAGCTGCGGAAGCGGAAGCCCGAGGTGGAACTCGACGAAGCGATGGGCGTCCCGGTAGCGGGGCCGGTGAAGGAGTTCCGGAACCGGGACATGCAGGCGACAATACAGGAAGAGGTCAGCAAGCTGCCGGATGACTACCGTGCCGCGCTGACCCTGTACCATTTCAACGGCCTTTCCTATGAGGAGATTGCGAAGCTGACCCGCAAGCCGATGGGCACGGTGAAGGCGCACATTCACCGCGCCCGCGCCGCGCTCAAGACACGGCTCCTGGAACGGGTCGGCTGGGACAACCTGAAAGAGGTGATGTGGCAATGAACTGCGACGAAGTGAAGCGGTCTCTGCAGGATTACGTGACGCGTGAACTCGCGCCCGACGACCGGAGGTTGTTTGACGCCCACCTGGTTGAGTGCGGAGAGTGCCAGCGCGAGCTGGCGCTGATGACGGCCGTCGTCTCGACGCTCGACCATCAGGCAGTGCTGGAGCCATCGGCCGGTTTCAGCCACAAGGTCCTTGCGTCACTTCCCCGTCAGCGGCAGTCGTTGTTGCTGAGCCCCTGGTGGTCGCTGGTGCTTGCGCCGGTCCTGGGCGGTCTCGCGTGGTTGTTTCGGGTGCCGCTCGAACACGGTCTGGCCGGGCTGCTGGGGCGGTCCGGTATCGGCAATATCACATTGCCTGCGCTGACGATGCAGAATGCCGGGATAGCCGCCGCGGCGGTGGCCGGTTTGGGGCTGCTGGTGGCAGTGGGCGGGGCGTACTATTGCTGGGAACACTACTTGCGCGACTAGGGCCTACGAGTACGCAGTCTGCAGTTTGCAGTCAATGACCAGGGGGCAGTTCGTCAGTGACTAGCGCGGTTTGTCGCAGGACCGCGCGATAGCTCCGAAGACCAACGTCAGTTCTTTGGCCTCGCGCCACAATATTGCCGCCGCGTCCCGGTGTTCAGGCGCCGCCGCGACCATCATCTGTAACCAGTGCTTGGTTTCGCGCGCCTCTTTGACGCAGATACCGATCTTGTGTCGGAAGTCCTTCTTTGACTCAGCTTCATCTGCTTCGCAGTAGTTGGCTCCAACACTGGTGGCTGCCCTGACAAGCTGACCTACAAGTGGCTTCGTCACGGGGTTCTCGCGCACGTGGTGCGCGAACTTGATGACATCTATCCCGAACTTGGCGGTCCTTGCTTCAAGGTCCTGGCGAGTCTTCTGAGCGACCGTTGCGGGCGCCTCCGTTACTGCAGACTGCGAACTGCAGACTCACTTGATGATTCCCAGCCAGTCGCCGAGCAGAAACTGGAGCCGGCCGATGAAGAGCGAGATGCGGGCCATTACCGTGTAGCCGAACGACGCGCCGAATCCGACCATGATGAAGATGACGCCGATGTAGCTGACCGGTTTGATTACACCCTTGCGTTCCGCCGAGAAGAAGAAGTAGCTGACTGTGGCAATGACGCCAAGGAAGATGATGATCGCCCAGGCCGCAGTGTCCCAGTGCGCGAAGTGCGCGCGGGTGATGATGGTGGCCTGGAGCTGTTTGATGAGTTCGGCGTCGACCGCACGCGGTATACTCGCGCCGCAGCCATACCCGAGCAGGATGGCAATCGGGATGCGCACGAGCCACGATATCTTCGGGATGAAACGAGTGAAGTAGAAGGCGCCGATGATCGCGATGGCGATCAGCCACACTTTGGTGATGAAGTGAGGGCTGTGGGCGACCGGGTCAAAGAGGCTCGGCACGAGGATGCGGTGCCAATAGAAGGTGATGGCATAGCCGTTGGCGATCCCGACGTAGAGGTGCTCGGCGGCGCGGTAGAAGGGGTTCTCGCGGTAGAGGAATGAGAAGATGGCGATAGTCAGGATGGCCGCAATCCAGACCCAGGGGTCGGTGGCGATGTTCACGACTTCCTCCTGCGGGTGGCGAAGTAGCCGATGTTGCCGATGATGATGAACGCCATGATGGCCAGGTGGGCGGAGGTCTGCGAGGACATCGCTTCGGTGCCGCGGTTGCGCAGGCCCCAGTCCATCTTGTTCTTCGCCATCCGTTCCATGACAAGTTGTTCGTATTCGGCCGCGCCCTTCATGCCGGCGAGCATGCCGACGAACTGACCGGAATTGACGTACGGGTAGAAATCTGCGGCTGATACCGCGGTGATGCCGCACCCGAGGTGGACTCCAAACTGCGTCTGGCCGTAGACGATCCACGAGCGCGGCATGGCTGACGCTGCTACCGTTACGAGGACTCCGACGTCGTCATAGTTGCGCAGGTCGCGCATGATCGGCAGGCTCTCGGTTCGCGCCCCGTAGTAGTCGACCGGGAAGACGTTGGCAATCCGCTCTCCCATGCCGAGCATCACGGTGAGGGGCGGTGTGGTCCAGCCCCAGAAGACATAGTCCTCGCCGTTGATGACCGAGTCTTCGTGCGTCGTCGCGTGGGCGTTGAACTCGGCCGTGACCTGGCTCAGCGCCTCCTCACCCAGGCCCAGGCCGTAGACCGCCATCGCCAGCACGCCGACCGGGCGGCCGGTGGCAAAGGCGTGGCGGAGCAGCGCCACGATCATTGGCTGGAGCTCAGCCCGGGTGTCAGGCGTGAAGTCGACGGAGATAACGAGCGCCTTGCCCGCAGGCATCGTGTCGATGTAGCTGAAGAGCTTCTCGACCGGCGTTGTCGGTTTGGGTTTGATTGGGAACGGGAAGAGGAGCGGGACCATTACCACGATCCAGATGACCAGGTAGATCCAACGCCGGTCAATCGCCTGCAATCGCGTCCAGAGGTTCGGCCGCGCGGCGCTGTCCTGCGGCGTCACTTGCCACCTCCCCCGCCGAGCCAGCCACGTTCAATGCCGAGAACGATCTTCAGTGACGTTGCGAAGACACCAAGCTCGACACCGAATAGGATGCCGCGTTTCGACGCGGTGTTGGGTACGGCCAGTATCCACTCGGCGAACGCGGGCAGTTCGCGGTGGATGGTCCGGCCGAGCGGTACGGCCCCCAGCATCAGGATGAACGCTGCGGCGAGGAGCAGGGTCGCCTCGAGGTTCCGTGCCCGGAAGGCACGGTACGCGGCCGATGACATGAAGAAGGCCAGCAGCGAGAACATCGTTGCCGCCAGCGGAACCATCATGTTCGAGTAGATGGTCTGGATGTGGAACGAGAAGCTGCCGATATGGGTCGGCAGAATGCCCGGACGGTTCGGGTCGATGCCGCCGAACACGCCGATGATGGCGGTCAGGAGCAGGCCGATAAGCGTTATCCAGCTGTACTGCCAGAAGGTCGCCTTGCGCTGGATCTTGATGAGATGGTGCTGGACAATCGAGCCGACGCCGAGTACCAGGCTGAAAGCGGCGATGATACGCTGGACGTCATTCCGAAACACCGAATCCACGCTGCGGATGGCACCGTGGGGCACGAAGAACGCTACGGCGCCGAAGATGCCGGTCAGGAGGACAATGGTCAAGGGGAGTTTTCGCTGCATGTCTGCTCCTTCCTACAGAAACCTGTTGACCGATACGTTTGCCACCAGGGCGAGGAGCGTCGCGAGTAGAATCAGTCCAACGATGATGGCCTTGGAGTAGTCCTGGGCTTTGGTCGCGCCCAGGAGCAGCGGCTCGCGCGACAGGTAGGCCGAGGCGGCGTAGAGCTCCTCGCCGATGAGCGTGTAGTCGCAGGCGGTGATGAAGAAGGGAAGCTGGGCCACGGCGTCGGTTCCTGCGATCTGGATGGCCCCGGTCGCGGCTCCAGTCTCGGCGAGAATCAGCGACTCGGCGAAGAACATGCCGATGAGGAAGTTCGTCGCCGGTTTCTCACGGGTCATGATGCCGTCGACCGCTGCCGCGTAGGCAAACTGCTGGTCGGTCACGAAGAAGACGATGTCCTGGGTGAAGGCATCGGGCCGGCCGGCCGAGGTATAGGACTCCTTCACAATCTCACGGGCCACGGTGTAGACAATCGGGTCGGTGTTGGGCACAATGAGCGGGGTGCCGTACTTGGCCGTGCGCTTTGCCACTTCGCCGAGGATATTGAGCGACGCGATGGTCGCAACATCGGCGATGGAGGAGAGGCCGGGCACGTAGAGTGTAGGCCGGCCCATCTCGGTCGCGCGGCCCAGCGCTTCTTCGACGTGGTCGAGGCCGGAGATGCGCCGGATGAACAGGTTCCGGTCCCGCTTTGCACGGTTGATGAAGTAGAGGAAGACGAAGACGAGGATCGCCGTTCCGACCAGCGCCGGCAAGGTGTCGGTGTCGTACCACTGCGCCGACGCGACGGCGAATTCCGATGGTTCAGACTCAGCGGTTTCGACCGGCGACGCGGCGATAACACGGTACTGATAGCGCCGGCCGTTCGCGGCCGCATCATCGGTGTACTGGGTGGCGAGCCGGCCGACGAAACCGAGCGTCTCCCACTCGCCCGCGCCCTCGGATTGGCGCAGCAAGCGGTAGCTGGTCACGCTCGTGTCCGGGGAGCGTGTCCAGGTGACGGATATGTTGCCGCCCTCATCATTCGGAACGTCGCGGGCGGCGACGTTGCCGGGCGGGGAGATGCTGCACAAGAGCAGCGCGACCAAACAGGATAACACCAAGTTGCCTCCTATTTGCTGCCGTCCGAAGGCAGCGAAAGCGAGCGGTCGGATCTCATCGGGCCGGCAGAGGTGCCATGCCGCTGCTTCAGTCTATTGAAACCGAGGTGTGGGTCAACAGCCGCTGGCCGCGCGGCCGGAGCTACTCGGACCACCGTCGGCGTTCGCGCTCCATCTGTGTGAGGTAGCGCCGGGTCACGCCGGTCGGGTACTTACCGTTGAAGCAGGCCGTGCAGAAGCCCGGTACGGCCGAGTCACCGCGCACCGCCGCGACGAGCCCTTCGTAGGTCTGGTAGACGAGGGCATCGGCACCGACGACCCTGCGTATCTGTTCGATTGACCGGTTCTTGGCCACAAACTCGCCGCGGGTCATCATGTCGATGCCGTAGACGCAGGGGCAGCGGAGCGGCGGCGCAGTGATCGCGAGAAAGACCCTGTGTGCTCCGGCGTCGCGGACCATCTGGACAATCTCGCGCGATGTCGTGCCGCGGACAATCGAGTCGTCGACCAGCATCACGTCTTTGCCCTGGACCTGAGAGCGGACCGGATTGAGTTTCTGGCGGACGGACAGGGCGCGGCGATCCTGGCCGTGCATGATGAACGTGCGGGCGACGTAGCGGTTCTTGATCAGGCCTTCGCGCAGTTCGATGCCGAGGGTCGCGGCGAGCGAGTTGGCGGCGGCGCGGGCCGTATCCGGCACCGGTACGATGACGTCGGGCTCCAACCCCTGGCGCGCGACTTCCGCGGCAAGGCGCTCACCGAGGCGCAGCCGGGCCTCGTAGACCTCGATGCCGTCGATTACCGAGTCGGGCCGGGCGAAGTAGACGTACTCGAAGATGCAGGGGCGGGCCGTGCCGGGTTGCACCTGTTGCCGATACACCTTGCCCTTGAAGTCAACGAAGATGGCTTCGCCGGGTTTGACGTCGGTGAAATCGTGGAACCCGAGGCGGTCAAAGGCGACGCTCTCTGAGGCAAAAGCGAAACGGTCGCCCTGCTTCGAGAATACGAGCGGCTTGATGCCGAACGGGTCGCGGAACGCAAGCAGGCCGCGTTCGTGAATCAGGGTGATGACCGAGTAGGCGCCGTGGGCCCGACCGAATACGTCCCGCACGGCCCTGAACACAGCGGCCGGGCTGAAGCGTTTCAGATTCGACCGCTCCAGACCCTCAGCGAACACATTCAGCAGGGGCTCGACGTCGGAGCAACTGGTCAGCTGCCGGAAGTCATCGTAGATCAGTTCGTGGCGCAGGTCGGAGTAGTTGGTGATGTTGCCATTGTGCACCATCGCGATGCCGAACGGATGGTTCACATAGAACGGCTGGGCGTCTTCGACCGAGCCGGGGCCGATGGTCGGATAGCGGGTATGACCGATCCCGGCATTGCCGGTGAGGCGGGACAGATTCTTGGGATTGAAGACGTTGGCGACGGTGCCGTTGCCCTTCTTGAGGTGAAACGTGCCGTCCGAGGTAAGAACGCCGGCCGAGTCCTGGCCACGGTGCTGAAGCGCCAGCAGGCCCTCAACAAGGTCTGAGCCGACTTCGCGCCGGGTCAGTAGTCCGATTACACCGCACATGGCTCAATGCTACCGGCAGCAAGGCAAAAGTCAAAAGGCGGACCGCCAAGGGCATTCGGAACTCCGCCGGCAGGATTCGGACATGCCAGAAGGATGCAGAGACCGGAATGAGGCATACGGCGCCTGGCACTGGAAACTGGTACCTGGCAACTGGATACTCCCGCGGCGGACAGGCTACACCCCGCGACCGTTGAAGTCCGGCGTGTAGTCACGCGAAGCGGAGGAGGGCTCCTGAGCGAAACCCTCGAATCCCAACTCGTCAAAGCACCGCCGGACGTCTTCGTACTCCCCAGTCGGCAGGCGGCGGTTCATGCCGGGGAGCTCAGCGGCGTGGTAGACCGGGTAGTACTGGGCCATCAGGCTGACGGTGGTCTGTGGACCGAGGTCTTCGTGAATCCACGCGAGTATCTTCTTGCTGTCCTCAGTGTGTCCGGGCAGAACCAGGTGACGGATGATAAGGCCCTTCTGGATGAATCCGTGCTCGTCATACCGGTTCTGGCCGACCTGCCGTTTCATCTCGGTGATGGCCGCCGAAGCGAACCGGAAGTAGTCCGGCGCCGACGAGTACCGCCGGGCAGACTCATCGCAGTGATACTTCAGGTCAGGCAGATATATGTGCACGAGTCCTTCGAAACGAGCGAGGGTCTCAGCCTTCTCATAGGCGTTCGAGTTCCAGACGATCGGGATTTTCAGTCTGGCGCGGACTTTCTCGAGAACCGACAGCAGTTGTTCCGAGTAGTGGGTCGGCGATACGAGGTTGATGTTGTGCGCGCCCTGCTGCTCGAGTTCCAGCATGATGGCCTGTAATCGTTCGGGCGAAACCTCGCGGCCCCGCCCCAACTGGGAGATGTCATAGTTCTGGCAGAACTTGCAGCGCAGGTTGCAGTGGCTGAAGAAGATGGTGCCGGACCCACGCGTACCGGAGATGGGTGGTTCCTCCCAGTGGTGGAGTTGAGCGAGCGAGATCTCGAACCGGTCGGACGCACGGCAGACGCCGAGTGCTGCCGAGCGGTCGACGTCGCATTCGAAGGGACAGGCGCGACAGAGCACCTGGTATTATACAGGACTGAGGTGCCAATGACCAAGTTTGAGCGGCCGAGCCGGATTGGGCATTTCCGCCTTGGTTGGTCACGGGTGCCTGGGGTCTGGGTATTCTCGGGCTCGGTTGGGTTTGACACGCCCGTCGTTCGGGCTAGCTTTTGCAGGCATGAAGCCCGTGAGACTGCAGAAGTACCTCGCATCGGCCGGCGTCGGTTCGCGGCGCTATTGCGAGGAGCTGATAGCCGCGGGCCGGGTTAAGGTCAACAGCCGCGTCGCGCGGGTCGGCCAATCGGTCGAGCCCGGCGTGGACAAGGTCTTCATGCGGGGCAAGGAAGTGCGTCCTGTCCGCGAGCGGGTCGTTATCATGGTCAACAAGCCGCGTGATGTGCTCTCGACTTGCCACCGCGGCAAAGAAGAAGGTTATCTGATCACCGAAGTCGTCCAGACCGAGCACCGGCTGTTCCCCGTGGGCAGGCTGGACCGTGAGTCCGAAGGTCTTCTTCTTCTGACCAACGATGGTGAGTTGGCGCTCCGCTTGACCCATCCGCGCTACGAAACTGAGAAGGAGTATGAGGTCGAACTGGACAAAGCCGCGAGCCCTGAACTCGTGGCGGAGTTAAGCAAGGGTATCGTGCTTGAGGATGGACCAGCAAAGCCCGCGCGGGTAGAGCGCGTGGGAGCGTTGAAGCTGCGGATGGTACTGACCGAAGGGCGGAAGCGCGAGGTGCGCCGCATGCTCGCGGCGCTTGGGCACTCGGCAGTACGGCTGGTGCGGGTGCGGATTGGCGGGCTGCGGATGGAGGGTCTGAGGACGGGCGAGTGGCGCCGGCTCACCGATGCGGAAGTGGAAGAGAAGTTGGGACCAGCCCCTGACAAAGTCATGATTCGGAAGTCAGAGACCAGAATGCAGCATGCGAGGGAGAGGAAGTCGTGAGCGGGCGGCGCGTCGTGGCCATGCTTTGTCTGGTTGCGCTGGGGCTCTGTGGGTGGGCACAGCAGCCGGCGCGCGAGCCGGTCGTGGTTGAACCGCCGGTGCGGATCGGGCTCGCCCTCTCCGGTGGGGCGGCGCTCGGGTTTGCCCACATCGGCGTGGTGAAGGTGTTGGAGCGCGAGCACATCCCGGTCGTCGCAATCTCGGGCAACAGCGCAGGTTCGATGGTGGGAGGCATCTATGCGGCCGGGTACAGCGCGGCCGAGATCGAGAGCATCGCCCTGGACGCGGACTGGGGCGTGCTCTTCAGTTCGAGCGTGCCGTTCGGCGCCCAGTATCTGCCCGAACGGCAGCAGGCACAACGCTACATCATCCAGCTTCGGCACAAGAATCTCTTCCCATCGCTGCCCAGTGGTCTGGTGCCGCTGCAGAACGTCGAGTTCCTGTTCATGCGGCTGCTGTCCGACATCGAGTACAACACCGGCTACGACTTCGACAGCCTTCCGATTCCATATCGGGCGGTCGCAGTGGACCTGAAATCCGGCGAACTGCACGTGCTACGTCGGGGCAGGCTGGAACAGGCAATCCGCGCCAGCATAGCGATTCCGGGTGTGTTCGCGCCCGAGAAGCTCGACGACATGGAACTGGTCGACGGCGGAGTGCAGCAGTATCTGCCGGTGGACCCGCTGGACAGCATCGACTCGAATCTCGACCTGAAGATCGCCGTGCTGACGATGAAGCACAACCCCGAGACCGGCGTTTCTCTCATTGACATCACTTCGCGGAGCATGGACCTGGTGAGTCCGGATGATCTGAAGAGGCAGAAGAAGCTGGCCGACGTGCTGATTGAGCCGAACGTCGACCCGTTCACTCATTCCGACTTCGCCAAAGCCAGGGGTCTGATTGCTGCAGGCGAATCAGCCGCCGAAGCAGCGCTGCCGCGTATCCGGGAGCTCATCGGCGCGCGCCGCCCTGCCCGGGACCGGAATACCGTGAGGTGGAGGCCTTTGTCCGTGGTTCGGTCCGTCCGCTTTGAGGGTCTGAATGTCACGCGTGAGGCAACGGTGCGGAGGGAAGTCACGACCCGACCGACGACTTACCTGGTCTTCAGCCGGCTGGTGGACGACATGGTCCGATTGTTCCATACCGGCCTGTTCGAGGACATAAACTACCGGCTGGAGAACGCCCGGAACGACTCGGTTGACGTAGTCATTGTCGTGCAGGAGCGCGCCTATGGGTTCTACTCGCTCGGCATTCGATACGACAACACCGACGACGTGGTACTTGGGTTGGAGGTCGGACAAGGCAACCTCTGGGGATCGGGTGCAGGAATCCGCGCGGCATTCGACCTCGGCAATCCAAATGAGGCGAGGTTGGGGCTGACCGGGACGAGGCTGTTCCAGTTGCCGTTCGGATACCGGCTGGATGGATTCCTGGGTTCGGTGGAGAGGTCCTACTACGAACAGGGCAAGTGGAGGGGAGCATATACGGTAGGGTATTTGGGCGGAGTAGCCGAGGCCGGGTACATCCTCGGTCGGGATGCTTTCTTCAACTTCGGGCTGAATAGCTACCGGGCTTCGTACCGCGTGCCTTCGGGGTTCCCGAAAGACCTGCTGCCAGCCGAATGGGTCATCGGCCCGAGCTTCCGGCTCGAGGTCAACACGTACCGCGACGTTGATTTCCCGACTGCGGGGACGGCTTCGCGGTTTGACATACGTTCCTCACTTACAGCGTTGCAGGGCACCCGCCAGTTTCTGAGACTTGGCTACTCGGCCGAGCGGGTGATGCCGGTCGCGTCGTGGCTGCTGCTTAGACCGGGGATGGACGCGGGCTTGTCCTTTGGAGAGCCGGCGTGGGCCGAGCAGTTCCGCACCGGCGGGGCGGAATTCGTCGGGTTCGCGCCGGAGCAATTCACTTCGGCGCAGCGGGCGCTGCTGAGGTTCGGTGCCGAGTTCCCGTTGTTCCGGCTGTTCGGCCAGGAGAACTACCCGTTCTACCTGCAGTTGCTGGCGAACGTCGGGACGTTCGAACCATGGGGCAACTTGTTGTCGAGTTCGGACCTGCCGTCGCTGCTCCATTGGGGCGCAGGTACCGGCGTGCGGACCAACACGCCGATAGGTCCGATTCAACTGACCGTTGGAGTTGGTGACTTCGGCGGGAAGCTGCCGATGCAGCCGGTCAAGCTGGCGGTCTACTTCTCAGTCGGGCGCGAGTTCCGCTACACCCGCTGACCTTCCCCCGCTGGTCCGGCTGTCTGATCCGGGGCAGGCCTTCACACACAATCCACAGATGTACTGGCTCACGTAGCGCTTGCTCTGGAACTCCTTGAGTTTGGCAAAGCAGTCAAGGTGCTTGAACTCGGCCGGGTTCTCGCCGATTGCCCTGGCCGGGCAGGCGGTGACGCAGGCGCGACACGAGCCGCAGCCGTTCTCGATCGGGCGGTCGGGTTCGAGTTCCAGGTCGGTTAGAACGGTCACAAGGCGTACCTGGGCGCCGAAACGCGGGGTGACGAGCAGGTTGTTGCGGCCCGGCCAGCCAAGGCCGGCCCCAACCGCGATGCGTTTGTGCGAGAGGTGGCCCCGCTGGTTCTGCCAGTCGACGAGTTGGGACGCGGCCACCGGCAACGCTTCTGCTCCGAGGTTCTGCATCAAGGTGGCGAGGTCGAGGCCCAGCCGGTCGAGTGCGAAGTTGACCTGCCGATAGTGATGTTCGTACAACTGGTTCGGATGGTCTTCCAGCGTGCCGAGTACGGCCGGGGAGAGGTGCAAAGCGACGCTGACGGCAAGCGGCAGGTCGCGAATCGTCTTCTCGGGCAAGAGGAAGTCATCAGTGCGGATGTCGGACAGGCGACACACCCCGAACCCGACCGCCCCGCGCGAGCGGGCGAGTTCCTCAAGCGGGGTGCGGTTGCTCTGTGCGTTCATCATCTTCCTTTCAGATAGGCAAGCAGGGCGAAGACCGCGGCCGGCGTGATGCCGGGCATGCGCTGGGCCATGCCAACGGATGCAGGCCGATTGCGCGACAGCCTCTCGTGGACTTCATTGGAGAGTCCGGGCACGCGACTGAAGTCGAGCCGTTCCGGAATCGCGATGGACTCGAGTTCTTCGAACTGACCGAGCTGGCGCTTCATCCGTTCGATGTAACCTTCGTACTTCACTTCCAGTTCAACCAGTTCCTGGACCGGCGTAGGCAATTCAGGTCCGGATTCGGCTATCGCTGCGAGGTCGGTCCAAGTCACCTCGGGTCTGCGCAGCAGGTCGATGGCCGGCACCGACTCTGATATTGCCGTCGTGCCGAGCGCCTTCAGTTGGCGGTTGACCCTCGGCGATGCCTTGATGCGGGCCGAGTTGAGCCAGGTTGTCGCTCGTTCGCACTGCTTCTGCTTCACCTGGATCCGGCTGAACTGCCCGTCGGTCAGCAGACCGAGTTCGTGAGCGCCGGGGCCCAGGCGCAGGTCAGCATTGTCCTCACGCAGCAGCAGACGATACTCGACGCGCGCCGTGAACATGCGGTACGGTTCATCCGTGCCCTTCGTGACAAGGTCATCAACCATCACGCCGATGTACGAATCGGCACGGGTCAGGACTAATGCCGGTTTCTCGAGCACCCGAAGTGCGGCATTGGCCCCGGCTACAAGCCCCTGGGTCGCGGCTTCTTCGTAGCCGGTCGTGCCGTTTATCTGGCCCGCGAAGTAGAGGTTGCGGATGAGGTGAGTCTCGAGTGTGGGGAAGAGCTGAGTCGGGTCGGAGTAGTCGTGCTCGATCGCGTAGCCCGGCCGGAGCATCCGGCAATCCTCAAGGCCTTTGATGGAATGGAGCATTCGGAGTTGCAGGTGGACCGGCAGGCTGGTCGAGATGCCGTTCGGGTAACACTCAACCGTGTCCGTGCCCTCGGGCTCGATGAAAATGTGGTGGCGGTCGCGCTCCGAGAACTTCACGACCTTGTCTTCGATGGACGGGCAGTAGCGTACGCCGCGACCCTTGATGATGCCCGAATAGAGCGGCGACTGCCTCAGCCCGGCGCGGACGACGCGGTGAGTCGTCTTGTTGGTGTAGGTGATGTAGCAGCTTGCCTGGTTCTGCGGTGGGCGGTCGGTCCAGTCGGAAAACGGAACCGGCGGTTCATCGCCGTCCTGTCTCTGCATCGCCTTCAAGTTCAGTGACCGCATGTCCAGCCGGGCCGGCGTGCCGGTTTTGAAGCGGCCGACGCGGAACCCCAGCTTGTGTAGGTCGGCGCTCAACCTCTGCGCAGGAGCTTCGCCCAGGCGTCCGGCCGGGAAACTGACCGAACCGATATGAACGAGGCCGTTCAGGAAGGTGCCGGGAGCGAGCACGACGGTCTTCGCCCGTAGCTTCTCGCCGAGTTCGGTCTCGATGCCTAGTGTAGTCTTTCCGCGCACCAGCACGCGCGCAGCCGTGCCTTGATGCAGGTTCAGGTTCTCAGTTTGCTCCACGGTCTGTTTGAGCAGCCTGCGGTAGAGCTGGCGGTCGACCTGGGCGCGAGATGAACGGACCGCGCGGCCCTTGCTTGTGTTCAGTTGGCGGAAGTGGATTCCGGCCTTGTCGGTCAACTCGGCCATCGCACCGCCCATGGCGTCCAGTTCGCGTACCAGTTGGCCCTTGCCGATGCCGCCGACCGCGGGATTGCACGACATCAAACCGATGGTGTCGAGGTTCTGGGTTACGAGCAACGTCGAGCAGCCGATACGGGCCGCGGCCAGCGCCGCCTCGCAGCCGGCATGTCCGGCTCCGACTACAACCACGTCAAAGGTTCGTTCGCGCTTCATTGTCTCGCTGATTCTAGACGCCCACACGCCTGAGTCAAACTGCCCGGCCGGGCAGGACATTCCCGTCGCAGGCCGTCACTTGACAAACGGATGGCCGGTGGCAAAATGATGCGACAGAGGAGGTTAATATGTCGAAACTCCGGTCCGTAGTTTTGTTGCTGGCTCTTTGTGCGGCGGCGATGCCGCAGACAAAGATCCTGCTGTATGATTTCGAGGCGCGCGGCGTGGATGTTTCGGTCACCAGGGCCAACACCCAGGTGTTGCGCGATGCGCTGAACGGGACGTACAAGTACGTCGTGGTCGACCCGGTGCCGGGCACGTTCTGCTACAACGTGCTGGCGGCCGCGGACTCGGCTCAGAGGTACGGTGCCCCCCAGGCGCTGATCGGCAACATCATGGCAATCGGTGGGAAGCAATTCCTGACGTACCAACTGGTGGATGCGACTTCCGGCACCGTCCTGTTGGCGGACAAGCTTGATCTACCGCCGATGGACGAGTTCCCGATGATGGCAGAACGGATTGCCAGTTCGGTCGTAGGGCGGAAGCCCTACCTGGAGACGATTGAGCCGGAGAAGGTGCTTGCCACCGAGGTCGACGCGCGGATCAAGCACCCGCGCAAACCGTATGCGGGTGTGTTTCTAACCGCGGGGTATCTCTATCATCTCAAGCAGCGTCCTCATCCAGCCCCGTATACCGACTACTTCTCGACCCGGCTGTTCAATCTGAACATGGCGGTCAGCTTCGAGACTCAGCAGATGCTCACGATGCTCCAGATGGGCCTGATCCGCGGCATCCACAGCGAAAGCGACATCACTTTTGACCTCATGAACAACTACGTTGTCGGCAGTGGTGACTTCGCCCCGTTCTTCGGGGGCGGCATCGGGGTCACGCGCTTCACCTGGGAGGAAGGCAAGAACGACGGTCTATCATTGAGCGCAGGTCTGGGTGTGCTCGGGCTCCGGACGTACTATTTCCGCCTGATCACAGCGGCCTACTTCAACTACACGATCGTTGCCAGCGAAAACTGGGGCCAGGTACCGGGGTTGAAGGTGATGTTTGGCGTATCCTCGCCGTCGCTCGGACCGGACGCCACCGTCAAGATGGGCCCGGGCTGCGTCGGTGCGGCCATCGGCGGGTTCTTCCTCACGGGACTGATAGTCGCACTGACGAGCTGAGACCGACAGCCGAACGCTTTCAGGCGGCCTGCGGACGCGAGTCTGCGGGCCGCTTGCCTGCCTGCCGCAGTTGCGCTAGAGTGTTGACGCTATGAAGACAATCATCACTGCCGTTTCCGTGTGCGTCTGTGTTCTCATCGGAACCGGGTGTCACAAGAACGCCCCGCCGGTAGTTCCCGGCGCACCGGTCGGGCCCGGGGTAGGAATGGCAGGCGACTCGCTCAGCTACCGGGTGGCGACATCCGACCCGGACTCGGACAGCATCAGGTACCGGGTCGACTGGGGCGACGCACTGGGCGACTGGTCCGGGCTGATGGCAAGCGGCGAGTCCTGCACCGTGGGTCACCGGTGGTTCGTACGCGACACCTATGCAATCCGGGTTCAGGCGGAGGACGCGCACGGCCTGGCGACGGAATGGTCTCCCAGCCTGGTAGTCTCGATTGAGAGTCTCTGTCGGCGCTAGCCAGGCATGAGGGTTCTGGCTCTTGGTCTTGCGGCTCTGGCGGCAACTGCGTCTGCGGGCGAGACCGGGAAGATTGCCGGCCGGGTAGTGGATGCCAGCGGGCAGGCACTCGTGTCCGCGAACGTCGTCGTCGCCGGCCAGGCCCTCGGCGCGGCGAGCGACGTTGACGGGTTCTACGTAATCCTCAATGTCCCGATCGGTACCTACACGGTTGAAGCCTCCATGATCGGTTACCAGACGCTGAGTGTGACCGACGCAAGAGTCGAGCCGGACCGGACCACGAGGGTCGACTTCCGGCTGGCCGCCACCACCATCAATCTGCCCGGGGTCACGGTCCGGGCCGAGAAGCCGATGGTCTCAAAGGACATGGTCGGCGCTCGTTACTCGTTCTCGGCCCGAGCAATCAGCTTCCTGCCGGCCGAGTACCTGCAGGGGGGCATGGCCGTGTTCTCGCCGGGTGTGGCGCGGACCGAGTCGACCTTTCACGTGCGCGGCGGTCGGGCCACCGAGGTTGACTACCGGATTGACGGCGTGAGCGTGGTCGACCCGCTTTCGGGCGAGTTCGGCATCGAGCTCTCGCGCAGCGCAGCCGACGAAGTCATATTCATGCCCGGTGGCTTCTCAGCCGAGTACGGCCGGGCGATGTCGGGTGTCGTCAACCTGGTTACCGCCTACCCGAAGTCCCAGCCGAGCGCGTTGTACCGAGTTCGGTCCGAGGAACTCATGCCCGACTACTACAACTTCGGGTATACTGATCAGGCTTTGCAGGCGCATCTGCCGGTGACGAAGAACCTGCGGCTGTTCGTCAACGCCGGTGGAACCACGATGGACGACTGGGACCCGCGGTTGTTCACACTGCCGCACAAGCAGCGCGCCGACTACTCGCTCTACGGCAAGGCGGTTGCCGACCTCGGTCCGACGCTGAAGCTCACCGGCTCGGCCGCGGCGTTCCGCAGCGAGTTCGACCGGTACCAGTCGCAGTGGAAGCTCCGGCTTGACGACTACCGTTCGGACCTGCGCCACGGCAATCTGGGCACAGCCAGCCTTACGTGGCTGCCCCGCGAGCGATTCCTGGGCAAGGTGCAGGTCTCGCGCTTCTACACCGACAAGACGTATGGAGTGAGGGAACCCGGCCCGGTGAATGTGTGGCAGGATTTCCAGTTCCGCGACACCAGCGAATACGGTCTGCCGGTAATGGACGGTAACAACCCGTGGCACATCACCTGGGACCGATTCTGGTACTTCTACACGAGCGGCACGTATGACCAGTACCACCGCACGTCCAGCGAGAGCTGGAGCCCGAAGGTACTGGCCACGGCCCAGGTGACACCTCATCACCATGTCAATGCCGGGGCCGAGGCGGACATCTACGACGTATCGGGCGCCAGGTACGACTGGCTCAAGTCGAGCAGCCCGGTCATCGACACCTACGAATTCAGACCGGTCGAGTTGAGCGCCTACGTGCAGGACAAAGTCGAATATGAGGACCTCTACGCCGACATCGGACTCCGCTTCGACCAGCTACGTCCCAATGCGTCCTACAGAGAGAACCTTTCCGACCCCGAGGACACAGCCCGCGTGCGGGCGACGCCCAAGAACGCTGTGTCGCCAAGACTCGGCGCATCGTTCCGGATAACCGACTGGCTGTTTGCACGAGCCAACGCCGGGTACTACGTCCAGTTCCCGCTCTTCTCGGCCCTGTACGACAACACGGTGGAACCGAAGACCTACCGCACCAGCTACGGCCACCAACTGCTCGTGGTCGGTAACCCGGACCTCAAGCCGGAGCGGACCCAGGCCTACGAAATGGGATTCCAGGGCGAGGTCACAAGCGACCTGCTGCTCACCGCCAACCTCTGGTACAAAGACGTCTACGGCCTGGTCGGAGCGCGAGAGGTGTCAGCGTTGCCCGAGCCGTACGTGACCTACGTCAATGTCGATTATGCCAAGCTGACCGGCGTCGATTTCATTGTCGAAGTGCGGAAGAACTGGCTCGACGTCAAGCTCTCCTATACGCTGTCATACGCTCGGGGCACGAGTTCCTATGCGAACGAGGCATTCAACGAGTTCATCGGCCAGGGCGAAACCGTGCCCGCGGTCGAGTACACGCTCGACTTCGACCAGCGGAACCGCTTCTTCCTGCAGGCGGATGCAACCGTACCGGAAGAGGCTACCGGCACGAAGTGGCTCGATGCCGTTCTCGACAGCCTCGGCTGCCACCTGCTCGGGTACGTGGGCAACGGCTTCCCGTACTCGCCGCCGGGCGGCAAAGGCGACCCGGCTACTTGGAACACCTACGCCGGGCCGTGGCGGTCGAACGTTGATGCGGTTCTCACCAAGCCGGTCCGGATCGGGCCGGTGCGGATTGACCTGGTGGCGGAGATTCTGAACCTGCTCGACATCAGGGACGTGCTGTACGTCTACCCGGCGACCGGCTCGCCGATTGCCGACGGGGAGCGACTCACGTTGTTCGACTTCGAGTTCGCACGCGTGCCGGGCTGGTTCGGCGAGGGCAACTACAACCCGGTCCTGGACGAAAACCACGACGGCTACATGTCAGCGGACGAGGCCCAGTACGTGGGATACCATCAAGTGGCGGAGTTCCACAAGGCCAAGATTGACTGGATAAACAACTACGGCCCGCCCCGCCGGGCACGGCTCGGATTCACGGTCGGTTTCTAGGAGACGGCCAGACCAGAATCGAAGTGGAAGCCACGAAAGCACGAAACACACGAAACGAAGCAGTGAATATCCGCAGATGACGCAGACCAAAGAGATGTCTCGGGTATCGGAACCGAATCTGCGAAATCTGTGGAATCTGTGGATGTCCCTGTCCGTTTCACTCCGATTTCGTGTCTCCGTGGCCATCTATTTCGGGCTCAGGATTTCGGTATGCCATTGACCGGCATCTCCGGGCAGCCTAGAATGACGTTATGAAGTGGTCGTTCCATCTGGTCGCGCTCCTCTGTCTGCTTGCCTGCCGGGACCCGAACTCGTACCAGCCGTTTGACCCGACCAAGCCTGACCCGCCGGCTGCGCCCGTGCTCTCCTACCCCGCCAACGGCTGGAAGAGCGACCTCTACGTCTATCCGCAGAATGTCGATTTCACTTGGCAGGCGGTACCGGGTGCCCAGTTCTACCAGCTTGAGGTCTCTTTGGATTCGCTGTTCGGCAGCATTGACCAGTCATACTGGCACCCGCGAGTCTACCAGCCATCGGCGGCCGATTCGATACGATACTGCGGCCGGTATTTCTGGCGGGTGCGGGCGGCCAGCAGCAACTGGAACGACTACACTGCCTGGTCGGACCGGTTCTGGTTCGCGCTTCCGAATCCAGCCAGATAGCCACCCGACAGCGAGCAGGATAGGGGATCGGGTAAGGGCCGGCCGTTAGCCGTCGGCTTGGGCCTACGCTTGAGCTGGCTGTTGGTTTGAGGCTTGTAGCTGCGACTCCAGTCGCCACAATCTGGACCGTCATGGCCCGCACTCCCTGGCCATGGAATCGGGCCGGCCCGGGCACATCGTGACCCCCTTTGCGCATTGCGGCTACGATTGATGTTACCTGACGATCAACCAGGGCGTCAAGGTCGAGCGCGGGGAGCAGGAGTATGCGCTGGTCGACCGTGG
>Ga0136653_10000514_pt1 | contig 20268 bp, 14 predicted proteins | sample LakKivw275mmetaG_FD_94866 | JGI IMG/M metagenome (GOLD analysis project Ga0136653, IMG submission 94866) | Anoxic lake water microbial communities from Lake Kivu, Rwanda to study Microbial Dark Matter (Phase II) - Lake Kivu water 275m metaG... | ecosystem: Environmental > Aquatic > Freshwater >...
TCGCCTACTCGAGCGTAAGCCATATGGGACTTATCATGCTGGCCGTGTTCTCCTTGAACTTTGAAGCCCTGGAAGGGGCCATCTTTCAGATGCTAAGTCACGGACTGAGTACAGCCGCCCTATTCCTCTGCGTCGGGGTCCTTTACGAACGCTCCCCCAAGCGACAGATCAAGGATTTCGGCGGGGTCGGCCGTCTGATGCCGATTTTTTCGGGACTCTTTCTTATCGCCATGCTTTCGTCGATGGGACTCCCAGGGCTTAGCGGGTTTATCGGCGAGATCCTCTGTTTCTTCGGGATTTTCACCTCGAACAGGGCCCTCGCAGTCCCTGCGGTGGCCACCGGAGTCCTGTCGACGGCTTACCTGCTCTGGCTTTTTCAAAGGGTGATGCACGGGCCGGTCGTCCGGGAGCCCGTCCGGGCTTTCAAGGACATCGGGAAAAGGGAGTTAGCGTATCTCGTGCCCGTCGTCGTCCTGATGTTCTGGATGGGCATTTTCCCCGGCTCTTTCCTAAGGAAGATGGATGCCTCAGTCGCGAGGGCCCTGATGCTGGTGGGCGGAAAAGGGCGTGTCTCCTTGAAGTCCGGGCCGGCTATCGCCGTTTCTTATAGAAGTTTTGGCCCGGCCGGCCTTAAAAAGGAGGCCCGATGAATTCGGTCTTTGCATCGGCCCCCCTGGCCGGTATCGTCGGAGCCGCGCTTCTCATCCTTATTGTTGAAGCCTTCTTCAGCGCGAAGACCGATGGCTTTCCTGCGCCGATCGGCGTTTTTGCCCTCGCCGTAAGCTCGATCCTCGGCTTTCGCTCCTGGGGAAAAGCCTCTTTCTTTTTTGGAGGACGGCTCATCCTGGACAATTTTTCCATCATCTTCCTTGCCCTCCTGGCCTTGATGGGAGTGCTCACCATCCTGATCGGCCTTAAGTATGTCGACAGGCACGGAATAGAATCAGGCCCCTTCCATGTCCTGCTCCTATTGGCCGTCTCCGGTGCCGTGATCATGGTTTCCTCTCCGGACCTCATTGTGATCTTTCTTGGTCTGGAGGTCCTTTCCGTTGCCAGCTACGCCCTGGCAGGGCTCAAACGGGAAGACCCGCGGTCCGCTGAATCGGCCGCCAAGTTCTTCATGATAGGCAGCCTGGCCGGAGCGTTTTTAGTTTTTGGACTTGCGTTTTTATATGGTGCCGCCGGCTCCCTGGACATGGCCACCGTTTCGGCCCTGCTCCGGAGGACGCCGCCGTCCTGGATGGCTCTGGCTGGATTGGGTTTCGTTCTGGTCGCCTTCGGTTTTAAGATCGTCATCGTCCCATTTCACATGTGGGCTCCCGACGTTTATGAGGGCGCACCCACCCCGATAACAGCCTTCTTTTCTGTTGTTCCCAAGGCGGCCGGATTCGCCGTCCTGTTGCGCTTTCTAGGCCCCCTTTCGACCGGAGCCGGAATGCCGGCGCAGCTCCGTTGGCTGCTGGGGGCTTCGGCAGCTCTGACCATGCTCGTCGGAAACCTGGCGGCCCTCCGGCAAAGAAACATCAAACGGATCCTCGCTTATTCAAGCATTGCCCACTCGGGCTATGCGCTCATCGCGGTGGTCTCAGGGGACGGCCCGGGCTTGACCTTCTACCTTGTTGTTTATGCCTTCATGAACATCGGCGCCTTCAGTGCCGTCGTGGCTCTGGAACGGAGCGGAAAGGAGCGGCTGGATCTCGATGAATTCGCCGGAGTCGGCCTGGCGTCTCCCTGGATTGGGGCCATGCTGTCCGTATTCTTGCTTTCACTGGCCGGCTTTCCTCCGACTGGAGGATTCCTGGCCAAGTTTCTTGTCTTTGAAACCGCCGTCGAACGCGGCTTAAGCGGCCTCGTCATCATCGCTGTTCTGGCCAGCTTGGTTTCCGTCTATTACTACCTCCGGATTATCGTCATCATGTACATGAGTCCTTCGCCCGGAGAGGTCGATCTCGAAGCCCAGCCCGGCATCCTCCTCTCTCTTTTCTTTTGCCTTTACGCCGTTGTGCAACTCGGGATAGCGCCGGGAAACATTCTGGCTTTTATAAGGCAGGCCATGAATTTCTAGGGCGAATAAATAAGCGCTGGAGCAGGACGTAAGCCGAATTCTGTTCCCGCCGAAGCGGGGGCGGTTATTTGTCTGGCCTCCCGGTTGCCCGGAAGGACGAGCGACCCACCTACCCCATGGGACGGGCCATCCCAAGACGGGGTTCGTTTGGTCTTGCTCCGGACGGGGTTTTCCATGCTCCCGGTGTCACCACCGGGACGGTGAGCTCTTACCTCGCCATTTCACCCTTGCTCCCCAGAAAAGCTACGCCGGTCCTGGAGGGCGGTGTGTTTTCTGTGGCACTTTCCCCCGGTTTCCCGGAGTCGCTGTTAGCGACCGTCCTGCCCTTTGGAGTTCGGACTTTCCTCCCCTTCGTTCCCGGTATCGGGCGAAGGAGCAACCGCCTCGCCTACTCCAGCCGTTATCTTTATACCATATTGCTCGAGTTTCTTGTAGAGGTTGCTCCTCGGCGTGTCGATCTCCCTTGCCGTCTGGGAGATGTTCCAGTCGTTGGACCGGAGCTTGGCCAGGATAAACTCCTTTTCGGCGATCTCGCGGAATTCTTTGAGCGTTCGGACGCCGGCCTCATCAGGGAGATCGACCTCTTTTTCCTCGCGGAACTGCTCGGGCAGGTCCTTTTTATCGATGACGTCCTTTTCCGTGAGGATGATGAGCCGCTCCACGACGTTCCTGAGTTCCCTGACGTTGCCTTTCCAGGGATGTTCGGTCAAAGCGGCCACGGCATCTGGGCTGAAGGTTTTTAGCCGGAAATTGTTCTCCTCGCAGAATGTCCGCGTGAAATAGGCAATGAGGTTGGGGATGTCCTCCTTCCTCTCGCGTAGGGCCGGAGAATAGAGCGGGACCACATTCAGCCGGAAGAAGAGATCTTCCCGGAAACGCCCCTCCTTCATCTCATTCCGCAGGTCTTTGTTCGTGGCGGCTATAACCCTGACGTCGACTTTCCCGATCTTAGCCGATCCGACGCGCTGGACTTCGCCCTCCTCCAGGACCCGAAGGACCTTGGATTGGGTTTTTAGGCTCATATCTGCAATCTCGTCCAGGAAGATTGTGCCTCCGTCGGCCTGCTCAAACTTGCCCATTTTGCGTTCCGTGGCCCCGGTGAAGGCCCCCTTTTCATGACCAAAGAGCTCCGATTCAATGAGTTCTTCGGGAATCGCGGCGCAATTGACCTGGACGAATTTCTCCTTAGCCCGGAGGCTTTGGCCGTGGATGGCCCGGGCGATGAGTTCTTTTCCTGTTCCGCTCTCTCCGTAGATCAGGATCGTGGCGTTGGTTGGGGCGGTCTTAAGGATCTCCTTCCAGAGGTTCTTCATCGATTCATGTTCGCCGATGATCTCATATCGCTTGTCAGACCTCTTCTTCAGGTCCTGGCATTCCGTCCGCAGCCTGTTCCGGTCGAGGGCGTTCCGGATGCTCAAAAGAACCCGCTCTCGGTGAAGCGGTTTCTCCAGAAAATCGAAAGCACCAAGCTTCGTAGCCTCGACAGCGGCTTGAATCGTCCCCTGTCCAGAAATCATGATGACCTCCGGGGAGGACGGCCGTCCTTTGATCTCGGCCAAGATCTCCAGGCCGTCACGGCCCGTCATCTTGATGTCGAGCAGAATCAAGTCCAGCCCGACGGTTTCTTGAACGACGTCCAGGGCCTCTTCCCCATTCGAGGCTTCCAGGAGCGAATAACCCTCGTATTCCAGGATCATCTTGAGGGACTTACGGATGTTCTCTTCATCGTCGACGATCAGGATCTTGGCCTTGCGTTCATTCTTCATCGATCGTTTGTCCTTTGTCCCGGAATTCTATCATGTTTCCCAAACCCAACCAAGCCCGCCTGCCGGGGCGGAAGCATCTAATTTCGTGTGATAAAGACAATGGCGCAGGCGCGATGCCCGGAGGAGGCAGTTGAAGGTCGGAGCGGGCACGGGTCCTCGACCGGAGGGACCTGAATTCCTTCTCACACGAAAAGCTGCTTCCTGACCGGGCCAAAGAAAGCTTGTCTGGAAATACAGAAGTGCTGTAAGATTCCAGCCAGGAATGTAAAATTAATTTACGGAGGCAGGCCAGCTGGCCCTGAAATTTCGGTCAATCCAATCGGTATGATTATTGCACTATTGAGGGGAAGATGATAAAAAAAAGGTTTCCAACCCTTCCGTTTTTTACCATCCTCCTTGCTGTGATAGGGCCCGGATTCCTCATCCCTTCGCCCCATCAGAACGATAGCAAATATTTTGTTTTGGACAACGGTCTTAAGGTCATCCTCTACGAGAAGCCCGGCTTGCCGCTCGTGAATATATCGGCCGCCGTGAACGTCGGAACGAAGGACGAACCTGAAGGATCGAGCGGCCTCGTCCACCTCTTGGAGCACGTCATCCTCTTCCGGGGGACGGAATTCAGAAGCGGGACCGAGGTCAGCCGTGATATCCGGCGAAACGGCGCGTATTTCAACGCCACCACGGGCCAGGACCTGGCCGTTTTCGAGATCTCCCTGCCGTCCGACCGGCTCGACTTTGGCCTGGCCAACCAGAAGGAAATTCTGTTCAACTTTGACATCACGGCCGAGGAACTTGATAAGGAAAAGGACATCATCCTGGAGGAAATCCGCATGATCCAGGACGACCCCAGGAGACACGCGGCTTCGCTTGTTTACCAGAACCTATTCAAAGGACACCCCTACAGCGGCTCGGATTATGGCTTGCCTGAGGACCTCATTTCCATCACGCCGGACAAGCTCAAGACGTTTTACGCGTCCTTCTTTGTCCCCGGCAACTGTTCCCTGGCTTTGGTTGGGGACCTTCCGCTCAAAGATATGGAAGAGAAGGTCAGGGCCGTGTTCTCGTCCCTCAAAGCCGCCGATTTCAAGCCCGCGACGTTTGAAAAGGCCGGACTCCTCGCTAAGAGCATTGAGATCCGGGAAGAGATGGACGTCAAGGAAGCTTATCTCGCCATCGGCCTTATTGGCCCCGATTATAACAGCCCCGACCAGTATGCGGTTGATCTGCTCACGGAGATTTTGGGCCGGGGGGTCAATCCCATGCTGAACTCCGCGTTAAGGTCGAGACGGGATCTTGTCCAGACGGTCAGCATGAGCTTTTCTGCTCATAAATATGGAGGGGCGCTCATCGCTTTTTTCACGCTTGATCCCAAGGACGTCTCTATGGCCAAGAACGAAGCGATCCGCTTCCTGAACCAGGTCAGGGAACTGAATTTCGCCAAAGAGGATATCTTAGGCCAGGACCAATTTTATGTCTTTGACTATTTGAGAAGCGCCAAGAATCAGGTCAGGCTGAACTCCCAAAAAGCTCAGGAGACGGGCTTGTTTATTGCCAACTCTCTGGCCCGCCACCTACTTCTTTTTGAGGGCCAGGACGACCAGGAAAGCTTCCTGGCCAAGATCGATCGGGTCAATTCGAGCGACCTCCGGAAGGCCGCGGCGAGATATTTGAGTAAGGGAGAGGGTGTTGTTGTCACCATCGTGCCCAAAAAGGAATCTTAAGGCAGGCGGGCTATTCGAGAAAATAGCCGGACTCCTATGCTTCGGTCTTTCGACCCTCGCCCTGGCCGGGGGCTTTTTGGCCGGGCAAGACCTCAAACAAGGGAAGAATCCTCTGTGCCGTAAGACTCTGGATAACGGCCTGACTTATATATTCCAGCAGGATCAATCATCCGAACTCACCTGCCTCCTCCTTCTCATTCGGGGCGGGAAAAGCGCCGAACCGACCGGGAAGAGCGGTCTGGCTTATCTGACCACTCGGTTGGCTGTCGAAATTCCGGACGAGGGGAAGGTCCGGGACCTCATGCTCCAATCAACGCGGGTCTCCGTGGCCTCCCTCGAAGACTGCACGCTCATCAGCCTTCAGTGTCTCTCCAGCAACTTTGAAGAGTCTCTGAAAATCGTCAGCAAGATCATCAGGGATCCGCTGTTCTCGGGACTCCGGATCGATGCCATCATCAGAATCATGATCCACCAAGGAAAGGCCGACCTTGATTCGGCCACCAATGCCGGCCACGCCGAGTTTATGCAGGCATTTTTCGGTCCCCAGGGATACGGGGGAACCGCCTGGGGAACGGAGGAAAGCCTGAAGTCAATCCGTAAAAATAATATCAGCCAATTCTATGAGACCTATTTCAAAGCCTCCAACATGGTCCTGTCCGTTGCGACCGACCTGGAAGAGTCCGTCGTCGCCGGCTATCTCAGCAAATATCTCGGGGGGATAAAGTCCGGAACCCGTGCGGAAATCAAGCCGGGTTCCATCATGGTCCCGGAGAACAGGCAGATCTTCGGGGAAAAAGAGGCCAAGCAGTCGTATTTGGGCCTGGGATTTCCCCTTCCGGGCCTCTCGCCAAGGAATTATGCCCTTGCTTACCTGACCGAGGACATCGTCGGCGGAGGAGTGGGTTCCCGGCTTTGGGCCCTCAGGTTCAAGGATAGGCTCGCTTATGACGTCAATTCAACGATCGCCTATCCGGCCGGCGAAGGCGTCTTTGAAGCCTATCTTGAAACCTCTCCTGAAAAACTGGAATCGGCCCGCTCTTCGCTCGAGAAGGTTTTCCGGGACCTTGCTGCGGCTGAACTGACCGATGAAGACTTGGGGATTTCCAGGAATAATGCCAGAGCTTCGTTCCTGCGGGCGAACGAGACGAAGGAAAACCGTGCCAGGACGGCGGCACTCTTTGAAGCCCGGGGCCTCGGCTGTGATTTTCTCGAAAACTTTTTTGAAGAGATCCAGAACGTGACGGTGGCCGAATGGAACGGCTTCATCAAGGATGTCTTCAATATAGATAAGTCTGTGGAAGTCGTTATCGGACCCAAGCAGAAATAGCCATCGAAACGGATCTCTAGAATTCTGCCCGGGCCGGCTGAATAGCTCAGGACTCGCGCGTCCGGGAGAAATCCTATTCGGCTAGCTTCTTGAAGTCCTGATACCTCTTTTTGGACTCTTCGGCAGCCTGCAGGAAGAGGACTTTGGCGATGTCGGGATGCTGTTGGGTGAGCGTTCTGTAACGGATCTCGTTGTTCAGGAACGTCTGATAATCGAGCTTGGGTTCCTTGGAATCAAGGATGAGCGGGTTCTTGCCCTCCTTGGCCAACATGGGATTGTAACGGTAGAGAATCCAGTAGCCCGTGTCCACGGCGAGCTTCTCCTCGGCTTGGGTCTTGGTCATGTCGATGCCGTGGTTAATGCAAGGCGAATAAGCGATGATCATGGAAGGCCCGTCGTAGGCCTCGGCCTCCAGGAAGGCTTTGAGACACTGGTTCTGGTTGGCGCCCATGGCCACAGCCGCCACGTAGATATACCCGTAGGTCATGGCCATGCGGCCGAGGTCCTTTTTAGCCGTTTTCTTGCCTGATGCCGCGAACTTGGCCACCGACCCGGTGGGAGTCGACTTGGAAGCCTGGCCGCCCGTATTGGAGTAGACCTCGGTATCCAAAACGAGGATATTGACGTTTCGGCCCTGGGCCAGAACGTGGTCTAATCCCCCATAGCCGATGTCGTAGGCCCAGCCGTCACCGCCGATAGACCAAACGCTCTTTTCAATGAAGTGGTCCCGGAGCTCGGCGATCTTCATGAGCAGCGGCTTGGCTTCAGGTTTCGATTTATCGAGCGCTTCATCCAAGGCTTCGACAACCGCTTTGGCTGCGGCTCGGGCTTCGACGTCGACGGAATTCCAAAGGTCTTTCATCTTCCTCAAGGCTTCCGTGAGGGTCGGCGTTGTGCCCAAGGCAAGGAGTTTGTCGATCGTCTCGGAGAGCTGTCTCCGGTTGACGTCCACAGCCAGCCTCATCCCGAAACCGTATTCGGCGTTGTCTTCGAATAGAGAGTTCGCCCAGGTCGGTCCCCGGCCGTCCTTGTTCTTGCAGAAGGGCATGGTCGGGAAGGTGCCGCCGTAGATGGACGAACAGCCCGTGGCGTTGGCGACGATCATTCGGTCGCCGAAGAGCTGGGCGGCCAGCTTGACATAGGGCGTTTCGCCGCAGCCTGCGCAGGCGCCGCTGAACTCGAACAGCGGCTGAAGGAGTTGGCTGCCTTTGATCGTATCTCTTTTAAGGCCGTCCAGGACCCCGTAAGGTAGCTTCTCGAAGAACGCTTGGTTCGTATTCTCTCCCGCCGCCCGGGCCTCTTCGATGGGGACCATCTTGAGAGCCTTGACCTTGGACGGGCAGACTTGCACGCAGTTCTCGCAGCCGACGCAGTCTTCCACGTAGACTTGGAGCCGGTAAGCCAGGTTCCGGTCGTTCTTGGTGTTCGATTTGAGCGTCGTGAACGTCTCCGGCGCTCCTTTGAGGTCTTCGGGGTCGATTTGTTTGGGCCGGATGGCGGCGTGCGGGCAGATCAGGGAGCACTGGTTGCATTGGATGCAGTTTTCGGGGATCCAGGACGGCACGTCGGGGGCGATGCCGCGCTTTTCGAGCCGCGCCGTCCCCGGAGGGATCTGGCCGTCCAGGGGCATCTTGGAGACCGGTATGGAATCGCCTTTGAAGTGCATGATGGGCTCGATGACATTCTTGGTAAATTCGTCGGGATTGTCGGGGATGAGCTTCGGGGCGGACGCGGAAACAGTAATCCGGGCCGGAATGGGCACAGCCTCGAGCCCCGCGGTGGCCCGGTCGACAGCCGCCCAATTCATTTCGACGACGTCCATCCCTTTCTTGAGGTAGGATTTCTTGATGGCTTTCTTAATGAGCTCGATGGACTTATCTTCGGGAAGAACACCGGAGATCTTGAAGAAGCAGGCTTGCATGATCGTGTTGATTCGGGTGCCGAGTCCTAGCTCTTGGGCAAGCTTGAGGGCATCGACGTTGTAGACCCGGAGTTTCTTGGCGATGATCGTTCGTTGCATGTCTTCTGTCAAATGTTCGAAGACCTCGTTTGAAGGCCAGTTGGAATTGATGAGGAAGACGCCGCCTTCCCGAATTCCCTCCAGGATGTCGTAGCGGCCGATGTAGGACGCTTTGTGGAGGGCGACAAAGGAAGGCTTCTGGACCAGATACTGGGACCGGATCGGGCTTTTACCAAAACGAAGGTGGGAGATCGTAACACCGCCCGACTTCTTAGAATCGTACTGGAAATAGCCCTGGGCATAGAGGTCGGTGTTGTCGCCGATGATCGTTATGGAGTTTTTGTTGGCCCCCACCGTACCGTCCGACCCGTAGCCCCAGAACTTGCAGCTGATGACGTTGCCGGGTTCTGTATCGATATCCTCCTTCGGCTTGAGGGAAAGGCCGGTCACGTCATCGTCGATCCCGACCGTAAAGCCGTGGGTGCAAGCGCCGTCGAGGTGGTCGTAGACGGCCTTGACCATGGCCGGCGTGAATTCTTTTGAGGAGAGTCCATACCGGCCTCCCACCACCTTGATGTTCCGGCCGGACAAGGCGACGGCCGTATCGAGGTACAGAGGCTCGCCCAGGGAGCCCGGTTCCTTCGTCCGGTCCAAAACGGCGACTTTCTTGACACTTGCAGGCAGGGCAACGGCCAGGGCTTTTCCGTCGAAGGGCCGGTAAAGCCGAACCTTGACCGCCCCCACCCTCGAACCCCGCTTGTTCAGGAAGGAAATGGTCTCTTCGACCGTCTCGGCTCCCGATCCCATGATGACGATGACCTTATCGGCGTCGGGCGCACCCACGTAGTCGAAAAGATGGTAGGACCGGCCGAGGGCCTTGGCGACTTTATCCATATACTCCTGGACGATGCCCGGTCCGGCATCGTAATATTTGTTGACCGTCTCTCGTCCCTGGAAGTAGACGTCGGGATTTTGCTGACCGACCTTGATCATGGGCCGCTCAGGGCTCAGGGCCCGCCTGTGGAAGTCCTCCAGATATTGCGGTTCCAAGAGCCCGGCCAGGACCTCGTAAGGGACCATCTCGACCTTTTGGACTTCGCTCGAGGTCCGGAAGCCGTCGAAGAAGCATAGAAAGGGGATTTTCGACTTCAAGGTGGCCAACTGGGAGACAATGGCCAAGTCCATGACTTCCTGGACCGAGCCGGCGGCCATCAAGGCGAATCCCGTATTACGAGCGGACATGACATCGGAGTGGTCGCCGAAGATGGAGAGGGACTGGCAGGCCAACGAACGCGCCGAAACGTAGAAAACCGTGGGCAGCATTTCGCCCGCGATCTTGTGCATGTTCGGAAGCATCAACATAAGTCCCTGGGATGCGGTGAACGTTGTCGTCAGGGCCCCGGCGGAAAGGCTGCCGTGCACAGCCCCGGAGGCGCCTCCTTCGGACTGGAGCTCGACGACTGTCAGGGGTTGGCCGAAGATGTTCTTTCTGCCGTCCGCGGCCCATTCATCGGCCATCTCGCCCATGGTCGAGGACGGCGTGATGGGGTAAATCGCTGCAACTTGGGAATACGCATAAGCCACATGCGTCGCGGCCGTGTTTCCATCAATGGCTTTAAAGATTTTTGTCATCATTCCTCTCCTATGATTGCCTATCGGCGGAATTTATTATTTTTATTTAAAAACTACAAGATCCTATTCCTTCATCTCAATCCGGCCTTCCAGGGCCTTCTTGATCGTGACTTGGTCGGCAAAATCAAGGTCCGAGCCTACGGGAAGGCCCATGGCCAGCCTCGTGATCCTAAGGTCGATGCCTTTTAGAAGCTTCACCAGATAAAGGGCTGTCGCCTCGCCGTCCACGGTGGGGTTGGTGGCGACGATGACTTCCCGGAAGTTTCCTGCTTCAATTCTCTTGATGAGCTTCTCCAAATGGAGATCGTCCGGTCCCTTTCCCTTAAGCGGCGAAAGCGCTCCAAGAAGGACATGGTACCGGCCGCGGTAGACGCCTGTCTTTTCGATCGAAGAGATATTGAACGGCTCCTCGACGACGCACAGGACGTCGTCTTGACGATGAGGGTCCGTACACATCTGGCAAGGGTCCACATGGGTGATGCTGTTGCAGACCGAACAGGTAAAAATCTTCCTCTTGGCCTCCCGGATCGCTTCGGCCAGCCGATCGGCATCCTCTTGAGGAAGGCCGAGGATGTAAAAGGCCATTCGCTGGGCGGTTTTGGCGCCGATGCCCGGGATTCGTTTCAGTTCTTCGATGAGGTCGTCGAGAGGCTGGGCGAATTCGAACATCAGAACATCCCCGGGATCTTCAGGCCGGCACCGAGGCTTCCCAGCTTCTGACTGAGTGCCCCGTCGACCTTGGCCGCTGCGTCGTTGAACGCGGCGACGATGAGGTCCTGGAGCATGTCGACGTCATCCCTATTGACGACTTCTTTTTCGATCCGGATCTCAAGAAGGGTTTTTTGGCCGTCCATGACGACGGTCACCATGCCGCCGCCGCTCGTCCCCTCGATACGCATTCCGACCAGCTCCTTCTGAAGACGGTCCTGCATCTCCTTGGCCGCTTTCAACATTTTTTGCATTTCCGCCAGGTTTCTCATCGCTCGCTCCTCTTGCGGTCCCTTCCCATCTACTCCCGGTTCAGGGGTTTCTTGACCGGACCGACCGAAAGGACTTGAGCCTTGAATGTGTTCATGAAGTGCTGAACTGTGGGATCCTTCAAAACAGCCTCTTTCTCCGGAGATTCACCGCCCGGGAGGGCATTTTCCTCTTGTCCCAGGAGGCGGAGGGCTATTTTTCGTCCGCTGACCTCGGACGCGACACGCTCGATGAGCCGCAAATCCCTCTGGACCGTATCCAAATAGATCCTCTTATCGCCGGCAAAAAAAACCTCAAGCGTGTCCTCCCTAATCTTAACGGACGAATAATGGGCCAGGAGGGCGACCAAGGCCGCTTTTTTCTTCTGGAGCTCCTCCAGGATCCGGGTAAAAGAAACCTCCGCCTCGGATGAAGGGCTGGCCGTCGAAGGGGTCGCCTTGGGCTGCGTCTTAGAAGGGGACGTGTCGGAGCGGGACCAAGCCTTGGCTTGGGCCTCGCTATAAGCTTTTGGCGGAGTCTGGATTCCGGTCCGGGTTTCTGCCGAGGCAGCTGAGGCCTTAACCTGCCGCTCCGAGACAGTTCCCTGGGGCTCTTGGCTGTGGGTCGCGCCCGGGCCGGACGTCCCCGAATCCTTTCTTGAATCCTTGAGCTCCCGGATGAGGTCCGCGAGGGGAACAAGTCTCCGGAAGTGACAGAGCTTGACCAACAAGGATTCCAGATAGATCCTGGGGTGCGAAGAATAGCGAAGTCCCGCCTCCCCCTGCTGGAGGGCCAACAGATAGCGGAGGAACTCTTCCGGAGAGGCCTTCTTGGATTCTTGGGTCAAACGTCCGAGCTCCTCGGCATTCATAAACAGCAGGTCCTGGGGTTTTTCCATGGACGCGGCCAGGAGCAGGTTGCGGAAATGTTCGATCAAGTCCTTGAAGAATACCCGGAGGTCATGGCCTCCCTCGATCAACGCGTCGACCAGTGCGAAAACCGAATCAGCTTTTTCTTCCAGGATCGCCGATGAACAGGTATAGAGCAGCTCGGGGCTGATCGTGCCCAGGATCTCTTTGAGGTCATCGTCATTGATGACCTCTCCGCTGAAGGCTACGGCTTGATCGAGAAGGCTCTGGGCGTCCCTGAGACTCCCTTCGGCGGCGTGGGCGATCAGGGCGAGGGCGGGAGGACTGATCGTAATGCCGTTGCTCTTGGAGATGTCCATCAAGTGATTGATGATCTCCTTCTGCGAGATCTTCTTGAATTCAAAGTGCTGACAGCGGGAGACGATGGTCGGGGGCACCTTGCTGAATTCCGTGGTGGCGAAGATGAACACCGTATTCTCGGGCGGCTCTTCCAGTGTCTTGAGCAGGGCATTGAACGCGGGTCCGGTGACTTGGTGGACTTCGTCGATGATGATGATCTTATAGCGACTGCGAATGGGCTTGTATTTCAAGCCCTCGCGCAGGGCCCGAATATCATCAATGCCTCGATTCGAGGCCCCGTCGATTTCCAAAACGTCGATCGAGCGATCCTCCTTGATTTCCAGGCAGGACTCGCATGCGTTGCACGGGGTCGGGGTTGGGCCGTTCGCGCAATTGAGGGCTTTGGCCAGGATACGGGCGGCCGTCGTTTTTCCGGTGCCCCGCATTCCCGAAAACAGGTAGGCCTGGGTCACCCTATTCGTCTTGATGGCGTTCCGGAGGGTCTGAACGACGGACTTTTGGCCGATCATCTCCTCAAAGGTTTGAGGTCTGTATCTGCGGGCGAATATTTCGTAAGACATTTGATAAGAGATTACCAGGAAAGGGATCGTATTCCCTTCTTGCGTAAAGAATATCTTAACATAAATCCCGGAAATTTCAACGATTCATTTCCCTGGCAAAGCCGGGACTAATGGGTATAATAACCTCGCGGGCGATCCGATGAACGCTCCGATGAGCGATAAAAAGAGTCTTCTTGAGATCCATATGGCCGTCGTCCTGTTCGGATTTCCGGGACTGTTCGCCAGGTGGGTCCCAATCTCCCCTCCCCTCCTCGTCCTGGGAAGACTCATCTTTGCTGCCCTCGCCCTGGCTGCAATCATCCTCGCGCGCCGAATGACCTTTAGGGTAACCCCCCAGCGGGACGTTTTCACCCTCCTTTTTTGTGGGGCCGTGCTGGCCGTGCATTGGACGACATTTTTTCAATCGGTAAGAGTTTCTTCCGTCGCCGTAGGCCTGCTTTCTTATTCGACCTTCCCCGTTTTCACGGCCTTTCTCGAGCCGCTCGTTTCAAGGCAAAGGCCGAACCGGAGGGACCTTCTTCTGGCGGGAGCGTGCTTTTTCGGAGTCTTCCTCATCATCCCCCGCCTTAGCCTCAACGACTCGGTCTTCCGGGGCGTCCTATGGGGACTCGTCTCAGGCGCGACGTTCGCTGTTCTGACCGTCTTCAACAGGAGGCTCACTCAAAAGCGGTCGAGCCTTCATATCGTGTTTTATCAGGATCTTTTCGCCGGCATATTGCTTCTGCCCTTTTTCTTCGCCCGCCGGCCCATCTTGAGCCCAAGAGACGTTCTCCTCCTGGCGGCCCTTGGAATCATCTGCACGGCGTTGGCCCACACTTTGTTCATCCACGGGATGAAGCGCATCCGGGCCCGGACGGCGAGCATCATCAGCTCGCTGGAATCGGTCTATGGAGTCCTATTAGCTCTGATCTTTTTAGGCGAGATTCCTTCTATGAGGACGGTTATTGGAGGGATCATCATCCTTCTGGCCGCCCTCGCCGTAACCAGGAAAGCGGCGAGGGGCAGTCTCTAGGGTCGGCTAGGTGAGGGCGGCTTCGAAGAAAGCCCGACTTTAAGTTCGAGGCGAGCTCCCCTGAGCGAGATCGTCCCGAACTTTTTCTGGAAATCCTCGAAGACGAGGCCCTTCTCGTCCGTTTTCAGGACCCTGAGATAGGGATCCAGGTGCCCGGCAAGGTTTTGATAAGCGGCCATGGCCCTGATGTCGTCGGGGTAGTCGATCAAAATGAGGGTAAAATGTCCGGACTGCGGGTCCTCATAGCTCCCGGCGACGCCAAACAGAATGCCCCTTTGGTCGAGGATGTCCCCTTCTCCCAGCGTATAGAAAGCCTGGAGACCGACCGGCCCCCTGAACAGGCAGGCCGAACCTGGCTTAAGTCCCTGGCCGGGAAGGCGGCCGACAAGGTTTGCCGCCCTTTCATCGGGGATCCCAATCAGCGCCCGGCGCGTGAGCTCGACCATGACCGGAAGAAGCTTCTCGCGGCCGGAAGAATTATTGATATGGATGAACGATCGACCCTTGAGGATCGTAAACTGAGCCGGCTCGCCCGAGTTCCGTGCATCCACACCTTTAATGGGGGTTTCCCCTCCGCACTTCATGAGATAGATTCCCAAGGCGGCTTCCGGGCTTTCCATCTCATAGATCTCTAAGAGAAGCTCGTCCTCGCCTTTTTTATATCTCTGAAGGGAGAGCCTCTTGAAACCGAACTCCAGAAAAAGCTCTGCCCCGCCGTCTATATAGTCAAAAAGCCGGCTGCCGGGAAATTCCCGCAAGCCCTCGGACTTTTCCCAGCCTGGGGTGAAGCCGCCGGGGGGGATGTCGATCCCGCCATTGAGCGACGCGACGGCGAGGGCGGCCGCGCAAGCGGCGAGAATCTTTCTCTTCAGCATCCAGGACCTTTATGAGATCGCCTATCAGACCTTGACGTGTTCGATCTTTTCGAGGTCGCCTATCCCCAGGCCCAGCTTTTGGGCGTATCTGAGGTACTCGGTGAACCTGGGATGTTCGTTGACCTTGACCCCCATGTCTTTCCGTTTTTTAACGATGAGGGTGTGGCAAACGAGGTCGAGGGCGAACGGGTCGGTCCCGAAAAAGAGCGTGCCATAATCATAAATGAACTTGGCTTCGGGGCCAGGTCCCCCTTCGTACTGGGCCTTGATCCCGTCGGTGACGTTCAAGACGAGCTTGTCCCGGACGGCCGGGAAGGCCGGAACTTCGACGCAGACATCGAGGAAAAGCGGCTGATGGAGTCTGTTCGTATTGCAGACGGCGCCGTAGCCGATGTTCTTGGTGGCCATCGATATGGCGTTGCCGGCGTTCTTGAAGACGGGCACGTTGATGATTTTTGTCAGCTTCCGGGTCAGGAGCTTTCCGAAGTAGGAATACTTTCCATTGAAAACGTGCTGGTTGAGATAGGGCTCGTCCTTGGGGCCTTCCACGTCGGCCCAATAGAAAGCGTCTTTGTCGAAATTGTCCGCGCTGACGTGCGTTCCGTCCGGCCTGAGCCAACGGCTGTTATCCTTGGTCTTCCCTTCGGCGGCCGCTTCGTCCATAGTCTGAAGGCCTTCGATCCCGATCCCAGGATACCTCTCGGCCGTGAAGCCCGCGTCCTTGAGCATGTAGTCAAACCGGTCCCATATGATGATGTTCCGGCGCGGCAGTCCAGCCGACGTAAGCCAATCGATAATAGCGTCCACGACCTCGAGGCGAGTGCTGATCAGGCCGGGGCCGACCGGATTGACCTTGATTCCGACGACGTCACCTTTTTCAAAAAAGAGCGCGAAACTTTTTTTGAGGTTCTTACCCGTCAGGCCCGTGATCCCCTTCTCGAACATGCTTTTAATAAGGGCGGCGTCAACCCTGCCGTTCGCCAGACATTTCGGGTCCTGGACCTCGACGACCCTCCCCGGGAAGGGACCGGGGAGAGAGTGTTGTGTCTTGGGGGCCTTCGTGGCCTCATCGATGTTGGTCTTCGGCCTTTCGATCTTTGCGGGCGCAGCGTTCTGGGCAAAGACGAGAGATCTTCCGGCCAGCAGACCGAGTCCGGCCGCCGCCCCTGCCGCTCCGCCCGCCTTGAAGAATTGCCGCCTGTTGATGTGGAGGCGCGATTCCATAGAACGATAGCTTCTCGGGATCATGATATTCCGTCCCTTCTTTTTAGCTTCGAGCTCTTGACCTTATTCTCTTCCTCTTTGTGGCGTCGGCTGAGCTCGGATTTTTCGGTTTCGTGCTTTTTCTTGAGGGATTCGATCTTGGCCTTATATTCTTCTTCGACCTTCTCCCTTTCCTCCGGAGTCCTGGCGAGTTTCTTGTCGTCGTCGACCTTTCGCCTGATCTCATTGACCTCGATCTCCTGGCTATCTTCGAGCAGTCTCCTTTCCCGTTCCTGGTCATCCTGGAGTCCTTGGCCTCTGGCCTTTTCGTCTTCGATCTCTTCCGCCGAGATCTTTTCCTCCGCTTCATCGAAGTCGAGAGAGGTGTTCGGTCTCGCCAGTTGGTTGCGGGAAATGGAAGGTTTATGGATGAAAAGGTCTTCACCTTCGATGAACGAAACGCCTGGCCGGTTGGGATCGCGAAGCTCGTATTTCGTGACCTCCTGATGGGTGAACCTTCCGATGCGGTCGGCGTCGATCCCTTCATTAAACACCCGGCCTCCGCGGAAGCCAATTCCGGCTCCCATCATCGTAAAATCGATGATCGTATAATTTCGCTCAAAAGGAAGGGCATAGCGATCCAGCCGTTCATCCAGGAAGTGACGGGCATTGACAAAAACCCAGTATTGGGGAGGGAAGTCGAAATCAAAAGAGCGGATCCCCGTTCCGGGGACGAATTCCGCCTCCGGCGGCAGCGGCGCCCAACCCCATTCGAAATCCGAAACCCAGGTCCAGCCGTAGTCGGTCCACACCCAGCGTCCGGAAGTGTAGGGCCGCCAACCGTGCTGCATGTGGCGCGGCACCCAGACGTATCCATACGCTGGATAACTGACCCAGGTCCCGTAGGGTGCTAGATAGTCGTAGAAATATTCCTGGTCCAGTTCCTTCCCATAATCGCGCTCGTAGACCTGGCCGCGCGAAATGCGTCTGTCGTCTTCGTCGTAGGGGACATAGATGATGCAGGCGGCCGATAGGGTGAGAGCTATGAAACTCGCAATCCAGGCATATTTTTTCATTTTGCTTTCCTCCTGTCTAACGGAGTTTTAAGCAAAATCCGTGCCAAAGGCTCTTCCCAGGAAACCCGGGCCATAGGCGCAAAACATGTCCCATCAAGGCGACAAATGTCATTTGGCCCCAAGACCTGCTCTGGCTACAGGCCGATTTTCAGGCAAGTCGTTTAAAAACAGATTTGATCCGCTTGTAGGCCCAGTTGAGGTCCTTTTCTCGGCAGACCAGGGGCGGCGCGAAGCGGATGACGTTCTCGTGGGTCTCCTTGCAGAGGAGGCCTTCCTTCATCAGCTCTTCACAGAACCTCCTGGCCCCTCCGGCCTCCGGATGGAGTTCGACTCCGATGAGAAGGCCGCGGCCGCGGATCTCCTTAATGTGCTTGCTTTTTATGGTCCGGAGCTTGGCCAGGAAATAGTTGCCCAGTTCGACCGCGTTCTCGACGAGCCTCTCTTCCTGGATCACCCGAATGGCCTCACGGGCCACGGCGCAGGCCAGGGGATTCCCGCCGAACGTGGAACCGTGCTCGCCGGGCTTGAAGACGCCCAGGACATCCTGGTTTGCCAAGACGGCGGAGATAGGATAGCAGCCGCCGCCTAGAGACTTGCCGATGACGGTCATGTCGGGCTTGACGTCCTCGTAGTCGCAGGCAAAGAGCCTTCCGACACGCCCTAATCCTGTCTGGATCTCGTCGGCGATGAACAGGACATTGCTCTTCTCGCAGACCTCCTTAGCTTTTTTGAGATATCCCTGGGGGGGGATCAAGATGCCCGCCTCGGCCTGGATGGGTTCAACGATAAACGCAGCGGTGTTTGGAGTGATCGCTTTTTCCAAGGCATCGGCATCGCCGTAAGGAATGATGAGGAATCCGGGCGTGAAAGGGCCATAGTCGTCGCGATAAAGGGGCTCGGTGGAAAAACTGACAATGGTCACCGTCCGGCCGTGGAAATTGTTGGAGCAGGCAATAATCTCGGCTTGGCCATCCGGAATGCCCTTTTTTTGATAGCCCCATTTGCGGGCGGCCTTGATGGCCGTCTCTACGGCCTCAGCCCCTGAGTTCATGGGCAGGACCATGTTGTACCCGGTCCAATCGCAGAGTTCTTTAGCCAGAAGGGGCCATTGGTCATTGCGGAAGGCCCTGGAGGTCAGAGTCAGGTTCCTGGCTTGGTCTCTTAGGGCTTTGATGATTCTGGGGTGGCAGTGTCCCTGGTTGACCGCTGAGTAGGCGCTCAGGAAGTCGAGGTGCTTCTTCCCCTCCACATCCCACATCCAGATCCCTTTGGCCTTGCTGATGACGACATCCAGGGGATGGTAGTTATGGGCGCCATAGATGTCTTCAACGAGGATGAGGTCTTTGCTGTCCATTGTCTTCGCTCCTTATGAATCTCGATTCCCGCCTTGTTTTGCTGGCGGAGAGGGCGGGATTCGAACCCGCGGTACACCTTGCGGCGCACACACGCTTTCCAAGCGTGCTCCTTAAGCCACTCGGACACCTCTCCATGGCTATTCTATCGAGCGCGGCCGCTCGTGCGGATTTCTTACCTTATCAAAAAACAAGGCCGCGGTCAATTTAGGTAACATCCCAAAAATTGCCAATAGAATACAGGTCGGAATTACGGGACATGAACCAATTCTCTAGAATGGCTTTGGAAATTGAACGCGAGAGGGATAGCCTTTAGCGATCGGCGTAGATTCCTATGATGTCCTTCAAGAGGGCCGCGCCCGTCCCAAGGGGATCGGACTTTCCTCCCATAACGGTCACCGAACCCATGGTGTCCGTGTCAAACGTGATCCCTTTGGTTGTCTCGTTCACGCCGTAAAGGGGGTGCGAGGGGCTGAGGAGGGCCAGGCCGACTGCGAGCTTCCAGGGGTGATCCCGTTCATCCTTCGAACACGTTCCCATGAGCTTGATGGCTTTTCCCAACCGGTTCGCCTTCACGACGAGCTCATGAGATAGGCCCCGGATACCTTCCACCTGGACCTCGTTCAAGCCGAAGTCTGTTCCCAGGACCGCGTTGCTGATGAGAACGAGTTTGGAGGCCGTATCCCAGCCGTCGATGTCGAAACCGGGGTCGGGCTCGGCGATGCCTTTATCTTGGGCCTCCTTAAGGGCCTGCTCGCTATTCATCCCCTCGCCCATTCTGGTCAAGATGAAATTCGTTGTTCCGTTGAGAATGCCCTCTATCCCGAGGATCTCGGCGCCGGCAAGCGAGTGGATGCCGACATCAAGGGTTGGAAGGGCGGCCGCCGCCGCGCCGCTGCATCGCAGTTGCAGGCCGTTTCGTCGGGCCAGACCGGTAAGCTCCTTGAATCTGAGGACCAGCGCTCCTTTGCTTGCCGCGGCGGCATGCCAGCCTTTATTAAGCGCTGTCGTTAGGTGGGACAGGCCAGGTTCCCCCGTCCGCAGGTCGGAGGGTGTGCACTCGATCAGAACCCCGGGTTCAAGTTCTCCAATGATGTTCTGGACTTGGAGGTTCGGTTTCCAATTGGGATGTTTCTGGACTCCGAGCGAAGCGTTCTGGATGTACGGCTCTACGGAAATGGGAGAATCGTTGAAAACGCCTCCATCGCTCTTGAAGACCGCTCTAAGGACTAGGTCCAATCCGTAACGTTCTCGGCAGACTCGGCGCTTGTCTTCAACGACTTTCCAGAAGGCACGCCCGACCCGGCCAAAGCCAGCAACGATGATGTTGACGCTTTTCATGAAGCAGCTATCCCCACGTTCCCCCTACCCCCCTTGGTCTAATCAAGGGGGGCCCTGGAAAAGGCAGGCGGCTCAGGTAGAGGCACGATTCCTGAGCCGCCCTTGAAGACTTTAAATTATTGGTATTAATTCCCCCTACCCCCCTTGGTCTAATCAAGGGGGGCCCTGGAAAAGGCAGGCGGCTCAGGTAGA
>Ga0136653_10000518_pt1 | contig 20202 bp, 14 predicted proteins | sample LakKivw275mmetaG_FD_94866 | JGI IMG/M metagenome (GOLD analysis project Ga0136653, IMG submission 94866) | Anoxic lake water microbial communities from Lake Kivu, Rwanda to study Microbial Dark Matter (Phase II) - Lake Kivu water 275m metaG... | ecosystem: Environmental > Aquatic > Freshwater >...
CATCCCGATGAACGTCAACTGGGACTTGTACCAGCCGGGGTTTCCCAAGGCGGTCGGCAACACCCCGCTCATGTCGGCGTTTGCCGCGGACGTCGACGGCAACGGAGCTCTTGACGTCGCGGTCATGGATACGGCCGGCGGACTGAGAATCTGGCGCTCGGACGGTTCGACAATCCGTTCGATTGGCATCGGGTTCACGACGCGCGCCGATATCGCCATCGGCGACGTTACCGGTGATGCCAAGCTCGAGGTCGTGGCCGCAGGAAACGACACGTTTGTCATGGTCGTACCGGTCTCGGGACCGCCCACCCGAATCAAGGTGGGAGACAGGGTCTTTGCCGCACCCGTGCTTGCGGACCTGGATGGGGACGGCAAGAAGGAGATTATCGTCGGCTGTACCGACACGAGGCTCTACGCCTGGAAGGGCGACGGTACACCGATGCCTGGTTTCCCGGTTGCGGTCGGCTCGGAAATCCGTGCACCGGTGGCAGTGACCGACACGGTCCGGCCCAAGATTGTTCTGCTCAGCGGCGATGGCCGGCTCTTCCTCCTCAACCCCGACGGCTCGCCCGTCGGCGGTTTCCCGGTCGTGCTCTCTAGCTCGCCGTTCTACGCCAAGGCCCAGCCGCTCGTGGGTGACTTCGACCGCGACGGACAGAAGGAGATAGCCGTCATCGCGGGCGGCGAGCACGATTATCGCCTGTACGTGGTCGGGCTGGACGGCGCTGTCAAGTTCCAGTCGCGCGAGTTCATCCGCAGCCCGTTCACCGGGACCGTGGCCGCGGCCGACGTCAATGGTGATGCGCAGATTGACTTTCTGGCCGCCTCGGTGAACGACCTGTTTGCGCTTAACCGGAACGCCACGCTCGTCACCAATTACCCGTTCACTCAGGAATCTACGTTTACCATCTCGGAAGTGGCCTATTCGCCCTCCGGCGGCTGGCTCATCACTTTTGACGTCCTTTTCCAGTATCTGTCGTCGCCCGTGGTGGCGGACATCGACAACGACGGTACATCAGACGTGGTCATCGGCTCGCCGCAGTATGGTCTGCTCGGGTTCAACGGCAAGACCGGGGAGCCGCTATCGTTCTTTCCGCTGATGGCGACCGCGGGAATCAGCGCGGTCCCGCTGGCCGTAGACCTCGACGGCGACGGGAGGGTCGAGCTGGCCGCGGGCAGCGACTCCGGCACCTTCTACGTCTGGAAGATGCCGGGCCCGGCGTCCGGCGTGAAGTGGCCGTGCGCGTATCACGACGCCTGCCACACCGGACTCATCCTCGATTCAGAGCTTCCGCCGCCCCTGCCGCTCGCCCATACCGATTCGCTGGTCGCGAAGCTCTACGTCTGGCCGAATCCGGCCGGCGCTGCCGTGAACATACGTTACCACGTAAATGACGCGGATGAGGTCAAGCTGCGGCTCTTGGACATGAGCGGCGAGCCGGTCGGAGCCGAGTTTGACGGACAGGCGGTCAAGGATGTCGACAACGAGACCACGGTCAACCTTAAGCAGACCCCGCCCGGGGCATACATAGTCAGGTTGGAAGCGAGGCGGCTGGACCAGCGTCAGGTGAAGTTCACGAAGCTGGCAGTCGTGCGCTAGTCGGGAAAGGCCGAAGTACCAAGGACAAAGGATTAAGCAAGGACAAGAGCCAAGTGACAAAGGCCCAGGTCCGACTTCGTCCCTGGTGCTTTCCCATTTGCTTTGTCATTTGTACTATGTCCTTGGCGACAGGGCCGGCTGACCTTATCAAGATGCGGACTCCGGATAATCCACGGCCGCTGCCGAACGGGCACGCAGCGCCCCTTGTGGGGCGAGGGGCGAGGGGCGCAGGGAGAGGGCGCGTGAGCGCTTGCGGTGTCATCAAGGATGACTTTCTCTGCAACGACGATACGGCGAGCGGGTGCGATCAGCTCGCGCCCAAGCTCGGGGTCGACGCTCGGGGCGGCTTCGTCGTGAGCTGGTACGACTTCCGGGACGGGGATGCAGATGCATGGTTTCAGCGGCTTGACTCGTCCGGCAACCGGATTGGCCGGAATGAGCGACTCAATACGGACGTCACGATGGGATGGCAGGGCGACCCGTCGAGCGCGATGGCGCCGGACGGCCGATTCCTGTTCTGCTGGGAGGACCGGCGGGAAATCGGCAATTCCGACCTCTTCGCGCAGCGGTTCGACTCGGCGGGTGACAGACTACAGGACAACTTCCGGGTCAGCGATTCCACCGCCGGCGGCGACCAGGACCTTTCCGGGGCCTGGATCGCACCGGACAACGTCGCCCTGCTTGCCTGGGACGACCGCAGGTTTGGCCTGACCGGCGACATCTTTGCTCAGTTCTTGAAAGCTGACGGCAGTCCCATGGGCCATAACTTCCGGGTCAACGACGACGCTATAGGATATGCCAACCAGTACGAACCGGATATCTCCGGCGACACTGCCGGCAGATTCGTAGTGGCGTGGATGGACGGCCGGGGGGAGAATGCGTACGACTGGAACATCTTCTGTCAGCGGTATAACTCCCTCGGCCAGAAGTTGGGTGAGAACGTGCAGGTGACCACCGACACCAGCACCCAGTGGAGCCCCGACGTCGGTTGCGGCGCGAGTGGAGTGTTCGTGGTGACGTGGGACGATGAGCGAAACGGCAATTGGGACGTGTATGGGCAGCGCTACGATGCAAGCGGCAATCCGGCCGGCGAGAACTTCAAGGTTAACGATGACGGCGGCAGTGCCGACCAGCTTGGCTCCGGGGTCGCGGTGAACCGGTACGGCGAGTTCGTGGTCGTATGGACTGACGGCCGTAGCGGCGTGGACGACGTGTATGCCAGGAGCTACGACGCAGGTGGGAATCCGCTCGGCCCCAGCTTCAGGCTTAGCGACGTGGGCGCCGGAACTCGGTTGAACCCGAGCATCGAGCCCAGGCCTGATGGCGGATACTGGGCAGCCTGGGCGGATGCGCGCGCCGGAAGCCCCGACATCTATTGCCAGCGGCTTGCCCGGAACGGAAATAAGGTCGGGACCAACTTCCGCGTCAGCGACGATAGCGCCAGCGCCATCCAGCGCTGCTCATCAATCGGCATCGACCGGAGCGGGTCGCTGTGCATTGCGTGGGAGGACGAGCGAAACGGCGCATCCGATATCTACTGCTGCGTTACCGGCTCAGCCGGTGACCTGCTCGGGCCCAACCTGCTCCTCAATAGCGACGGCCCGGGCGGCGCCAACCAGTACTATCCGAGCGCGGCCGGCGGCAAAGGGCGGTTCCTCGCGGCGTGGACCGACCGGCGGGCCGGGTCGAATGCCACCGACATCTACGCGCAGTACCTGGACGCCGGCGGGACGCCGATTGGGACCAACTTCCTCGTGAATTCTGACGTCACCGGCGCCTCACAGTGGTATCCGTACGTGGCGATGGACTCAAGCAACAACGCGGTCGTGGTCTGGATGGACACGCGCGCCGGCCAGTACCAGATGTACTGCCGCCGGTACGACTCCAACGGCGACCCGCTCGGCCCCGAGATGGCGGTGCAGGATTCGACCGGTTACGGGTACTATGGAAGCGCGGCGATGAATCCGGGCGGCCGGTTCGTCTTTGCCTGGATGGACTATCGTTTGGGGGAATCGAATATTTATTGCCAGGCGTTCCGGGCCGACGGCTCCCGCATCGGCGGCAACATCAGAGCGAACCTCGACTCCGCGGCGAATTATCATGGCTACCCGTCATGTGCGATTGACGACCACGGACGGTTTGCCGTGGCATGGGAGGACACGCGGAACGACGTCTACGACGTCTACCTCCAGCGATTCGATTCGGCCGGGGCAAGGATCGGGGACAACGAGCCGGTCAATGACAATCCGGGCGAGGCCGCGTCTTACTCGCCGAGCTGTTCTTATGCCCCGGACGGAAGGCTGGGTGTGGAGTTCAACGACGAGCGAGACTTCCCGCGCAACCCGCAGATATACTGCCAGCGATTCCGACCGGACGGTACGCGCATCGGCGGCAACCAGATGGTGAACGAGCCGAACCTGTTTCCGAACAACCACCACTGGACCGTGGGCCAGAGCATCGCCGCGAGTGACGACGTACTGGCGTTCGCCTGGGCTGACAACCGCCGGCACAAGGGTTTTGACATCTATGCCAAGCTCGTCGATTGGGACATGCCCCCGGTTTCCGTTCCCTGCCCAATGCCTCCTGTTCCCCTCGCCGCCCCGACCATCGTGGGGCGGAACGGACGGCTGGGAGTCGGCATCGTGTCGTCAGCCAAGACTGCTTCGCTCTACGATGCTGCAGGCAGGCAGGTACGGAGGATTTCGTATGAGGACGGAAGAGGATTCGACCTGAGCGGCATCCGTCCCGGAGCGTACTTCGTGGTTGCGAGAGACGGCGGCGGAATCGTGAGCCGCAAGGTCGTGATAGAATGAGAGAGTGATGATGATGTGGAATGCGCTTCTTGCTCTGATTGTCGCGGCTGAGCCATTGGTCGGTACGCCCGCGCCCAATCCACGCCTGCGCGGCAACGCCATTCTCGCCTCGATGGCGCTGCCCGGCGCTGGTCAGATGATGCTGGGCAGCGCGAAGCGTGGTGAGGCGCTGCTCTGGCTCGACGGGACGCTTTGGGCGCTCTGGTCCGGGTTCTCGTGGTACAGCTCCGCGCGCGAGCACGACGCGCGCCTTCTTGCCGGACGCGAAGCAGGCGCGGACCTGACCGTCAGGGAGTTGCGTTACTACCGGGCGCTGGAGCAATACGACAATGCGGACCAGTACAATGAGGACGTGAGGGCAGACGCGCGGGACATGTACCCGGATGACCCGGAGCGGCAACACCAATACTACCGGAGCCACGGCTTTTTCGGTTCGCAGGCCTGGAATTGGAGTTCGGACTCGGCTCGGTACTACTACTGGGGAACGAGGAGGTCGGGACGGACCGCCGCGCTCAATGCGCAATTCGCGGTCGGAGCGCTGCTGCTCAACCGTCTGGCAAGCATGGCGGACTGCGCGCTCTTTGCCGGCCGCGGTCGCACTTCGTCCCGTGTGGAGTTCCGCCCCGCGGACTCAGAACCCGGCATCAAGGTCTGCTACCGGATCTGAGGAAAAGGTGAAGGCAAAGGTAAAGGTAAAGGTAAAGGTAAAGACTCCGGGTTCCCCCTCCCCTCTATTCTCTCTGCCTCTACCTCTACCTCTGCCTATGACCGGTAGCGCGGTCGACTTCCTCGTCATCGGCTCGGGCATGGCCGGGCTGTGGTTTGCCCACCGCGCGAGCCGACATGGCTCGGTCCTGCTCGTCACCAAGAAGGAGGACTCGGAATCAAATACGAACTACGCGCAGGGCGGCATCGCCGCCGCGGTCGCGTCGGATGACAGCGCCAGGCTTCACTATGAGGACACGATCCGGGCCGGCGCCGGCATCGCGCACCCTGATGTCGTCAAGCTTGTAACCGAGGCCGGGCCCGGGCTCGTGCGCGAGTTGTACCGGCTGGGCGTGCCCTTCGACATCTACGCCGACGCATCGGGGAAGGAGCACTTCGACCTCGGACAGGAGGGCGGACACCGTTGCCGTCGCATCGTCCACGCCCATGATTTCACCGGCGCCGAGGTCGAGCGCGGCCTGCTGGCGACCGTGCGGTCGGACCCGAACGTCGCCATGCTGGGAGAGCATTTCGCCATCGACCTGGTCCTGGACGATGGCGGCCGCTGCTCCGGCGCGCTTGTCCTCGACAATTCTCGAGGCCACGTGGAGGTGGTACGGGCACGAGTCTCGTTGCTTGCGACCGGTGGCATGGGACAGGCATGGCTGCACACTACGAACCCACTGATTGCGACCGGCGACGGGGTCGCGATGGGCTATCGGGCCGGTGCGAGAACCGCCAACATGGAATTCGTCCAGTTTCACCCGACATCGCTCTACGGGCACCTGCTTGAGGGCCGCGCGTTCCTCATCTCAGAAGCGGTAAGAGGCGAAGGCGCAATCCTCCGCACCCGCGACGGCCACGCGTTCATGCCCGCCTATCACCCCGATGCGGACCTGGCGCCGCGCGACGTGGTGGCGAGGGCCATAGCTACAGAACTCAGACTGCGGGGCGGTGACTACGTGTTGCTCGACGCCACTCACCTCGAACCGAGGCGGCTGCGCGAACGGTTTCCGAACATCAGCGAAACCTGTCTGAAACTCGGCATCGACATCACGCGCCAGCCGATACCGGTCGTACCGGCCGCGCACTATTCTTGCGGCGGAATCGAGACGAACGAATGGGCCGAGACGTCGGTTCCGGGGCTCTACGCGGCCGGCGAATGCGCCTGCTCTGGACTACACGGCGCGAATCGGTTGGCTTCGAACTCGTTGCTGGAGGCACTGGTCATGGCCGACCGGGCCGCGGAAAGGGCAGCGCAGCAATGCAGACTGCAGACTGCAAGCTGCAAACTGCCGGAGCCTTCATCCCTTCCTCCTCCATCCTTCATCCCTTCCGACGATGACGCTGCGCTGGTTGCCGAACTGCGCGGCCGTCTGCAGAAGCGGATGTGGCAGAGCGCCGGGATTGTCAGAACCGATGCAGGCCTGGCCGAAGCCCGCGAAGAGATCATGGCGCTCGCGGCAGATAGCGGCAGACTGGGCTCCACGGTAGCCGGCATGGAACTACGCAACCTGCTGGTCGCTGCCCGCATCGTTGTCGAGTGCGCGCTGCGCCGACCTGAGTCGAGAGGCCTGCACTACAATGAAGACCACCCGAAGCCGGACAGCCGGTGTCAGCGAGACACGGTTATCAGCCGGTCGGACATCGAACCGCCTGCTGCCTGAAGCCGCAGACAGGCTGCTTGACCGATTCGTCAACTACCTGTTGGTCGAGCGGAGTGTTGCCGGCGGCTCGGCCGACTGCTACGTTGCCGACCTGAGGCAGTTCTTCCGGGCCGTACCCGAGGCCGCGGAGCGGCCGGCAGAAACCAGCCGCAGGACGCTCCATGAGTACGCGCGCATGCTCGGCAGCGCCGGATTGGCGGCCACGACGATTGCCCGCAAGCTGGTGTCAATCCGCCTGCTCTATCGCTTCCTTGCGTCGGAGCAGCAACTCGCGGCCAATCCCGCCGACGACATTGACCTGCCCAAACAGCGGCGCAAGTTGCCTGGCGTGCTGACTCAGGACGAGATGACAAGGCTGATTGAGGCGGGGGGTAACGCCCCGGACCGGCGCTGGGCGTTGCGCAGCCGGGCGATGCTGGAAGTGATGTACGGGAGCGGGCTACGCGTATCGGAGTTGCTGAGTCTCGGCGTGGGCAACGCGTCGCTGGCGGACGGGTTCCTGCGGGTGATGGGCAAACGGAGCAAGGAACGGGTGGTGCCACTGGGACAGCTCGCCGTGAGCGCGGTGCGCAACTATCTGAGCGCCTCCCGGCCTCGCTATGCCGGCCGGAAGACCAGTCCGTACTTGTTCCTGAACCACCACGGCAACCGGCTGTCCCGGATGGGATTCCTGAAGATACTGCGCGCCTGCGTGGCGCTGGCCGGAATCACGCGCCGCGTCACCCCGCATACGCTACGCCACTCCTTCGCCACGCACTTGCTCGAAGGTGGGGCCGACCTGCGGGCGGTACAGGAGATGCTCGGCCACTCGAGCATCGCGACGACCCAGATCTACACCCACGTTGACCGCGAGTACTTAAGGGAGACTCACCGGACGTTCCACCCGCGCGGGTAGAAAGACGAACCCAGAGTCCAGAGTCTAGAATCCAGAATTCGGAGTTCAGAGTGCAGGGTGTCGGAGAATTCCGAATTCCGCGTTCGCCGGTCCGCTAGATAACAGAGACGCCGAAGGTGCCGCGGACGACCTTGCCGATGGCGCGGCTGCCCGGTATCGAACTGAGGATGCGGTCCGCCTGCGCTGCTGCTGCGATTAGAACCATGCCCATTCCCATGTTGAACGTGCGGTACATCTCTTCGTCCGGAACGTCGCCCAGGCGCTGAATGATGCGGAATATCGGCAGCGGGCGCCAACTGGACTTGCGGATGACTACCGAGACTTCCCGCGGCAAGAGACGAGCAATGTTGCCATAGAATCCGCCACCGGTGATATGGGCCAGCGCGTGGACTCGGCTCAGCAGAGGATAGACAGACTTCAGGTACGAGCGGTGTGGTCGGAGCAGCTCTTCACCGAGGGGCCGGGATAGGCCTTTGACCCGTGAGCCAACTGCGAGTCCGGCCTTACCGAAAAGCACACGGCGGGCGAGTGAATAACCGTTGGTGTGGAGGCCCGAGGAGGGGATGCCGATTGCCACGTCGCCGGGCGCAATCCGTGTAGCGTCGATGATCTTGCGGCGCGCGACTGCGCCGACGATGAAGCCGGCCAGGTCGAGGTCGCGGGGCCGGTAGATGTCCGGCATCATGGCAGTCTCTCCGCCTACGAGCGAGCAGCCGTTCTTGCGGCAGGCCCTGCCAAGACCCCGCACGACCGCCAGCAGTGATTCGGGCTCAAGGTCGGAATGGGCGATGTAGTCCAGAAAGAACAGAGGACGCGCCCCCAGAGTGAGGATATCGTTGACCGAGTGGTTCACGATGTCGATGCCTACGGTGTCGTAGCGGCCGCAGAGCCGCGCTACCACGAGCTTGGTTCCGACGCCATCGCAACTGGCGACCAGCACCGGGTCGATGAGCCTGGGGACACGGTAGAGCGAACCGAACAGCCCCACTTCGGAGAGCACCTGCGGGCCGTAGGTCGAACCGGCGATGCCTGCGATTCTGCGCTTGACCGCATCCATGGCGTTGATGTCGACGCCGGCGTCGCGGTAGAGCATGGTTCAGCGACGTTCCACAGTCGGGGAGGGACCAAGGTCGCGTACGAAGAAGCGAAAAGTGCGCCGCGGGTCGGGCCGGAATCCCAGGCGCCAGAACAGAGTGGCAGCGATGTTGCTGCTGAACATGCCCGCGACCGCGGAGCGAGCGTTTTTCTCCTTCAGCCACCCGAGGACGCGGCAGACAAGCGCGGACCCGATTCCTCGGCCACGTGAGCCCGGCAGCACGCCGAGCTCAAGGATGCCGTAGCAGCCGCCCTTGCCGTGACTAGTCGCGTCGACTACGGTGTAGCCGACCGGGCCGTCCGGGTTCTCAACCAGCAGCACCTGCTCCGGGTCGAACCCGGACTTGCCGGCGACAAAGCTGAGGTACGTGCCGGTTACCGGTTCGCCCTGGCGTTCGCGGTCGTCGAAGGCCGGACCGGACAGACCCAGCACGGTGGGGGTCTCCTCGGGCAGCCGCGCGCAGCGAAGTGTGAGTCCTTGGGGGAGGGGTCGCGCCGGGACGTCGTCCAGGTCGTGTCGGAATCCGAGCATCGAAACCGGGTGCTCCTGGAATCCCAGCTCAAGCACGACCGGCACGTGAACTGTGTCAATGCTGCGCAGGTGAATGCTCATGCTGCGGACACCGTGTTTCCCGGCCAGTTCCGAGCCCTTCTCCAGCAGTTGGTCGGTCAAGACGTGATAGGTCTCCGGGTCGCGATACCCTCGCTTCAGGGTCAGACCCAGTTGGATCGAGTCCGCTCCTTTCCATCGGGTCGGTCGCACGAACCCATACCCGGCCGTCTCCGGACCGTGCTCCAGCACGAAGCCCGCACCACCCTCAAGCCAGGACGTGGCGAAAAGCTGCCTCATCTGCTCGACCGACATTGATTGCCCCATCCCGATTTCCGCAAAGTAGTCTGCGACGAGCATTGCCACGCCCCGGGCATCGTTCTCGCGCAGCGGCCGGACTTCGGGTCCACCCATGAGCCTGGGGCCGGGGGCGGCCGTCATCTCTGTGTCCTCCTGGACCGCTTCTGCGCTGTGCCTCGCATGGCTCCTCTAGTGGACTACGCTCACGCGAGTCGTGACGCTGCTGCCTGCCGCTGTCACGCGGCAGAAGTAGATGCCAGCCGGTACGCCGCTGCAATCCCAAGTGTATGGACCGGCAACGCTCCGCGCCAGCACCCGTCCTCCCCCGGGAGAGAAGACGTCGAGGCGGCCGCCGGCGGCTAGAGGAGCAGCGCTCAGGCTGACCCGGTCACGAGCGGGATTGGGTTGAGCCGTGAGCCGCGAGGGATAGAGGAAGGTCGATCCGGCCACCGGCTGACGCCGGCTGGGAGCCTCGAAGCCCACCGTCTGCACGTACTTGTGACCAGCGTCGGTGAAGGACAGCTCCAACCGCAGCGGAATGCGCGTGCCGGGCGCGATGGTGTTTGATGCCAGTACATGGAACTGCGTCGCATAATTATCGACCGTACCGGCGCGCGCGGCGCTTGGGAACGAAATGGAGGAATCCAGCACTTCCAGGCCGGGGAGAGCGGAAACGAGCCTCGCGGTTATCTCGTACGCGGAATCCAGCGGGTGAATGGCCTGGTTTCTGATTCTGAACCAGACACCCGCCGCCTCGCCCGGGTCGAACTGGCCGTTGCCGTTGCCGGTCGACGAGTCATCCAGCGCGGCCGACAACCCTTCGAAACAGGCCCCGGACGCCCGGGCGAGGTAAGACAGGTTCGGGACGTTCAGGCTGCACTCGCTGTTGACGTAGGTTGAGTCGCACCAGCCATACCAGAAATCGGTGGTGCCGAGCTCGCAGGTAAAGGCGTAGGTCACGAACTTGCCGGCGGTGTCCGAGTACTCCCAATCAACCGACATTCCGTTGCAGGGATAGATGGTCGAGTAGACCTGCCCGGCCAGTGATATGGGATAACGGTTGTTCGCCTGGAAGGTGTCGACCACTGCTTCGAGCATGGCCTGGTCTGGCGGCCTGACACCCGCGTAGCCCCACGGATACAGGTTGTAGCGGCCAAAGCTGTGAAGGTCCAGGCATGTGTGCGGCTCCTGCTCGGCCAGGAAATCACGGACTATCTGCGTCTCCGGTTCGCTGAATGGCGCCGGGCCGCGATAGGTTTCATCTCCCGGCCGGTGGGACGACCCCGAGTTGTTATAGCCCCACTTGTATCCATAGTTGCGGTTCAGGTCGACTCCGATGTCAGGCGGGACCGGGCTGCGGCGGTTCTTGCGCCAGTTGAGCTCGGCCCCACCCGAATCCGAGTTATAGACGTAACCGTCCGGGTTCATCACCGGCGCGACGAAAATCTCGCGGTTGTTGACGAGCCAGGTCGAGACTGAATCGCGGCCATAGTCGGAGAGGATTCTCGCAGCGAAGGCAACGCAGCAACTGGCGCCGAGCGGCTCCCGGGCGTGCGTCGCCCCGTTGAAGAAGCAGGCGGGTTCGCTCTCGTCGGCGCCAACATTGTCGGAGATCTTCAGGCACCACAGCGGACGTCCCTGCGGTGTCAGCCCGAGGCTCTCCTTCGCGCAGATGGCCGGATAGGCCGCCGCCAGCGCCGCGAGCGTGTCCTCCACTTCATGGTAGGTCAGGAAGCAGCCGAAGTCGCTGCCTGCTGCGAGAACGCCGAGCCTGACGCCAGTCATTTCGTGGAACTTCTGCCGGATGTCCGGGTAGGTGACATCGACCAGCATGCCCGCAGACCGGATTTGCTCGAGTTGGGATGCGTCGGTGTTGATGACAAGATACCCGCCAAGCTCGTCCCTGACCAATGTGCAGATGTCAAGCTGACCGGCCAGCTCGCCTAGCTGCCTGAGAGTCCGAACGTCGTCGAAATAGACCCGTGCCTCCATAACCGGCCCGGCGCTGTCAGATGGGGAGCGCTGGGGCCAACGGTCAAGCGCCGACAGCGGCGCAGCCAGAAACAGCGCTGGAAAGACGGCAAACAAGAAAGAACGCGACACTCGGCTACGAACAGCATGAGTCATCAGATTGGGGACGCCGAGCCAATAACATATTCTACCGGATGCACGATCCGCGTCAATCGTGGGGTCGCTAGCGTGGCGGCGCAGAAACTGGGCTTTGAGTGGGGTATGGCGGCGGTCTAGAATCTGGCGCTGAGCAGCCTTACATCCAGCACCGGATACCTGGAACCGTCGTCGTTCGTTCCGGTTCGGAGCATGAGATCGGGCGTTCCCAGGCGCGATGAGTGGGTCGGCTTAGCTCTTGAGCATGAGAGGTTGTAGCCGATTATCGCGCCGACGGGCGGTGTCAGCGCTGCGGCTACGTATATAGGCGAGCTCTTGATTGAGCCCGGCGGCAGCCGTTCGACGAGGGTCCCGACCCAGGCGACAGTCAGCCCGACCGGCGTGGCGGCGAGAGCGCCGACGACGGCCCCGGTCAGCTTGCCCTGCTGCTTGACCAGCTTGGCCGCACCCCAGCAACCTATTCCGCAGAACACGGGGTACCCGAGGCTGCCTCCGAGCACGGTCCCGCCAAACGTCTTCCAGACGTCCTCGGAGGGGTCGTACAGCCGCGTAAACAGGAACCCGAACCCGGCCGCGCAGGCAGCCCCGCCGAGTACGGCGCCGCTTCCTTCCACGAGGAAAATGCCCGGGTCAAGGGGCGGGATGTCGGTCACCGGGTCTGCGTCGACTGCGGCGCCAGCCAGGAACGTCGCGAAGAGGAACCCGAGGGCTGACTTCATCGTTCTCCCACTCGCATGTCGATGTATGACTTGACATACTCGGCGTAGTTCGCGCCCAGCACGTAGGGGACATCCTCGTGGCCCGCACCCTCAACCGGGTGCATGTAGACTCTGGTATGTCCTTCGGCTGCTGCGAGCAATCGCCGCGCGTGGCGCGCGAGCGGCAGGTAAGCGTCCTCGACGCCGTGCATCATCAGCACTGGGACCCCGACACGTGTGATTCTGCCTTCGTTGTCGAAGTCGGCGTAGAGCCTCGTCAGCATGCTGCCCGGGATGTCGAACACGGTTCCTTCCTTGACCAGCGCCTCGGCCGAAGCGGGCGGCGATTCCATTATCAGGCCGAGCGGGGGCAGCGAGTCGGCGGCAAGGTAGGTGGTGACAAACGTGCCCATGGACCAGCCATAGTAGACGATGCGGTCCGGGTTGACCTCAGGACGGCCGCGCAGGAACGCCAGAGCGGTCCGGCCGTCGGCAAGGCAGCGGTCGCCGGCAGGGCCACCCTCGCTCTTGCCGTAGCCCTGGTAGTCGAAGATGAAGACGCGATAGCCCATCTCCCAGAGCAGTTCCACCCGGCCCCAGTAGCGGTCTATGCAGTGGGAATTGCCGTGGCAATAGAGGATGGTGACGTCGTTCAGGGCCGAGCTGTCCCCAGGTTGGACCAGGAATCCATAGATGCGATCGCCGCCGGACGAGACGAGTTCGACTTCCTGTCTGAGCGAATCCGGAATGATGCCGCGCACGTGCCAGGCTACCGAGTCGATGCTGCCCGGCAGGAAATACTCGTCAACAATCCACGGCGCGAACAGGAACCGGTCCATCTTCAGGCAGTTCGCGCCCAGGAGTAGGAACGCGGCGGCAAGGGCGAGCCGGACTGTTTTAGCGATACCAGCCTCCCCAATGGTAGCTGACGCCGGCAACGAAGCCGAGCCCGCCGTGGTTGGCGATGGCCAGGCTGAACTTTGCGGCCCGGGGGGTGGTCCGTTCGTACGCGGCGTACCACTTCATCTCAAGGCTGACCGACAGCCGGCGGCCGACCGAGAAGTTGTGTCCGACATAGGGTGAGTAGGTCATGTAGAACTTCGGCCTCAATTGGTAGAGCGTGTGGACGCCGAAATACGACAGCGAGTGATTCGGTCGCAGATAGCTGGCCGTGACCTCAGCTTGCGGCAGGAAGGTGGTGGCGCTTCTGCCGTCAAACTCAATCAACCCGATCTCGCCGATGGCCACGCCCAGGCAGGGCCGCCAACCGGCTTGGTCGATGAAGTGGTAGCTGGCCCCGGCGTCGAATCCCGCGACGCCGAACCAAGGCATCAACAGGTGCCCGCCGACGTCGACGTTGAACCGGTCCGTGACTCCGTAGCGGAAGCGGGCAACCGGGTAGGGGACAGGCAGTTGCGCGCCCGAGAGATTGACGACCGGCCCTCCGGCTTCTAACGCAGCCACGGCCTGGCCCTCGCGCAGCGGCCACATCGAGGCGGCGCTACCGCAGCGGCACAGGCTCGCGCCCAGCGCAGCGGCAACGGCCGGAATCCAAGTCCAGCGCGCGAGCGCGCGCCCGGCGCTTGCTTCCATGAGGCCGTCATTATCCGGCGGCTGCTCACCATTGTCAATACCTTAACCTGCCTTAACCTGTCTTTGCGGGAGTCTCCCTGAAGTCAGTCATTGACACCGAACGTTGGCAGGTTAATCTGTGCCGTTGGCATCGGCCCCGGAGTGCGGTCCACGCCGCAACGCCGGTCCCATGCTCGGTCGGGTCGTTGCGGCGCGCACAAGTGAGCCGGCGCATGTTTTCCGACGCCCGCTTTCAGGGTGGCCGGAGCTGGGCCTTGTGAGAAGAGCCACCACAGAAGGAGGCAAGATGCGAAGAGCGACTGTCTTTGCGCTGCTGACACTGGCTGGTGCCGTGTCCGCGGGAGGCCCGCCGGCGGCCGACCTCCCGGTTCTATCCGTCCTATCCGCTCAGCACATCTACGCGCTTCGAGGCTGGCAGTGCAGCGTGGCCGAGCCCGGCGCGGTTCTTGAAATGCGGTATTGGCACGACGTCTACGGCAGCCCGCTGCGGCAGCCCGACCTTGACGACAGCCGGCTCGCCCTGGCTGCGATGAGCATCCCCGATGCAGCATCCGCGGCGCCTGCAATCCCCGCGTGGAAGCGGGCCGGGGCGTATGCGCTCGAGTTCGCCGCATCGGCTGTCGGGACCCTGATTGCGGAGGCCGGCGGCTTGACGACCATCGAAGGGGTGTACCAGGCCGGCTGGAACGGGCCGGGCTCAGTGCCGGGCGCCGCCGCTTTCTGTCTCACCAGCGCCGTGCTGTCGGCCGGGGGCACGCACCTCGCAGGAAAGCTCGTCGGCTGCGGCAGCACGTTCAGGCGGGCGCTGGCTGGCGGCGCGGTCGGTGGACTCCTGGGAGGCGCGGCGTTCCTCAACTACTTCGTGACCAGAAGGAACCCGCCCTCGGCGATGATACCCATCGGACTGGTTCTGCCCCCGCTCTGCACGGTGCTGGCCTACAACATCGGGAGGAGCGATGGCACGAAGTAGGTTGCCTTACTTGCCTGCGCTCGGTGCGGCGCTCGCCGCGCTGACAGCCACGCATGGTCTTGCCGTACCCGAGGTCGTCCTGCAGGAGTACACGATTGGCGCCGGCAGTTACGGTTTTGATTTCATTTTCTTCTCCGACTTCCACATCGGCGAGGGGAAGAAACTGATAGACGGCATGGACGACTTCGGAACCCCGGGATACGACGACTCGGACAATGACTCACTGGAGACGACTCCCGCGATTGAGGGAGACGTCGCCTGCGTCGATTACATCAACCAGCACATTGTCGGACAGCCCGGCTTTGACATTCGCTTTGTGGTCACCGGCGGGGACTTCACGGGCAGCTCCGAGCGCTCCGAGTGGCAGCGGTCGCGCGCGCTGCTTGGGCGGCTGGCCGGCGGGCCGTTCGAGGTCCCGCTGATAGGCAATCACGACCTTTGGCCCTATGTCGGCCACGGGCTCAGCTTCTTCCCGCCTTTTCCCGGGTACTTCAGCGAGCAGCGGGCGGACGAAGTCGTGGCCGGCGAGTATTTTGTCGATGCCTATCGGGGCGTGTACGATACCCTGCGCTCTATCCAACCGGTCCCCAACTGGGAGCAGTCCGAATGGCTGCTAACGCCCACTGCGAACACGAACCACCCCTGGCCCAGCTACTACAACAACTTCGCCTTCAGCTACCAGGGCAGCCGGTTCATCGTGACCGACTTCAATACCCGCAAGCATCCGCCGCCGTCCGAAAGGCCGGGCCTGCGCGGAGAACCTGACGTCTATGCCGACCAGCCCTACCACTGGACCCTGGGCTGGCTCAAGACCCAGGTTGCGGCGGTGCGGCCGGGTGAGAGGATCATCTGCATCGGCCACCAGCCCTATGACCAGGAGTACACCAACTTCCAGATGGACGAGCTGCGCATCATCTCGAGTATGGGGCTACTCAACAACCGGCCGATTGCCACCTCGATTGGCGGCCACATCCACCCGTTCGGCGACAAGCCCGGCCGCCTGCTGCTCGGCCGCGACACGGCCTGGGACTACTATCGCCCCAATGCTGCCAAAGACGGTAAGGTCTATGTCTTTCACGTCCGCGATTCGGTCCAACTGGCAGTCACGCACTTGTCCGTCGCATCCGCATCAGGCTCGACCGTGCAGTTCCAAGGAGCCTTTGACTCTGAAGGTGACGGCAACGCTCCCGAGGAATTCCACTGGGACTTCGGCGACGGCTCGCCCCCTCAAGACACGGGCTCGAACGCCAGCCACGCGTTCCCCCAAGTCGCCCCAGACACGGTCTACAAAGTGTCGTTAAGGGTAGTGACGGCGTCGGGCCGGCGCATCTGGGCCTGCGACACGGTGCGCGTACTTGCGCCCTGGATCGTGCGGCAAGCCCGACCGCCGAACCTGCCCGAAGCAGCCATCTCGTTGAGCCCGAACCCGGTCGCAACCGGTCGCGTGACGGTCCGCTACACCCTGCCGCGACTCAGGCCGGCGATGATTACGGTGTGCGACGTAGCCGGCCGCAAGGTAAGGCACGAGCAGTTGGCCCTGGGCCGCAGCGGCTCGTTCAGCATGGACCTGCGCGGTCTACCAGCGGGCGTGTACCTCGCGGAGCTCAAGGCCAGGGGGTACGGGGCTCGGCAGAAGCTCGTTGTCGAGCGATAGGAGCGAGTCGCCGCCGCACTTGTCGGGCGCACCGGCCCGGGCTACATCGACAGCCTGAGCCCGAGGCCGGCCGACACTTGCCGGTTGCCGGAGACAGACCCGGACTGGCGTCGGAACCTGGAACTGAGCTCGGGCACCAAGTGGAGGCGGGAGTTGGTCTCGCTTGCGGGATCGCGGCGCCCGAGATTGGCGCCAACGGCGGCCAGAATGGGCGAGGTAATCACGGCCGTCCAGCAACAGCCGGCAACCAGCGGGTCGGTCAGGTCAGGGCCTTTGTGGGTGAGGACCATGACTAGGCCGGCGCCGACTTCGGGTAAGAAGGCCAATCCCAGCGCCGGCCAGAACTTCGCAGGCTGGCCGAGGCTCCGGCCTGTCCAGCAGGCCCCTATTGCGCTGCCAAGACCCAAGCATACGCCCTCTGCCGCAACCGTTTGAGTAACGTCCCCGCCTGAGAACAGGTAGGCCGCGAGCGTGAACGGGAGCGCAACGGCGGCGCAGCCAGTGCCCACACCAAGGGCGCCGGCAGACTGCAACAGGTACGTGCGGAAACCCGGCGGGTCCGACGAGGACGTCTCCAGCGCCAGTCCGGGTGCTGCCTGCGTAATCCCGAAGACGACGGCGCACTCCACCAGGAGTGCGAGGATTGATGCGCGCCCAATCCCGCGTCTCATCGCGGACATTGTAGCCCGCCGGGTGGGTGTGTCAAATCTGCGGGGCTGGTGATTGGCGACCGACAGTCGCGGTTCATGATGTTCCGCCGCAGGCAGGTGCCGTCCGATGGCACGACCGCGTGACATGGCCAACAGAGAATGGGCTGGAGGAATCTGTGCGGCCAGGCTAGAACTTGAACCCGGAATCCGGGACTGGAAGCCAGCGGCCCATGGTCGCGTGGGCTTGAGCTGCGGCCGTGGCCCTGCCTCCGTCAAGTGGGAACTGGGAACTGGAGACCGGAAACCAGAAACCCGCGACCTATGGTCGCGGGCGGCTAGGCGGAACTGGGGCGTGTTCCCGGAGTTCAGGAGCTGCCAGCTTGGGTCCTCTTCCTACCTCTTGCCGGTGTTTGAGAGGTCTTTCTGCCACTTGGGCCAGGCTGCCGTCGGGTCGAGCGGGCCTTCGGCGTAGCCGGCCACGCAGAAGAGCGCTCTCAGCCCGACCACGATGATGTCGCCAGTAGACGTGATTGACGGGCCAGGATCGTAGTCGGTCAACTGCATCGGTCGCGCGCGGCGGCCGCCGCCCGGCAGATAGGAGTTGCAGTCGCAGGCCCAGATTCGCGTACCGTCGACCTGATTCAAACAGTAGAGCACGTCGTCGTCGTCCTGGATGTAGAGGTAGCCATTCGCGGCGACAATCGGCGTAGTGTTGAACGAGCTGAATTGACCAAGTGACTTTTGCCAATTGACCGCGCCGGTTGCAGGGTCGATGGAGTACACAGTACCCTGGTCCGTGCCTACGAACAGGGCCGACTGACCAAGGGCCGGCCTGGCGCCCACGCCTTCGAGTGCGGCTGTCCATTTCACGGTGCCGCCCGCGTTGACCGCGTACAGGCGGGAGGAATCAGTGCCGGTGTAGACCGTGCCGTCGCTGCCGATTATCGGCGCGTAGCACGGGCCGATCGGCTCCAGGTGGAGACGCCAGTAGGGAAGGAGGTCGGCATCGAGCTTGATGAGATAGCCGGAGTCGGTGCCGATGTAGACACTCCCGTCCGCGTCTATTGCCGGGGCGCCGCAGACTGTGGCGCTGTCGAGGTCGTAGGTAGGCCCGGGACTGACCGAGGTGCCGGCGTCCGTGAACTTGTACAGCATGTCGTCATCGTGGCCGATATAGATATCGTAGCCGCTGATTGCCGGCGCGCCCCAGACGATGCCGGTCTCTAGTGTCTCGGGCAGGTCCGGCCACCGCCACGAATGGGACAGGCTGGCAACCGATAGTGCGTAGAGCTCACCGTCGTCGGCGCCGGCGATGACGTTGCCGGTGGCGGTGCAGAGGGCGGGACCGCCGGAGAAGTCGTCCTCACCATACTTCGTGGTCTGGTTTCTCTTGGTCCTGCCGTTGCTGACGCGGACTGCGTAGAACCTCTGGTCGTCCCAGCAGTCGCTCATCACGACCTCGTCCCGGCCGTCGAAGGCGACGAGCGCGGACGTCAGCATTGCGCCTCCGTTTCTATTCTGCCAGTACCACTTGACGCCGCTCGAAGCGACGACCCAAAGGCGGATCGTATCCGATATCGACTCCGCGCCCTTCCGGTCCCGGAGCCGGACGATTACGCGGGCGGTTTCAACCACCGTGAAGACGTGACTGGCAGTGAACTTGCATGGCGAGGGGGTCAGCTCGGTCATGGTATCGCCGGCCGGCCAGTTGAGGATGGCCTTGAGACTATCGCCGTCCGGGTCGTGTCCGTACACGGTGATGAGAGTCTCGACGTCCTTCATCACGACCGTCGGGGCCGACACGGAGTCGATCACGGGCGCGTTGTTCGGGTTGACCTTCACGGACTTGGCTTGAGAGAAACCCGAAGCCTTGGACGGGTCCGCGTCCAGTATCGCCCTGGCTTTAATGTAGTAGAGGCCGGCATCGCTCCAGGCGTGCGTCACGGCCGCGGTTTCCCCAGACCCATAGCTGACGTCGCCCGTGTCAATATCGTACATCCAATTCATTACATAGCGGACACGACCTCTTGCCGTGGTTACGACACTGCAAGTATAGACCGCCCCTTGCCAGGTAGAATCCGGACCGAACGGGGCGCCCGGTGTCGCCGGCGGCGCGCTGTCATTCCAGCCGACGGCGACCGCGATGGAGTCGGACCACGGAGAAGCAAGGCCGGTCGTGTCGCCGGCCCGCGCCCTTATGTGGTATGTCCCCGCTACGTAGAACAGGTGGGTTCCGACGCACAGCGAGTCGCTCGGGACCGGCTGGCGCCAACCTCCGGGCGTGCCGTCCCAATCGTACTCGATGAGCACCGGCTCAGCGTAAGGGCTCGCGGCGTGGGTCGAGCAACGGTAGGTGTCACCGGTCTGCCATGATGATGGGCCGGCCGGACGTGTGGGCGTCCCGGGCGGGAACAAACCGACCCGCAGCGTCTCCGCGGCCGACCAGTCAGACTGAGCGCCCCTTTTGTCTTTAGCTCTCACTCTTACGGCGCACGTGTCCGGCGCTGAGTAGACGTGGCCTTCAGCCGCGGGAACGCCATTGCGGTAGTTCGCGGACCAGACCGCGCTCGCCGAATCCACCCAGGCAAACAGATAAGAGAGCGAGTCATCGTCCTCATCAGTTGAGGTCGCGAACAGGCGGGCCGTGTCGCCGGGACGGTATGTAAGCCGCCCGGTCACGTCCGGGATTGACGGAGGATGGTTACGCTTGCAGGCAACCGCAGACAAAAGGACAAGAGCGAACGCTAGAGCCAGCTCCGCACGGAGCCTCGCACACTTCATGATACGCCTCTAAAACAGCTAGGTCCTTAGGTCCTCATCCGCTGCGAACATCGCCTGATTGTAGAACTCGCGGGGATGAATGTCAAGCGGCCGGCGGGTGCCGG
>Ga0136653_10000520_pt1 | contig 20160 bp, 18 predicted proteins | sample LakKivw275mmetaG_FD_94866 | JGI IMG/M metagenome (GOLD analysis project Ga0136653, IMG submission 94866) | Anoxic lake water microbial communities from Lake Kivu, Rwanda to study Microbial Dark Matter (Phase II) - Lake Kivu water 275m metaG... | ecosystem: Environmental > Aquatic > Freshwater >...
GTACCATCTCTTGAGACATAAAAATATTGCCAGATATGAAATTGAGAAAAAGATCGCTGAGCTTAGTGAGCGCGTCGGAAAAAACAAAACAATCGATAGAGGTTTGCAAGAGCTCTTGTATATTCAAAGTAAAATGACGGCGAACACTAACCCATAAAATATGTCAGGAGATTTTATGAAAGCCAAACGCTTCGTCCTGTGGTTCGATGAGATCGAATTAAAAGATATCCCCCAGGTCGGGGGCAAGAACGCCTCTCTCGGTGAAATGCGGCGGGAGCTGACGAAGAAGAAGGTGAGCATTCCGGACGGCTATGCCATTACGGCCGGGGCCTACCGTTACCTTCTGGAAAGCGCCGGCATCACGGAGAATCTCAAGAAGATTCTGGCGGATCTTGACACGCACAACATCGAAAATCTGTCCGAAAGAGGGAAAAAAATACGGGCGCTCATTTACAACGCCGAGCTCCCGGCGGACCTGAAAAAAGAGATACTGGAAGCCTACAAGAATCTCTGCAAGGAATACGGTGAAAACGTCGACGTCGCCGTGAGAAGCTCCGCAACCGCGGAAGATTTGCCGGATGCGAGCTTTGCGGGACAGCAGGAGACGTACTTGAACGTCAGGGGCGAAGTGGACCTTATCGACGCATGCAAGAAATGCTTCGCCTCCCTCTTCACAGACCGGGCCATCTCATACCGCGTGGACAAGGGTTTCGACCACCTTTCCATCGCACTCTCCATCGGCGTGCAGAAGATGGTTCGCTCCGACCTCGCCTCGTCGGGAGTCATTTTTTCCATCGATACGGAATCCGGCTTCAGGGATGCCGTTCTCATCACCGGATCATACGGCCTTGGCGAACTGGTAGTTCAGGGAACGGTGAACCCTGATGAATTTTACGTCTTCAAGCCGACGCTCCGGAAGGGGTTCCGTCCGATTCTCCAGAAGAAGCTCGGCACGAAGGAAATCAAGATGATCTATGCCACGGAAACACACGATGAAACCACCGTCATCGTTCCGGTTCCGGAGGGAGATAGAAAACGGTTCAGCCTGACGGACGATGAGATCCTCAAGCTTGCCCAGTGGACGATGATTATCGAAGACCATTACTCCAAAAAAGCGGGCTTCTTCAAGCCCATGGATATCGAATGGGGCAAAGACGGCGCTACCGGCCAGCTCTTCATTCTTCAGGCGCGACCGGAGACCGTTCAGTCCCAGAAAGATGTCAATGTCCTGGAGAGCTATTCGCTCCTGGAGAACAGGAAGCCCCTGGTTTCGGGAACTGCGGTCGGATCCAAGATAGGGGTCGGACCCGTCAACATCATTGAAAGCGTCGAGGCCATCAAGAGCTTCCAAAAAGGTCAGGTCCTGGTGACAGACATGACCGACCCCGACTGGGAGCCGATCATGAAGATCGCGGCGGCTATCGTGACCAATAAGGGAGGACGCACCTGTCATGCCGCCATCGTGAGCCGGGAGCTGGGCGTTCCCTGTATCGTCGGCACCGGCGAAGGGACTGAAAAACTGAGGGGCATCAAAGAAGCGACCGTGTCCTGCGCCGAAGGCGAGGTCGGAAACGTATACGACGGCGTCCTCAAGTATGAAATCCAGAGAATCAACCTGCAGGACATGGCGAGGCCAAAGACGAACATTATGATGAACGTCGGGAATCCGGACCTGGCATTCAACAACGCTTCCATCCCCAACGACGGCGTCGGGCTGGCAAGGCTGGAATTCATCATCAACAATATCCGCCTCCATCCGATGGCCCTGATCCAGTTCGATAAAGTAACGGACCCGAAAGTCAGGGAAGAGATCGAAACCCTTACCCAGGGTTATGACAACAAGAGCGATTGCTTCGTGGACAAACTCGCCCAGGGAGTGGCCAAGATCGGTGCTGCCTTTTATCCCAATGACGTGATCGTCAGGATGAGCGATTTCAAGAGCAACGAATACGCGAATCTCATCGGCGGCTCCTTTTTTGAACCTCACGAGGAAAACCCCATGATCGGATGGCGGGGTGCCTCACGTTACTATGACGAGAAATACCAGGCCGGCTTCGCCCTCGAATGCAAGGCTATGCTGAAGGTCCGCCAGGAGATGGGCCTGACGAATGTCAAGCTCATGATTCCTTTCTGCAGGACCGTAGAAGAGGGAAAGAGGGTCGTCGAGGTGATGAAGAAAAACGGCCTCGTGCAGGGTCAAAACGGCCTGGAAATCTACATGATGGTCGAGATTCCGAGCAACGTCATCCTGATCGAGGAGTTCGGCAAGGTATTTGACGGATTCTCCATCGGATCGAACGACCTCACCCAGTTGACCCTGGGTCTCGACAGGGATTCCGCACAGGTTGCCCATATCTTTGATGAGAGAAACAAGGCCGTCCTCGATCTCGTGGCGCTGGCCATCAAGAAGGCAAGGAAGCTGAAGAAGAAAATCGGCATCTGCGGTCAGGCCCCGAGCGACTATCCGGAATTCGCCCGATTCCTCGTCAAGTGCGGAATCGACAGCATGTCGTTAAACTCGGATACGGTTATCAAAACGACGCTTGACATCCTGAAGACGGAAGGGGAACTGGGGATCAAGCCTCCCAAGCGGTTCCGGAGAGAGCGTTGTAAGTGAAATCAGAATTTCAAAGATATGGTTAGGGCAATGAAACTGTCCGACTATCAGTCCAGCGGCAAGGAACCCTATGTCTTTCGAGCGGATGGTCCCGAGGGGCTTATCGGCGTCCACGCCAGACTGGTTGCATCAGCTCTCTGGCCGGAAGAAAAAGTTCATTATCTCGTGTACGCCCCTGTGCGAAAAGCGGAAAAGGCGCCGTTTGATATTCAGGCCGATCCTGAATCTCATGCCGTGGCCGTAACAGAACAGCGCTTCCTGATCTCCAAGGACATTCACGACGAGACGACGGCCCCATCTATCGAATCGATCCCCTTCGACCGGGTTCTGTACATCGAGATCGGGAGCGCCCTTCTTCTCGGCTGGTTCGTGATCGCCTTCGAACGGGAAGGTGACTTATCGAGGACGAGTCTCTTTTATACTGCCACGGGCAGCCATCACTTCGAGTCCGCTGTTCGTGAATACCGCAGGCTAACAGAAAAGACTCATTCATCCTCAAAAGAAGAGTCCTCAGGATGGCATCCCGTGTTTCGCCTGACGCCGCGTTCTCAAGTAGACCTTTTGAAAGCGCTGATTACAGACAACGAAAAACCCGTGGATATTCTGAGATTCAGGGAGAAATGGAGAGAAGCTGAAAAAAAGAACAAGAAGGCCTGCTTGACGACGGACGGCATTCTTCTGGTGACCGACCGCGGGGGCTGCCTTTATATCACTGAAGAAAGGCCGATCAGTCCCGGCATCTTGGCCTATGGCACCAACGCTTACTGCTTGCCGATTGACGCCGTCAGGTCGGCCATGATCGTAGAGGGGAAAAATAAGAATAGCATGACCGATTCCGCGCGCCTCGACCTCGAACGCACACCTGTTGTTTTCCCTTTCGACATCCCTCTGTCGCGGGAGGAATTCGAATCGGCGGAGAGATGGCTCGGTCATTTCAGTCAACTGATTGGACGCTGAAGATGATATTCGTCGGCCGGGAAAAAGAGGCAAGGAAGATCACGAGGGCTCTGGAGCGCGGCGACAATGTCGTCGTCAAGGGCATATATGGCATCGGCCGGACCGCCCTGGTCAGACATGTCGCAGAGTCGCTGACGCAGCAATTCAGGTTTCTGTTCGCGGATTTCTCAAAGACTCCGGGGCAGGTCTGCCAGGAGCTTCTGTCGGACTTGTTCCCGCAGAGGAGATACCGGAAAGAGGATTTTCAGCATCACCGATATAAAGAAATGCGCTTCAGGATCGCCACCAGGGCATTGCCGGACGGGAAGCGGCACGTGATTGTTCTCGACAACATCGGACGGCTCACCGGCCAGAGACTGGCGCTGATCCGCTATCTCGGCTGGGACAAGAAATTCCGGTTTATCGCCATTGTGGAAAGTTATGTGTCCGACGCCGAGCTGCTTCTCCTGCGCGCAGAGCTCATGCCGGCGGAAGTCCTGACGCTATCCTATCTCAGTGCGCAAAGCGCATGGGAGCTGCTGCGCCGCCTGGCAAAGGAAAACCGCTTTGAATGGACTGAAACGCATATGCGGCATCTGGCGGAAGCCATCAGAGGATACCCACTTGGTCTGAGGGAGGCGGCAGAGCGGGAAATAAAACGGTGCAAAAAAAAGATCCCTCAATAGACTTATTGAAGAGAAAGAGAATGATCATGACTATAAAGAACAGGGCGAAAGTAAATTTTTACCAAGATTTAAAAACGAACGGTTGTCCGGTCTGCAATTACGTGAACGAGATTGTATTGGATTTCTTTTCTCAGTGGGTGCACAGTTTCGCGAAACGTCCGGACGTCCAGGATGAGCATGCCGCCGGTCTCGGCTTCTGCTCGTTTCATACGTGGCGGCTGGAATCCGCAGCCTCTGCGCGTGGAATTTCTGCGGGATATCCAAAGTTGCTGGAACGTCTCGCCCGGGATCTCTCGAACATTGCCAGATCCTCCGATAATCTTGAGGAGAGCGTAAAAGAACTTATAAAACAACGCGACGATTGTCCGATATGTACGCTCATGCTCGACTCTGAAAAATACTACGTTGAGCAGCTTGCGGGTTTTCTGAGAGGAGATGAAGGCAGGAAGGCCTATGAGGGTTCTCAGGGAGTCTGCCTGCATCATCTCGCCATGCTCCAAGCATCATTGCCTGAGAAGCAGACGGGCGCTTACTTGTTGATGCAAGCCGCACGACGGTTCAGTGAAATGGCCGAAGACATGAGGAGCTTTGCACGCAAATATGATGCGCTTGAGAGGTATCTTCTCACACGTAAAGAAAGAAACGCTTGTTCTTGCGCCCTTATTCACGTTGCCGGATTAAGGTGGCTCAGCACGTCGTGATAAAAGAATAATGCGCAGCGGAGAGCATATGAAGTTTAGCGACAATCATAAACGAGTCCTGGTAAACGCTTTCCGTCACGTGGACGAGAGGCTGGCGGAACTTGAACAGTCCATGGAGGCTGCAGGCAGACAGTCGCCCTTTCATGGATATACGATGGATATATCCCCGTCGCAAAGAAGGATGCTTATCACTCACATCGCTCTTATCCAGGAATCCATGGTCAAGTTTCTCGAGGACCAGAATATCCGTTTCAAGCGCAGCAACATGAGCGTCGCGAGGGTTGTCAAGACGACCATCCAGTTTTTGCATATCACGTTCGAGGAGATTCGGCCTAAATACCTGCGGGGATACGGCGCCCTGCCGGACGCCGCCGCCCGGGACCTCGATGAATTAGCCACGAGGATCCAGAAGCTCCTTGAACAGATGAATTACGGATTATCACCATAAATTCTTTGCCGGAGCAGTCGTTTCATAAGAAGCTGTGTTGCCATGAAAAATTTTGACCAGAGAGATAAGATTATTGATTATGTACTGAAGCGCCGCTGCGAGAGCGGCGGTTTCTGCTTCTATAAACTCGATGAACCCAACGGATCGGATTGTTACTATGCCCTGTCGATCCTGAATCTGCTGGATGTCCCGTTTCACGATAAAAAGACCGCGGCATGGCTGCAAAACACGCAGCACGGCGACGGCTCATACGACAGCATCTTCTCGGCCTACTATTCCATAAAAAGCTTGAGGCTATTGAAAGAGAAACCGGCTCACGATCCCGTCCTTTATCTCCAGAATCATCTGAACCGCTACGCTCTCGACGTCAGAAAGCTGCCGGCGGAGATCATCTCCATCTTCAAGCGTCTCCTGTATCTTGTGGACCTGTACCGGACCGTTGAGATGGACAGGGACGATGTGATCGAGAACAACATCATCCGTTTCATCTTGTCCTTTGAGAACGAAGACAGGGGTTTCGGCTGGCTTCAATCGAACCTCACGGAAACATCCAGGGCACTCGCGATGCTCGCCATGCTGGATTATCCCGTTAAGGAGCTTGAGACCGAGCGTTTCATCCGGAGATGCGAAATGCCGCTTTTTGGCTTCACTGACATTCCCCACAGCTCCCTGTCATACGTGGAATACATCCACGCCGGTGTTCTGGCTTCATCCATCATTTCTTACCGGCCCCGCTATCATGACCGGTGCGTGGATTTCATCCTGGACTGCCAGAACACGAACGGCGGATTTTCGAGAGTGCCCCACGCCGGCATCGCCACCATGGAAAACACTTTTTTGGCCGTCCATGCCCTGAAATTGCTGCTGTCGGAGATATTTCTGTAGAAAGCGATAAGCATAAAGGAGGAGAATTGCCATGAGAAGCGACTCTGTTAAAAAAGGATCCACACGCGCTGCGCACCGGTCCTTGTTCTACGCGATGGGCTATACGTCGGAAGATTTGAGCAAACCCTTCATAGCCGTCGTTAATTCATTTAATGAGATTATTCCCGGACACATTCATCTCAGCACGATCGCCAGCGCGGCGAAAAGCGCTGTCTCTGCCGCTGGAGGCACGCCGATCGAATCCCCGTCAATCGGAATATGTGACGGCATCGCCATGGGCCATGAGGGGATGAAGTATCCTTTGGCCAGCCGGGAACTAATAGCCGACTCAATCGAAGCCATGACCGTTGCGCATGGTTTTGACGGTCTGGTGCTTATTCCCAACTGCGACAAGGTCATTCCCGGAATGCTCATGGCGGCGGCAAGATTGAATATTCCTTCCATCGTCGTGAGCGGCGGCCCCATGCTGGCGGGACGTTACGAAGGAAGGGATATCAGCGTCAGCACGATGTTTGAAGCGGCGGGACTGTTCGAGTCAGGAAAGATCAGCGCCGAAGAGCTGGCATGCATGGAAAAGGCTGCCTGTCCGGGTTGCGGCTCTTGTGCTGGCCTTTTTTACAGCCAACAGCATGAATTGCCTGACGGAAGCCCTCGGAATGGGATTGCCCGGCAACGGAACTATCCCCGCTGCGAATTTCGGCGCCCGGCAGATGTTGGCCAAGCAGGCGGGGCAGGCCATTATGGAAATGGTGAGAAACGATGTAAAACCCTGTGACATCATGACCATGAAAGCCTTTGAAAACGCCATTGCCGTCGACATGGGAATCGGCGGTTCATCGAATACGGTCTTGCATCTGACGGCCACTGCTCATGAAGCCGGTCTGGATCTGCCTTTATCACTTTTTGACCGAATCAGCGACAGGACACCCTACATCACAAAATTAAGCCCGACGGGGACGCATCATCTGCAGGATTTAGACGAGGCCGGAGGCATCTCAGCCGTAATGAAGGAACTGACGAAGGCAAATGTCATTCACACGGATGCGATCACCGTCGCCGGCACCGTGTCAAAAAGAATCGTCGATGCAAAGATCAGTCGTCCCGAGGTCATAAGATCGGTGGAAAGTCCGTACCGGGCAAAGGGCGGCATCGCCGTACTCACAGGCAATCTTGCGCCGGACGGCGCCGTAATCAAGGAAAGCGCCGTGGCTGAAAACATGAGGGTTTTTACCGGCCCGGCCCGTGTGTTTGATTCCGAAGACGAAGCCATTGACGCAATTGTCGGCAAGGGAATTCATAGCGGGGATGTAGTGGTTATTCGTTATGAAGGACCTAAAGGCGGCCCTGGAATGCGGGAAATGCTGAACCCGACGGCGATCATCGCAGGGATGGGCCTCCGCGTCGGTCTCCTGACTGACGGGAGATTCAGTGGTGCCACTCACGGCGCCTGCGTGGGCCATATTTCTCCCGAAGCAATGGAAGGAGGACCGATAGCCCTGTTGAAAGAAGGGGATCTTGTTACCATTGACATCCCCGGCCGTAAACTTTTCACGGCGGTTGACGCTGGCGAATTGGCCAAGCGGAAGGCGTTATGGCAACCGCCTGAACCAAAGGTCAAGAAAGGCTACCTTCTCCGCTACGCAAGAATGGTGACATCAGCAAATACCGGCGCGGTTTTGAAATAAAGTTCCCGATTTGACGAATGATTCGCAAAAAGAGATTATCGCAACGACGCCCGTCACTATTTCTATTCGGGATTTATTAATTGGCTTATAAGGATTTCAATATTGAAAAATACAATAGCTGGAGCAGATCCTAAAAAGACCCGTGCCTTCCGGTTCGTCATCCTGGTCGGCGTCGTCAGCCTTTTTGCCGATATGACTTATGAAGGAGCGAGAAGCATCACAGGGCCGTTTCTTGGAAGCCTGGGAGCAAGCGCGACAATCGTCGGCATCGTGGCGGGCGCCGGAGAGTTGGTAGGATACGGGTTGCGTCTCTTGTCCGGGTATTTAAGTGATCGGACAAAACAATACTGGACCATCACCATTATCGGTTACGCCATCAATCTTCTTGCGGTCCCATGCCTTGCCTTGGCCAATCGATGGGACTTGGCAGCCGCTCTGGTAATTGCCGAGCGCCTTGGCAAGGCGATACGGACTCCTGCGCGCGACACCATGCTGTCCCATGCCGCCGGGGAAGTAGGGCGGGGAAGAGGGTTTGGGCTGCATGAAGCCCTTGATCAGGTCGGAGCGGTATGCGGCCCGCTTCTGGTTGCAATAGTTTTATCACTGACGGGGAATTACCCTTCCAGCTTTGCCATGCTCCTCATCCCTGCGATCTTGGCTGTCAGTGTTCTCGCGGCCGCCAGATTTCTTTATCCATCGCCTCAAGACATGGAACTGACCATTCAAAAATCCACAGGGCGATTTCCGGCGGTCTTCTGGTTGTACTTATTGGGTGTCGGATTCATTGCGGCGGGATTCGCCGATTACCCTCTCATTGCTTACCATTTCGGCAAAGTATCGTCCGTTCCAAAGGAATGGATTCCTGTTTTTTACTCGGTCGCAATGGGAGTGGACGCCCTGGCCGCACTGATATTAGGATACTACTTCGACAAGGCCGGGTTCCCGGTTCTGATCGGGGCATCCATTTGTGCTGCATTCTTTGCGCCGCTGGTTTTTTTCGGCGGTTTCTGGTTCGCGTTGCTCGGGGTGGCCTTGTGGGGTATAGGCATGGGCGCTCAGGAATCAATCATGCGTGCGGTTATTGCGGATATGATTTCCTCCGACAGACGGGGGACGGCTTATGGCGTGTTCAATTCCGGCTACGGCATTTGCTGGTTCATCGGAAGCGCCTTGATGGGCTGGCTCTACGACACGTCCATTGCTGCCCTTGTAGCATTCTCCGTCGTTAGTCAATTGATGTCCGTTCCGGTTCTGGTGCTTGTCAAACGTCAGTGGACGCCTAAGATGGCCTCATAAGGAGAGTTATTCGTGTTATCTGAAGTGGATCAAAACATATTGAACGCATTAGACGCCCTGCTGGCCTCTGATCGATGGAACAAGATCATCCTTCTTGCGCCACTGGAAGGCTGGTATTCCGCCTTGACGCGTAGAACGGCCTTACCTGTCATTGTTGTGTGCCTCGATGAGGCAGCCAAAATTGAATTACAGTCCCAGCTTCGCCGTAGCGACCGTGTGGTTCCCCTTCCTTACGAGATCAGTAACGCGGAAGACCTGTTTAACCTGTCCATGGCCCTGGCAATGACGGAAGGGATTATAACCTACGGGGACTATATCATATTCCTGGGCGCTGCACTCAACAGCAGGGCACACTTCATCCTGGTGACCGAAATCGCCGAATCTTCTCTTTCGGATTTTTACAGAGTCGTCGCCGATCCGGCGATGCCGAACCCGGAGGTTATAAAGGCCGTACTCACCCTTGCACTGGAGTTGGGAAGGATCAGGAAGCAGCCGACGGGTGCGCTTTACGTCATCGGCGATACGGAGAATGTATTGAAATGCAGCACGCCTTTGTTCATGAACCCCTTCGAGGGACAGCCCGAAGGGAAGCGGAACATCAAGGACAAATGGCTCCGGGACACCCTTAAGGAATATGCCCGTCTCGACGGCGCCGTCATCATAGACGATGAGGGAGTCGTTCAGGCGGCCGGGGTCTATATCAACGCAGACACGAGAAACGTCGACGTCATGATCGAGGGGACCCGGCACGCAACGGCGGCGGCAATAACCCATCAGACACGCGCCCTTGCCGTCACCGTGTCGGAAAAGACGGGAATGATCATACTTTTTAAATCCGGGAAACCCCTTTTAAAGGTTGGGCCTTGATTGATAGCACGGAGAAGGAGTGAAAAATGATAACCGTTTCCATCCCCGGATTCAAAGACTTGAAGCTGAAGCATCTTGCCCTGGACTTCAACGGCACACTGGCGATCGACGGTGTTCTTATTGACGGAGTGGCGGCGATGCTCGAAAAGCTTTCGAGACAACTCGATATACACATCATTACCGCGGACACATTCGGAACGGCGGCAAAACAGCTTGAAGGGTTGCCCTGCAAACTGGTCATCCTGCCCGTCAAAGGTCAGGACTTGGCGAAACAGGCCTACATCCAGTCACTCGGTTCCGATGAGACCGTGTGCATCGGAAACGGCCGCAACGATCAACTCATGGTCATCGAAGCCACCGTCGGCATTGCCGTTATCCAGGAAGAAGGCGCCACGGTGGAGGCCATCCTGAATGCCGACATCGTCTGCAAGGATATCCTTCAAGCTCTTGCGTTGCTCGACGACCCCAGGAGACTCGTCGCAACCATGCGGGCATGAAATAAACAGTTGACGACAACGTTCTCTTTCTCGATGAGATCGGTCCTACCAGGTATTTCCATGACTTTTCACAGTATATTGTTTGAACGAATCGAAGACGGCATTAAGAAAGAAACCCTTGAAGCCCCCATTTATTTCGCCGATTTAAATCTCGATCAAATCATTGACGCGATAACGGCCGGCAAACAGGAATATAATTTAAAGCCATTCTTTTACACTCCCCTGAAGGATGCGGACTCCGTCAAGTATCGCCATGAAATAATGCAGGATCTCGAGAATGAAGCCATTTTTGAGAATGTCAACTCATTCGCGCGGAAAATGCGCGCCATGCGCGAGCATGTAATGCAAGCAGAAAGGCTTTACTATAAACACGAGAAGGAATCTTGGTTTCTGAGTGCAGTGGAAATTTATTGCGACGCCGTTACGGGCCTGGCACATGATTTGACCACTGCCGATTTAAAATCGCACGGATTCCTGGCCTTCCGTGAATATGTCACTAACTATGCCAAATCGAACTATTTTGTATATCTTCTCACGGAAACGGAAAAGGTTAAAGCCGATTTGTCCGCAGTGAAGTATTGCGTACTCATAAACGATGACAGCTTTACGGTAAGCAAATACAAGTCTGAAATTGATTATAGCGCCGATGTTGAGGCAGCATTCGCGAAATTCAAGCAGGGGGCCGTGAAAGATTACGGGATTATCTTTAAAGACTCGCTTGACATGAACCATATTGAAGCAAAAATAGTGGAATTTGTAGCCCGGCTATATCCGGCCCCGTTCTTAAATCTTGACAATTATTGCAGGATGAACGCCGATTATCTCGATGAAACGATAGCCGCCTTCGACCGGGAAGTTCAATTTTACATGGCCTATCTCGATTTCATTGCACTCTTCAAGCATGCGGGATTGAAGTTTTGTTATCCAAATGTCTCTGATCAATGCAAGGAAGGGTATGACCGTGAAGGCTTCGATTTAGCCCTGGCCTACAGTCTCATCAGCGAAGGTTCCTCCGTCGTCTGCAATGATTTTTACTTGAAAGACAAGGAGCGAATATTTGTGGTATCCGGTCCGAACCAGGGCGGTAAAACAACCTTCGCCCGCACCTTTGGGCAATTGCATTATCTTGCCGCCATGGGATGCCCTGTCCCGGGAAGCGATGCTCGACTCTTTCTCTTCGACAGGATCTTTACGCATTTTGAGAGAGAGGAAGACATCACAAATCTCCGAGGAAAGCTGCAAGATGACCTAATAAGAATTCACGATATTCTTAACCGGGCGACACCAAACAGCATTATCATCATGAATGAGATTTTCACTTCCACGACTTTGAAGGATCAAATTTTTCTTAGTAAAAAAATAATCGAAAAGATCATACAGTCTGAATCGTTATGCGTTTGGGTGACATTCATCGATGATTTGGCGTCCTTCGGCGAACAGACCGTAAGCATGGTAAGCATGGTCGTTCCCCATAACCCGACGTTGCGAACATATAAAATTGAAAGGAGACCCGCGGACGGACTCGCCTATGCGATGTCGATTGCTGAAAAATACAGGCTTACTTACGATTGTCTGAAGGAGCGGATAGGATTGTGAAAGCGTTTCTCATGCACAGAGATCAGGATTTCGACCTGCGGCAACAATTGCCGCCACATGAGCAAGCCCTGACTCAAGACCTGGAATTGAATACGTTGTTCAACGCTATGGCGCTGGGCGACAAGTTCTTATTAGAGACGGCAAAGCACGCAGTCTTATCAGGGTTAAACAACGACCTAAACACCATCCTATATCGTCAAAGTATCCTTAAAGACTGCCTTAAAAACCACGACATTGTTAGGCACATGTACGGCATTGCCGTGGAATCTATCGAAAAGGGGAAGAAGAGTGTTTGGTGGTTCAGCGGCAGGTATCCCGGCGGGATTCTGCGTGGGTCGATTGAAGCATTGCAGGTCTTTGTAAGCGGGCTTAAAAAACTGCGGGCGATCGCCGATGAACACTCTGATAAATTTGAGTCGGAGGGTTTTACGACTTTATTCAGAACGCTTAAGAAAGAACTGAGCGATGAATATTTCACCGTTATACAGAATCATTTAATCAACCTGGAGTTCAATGAAGGGGTTTTGATCAGCGCAGAGTTAGGTAAAGGCAATAAAGGCATCAACTACGCGCTTCGTAAATCACCACGAGAGAAAAAAGGATGGTTTGAGCGCATTTTTACCAAAAAACCATCCGCCTACACCTTTCGCTTGCATCCTCGCGACACAAGGGGCGCCACTGCTTTGTCGGAACTAAAGAATCGGGGAATCAATCTTGTTGCGAACGCGCTCGCCCAGTCTACCGACCACATTCTCGGCTTTTTTGGCATGTTGCGAACCGAGTTATCATTTTACATCGGTTGCATGAATTTGCACAGACAACTTGTTCAAAAGGGAGAACCGACATGCTTTCCCCTGCCGGCGACCTCCGGCGAAAGAAGGCACAGTTATCAAAAATTATACGACGTCGGTCTTTCATTAACGATGAAGCAAAGAATTGTCGGAAACGATGGAAACGCGAATGGCAAGAGCATCATTGTCATTACAGGCGCCAACCAGGGTGGTAAAACGACTTTTCTTCGAAGCATAGGCTCGGCGCAACTGATGATGCAATGCGGCATGTTTGTGCCGGCCGAGTCTTTCTCCGCCAGTATCTGCAGCGGTCTTTTCACTCATTACAAACGGGAAGAAGACACTACGATGAAAAGCGGAAAGCTCGATGAAGAATTGGGCAGAATGAGTAACATCGTGGACGGGATAACGTTAAATTCGATGGTGCTTCTCAATGAGTCATTCGCCGCAACAAACGAAAGAGAAGGTTCGGAGATTGCGAGACAGATCATATGCGCCTTGTTGGAAAAAGGCATCAAGATTTTCTTTGTTACGCATCAGTAGTGTCCCAACGTTAGCTGAATAAATTCAGCTGGTTTTTAGAATCGGTGTTTTGTTCTTTGATATCCATATACGTAAGCGCCTGCAAGAGAGGCATTTTCTCGAAAAGGGTGATGCTCAAAATCTGTAGAATCGAGTATAGGCTCCGCTTCAGGTTGAGTTGTTTTTTGATGATCGCCACGAGTACGTATACGGAGATCGCGATCCAGATTTGAGTCTTTACGGCGTTCTCGGAGGTGCCGTAAAAGGCCTTGATCCGAAGATGCTGCTTGATCCATTTGAAGAACAGCTCTATCTGCCAGCGGCGCTGATAAAGCTCGGTGATCGTGAGAGCCGGCAGATTGAAGTTGTTGGTCAGAAAGACCAGCCTTTTTCCTTGCTGTGCATCGTAGAAGCGAATGCGCCGGAGTCTTTCCGGATAATCCTTCTTTGCATAGAAGCCATGAAGGGTGATGGTCTGATCGCATTGCAGGCCCGTTGATTTGTCGACTGATCGAGAATAAAGGCGTTGGAATCGGAAGTTGCTTTTGGCCCGGGTCACGAAGAAAGCCGCCGATTGATGAACCCTGTGGAGACGGGCAAAATCCAGATAACCGCAGTCCATGATATAAACGGCGCCTGCCTCTATCGGAATCTCGTCGAGGATGTTGACTTCGTGGACCTTGCCATGCGTAACAAACACCATGGCAGGAATGCTTCCCCGCAAATCGAGAAGCGTGTGGAGTTTCACTGCCCCCTTGCGTCTCCGGAACTCGGCCCAGGGAAAGAGGGAAAGGCAAAGATCGATCGTGGTTGCATCGAGTGCGTAGGCGGTTTGATCCAGATCTATCCCGAAGGAGTCGTTGATATAAAGCTCTCTGGCTTTTTTTATAAGTACCTGTGCGAAATCGGCGTAGATGCGCCAGTCGCGCACTTGATTGGCATGGGCCAGCGTGTTGCGGGAGACTTTCCCGCGAATGCCCATGTGATACAACATCTTCTGCTTTGCCGCACGCAGGCAGGCCTGGATATCCCTCAGGCTCTCCCGATAGGTGAGCTGGGCAAAGGCCATGCACAGGAACTGATCCCAGCATGAGAAGCTCTTGATTTTGTAGTTTCCTCTGTAACGTTCGACGCATTGGCGGAACTCGTAAGCAGGCAGAAAGCTCATCAGTTGAGCGAATATTGTTCTTCCGGAATTCATCAGCCATCTCCTCGCATATGAATGCGGGACTATGGCATTTCGGAGAAACGGATTTCAAATCGATAAATGAAGGATTGGTCAATTTGCGAATTACTTTCATTTAGTTACATCGCGTCTTAAATGAAACGTTGGGACACTACTGGTTACGCATTTATATGAATTTGCGCATAGTTTTCTTGAAAAAAATAGAGAGAATGCCCTCTTCTTGAGGGCTGAAAGAAAAGACGGTGGGGGACGAACGTTTAAGTTGGTTGAGGGAGAACCGCTGGAAACCAGCTACGGTGAAGATTTATATCGAATGGTCTGGGCTGAGGATATTCATCCGGGACCGACTTAGATTCCCGGTTCATTCAGTCATCTCCATTCCGAGTACTTGAGGTTTCGCCGATTAACGGGTATCCGCTTTGTTCCACATTCCCTTTCTTCTTTCATGCTCAAGGTACAGAAATACGGATGAGACGATAACCACATAAATCGCGAGCAGGTCAATAAAGTCATACATCTTGCTGCCGAAGAAAAAACCGGAAAGAGTGGCGAAGGCCCAGGTTCGCAGACCGGCAATGCATACATATTTATCCGCGAGTTTTGATTTGAGAAACCAGTTGATGACGGCGATGTAACCGATCCCGAGACCGAATACGGAGAGAGGCAACATATAGACCATGGGTATAATGAAGCACTCCAGCATACCACGGATACCCTGCTCAGGTTCCCATATGTTCTTCCTTTCTTTACAGCCAGCGCTGGATGATCAGGGCGATCACCAGACTGATCAGCATATAGGCGGCATATGTGTTGATGCTGCCCGTATGCATATGCCCGAATAAGGAAGCCGTAAATTGTATTCCTTTCTCCGCCGGGCGGAAAATCAACCTCTCCACAATGTGAATTTCCTTGCGGCCGTTCATGATGGCGGTCCGGAAATGTTGCGCAATGGACTCTTTCCTGTCGTCAAAGGTCGAGGGGTGAAAGACCGCCTCAAAGATGACCCTGACGGGATTTGAAAAACCGGTGGCCGTATACGTCATTTCCGGAATAAGTTTCCTGACGCCGCCGGCCCAGACCGGCGCCCTCGTTACGGATCGCTTTCTCGTTAGCCTCTTAATAATGAAGTAAAAACCGCCAAGCAGCAGCGCCAGCACAACGAATGTATAGGAAGTGGACATCGCATAGATGACGGGGTTGCGTTCAGATCCACGATGCATGACGACGAGCCCCCGTCCCGGAATCACATCCCGACCGGTTTGAGCGCCAAGATCATGAAACTCGGCGACAAAACCCGCGCTGAACTTGTGGTCTCCTACTTCGGCGAGGGTAAAAAACGGAGGTACCAGATCATCAACGACGGTTGTCCCGGTCAATGAGACAACAGTCCGGTCAAGAACAGGGATGATGTAAGTCGGAAGCACTCCGAAAAGGAAACATGCCAGGGCAAGCATTCCCATCGGAATGGTCATGGAACGTCGGGCTTCCACTGCAGTCCTTGCTCTTTCGGTTCTGGCCATCCCCAAGAAACTCATGGCGAAGGCTTTGACAAAACAGGTAACCGCCAGGGCTGCCGTCAAAGCAAGCGCCGCTCCGCAGAGGGCAAAAACAATCTTGATCGCTGTCGATGAAAGTGCCGCGCTCTGGAGCATGGTCTGCAAGGTCAGCCATTCACTGACGAAACCGTTGAAGGGCGGAAGCGCGGCAATCGAAAGAGATCCAACCAGGAAGAAGAAACCCGTCCACGGCATAAGCTTCATCAATCCGCCAAGGCGGTCCATGTTCCGATCGCCGGCGCCGGCATCCACTGCGCCGACTCCCAGGAAAAGCAGCGCTTTGTATAGGGAGTGGTTGGTCATATGGTAAAGAGCCGCCGTGAAGGCGATGCCCGACAGGACTGGATGGCCTGAAGCCATGAAGACGAAACCCGCGCCAAAACCAGCCGTGATGATGCCCATATTTTCAATGGAGCTGTGTGCGAGCATTTTCTTCAGGTCGTTTTCCGTAGTGGCGTAAAGAATGCCGACGAATGCGGAAATGGTTCCTATTACCAGCACAACGACCCCCGGTCCGACTTGGGTGATGGGAAGGATATCCGCATTGATCCTCATGATGCCGTATAATCCCAGATTCAATATGACCGCCGAGAGGATGGCCGACACATTGCCGGTTGCCGCGGGGTGAGCCCTGGGCAGCCAAATGTTGCTCGGCACAAGCCCGGCCTTGACGCCGAAGCCGAAGAAAGAAAGGAGAAATACGGCCCAGCAGTTCTCGGCGCTGAGGCCGGCGCCGGCGGACTTTAACGATTCAAAGTCGAGGGACCCTGACAGTCTCGCAAGGATCAGAAAGGCCAGAACCACGGCGAGAGTTCCCCCTTCGCTGATGGCAAGCATCAGGTAACCGGCTCGCGTGTTCTCTTCCCTTTCATGCTCATAATTTACAAGGAGGTATGACAGGATCGACATGGCTTCCCAGGCAAGTAAAAATGAGAAGATGTCTCCAGCGAGGAGGACGAGGACTATCGATGCGAACAGCAGGAGATAAAGGACGCTGAAGGATTTGAGACTGTAACGCCCCAGGTACCGTTTCATGTAACCGGCAGAGAAAATGGAAACAGGGAGAAATATCAGTCCCGCCACGAACACGAAGAGCGCAGAGAGCCGGTCCATCTTAAAAACAATTGAGCCGATCAAGGGAATATTCCATAGCCGCATATGGAACAGACCGCTCGATAGAAGAGCTTCACCGCTCATGAACAGGATTGCGGTCGCAGCCAGAGAGACGATCAAAGCCAAGACCGCAGGATTGCGCCGATCAGGAAGAAGCAAGGATAAACCCGCCCCTACAATGCACAAGGATAGAAACACACAAAATAAAATGTTCGGCTCAGGCATGATTCTCACCTCCTGACAACTTTTTCCGGGAAACGGCAGTTGATGGCTTCTTCCTTCCGGTCAAAAGGAGGAGCCCATGGATAATAGCCAGCGGCGGGGGCGGACATCCGGGGATCATGACATCAACGGGTATGAATTCTGAAACGCCGCCGCCGGAAGCAAAGCTGGGACCGAAAACACCGCCTGACAGGGCGCAGGCGCCGACGGCAATAACCGCTTTCGGAGTCGGCATGGCCTCATAAGCCTTGAGAAGAGCGGTTCGCATGTGACCGGTAACGGGACCCGCTACCATCAGAACGTCCGCTTCCCTGGGCGTCGGCGTCACAAAAAAGCCGAGGCGATGAATATTGTAATAGGGCTTGTTGAGTTGTTCTATTTCGCTCAGGCATGTGCCGCAGGCCCCGGCATCGACCACACGGATGTGAAGAGAACGGCTGAAGACTTTAGCCGTTCCATCGCTCACGCTGGAATGATTTTCAACACGCTCCGCCCATTCATGATTCTTTTCCCAGCGGATACGGCCTCCTTCGCCACGGCAGCGGAAACAATGAACGCAACGACCGTAGTCAACAACAATTTCTTGTTCCACTTGAACCAGAGCACGGGTCGGACACATGGAAACAGCGGCAAATGCCCTTTCTGTATTTTCTTCATGGCGAGGCAGTCCGGGCGTGACGCCGGGGGTTGCATCTTCCGCATCCGGATAAGGCGTCGTCACGATTCCGGTCCTCAGTCCCTTCAAGAACCACGTGTTCATATCTTGATCCTCCTATCGATCGCTCTCAGCGTTTGAAAGACCGAAAGTCGCCATGATAATCGGGAAGTCCTGGAAGGCGAAATTTTCGGCCGCCAGATGAAAACCGTGCCAATTTGTAAAAGAAGGCGTGGCCAGGCGGTAGCGTTGAACACATCCGTCTTCTCCGATTCTTACCCAATGAAAAGCCGCCCCTCGCGGCGCTTCCACCCAGCCGAGGGCTGCTCCCGGACGAAACGACTGCTCTGCCGATGTGACGGAACTCTGTGGAAGCGCGGCTGCTGCTTTGCGGATGACCATTGCAGATTGTTCCGCTTCTTTGAAAAGAACCCGCAGCCGGGCATAGCCGTCTCCCTCCTTTTCGCAGGGTGTATCCAAAGATACGCCCTCATAGCCCGCATAGGGCAGAACCTTCCGCAGGTCACGTCTGATGCCCGATGCGCGTGCCACGGGTCCGACCAGGCCATAGTCAACGGCGAGTTCTCTGGAAACGATCCCTACTTCTTCCAGACGGTCAAGGAAACTGCTTGAGAACCGAAGCAACTCTTTCAGATCGCATAACTTAACCAGAATACCTTCCACAACGCCGGAAAGCGTCCGGCATGTTTGGTCGCTGAAATCCCTCGATAAACCTCCCGGAGTGTTCAAGCCGAAAAGGTAGCGATGTCCCGTCAAAGCCCCGGTTAACCGGAGCGCCTCCTCCTCCAAAATACCTGCCTGGCTGGTCGCCACGGCCAGTGCTGTGGATTGACAGATGGCCGTGATGGCGGCGATATGGTGTCTGAACCTTTCCAGTTCAGCGAAGATGACGCGCAGGGCTTTTGCCCGCGGGGCCACTGCGATCCCTGATATTTCTTCGATGGCCTGGCAGAATGCGAGGGAGTGGGCAAAAGCCGATGTTCCTGAAAAACGTTCCGCCAGAAGAAGGACGCGATCAACCGGCTGTCCTTCTGCTATCTTTTCAACGCCGCGGTATTTGTAAAAAAAGCGCGGGATCGTGCGGATGACGTCCTCTCCCACCGTCTCCAGGAGAAAGTGCGCCGATTCGGCGTTGTCGGAATAGACGGGACCGATCGGCATCATGAAGGCGCCGGGCGCTTGAACGATGCCCCGGGGACGCCATTGCGGGTCTATCGCCCTGCGAGGGTAAAGCGTAGATGCGTCGAAGCCGGCGCGCATGGGATTCACGCCCTCCGGCCACTCCTCATGGAGGACGAAATCACCGAGGCGCGGATGGCCCTCAAAAGCAAGGCCGAAAAGGTCTTCCGTCTCTCTTTCGTGCCAGTCCGCCGCGTGAACATGGCGGCTGATGCTCGGCGCAGTATTATCTGTTTTCGCGGCTGTTGAGCATACCTGGACCAGTCCTCCGCCGGGCTCCCCATAAAAGACATGCCAGAAAAGCCAGACGTCCCGGGCCTCCTCAACGACCAACGTGGCAAAGGAATATCCGCACTCGGAAAACAGCCACTCGCAAAGCTCCGCGATCTTTGCGTTTTCACATTCTATGACGCATACGGATTTCCCCTGGTCGAAACGGACGTTCAACTGTCCCCTCCAGCGCGCCGCGAGGGATTCGCCAAACTCTAAAAAAGTTAATGTGTCGGTTTGCGATTTCATGACTGTCACCTCCCGAAAGAAGATGCCGCAAGATGCAGGAGCTTATAAAGCGGATCGGGAGTGAAACTCCCCGCGGCAAGCCGCGGGGCATCTTTAGCGCAGCTTGATTTCAAGCTGCGCAGGCCCATGCGTGATATCTCTATGATGCGCAATGTACTTCTCAATTACAGCACGAGTCATAC
>Ga0136653_10000526_pt1 | contig 20056 bp, 17 predicted proteins | sample LakKivw275mmetaG_FD_94866 | JGI IMG/M metagenome (GOLD analysis project Ga0136653, IMG submission 94866) | Anoxic lake water microbial communities from Lake Kivu, Rwanda to study Microbial Dark Matter (Phase II) - Lake Kivu water 275m metaG... | ecosystem: Environmental > Aquatic > Freshwater >...
CGAAAGTTTGTTGTTCATGAGATATTTTGCAAACTTCGCGATGGTCGTGGTTTTTCCGGTCCCGTTAATCCCGAAGAAAACTATCACACAGGGTTTTTCCGAATTTTTTATCCTTTCAATTATCTCTGTTTTTTCTTCTTGTCTTAAAATTTCAAGCAAAACATCTTTCAGTGATTGTCGCACAAAGTCGGAAATTTTACCCTTGTCAATCTCTTTGTCTTCTATTCTTTCTTTTAATTTATCAACAATGACCCCCGCAGTTTCAACCGCCACATCGCTCTGTATAAGCTCAAGTTCAAAATCCGAGAGAATCTGCTCTAAATCCTGCTCAGAAAGAACAACCGTTTTGCTCAGGAGGCTTTTTATTTTGGTCTTTATGGTTATTGCGGCCTCTTTTTCGGGTTCTTTCTCAACTTCGAGCTTTTCTTCCTGAATTTTCGCGCGTTCCCCCATCTCTTCAGGAACTTTTTCAACCTCTTCGGCATGCTCTTCGGTTTTTTTGATTAGCGCCTTGAATTTGTTCTTCAGTAGGTCGAACATCTTGATAAGATACCAGAATTATCTACGTACTCCAAATTAGTGATTATCTGCTACAGATAAATACCCCATCTTCTCACGGGTCCACTTCGACCAGAATCTTATGCTCTCATTCGGATGATTCTCGTTTCCTTTTAGTACCTCATTTATCTGACACGCCAAACTATCCGGGTCTTCTCGCTGCCTTTCTGGAATCCAGCCCATAATATTGCCGATGGCCTCTATTGCATTCTTAATTACGACCGGATGGTCTCTCCCCGTGCGTATTATATCCGTCAGCGTCTGCAACAGTCTGCTGTTGTCCCTAAGGTGCTCACCCAACTCTTCAACACTTCTCTCGCGGAGTTTTCCAAGTATATACACGGCGGTTCTACGTCGGTCAAGATAGTCACTCCATATATCCTGGCCGCGTTCACGACTGTAAGTTCCCTGCATGGTGTCGTAAAGTGTGAGCGTGTCAGCATGCTGGTATGCAATCTCTTCGCGGGCACTCTCAGATGCTGCGATTGTGATTGCCATGGTCTTGGGCATCATGCCACGGCTTCTTGCAACATCGGCATCCGCGCGTCTTCCAAGGTTTGGCGTTATATGCCTCAACCTCTCAGTTCTTCTTTCAAGCATTTCATGGGTGGTTTCATAAACGATGTCCGTGATTGTCTTGTGAGGTTCCATCTCAAGTCTGTCCAGAACCATATCTACATTGGATATCACAAGGTCTGTTATTCCATCAAGTACATGCACTCTATACTCATCAACGTGCTCCCTAAGCCGGTCGCGCTCCATCATGAAGTGGAAGAATTCATCGGTGGAGGTGTAAACGCCACCACCATTCATCAGCTCACCTCTGAAATACAGTATACCATTATCATGTAATTGCCGCTCCAGGCCGCGTTCTATTGCGTTGTTTGCGCCTTCTATAATCATCTTGACCTTGAGTTTACCAACATTAGCGCTTGTTATGGCATTAGGCCCTGCAGCAGGAACAAGTATCGTTGCCTCCTGCTCCAAAAGCTCGTCTATGTTCTCACCTGCCGCAGCAGTCCAGCGTCTTTCAACAGTACCCTCATACAAATCTGTCGTGTGTATCCTATCCTTATCCAATCCGCGTTCTTCCGCGTCCTCCAAAACACGCCGTATTCCCATTAACTGGTCGTAGTCCAGACCATTTGAGTCGTATATGGCACCATGTCTGTCTGATACCCCAACAATCTTTATCCCGTACCTCTGATACTCTTCTATTATTATCTTCGCTACGCCAGAACCAACATCTCCAAAACCCTGGATTATGACCGAGAGGTTGCTCGTGTCTATGCCCATGCGTTCCATGAGTTTTTTGCGCCGAATCACAGCGAGCATTCCTTCAACAACACCGCGGCTTGTGACACTCCATTTGAAGTGGTCAAAACCACCTTCCTCGATTGACCTGCTCGTAGTCGCCAGTGGGAAGTTCTCTATCCCCAATTCTTCAGCCACTGCAAATGCCTTGTTCACTATGACGCTCATCATATCCTTTGACATGTTCATATCTGGCCCAGCGATGTAACTCCTGCCAAGAACGCCCGCGGTTATCGATGATGCTACCCAATCCTCTATTATCGCTTTTTTGTCTTCGTGTTCTTGATTGTCCTGACCCTCAACTATCCTTGTAAACCGTACCCCTCCTTTACCAAGAACATAGTCTTCAAGTTCTTCCTCGCCGTATACTGTGGTTATCGCTCTGTAGGCTTTTCCTTCGGATGCAACTATCGTCTTTCCACCGTCCCACGGGGTGTCCCAGAGTATATTCTTAATCTGCATTGCCTCCGCAAGCCTGACACCCTCATCCAGCATCCCGATTAACACGCTTTTGTCCTGTAGTTCCCCCCCTTCAGTGTATGCTATAAAAAGTGGTTTTTCTCCGGGATATGCCCTGTGCACCTCACCACGGAAAACGACCGTAACGCCAAGGTTATTTCTTATTCTATACTCATCAAAGGCATTGCTACTCCTAACGAATGATACCAATTCTTCTGGACTCATGCTCTCTGGAAGAATCTCACCAAAGTTATTTAGGGCAGTGACAAGGTCGCGTATTCCACGCTCCCTTATCGGTGCAGAAATTCCATCAGGTATAATCCGTTCCAGCAAATCCTCGCTAAACCCGTGTTCTCTCAAATCTGGGAGAGGTGCACGTGCCCTACCTGATGTTTTTGATACTTGAGAAGTCCTACTGCGCATACTATATCTATCGATTGCTAAATTAAATACCCTCGGTTATTTCTTAGTTTGCATCTCCCTAACCAGCCCTTCACCGACCTCGTTCAGTTCCGCGAGTTTATTCTCCAGTTCGGCTGCGGTTTCACCGATTTTCTTTCTCGCAGCATTCAGCTTTTCCTTCTTCGCCTCGAGGATTTTTTTAGCGTCGGCGATGGTTTTTTCAGCAGATATGTTTGCCCCAAGATTTATCAGGACCTTTTCGTTGTCCTTCAGTTCGGCCTTAGCATACGAGCCGGAACCAATCGGAACAAGAATCTCGGTCCCTTTTTTGTTCTCCTTTAATGAGTCCAGAGCATCGGAAGTTATGTCAATCTCGTCAAGCGCAGCGTTTACCATCTGCATCTGCGATGCCATCTCCCCGAGCTGCCTTTTGTAACCCTCGGTCCTTGCGATTACATCTCTCAATTCGGATTGCTTGTCCTTTCCTTCCATTCAGTCACCACCAAGAACGTCCGCTTCCTTGCCTTTACCTATAATCACCTTGTCCGGAATCCTCATCGCGAAAATCCCGTTTTCCACGACACCCGGAATGTTGTTCAGTAATCCCTCCAAATCCAGCGGGTCGCTTAAATCAAGATTTTTTACATCAAGAATAATATTGCCGTTGTCAGTTGTGAACTTCGGTCTAAGCACCGGCTCCGCAGTAATCTCTCGAAGCTCATTCTCAACAAACGCCTGCGCGAACGGAATGACCTCCACAGGCACAACCCCACCAAGATTTTTGACCATCTTACCTTCATCCACTATAACAACAAAATCCCTTGAAGCAGATGCAAGTATCTTTTCCCTCGTAAGAGCGCCGCCTGCCCCCTTTATGAGGTTCCAGTTCTTGTCAACCTCGTCAGCGCCGTCAACATACAGCGTCAGGCGCGGCTGCTCGTTCAGCGTCGTGAGCTTCAGCTTTAATTTTTTTGCAAGCGCTTCGGTCGCCAACGACGAAGCAACGCAGGTGACGTTCTTCCTACTCTTTGCAAGCTCTTCGATAAAGTAGTTCACAGTGCTCCCGGTCCCCAAACCAATCGTATTCCCTTCGGGAACGCACTTCACCGCCTCGATTGCTGCGGATTTTTTCGATTGTTCCGTGTTGGCCATTTTTCAGAATAACCATTACGAATCGGGTATTTAAATTTGTTGGTTTTTTAAAATAAAATCAGTTAAGGCTTGATAGCATTACACAAACTTTTATCTCCCGCTCATCTTCCTTAGCAGCAAATCGTGGTACATGCCGTTATGCTTGACATAGGGGGTTACCTCATCCATATCCGGATGGTGACCACCTATCCTCACGTACTTCAGTTTACCCCTGATATCGCCCCATGTTATTTTTCCTCTTGTTCCCTCTTCACAGTCAGCTACGGCTGCATCAACGTATCCCTCACCGCAGTTGTATGCTGCGAGTGCGGCTTCCCTGTAGCCCTCGACCCTTCCATGACTACGGTATTTCCCCCACAGTTCGCCAAAGTGCCCAAGTCCAATCCACAAGCCCTGTGTAATGTTTATAGGTTGATATGTATCTGAAATCACCCTATGCCAATTCATGTCCAACTCGTCGCGTCTCCTTGATGCAGCAGCGTATGCATCCTGGGCCTGACCCAACCTTTCTGCGACTCCCCCCCATGCATCCCAGGTGGGCTGATGCCGCGACTCTTCACCCAATTGTTCTGCAAGCTTAAGATTTTCGTGATAATCCTGATTTGCTTCCGCAATCCCCTGCCTCAGTTCAACCATGTTATCCCACGTTCTTCTCGACCCATCTCTTACAAGACGTCTCCAAATTTGGTAACCCTCTTCTCCACGACCGACCAGTTGAATGCAGTCCCTTGACCACACATCGTGCGCTGTTCCGGGCATCAACTGCATGACTCCCTGAGCACCATCCGGCGATTCCCTTGGTTGCCAGTCGCTTTCCATATCCGCTATGCCAAGGCCAATGAGTTGGTCCAGCGTTTCTAGACCCAGCTCATTGCATCGTTGAATGTACAATCTGTCATCAAAACCATACCTCGCTGCGTATTCTCTAATTACCTGCTCGGGTGTAAGGCCCCTGAGTCTGTCCAGGTCGGGGAATACCCTCCGGACTTTTTTTTGGATGTTTCTTCTCTCCTCGATTTTCCCCTTTACATACCATAATCCTGCCCCAACCGCCGTAGATGTTGCCGCCACAATACCCAAGCCCTCAGCAAAAGCTTCGCGGCGTGTCGTCCAGAGTGGGTCGTAATACACCCACTCTCTCCTCCGGTTCTGAGCGCGTACAAAAACAGAGTCTGGGGGTATAACATCCCATCCCTTCTCGCCAACACCATACTTTCTGAACAAGTTCCTGTCTCTGAGATGTTGCGGGTTGACACCTAGATTTGGAGTGAACCATGGTCTCTCGCGGCTCAATGCATGGTTCACATCTTCGGTTATCGCCTCTACTGCATCTGCATACTCGCTCAGGTTTATTCCTGCATCTCTTAATTGAACACTTCTCCTCTGGCTTAGGCCCCGTGCATCCCTCGGGTCTATCTGTCTCCTCCAGATGCATCCTCCGCTCTTAGTTTTGTAGCCGACCTGAACCACTTCATTTGCAGGTGGAACAAGGAAAACGCAACCTCTTTCACCTGCTACAACATAACCGCGCCCAGTGAATTTCGCATCAAATCCAAGCTCTCTGAGGCCCATACCAGGGCGAGGGGCATTCTCCGGAGTTATCACCACTCTCGTCCAGCCCTCGAGTGCGCCAGGTTCCTTTATCCTTGGTAACTCCCGTTCTGGAACATCCCCCGCAATCTTACCTCTCTCAGCAACGAGCCATTCTGCAGGTCTCTGTCGACGTGTTCGCATAATATAATATCCGATTTGAAATTTAAATGTGGTTTATAGAATGCATTATTAATGCAAAGGCACCGAAGAATTGGTGGTTAATAATCAACTAGCAAACTTCGCCCTTAACCTTTTAACAAAAGTTTAATCAAAAGGGGGGCGTATACTGTTCTTTGTAACATCCGCCACATAGGTGTGGTGTGTATTCTACCCCTGTTATAGGATCAATGTAATCAACCTGCTCGTCATAGATAACTTTTATCGTGCATGTATCTACCCAACCACTATCGCCAAATTGATAGCGTAAAGCGTTACGAAGCAGGGTTTCGCATGTTTCGGTTGGACTTCCCATGGTTTCAATTGGCGTACCGTCCTCGTATTTGCAGAGACGGCAATAGCTATACGTCTCGTCTCCCTCAGCAAAGAGAACTGCCGTCCAACAACTTTCGTGTCCCCCGCATTCCTTTCTGACTTCAATACATTTTCCCGTTGGATTCTTATTAGGGTCAAATTTATTTACATAAATCTTATTTCCGTTATAATCCCAACCAGCATCCTCTATGTCGCACTCGTAATTTATCGAAATTTTATCCTCACAATTACCGTTCTTTGGTGTGTACTTATCTTGGCTATCTGTTCCAAATTCTTCGCATATCTTATCTGATAGCTCTCGGCATCCAAAAACGCATGTAAGCCCTTGATTTTTTTTACTGCACCTTTCCCATCCTCTACATACGATTTCATGTTCGACGCATTCGCCTTCCTCACAATCCCAATACAGTTTTATATCCCCCTCAGTGCATTCCGGGAGGTGCTCTCCTTCATCATCTACACATGCACCATCCCGCCCATTATAACCGCACCCCATGCATTTCCCCCCACCATCACCATCTATAATACACTCACGCCCCTTGCAGTCCTCTTCCATTTCAAATTCACAACGACCGGTTTCTTCGTTACATGTCCATTTGCCAACCGCAGTGGACATATCCTTCACATAACCTCCGAATCCATCATCATATCGATCTACCAGAATTGTCACCTCGGACGGGTCGTTACAACCATCTATATGCTCTGCGGACTTATACTGGTTGTACCCCATCACGTTCTCTTCCCACGTCTCCTTGCATATAATACCTACCTTACTGCAAGATGCTTTTGGCTCTGTTGTACCTCCCTCTTTAACCGTAAAGCCTCCCTCCTGAAGAGCATTCTTAATCGCACCGATATCCCCCTGCATAGCCAAACCTATAATATTCGACAGAAGACTCTTACTAATCCCAGCACTAACAGAAACTACAAAAACGAACAACACCAGCGTAACCGAAATCCAGGTGCGTTTCATTATATAAACTAATACACACTACGTCTTATTAAATCTCTACCCAACAAACCGTGGCCTCTTAGAAATCAATCTTGGTAGTGGCAGTCCCCGATACGGCATTCCTTTGGTTTTTTCTTTTATAATTCTTACAATCTGTTCCGTACTCGCTATTTCCTGTTTTCCAGTTTCGCGAATCCTGACCTGCAATTTCCCGCTGGCCTTTTCCTTTTCCCCAACAACTGCAATGAACGGAATCCACTCCTTTTCCGCATCCCGGATTTTGCTGCCCATGGTTTCGTTCCTGTCGTCAACATCCACGCGGATATTTTCTTTCTCAATTTTTTCAGAAATTTTTGTTGCTATATCGTTATATCCCTCTGACAGCGGGATAATCCTCACCTGCGTCGGCGATAACCATAAAGGTAACATTGGTTTTTTACCCTTCTGCACGTCCATGTGCGCCTTCTCAAGCAGTGCGTAAATGATGCGCTCAATCGCTCCCGACGGCGAGCAGTGAAGTATTACTGGGTTTTTCTTGTTTCCGTCAACATCAACGAACTCTATGCCGTAGCGTTCGCCGTTCTCAACGTCGATTTGGTCCGTTGAAAGGCACGATGCTTTGTCCAGGGCGTCAACAAAATTGAACTCGTACTTCAGCACGAAGTAGAATATGCGCTCGTCCCACATCTCCACGAGCGCGGGCTTTCCAACGGTCTTTACGATGTGTTCTACAAATTCTTTATGCTCATCGTAAAAATCTTTTGTGACTCGGATTGCAAGTTCTATGTCATTTTTTGTTAAACCTGCCCCCTCGATGGTGTCGATGCACAACTTCAACCTTTTCTTATACTCATCCATCGCCTGCTTCATGTCCTGGCAGAGAGCGTGAACATCCGGCATGGTGAATGCCCTTAATCTCCGCAGACCCGTGAGTTCACCGCTTTTCTCCCTTCTGAAACTGTAGCGGGTCATCTCGTACAATTTTAGTGGGAGATTTTTGTATGAAAGTGTCGCGTCATGCGCTATCAGAAACTGCCCGAAACAAGCCGCGAACCTCAGGAAATACTTCTTCTTTTCACTTTCCAGAACATACTGCCTCGCCGGAAACCTGTTCAGGTATTTTGCGAGCGTCGGGTGTTCGAAGTCGTACATTATCGGGGTTTCAACCTCAATCCCGCCGTAATCAAGAACGTTTTCCGTAACGTACTGCTCCAACAGCGCCTTAACCATCCTCCCCTTCGGGTAGTATCTCATGTTCCCGGGGTCGCTTCCGGGTTCGTAGTCCACCAACTCGAGTTTTCGCATGAGTTCCACGTGCGGCGGGGTTTTCTCCGCAACCCTTTTCTTTTCCTTTTCATACATGCTGAATTTTTTCAGATTCTCGTGGCCTTTATAGTTGAATTTTCCAACATCATGCAACTTTCCGTCCGGCGTCATTATGAACCACGAGGACTTTACCTTTTCCTCGTCGCCGAGCGCCTTTGAAACAACCTCTTTCTCAACACCTTCCGGAACAATCGTTCTTGAAAGCTCGCTCAGCGGATGTCCCTTGCACTTCAACTCAAAACTCTTGTACCAACCAAACGGTGCCTTTATCACCTTAAAGTCCGCACGCAGTTCGTCATACAAATCGTCAAGAATCTGCTGCGCAACTTTTGGACTTCCAAGGTCGCTGGAGAGGTGCGCGTACGGATACAGCGCGATGGATTTCGCATTTACTTTTTTGTACGTTTCCCTGATGTCGTCCAGAAACTGTTTCTCAACAGACTTCGGATTGCTCTCATCGATTTTTTCAACGGCGATGAATGCCACAAGAACGTCCTCGGCTGAGCCGGTTTTTTCTTTAAGCTCCTCTGCGGTATTCAATGCCTTTCTCTTGGCCTCGAACTTCAGGTAATCCGAATGAACAAGTAAAACGCGCATGGTATGTTATAGATTTAAAGGATAATAAATTCTAATGAAAAATCAGTAATGTCATCTCATCTCCTTAAATGTTAGTTTAAATCCTGCACATTTTAGTGCACGCATCAACTCCTTTGCCATAGGATGTTCTCTAGGGTCATTTGGTATATCCCAATATTCTGAATTCGCAAAATCACTACCCTGCAGTACATCTTCATAAGCATGGTACGCCTTTAACGAAGGGCTAGCCGCAAGAATAGGTTCTTTATTCTGACGCTCTATACATCTACGAAGATTTGGTGCTGTAACAATCGCATATACTGGATTTCCTCTTCTGCTAACTGAGAGGGGTGAACCAATGATAACTGCAAAATTCGGGTTGCCTGGGGGAAGAGTGTAATTCCCAAAAGATTCACTATAATTACACCGTGGAATCTCCCCTTCGTTGTCCTTGATGTCCATCTCCGTTTACCATCGAAATGTAGAAAGAAACCCCTTTCACATCGCTGTTCAACAGGCTCCTCAAGCATATCTCTAATACACCCCACAAATTTCCCCTTGAAATCGGGCCATTGTGTTTCATCGAAACCTGAGCGGTCAATGGGCCAGACAGATGGAAGAAATCCATATCCCGATTTCCCAACAATTTTCGGCATATACTATTTTATGCGTCAATCGAATAAATAGTTGGAATGAAACTCATTTCTTATTCAAAAGAAGACCACGCAGGAACGAATATCGCAAAAATTCTCGTTGAAAAAATCGGGTTCAAGAAAACCTCCGAAACCTTTGACAAAAATCCAATCTACGAGAAAGGAGACACAAAACTCATCGCTTCGGAAAAAACCGTCCGCGAGCTCGAGGAAGTTCCTTTCAACCCAGAGGTGATGTTCGTTGCCTCGCGCCACCGTTCCAAGTCAGAAAAGCCGACGCTTACGACGCATGTGACGGGAAATTTCGGCAAAGCCGAAATGGGTGGGGAGGATGGAAAACTGTGCGTTGCACCTGCTTTATGGTTACGAGAATCTTTCTTATCATTATCAAAAAACAATAAAAATGAAAAATATTCTGTAACGCTGGAAGTAACTCACCATGGTCCTACCGAACTCCCCTTTCCATTAATCTTCATCGAGGTCGGAAGTTCCGAAGAACAGTGGCAGGACGTGTCCGCATGCGAAGTCGTCGCAAAAACCATCAGTGAGTTACTCACAAAAAATCCGGAAAAAGTCCCTGTCGGAATCGGGTTCGGCGGTCCCCACTACGCGCCGAACTTCAATCCAATTATGGGAAAAATTACCCTTGGTCATATCATGCCAAAACACGCTATGGCATTTTTAGATAAAAAAATGGTAGAACAGATGTTGCAGAAAACCATCCCGAAACCCGAGCTTGCAGTTATCGACTGGAAGGGCATGCAGGGCGATGAGCGGAAAATTTTGATTAATTTACTGGACGAACTAAAAATTCCATACAGGAAAACGAGTGAACTGAAAAATTAGACCTGCCCCACGTTTTCTAAACCGCCTTTTTTCTCACCTTTTTGATTTTGGTAGATGTTATACACGACCAACACGACCATAAAGAGGGTAACTATACCCACTCCTACCGTATTATCCTTTGAAAATGCTATCACACGGCCGGTTATGCCCATTGGTGACGAGGGCGTTGCTGTAATAGTGGTTGTGATTTTATTAATTGTTATACTGGTCTCTGGAATCGTTGTTGCCACAGTCATCGGAATCGTTTTTGCCATCGTTGTGGTTGCAACCGTTGTTAATGTTGTCGGTGTTGTGCTGGGAACAGTGGTGAACACCGTTGTTTGTAACTTCACGGTTGTTGTCACCACGAGCACCGGTTGCGTAACTACCTCCTGGGTGGTCGTCGGAGCAGGTTCATGCCGTCTGCGCATGCCTATCGTGAAGTCCAATTTTTTTACAACGTTTTCATTGCCGTCAAGGTCAGTTACAACTATCTGCACGCTGTACGAACCGTGTATGCTCGTGTTGGTGAAATTTCCGGTGTAGGTGTTTCCACCGGTATTGCTTAGATTTACAATCATGAAATCACCATTAGGTAGGGTTATGTTTGCATAAGCCATCCTGACAGAGCTAACGTTTCCTATATCCACCGTGATTGCTATCGGGGTTTGCGGTAGTGCCAAATCCTTAGACACCGTAGCATTAATTGTATCATTCAGCAGTATGGTCGTCGTGCTGCTCGTGCTGGACGTGGTTGTCGTGCTTGTGGAGGAAGTACTCGACGTTGATATCGTGCTTGAACTCGTTGTTGAAGTGCTCGTTGTGGATGTTGAGGTTGATGTTGATGAAGTAGTTGAACTTGTGCTACTAGTGGACGATGTGCTTGTCGAGGTGCTCGTGGTTGTTGATGAAGTACTGGTGCTTGTTGAGGTACTTGTGCTCGTTGTGGATGTTGAGGTTGATGTGGTGCTTGTCGAGGTGCTCGTGGTTGTTGATGAAGTAGTTGAACTCGTTGTTGTGGTGCTTGTCGAGGTGCTCGTGGTTGTTGATGAAGTAGTTGAACTCGTTGTTGTGGTGCTCGTCGTGGTAGGATTGCTGACATCAGGGGCGTATGTATCGTTTGTTGGCGGTCCTGTTGCCTCGTCTTTACTATCCTCAGCATAGAACCTGTATTTATAGTTCGTTCCGGCAGAAAGTTTTGTGGAGTAAGTGTACAGTTTTCCATCTGTGCAATTCCCATCAGACGAATTAACCTCACTCATTGCTTTTTTTTCGTTTTTCTGGTACTTGCCGTCCTGATCAAAGTCAATCCACACATCCGTATAGTTATTTTGCGGAGGGTCGTTGTCCTGATCCACGTACTTTACCCTAAATACAAACGTTGTGTTCGTGTCACCGCTCTCCGGTTCAAGCCCGTCAATCTCATAACCAGGTTCACCTGTCCAATTAAGGGTCGGTGCATTATTTTTTTTTGTTGGTGATGGGGCAGATACCAACGTTGTAAAAAATATGACTGCACCTACCACTATGGTCAGAATAACTAATCCGGAGTATGGTCTCATCTTATATATTAGGGTGTTGAAAGTTAATAATTTCGTTATCACACATGTTGTGTAAAAACCGCGGTTGAAATGAAGAATCAACGTTTGTTTTTGGGAGTGCTACTCGGGGTCCTCATAGGAATAGTAATCGGTGTCAGTTTCCTGCAGTTCGCCCAGAAACGCGCGTGTCCCGCTCCCGTTTGTGTCGATTCTGCGAACGTCATCCCCGTCTCCGACAGGGGCTACTTCCAGCAGGTTCACAACGAGTTACTCAAGGCGAGGAGTTCAATACACCTGGTTGTCTTCGAGCTTAAGTATTACCCAACTTATTCTGAGAGCAGCGAAAACATAATCGTGCAGGATTTGATTGATGCCAAGAAAAGAGGCCTGGATGTGAGGATTATCGTGGACGAGTATTCGAAGGAGAACAACGCGTTCGATTTTTTGAAGGGAAACGGAATAGGAATCGTCATGGACACGGAGAATGTCACGACACACGCAAAACTCGTGGTCGTTGACGGCAAGGTCGTAATTCTCGGGTCAACAAATTTCAGTTACTACGCTCTGGAAAAAAACAACGAGGTTGACGTAATAATACGGGACGAAAAAACCGCAGAGTACTTCGAGAAATACTTCGATGATTTGTGGAAGGAATTTGCTAACGGTTGAATGCTTTGTAAACTATCGCCCCCACAGCAATCAAAACAACCTCGAACATCATCAGTTCTTTTTCGAAATAAAACAGCATCAGACCGCATGTCACAACCCCGAGAAACGCAAGCACCGAGAATTTACCGATGTTCCCGGGAACCTTGAACGGCCGCTTGGAGTCCTTCACGCGGTAGCGCAAAACCAGAAGCGAAAGGTTCACGAAAAAATACGCTATGAATATTCCAAGGTCCGTCAGCAGTGCCACTGTTTTTATGTTTTTTCCAAGAATGAGCGAGCCTATAGAAAGCAAACCGACAACAGCCACCGAAACATACGGCGTTCCGTGTTTCGGGTGTATCTTTGATAATGCTTTTGGCAGTGAATGCTGCGATGACATACCATAGAGCATTCTTGAGCAGACAATCAGCATTATCAGGACAGTATTTGACGTCGCAAACAATGCGATTACAGACATGAGCAAGGATGCCTGCGGAATTGCATGCGTAACAACATCCGTGAGCGGCGCCTTGGATGCGGACAATTTTTCCCAGCCCGTAATTCCAATGGCAGCAATCGCGACAAGAATGTACAGAACCGTTGATATTGCAAGCGCGAGCACAAGCGCCTTCGGAACAATCCTTGCGGGGTTCTTCACCTCCTCCGCAATGTTCGCAACGTCCTCAAAGCCGATGTACGCGAAGAATATCAGCGCGGTTGCCATCAGTATGCCATGAAATCCGACGCCTGTGGGAAGTTCGAAATAATCAACATTTGTGTTTCCGATAAAAAACAGACCCACAATCACAACAAGGACCAAACCGCCCGCCTCTATCAAAGTTGCGATTGTGTTGAATCGTGCGGATTCCTTTATGCCAATAAAGTTAAGAACGGAGAGCGCGATGACGAGCATGGTTGCAGTCCACATGATATCACCGCCGAACAAATGCGTGAAATAACCCGCAAACCCGAACGCAACCGTCGCAACCGATATAATCGCAGCAAATATCATGACCCACTCGACCAGAAACGCAAGCATGTTGCGTCCAAAGGCTTTTTTTGTGTAAACAAATTCAGCAGCCTCCCTTGGATACATGGATGAAAGTTCCGCATAGCTCAAACCCGTAAAAGAAGCAATCAACGCCGCAATAATGAACGACAGCCAGAGCATGTTCCCGGCAATTCCCGCACCCGTCCCGATAAGCGCGTAAATACCTGCTCCGAGAATTATTCCGACGCCGTAAAAAGTAGCATCCCAGAGCGTTAGTTCGCGGTGTAACTTTGCCTTGACCATCCTATTATCCACCTTTCCGCGGCTCTATAACCCTTGCAGTATGCTTGAGAAATTCAAGCATGTTATCGTAGTCTGCTCTAACTTCTCCTTCCAAAGATTGGCCCGTGACTCTGCACATCATATCAATAGAATCGTTTGCCAGTCTGTCCAATTCATTTGCCAATCCCGCATCATTTATGTACAAAGCAAACGCGTGCATCCCTCCAATCTCCACAAGCGACCCTAAATGTATCATATCCCTCATGGTAGGGGTTCTGCCTTCTCCAAGCATTTTCCTGCATCCGTCGAGCATTCCCCTGTAGGTTGACAACTCGTCCCTGACCTGGGCCCTAAACGCCCTCTTGAACGCCTCGCTCCTTCCAAGATGTTCGCTCAACCTCAACCCAAGTTTATCGCACGCAACTTCCGAAAAGCCGAGCTCCCATATCGCACCTTCCTGAAGTTGCTTCATCCTGCCTAATCGTTCCACTTCCTGCTCAATAGCGTCATCGTTATAATATGGTGTTCTCGGAAGCTTCCTTTCTAGCCTTTCCGTCGCTCCGTGCCACATAACGACATGTGACCCCTCATGCGGCATCGCACTCCTCGCTCTTTGTCGAATCTCGCTTGGCTTTACATGTGTCACTCCGATAGGGTTCAGACATATTGCACCCAGTTGAGGAAACGCCACTATCCAGTCCTCCCTGGGCTTAAACATCAGGAGAAACCTGTCGAATCCAAATTCCCTGCCCACGAGAGTAGCAGTAGCCTTTCTCACATCCATGTTTCCTGCACGAATCTCAAGCAGAGTATCCCTTAATGCATCATCATTCCATCCGCGCTCCCTCGCCTGTTTCAGGAGTTCTGCTTTTTTCGGGTCTGCCTGCAACTGCGCAGCAACGGCACGTTCAAGGTTTAATGGTTTCCCGGGTTGTGCGGTTCTCACAAGTTCCGTTACATCAAGACTCACCTCCATGAGCTCCTCTTCAGGCGTTTTTCTTGCGCATCCTGAAAGAAAAATCTCTGGACCGAAAGCTGCTACTCCTGCACCAGCAAGACCGACCCTGCCCCAAAAACTCAAGAAATCCCCCCGTGTCCATCCCGGCTCAAAGAGCCCCTTCGGCTCTTCCAGTGGCGGTTGCACCATCCGTTTGGTTGTTTTTGATACGGTCATTTTCCAACCTCGAATTCAACGGCCATGAATACCGGCCCCTTTATCGAAATCTGCTTGTTCTTGGATGTTATAAAACGGTGAGCATCAGCACTTATCATAATATTAATATCATGCGGATTTTTTGCCATCTTTATTTGGAAAACGTCCGACTTTGCACCTTCCCCAACTTTATCCTCAATCCACCACGTATGCAAATTTGACGCCGCTGTTAGGAAACCAACACCTGCCTTGACCCCTTTCTTCTTTATATCACTCACGTCAAACTTCAATTTTGATGTGTCTTCGGGAATTCCGTAAACGTTCCCGTCATGGACGTAAATTTCATTCAACGCAGCCGGTCCAAGAAGTTTTTTTCCCTCTTCTTTCTCGACAAGGAAAACCTTGATTTTTTTTCCGAGGAACGGGCCTTCATAAACCGGAACCTTAACCGGAGCGCCGTCATCCGCATGTTCTCTCGCGGTTTTCTCGATAAGTAGCGCGAGTTTTTTTCCGTCTTCGGTTTCCGGAACATCTACCATGCCGATTTTTTTTGCAATTTCCTCATCGCTCAAATCGACAACCGCATAAAACTGCGGGTGCAAAAGCTCACGTACGTCCTTGATTTTGCCCTTCACCATGAGCATGCGTTCAAGCCCGAAGCCGAGGTTGAACACGTTGTACTTTATATCGTAATTCGCAAGCGCGACTGGCGAATACATTCCAATATCCGCAATTTCAATTTCTCCGGAGTAAACCTCGTATTCCGTGCCGGGAGCGTAGTAATTCGAGGTCGCTTTTTTCTGCACGAACCTTATGTCCTTGAAACCAAGTTTGTTCAGAATTTCTTCCGTGAGTTTTCTCCCCGCATCCAGACTCATGTCCTCGTCCATCATGACCATGGAACCGCCGTAATGCGCCCTTAAATGCCCTGCGTCCATCTTCTGCTCGCGCCTGAACCGTATTCCAACGGAAAAAAGTTTCATAGGCAGTTTATGCGTTCCCTGCATCGCAGCAAGCGTCGGGAACCACGCGCCGGTCATGTGAGAGCGCAGGGTCAGTTTGCTGGGAACGGGGGTTATATTCTTGAACTCCGGGAAAAGGTCAACAACGTGTGCAGCATCCTCCGTAGTTATCTTCAACCGGTTGACCATCGTTTCCAGAAGGTTGTCGCCCTCGATTTTTCCTTCACGATACTCACGAAGGATTTTTTTAAATTCATCAACATTGAAATTTGAAGCAATTTTCTTTATCTCATGAATTTTTTCATCGCTCAACCCGATGTCCGGTCTCGGCAGTCCCGCAAGGTAGTAAACCCTGTCAAGAATCACGGGTGCTTCGGGGCCGTACTGCTTGTAAACGTCCTCCTCGGTGATGAAGAACGGATTTTCAATTTCATCAAAACCGAGCTCAAGAAAAACCTCCCTCGTTTTCTGCACCAAATCCTGCACGGGATGCGATTTTCCTTTTCCGCCTGAGTAATCTTTCTTGCTTTTTTCCGGTATGAGCCTTGTGGTCTCTAACCAAACTTTTTTGAAGTCCTTCCTTGCCCTTTCCTTTATGTCCTTCGTGTCGAATGCCATAGTAATATATCTTTATAATTTGAGGAATAAAATAACGTGTAAGCAGAATGAAGCTCTCTAAACTCGGCGAAAGGGCAATAATAAAAAACCTCGAGAAATTTCTCGACGGCATAGGTGACGACTGCGCGGTTATGGATTTCGGAAACCAGAAACTGGTTCTCGCAACAGACATGCTCTACAAGCCGACAGACATACTCAACGAAATGTCGTGGGAGCAGCGCGGCAAACTTGCAGTTACGGTGAATTTCAGCGATATCGCTGCGATGGGTGCAAAACCTCTTGCATTCCTGCTTTCATACGGAAGCCCGGACATCGAATACGAAGATTTCCTTTCACTTGTAAAAGGTGCAAAAAAACAGTGCGAAAGATTCGGGGCAAAGTTCATCGGTGGCGATACGAACCAGACTGATGAATTGACACTTGCGGGTTTCGCGTTGGGTGTTACAAAAAGACCAATTCTCCGTTCGGGTGCAAAACCCGATGATGTCGTGTGCGTTACAGGAAACGTTGGAACTGCAGCATTGGGCGTTCAAATTCTTGTCAAAAAATCATTGAAAAAAATAAAATTAGAAAGTGGGATAAAAGAAATCTTAAGAGCGACGCTTGAGCCGGAACCACGCATGAATGAGGGTTTAATCATCGGGAAATACGCGAACTCCATGATGGATATAAGTGACGGTCTCGCTGTCACCCTGTATGGAATCGCGGAGAAAAGCAAAGTTGGTATGAAAATTGACTCGGATAAAATCCCCCTTTCTTATCATTCTAAAAAAATATCAAAAGAATTAGGATTAAATCTGCTCGATTTCGCGCTCTACGGCGGCGGGGATTACGAACTGGTTTTTACCGTTCCGAAAAACCGGTTTGCTGAACTAAAACGAAAAGTAAAAATCACGAAAATCGGGGAAGTGGTCAAGGGTTCCGGTGTTTTTGCAGGAGAAATAAAAATCCCGAACAAAGGGTATGAGCACTTCAGACAAGGCAATCTATCCCTGCTCAAAATCGACAAAGTCGATTAAAGGGCAGTCAATACATCCAGTGGATGGGGGGCAGATTGCATGTGTAAAAATCCGCCCTATTCATGGGGCGGTTTTTACAGCTCGATGAACATGTCGCACATCGGCACGAGGGTTTTCACAAGTTCCTCGACCTCTTTTTTCTCCATAGTTAGGATAACGCCGCCGATGTTGTTCACGCGCATGTGGTTTATCAGAAAGTGCGAGAACTCCTTTGCGGAATCCTCGTTATTGTAAATGAGCAGACTTGAGAGTGAATCCAGAAGGATGAACCTATTCTTGCTCTTCACCTTGTTCATCTCCTTGTCCACGTACATACTGATCTCCTCAAGTGACGACGGATTTTCCACGAAAACGACGTTTTCCGCCTCTTCCGGCCGTTTGCCTGCGGCATGGGAGATGCAGTCGATGAAGTAGATGTCGTCGCTCCTTATCCTGTTTGTGTTCATGGCCTTCATGATTTCCTCGTAGGGCCGGCTCACGGATATGAAAACCCCGCCGTATTTTTCTTCCGAGAGCAGGATTTGCAGCATCGCGGTCACGATGTTCATCGGCTCGGACTTCGTGGATATGAGCGAGATGGCATTCGGCTTGAACCTCTCCAAAACCTTTTTCAGTTTCTTCCGTATTGTTTCCAGGTTTTCAACTTCGGGTTCTGGTGCGACTTCCTCCGCCTTTTTCTTTTTCCTCTCAAAGACCTCTTTCACTGCCCTTGCCGGAATGCGCGTTGTCACTTCGGGCGCCTTTTCCTCTAACTGCGTTTCGATTAGCTTTATCAATTCCCGAACCTGCGGCGTGAATGCAGTTCGTATGCGTATCGACGTCCCTGTTTTCAGCCTTATCCGCAAATGGCCCCTTGCAGATGAAACGAATCTTATCGTGTTTATGACACCGAGCGCAATCAGCAAAATAACCGCAATGCTGAGCAAACTCTTTATAACGCCCACGGAAAAAATCCCCGTAAGCTCGGGAAGATACTGTGAAACGATGTCGTAAATGGGCATGGCAAGGTTGTTGGAGGCGGAATAATTATACAGAAAAACGCCCGCTGCAAGGAACAAAAGCGCTTTCAAAAAGTTTTCCCATAGGACGTAGGTTTTGTGTTCAAGCGCAAGGATCTCTGGATATTTTGCTTCCGTGAACGAGCGCGGGAATTTCTTCAGAATTATGACGCGTTTGTCTGTTGCAAGAACGTCGTTCGAGCCGATGGTGTACTCGGCAAGTATCTTCTCATTTTCTGCGAGATACTCGGACCACTTTTCCCTATCACCTTGCATTTTACGTGATACCTGCCTTTATGAGTGGTATCAGTTCCACGCCCTCCTTCATTATCTTCATGACGTACTTGGTTCTGGAGTGGTCGACGCCCCGCATCTTTATCACCTGCAGCGCCCTTATCAGTTCGCCCTTGCGCTCAAATTCGCTGAGAAGTATTATTCCATCGGCAATGAACTCCTCGACCCCGAAAACGGAATAGACGAACTTCTGCGGCGGGATTTCGGATATGAAGAGCGTGGTGCATTCCAGGTATTCCAACTGCAAACCCAGTTCAAGGATGAAATCCCTCACGGCTGGCCCTCCGCCAAGATTCTCGCCTATCGCGGTCAGGGAGTCGATAACGACCCTCTTCGCCTTGGAGTCCTCTATCAGCGTCTTTATCAGACTGATGTGCGCGTCAACGTTCTGGCGCTTTATGCCCTTCAGCCGCGTGTCCTGGACGATGTCGATGATGTTGACCTTTCCGGAATCTATCAGTTTCTTGTCGAAAAACGTGAAACCGCTCATGTTCCGTATCACCTTGTCTTTCGGTTCGCTGAGCGCGATGTAAACTCCGGGTTCGTTCTTCTTCGCACCCTCAAACAGAAACTGAAGCGCTAGGATGGTTTTTCCGGTGCCGCTGCTGCCCGCAACCAGAACCGAGTGCCCTTTCGGAATTCCGCCATTCAGTATGTCATCCAGACCCTTTATCCCTGTTTTTACCGGTTCCTGCATTTTGACAGTTATACATACGTGTGTGTTTTAAAAAATGAGATTCCTCAGCCCGTCAGCGGAAATCCTCGGTACGTGTTTTATATTCTCGCCGCGGGAGGTTACGTTCAAAATCAGTGTCTTGTTTTCGGATACCAGCTCTTCAATGAGCCCCTTCCCGATTTTTAATTTTTTAATTTTTTTATCATAATCAAATGTACCACTGTAATCCCCAATTTTCTCACCAAAGTCCATCCCCGCAAGCACAACAAGCTTCGCGCCGAAGTGCACAGCGAGAAAAACGCACCTATCACCATCGGTAAAACCACCGAAGTTTTTTATTTTTCCGGTTTCTACGGTTTGTGTAGTGCCTAACGGATTTTTCAGCAACGGGACGATTTTTTTTAATAATAAAATATTATCGCCATGCGCATGCACCGCAGTAATAGTTCCTCTAGCGTTCGCTTTCAGTATCGCCTTCTCGTCCCCATCAAGATCCGTGACATTTATCTGTGGCACGATGCCGTTTTCAAGGAGCGCCTTCGCAGCGCCGTCCGCCGCAACAACCGTGAACG
>Ga0136653_10000533_pt1 | contig 19972 bp, 24 predicted proteins | sample LakKivw275mmetaG_FD_94866 | JGI IMG/M metagenome (GOLD analysis project Ga0136653, IMG submission 94866) | Anoxic lake water microbial communities from Lake Kivu, Rwanda to study Microbial Dark Matter (Phase II) - Lake Kivu water 275m metaG... | ecosystem: Environmental > Aquatic > Freshwater >...
GAACAAGGTCAGCCCGATGGCGCAGATGCTCTCAGCCGTACTGATGTTGAGATACATGGATGAAACTTCTGCAGCCGATAGGATGGAAGCTGCCATCAGCGCCGTAATAGCCGAGGGGAAAAAGGTTACCTACGACCTGCGCAGAGACCGCAACGAGCCCAGCGCAGGCACGTCCCAGGTCGCTGAAGCAGTGATAGAAAAGCTTAAAAAGTAATATAATCAGCACGGAGATAAATTGTCCGGCCCCTTTCTAACATTGTTATGCGAAGAATCCAGTGCCGCGCCATCACCGAGACCGTCGCTTCGCTCTTCCAGGACGCCTGCATACACCTGCCTCCCGACGTTATTGCTGCATTGAAGCGCGCAGCCAGGTCGGAGAAATCGACTCTCGGCAGGCAGACCATGAAGTCCATCCTTGAGAATGTGGCCGCGGCGGAGGATCACCTTCTACCTGTCTGTCAAGATACCGGCACAGCAGTAGTTTTTCTGGAGCTGGGTCAGGACGTGCATATTGTCGGCGGCGACCTCACTGCGGCGATCAATCAAGGGGTCAGGAAGGGATATGCAGATGGATATCTGCGTAAATCCATGGTACACAGACCATTCTCAGCCCGAAAGAATACAGGAGACAACACTCCGGCAGTGATACATACCGAGATCGTGCCCGGAGAAGGACTGCGGATATGCGTTTTACCCAAGGGTGGTGGCGCAGAAAACTGCTCCAGACTTACGGTTATGCCACCCTCCCTGGGACATGAGGGCATCGCAGAATATGTGGTCCACCTGGTTGATGAATGCGGCTGCAACGCATGTCCCCCCTTGATACTCGGTATCGGGATAGGAGGAACTACCGAGCAAACCATGCTCCTGGCTAAGAAGTCGCTGCTGCGCAAGACCGGATCGAATAATGTGGACTCGGAGATAAGCAAGCTGGAGAGAAAAATACTGTCAGATGTAAATATGCTGGGCATAGGACCCATGGGCTACGGAGGCAGTATAACCGCCATGGCCGTGCATATAGAAGTATTCCCTGCCCATATCGCCAGCATGCCGGTCGCGGTTAACATGCAATGCTGGTGCTCGCGGCACAGGGAAGCAACACTCTGAATATGAAAACACGATGCATAGCTCTACCTATCTCCGATAAAGATATCAAATCGTTGAAATGCGGCGACAGCGTGCTGCTAACGGGCAGTATGCTGACCGCGCGTGATACCTCGCACAAAAAAATGACAGAGGCGCTGGCCGCCGGGGAGGATCTGCCCTTTGCCCTGAATGGACAGACCATATATTACACAGGTCCGACGCCGGTCCGTCCTGGGCACATAGCAGGCTCGGCAGGCCCGACCACGAGCAGCCGCATGGATAAATACACTCCGTTGCTGCTCGAGCATGGACTGAAATGCATGATAGGCAAGGGAAGAAGGTCGGCTGAGGTTAAAAAGAAGATGCTGAGAAGCGGGGCGGTATATATGGCGGCCATTGGAGGCGCCGGGGCCTTGCTCTCCCGCTCAATAAAAAAAATCGAACTTATCTCTTATCCTGAACTGGGAGCAGAGGCCATATACCGACTTGAAGTCAGGGACTTCCCTGCCGTGGTGATAAATGATATCTATGGAGGGGACCTTTACGACAGCGGCCAGGCCGCGCACAGAAGAGTCTAGTCAGCCGGCGTCATCGACAGGTATCTCAGCAGGCCGGCAATGCTCTTGGCATCGCAGATCTCTCCATTATCGATCATGCCGACAATCTTTTCAACGGGGACTTTCACAACATCGATCTCATCGGTGTCTTCGGCCACCAATCGGCTCTCCTCCAGCTCTGACGCCAGAAAAACATGGATATATTCGGTGCAATAACCGGGTGCCGGGTAGAATCCTCCTAGCCTGTTAATCTTGTGGGGAAGGCAGCCTATCTCCTCCTGCAACTCGCGCCTGACACACTCCTCCGGACTCTCCCCATCCTCCACCACGCCTGCGGGAATTTCCAGCAGTTCTTTACCCGTAGGCACCCTGAACTGACGCACCATTACGACGTTGCCGTGTCCATCCAGCACAACAGCGGCAATGGCATCCCTGTGCTGCACGATCTCGCGGATAACGATTTCGCCTTTGTTTTTCTCCACTTGGCTCTGGATGAGCTTAACAGCCCGGCCTTCGAAGATTGTTTTTGATGAGATCAATTTCTCTCTGCTCATCAGTCCACCACCACATCCAGCACAAGCGCTACCTCGTCGCAGTCAGGAAATTTAGGACAACTGTAGCATTCCGCCCAGATTTTTCGCGGCAGATCCATCTTTTCAACCATTTTAAAGCCCTGTTTCTGGAAAAAGCCGGGCTTATAGGTCAGGCAGAATATGCGCGGTATGCCCAACGATTTAGCCTCCCCGACACAGGCCTTGACGAGCGCCGCCCCCATGCCCTTTTTATGCCTGTTCTCATGTACGGCCAGTGCCTTTACCTCAGCCAGGTCGGCCCAGCTGATATGCAGGGCGACGCAGGCCACGACACTGCCGCTGCTGTCACGTATGACAAAGAAATCCCTCAGATTTTCGTACATCTCACTGAGAGCACGTGGAAGCATCTCGCCCTTACCGGCGAATTTATTGACCAGCTCGTGCATCTTCTTTACATCGCCAATTGTCGCTTTCTCAACTTTCATAATGACTTTCCTTTCAACTTGAATACCAGTGTCCTGTAAAAGCTGCCTCTCTGCCTCAGGCGCAGAAAGCGCGAGGTCTGCTCAGCCAGGCATACCTCGACTTCGTCACCGCTTTTCAATTGCTCCTCCACCTGCCCATCCATGCTTATCATCGCTTCGTGATTGGTAAACGCCTTTAGCGCAATTTTTGTTGAAGGCGACAGCACGATAGCCTTATCCATGTTTAAATGCGGGCAAACAGCCTTCATCAGGATATCACGCGATTCAGGGTAAAGGATGGGGCCATTGGCAGCCAATGAGTAACCTGTACTGCCGGTAGCGGTGGAGATTATAACGGCATCGGCACGATAGGTAGTAAATATCTCCCCGTCGATGGCAACTTCGACATTGATCAGACGAAGGAACCTGCCCCGCCCAATCACCACATCGTTCAGGGCATGGTAGGTATTTCCCGAAGACCTGACTATCGCTTTCAGCACCGATCTCTGCTCGATCCAGCCCGCGCCTCCGATAATCTCAACCAGCTTATCCCGCGCTTCGCCTGCCTCCAGCTCGTTCATAAATCCCAGATTGCCGAAATTCACGCCAAGTATGGGTATTTCTTGCGGATAGATTATTCGTGCAGCCCGCAGTATGGTGCCGTCGCCCCCGACGCTGATAACAAGGTCGGACCCGGCCAGCGCTTGCTTGGCCTCACCCTCGTCCCACGATGAGTGTATCCAGCATTGCATACCTTTAGACTTGAGGAATCCTACGATATCGCGGGCGAAACGTTCAGATTTCTCAACCTTGGGATGATATAAAATGCCTATCCTTTTCACAGTGCAGTAGACTATCACGAGCTTCCGGCAGTGTCAAATATGACAGAGTGTATGCGACAGGTAAGTGGGAGAATGGCACCGGCCTGTGACACAACGACCAAGTAGCGAATATCAGATTGGCGCCGGTCGATTAAATTCCGAACAGCGCTGAGGCGCTCTGTGTCAAAGCGATGAAGGCGCCGGGGAGCACTCCGATGATAATTACGGGAATACAGCACAGCGCGATGGCCAGCCACTCAGACCAGGATGACGACACCTTGTCTGCGGATGCCGGCTCTCCCATCCACATTACTTTGATCACCTTGAAATAGTAGAAGGCGGATATACAGCTGTTGATCACCGCGATGATGACCAGCCACAGCAGGCCCTGGTCGACGGCGCCGCTGAATATATATATCTTTGCTATGAGACCCGCGGTAGGGGGTAGTCCGGTGAGAGACACCATGCAAATCGTAAGGGCGACGGCCAGCAATGGGGCACGTTTGCCCATCCCCGTATAATCATCGATTTCATCGCTGTTGATCTTATTGGAGATGGCAATAATAGCTATGAAGGCCCCCAGATTGGTCAATGTGTAGCTGAGCAGGAAAAATAGCAGGCCGCTGCGCACGTTACCGTCAACCTGGGATGCCATACCTATCGCAGCCAGACCGACCATCAGATATCCGGCCTGGGCTATGCTGGAATACCCCAGCATTCTCTTAATATTGGTCTGCAGCAGCGCTGTTACGTTGCCAACCGTCATGGTAACGGCAGCCAGCACTGCGATAATCATGGCCCAATCGTTGTGCAGCCAGTCAGGAACGCCGAAAGCTGTTAAAAGGATGCGCGCTATCACTGCGAATCCCGCCGCTTTGCTGGCTACGGAGAGATAGGCAGTTACAGGAGTCGGGGCGCCCTCGTAAACGTCAGGCACCCACATCTGAAAGGGAACGCTGGCGATCTTGAAGCCGAACCCGGCTATCACCAGTACCAAGCCTACCAGCAAAGCAGGCTCACCCAGCAGGCTGGCAGCCGGCATACCCTTGATATAGTCGGCGATGCATGTGAGGCAGGTGTTGCCGGTCAGGCCGAAAACCAGTGCCATACCGTAAAGCAGTACGGCGGAGGCTACAGAACCGAGTATAAGGTACTTCAAACCCGCTTCACTGGATTTCTTGTCTTTGAGGAAGCTTACAAGAACATAGAGAGAGATGCTGCTCAACTCCAGCGCAACGAAGATCGTAATAAGGTTTATGGCCGAGACGAGCAACATGAGGCCGACGGCAGACAGCATCAGCAGGGCATAAAACTCGCCCTGGAACCTTTCGAACTTGGAAACGTATCCGCTTGAAGCCAGAATAACCAGCGTTGTTGCCGCCAGTATAAGAAGCTTGAAAAAGAGGCCGAACTGGTCTATGGCGATAGTCAGGTAAAAGGCTTCCGCGGTTTGCCCGTTCCACAACATCAGCACAAAGAAAGCGGATACCAGCGCTCCTGCAACTGCAAGAACGGCAAGCGTCCTTTTATTGGCGATGAAAAGGTCCGCCAGGATTACAAGCAGGGCAAAGCACAGCAGGCTTAGCTCCGGCGCTATATATTTAATCTGATCCAATATCATCTATCTAAACCGTCCGCAAGACTATACATTTACATACCTACCAGCTTCGCAATAGGAGCTATACCCATATTTATAACATTGGTCAGTACGGCAGGGTAAATGCCCACCGCCATGATGACCGCCACAAACGAGAATGTGCTCATCATCTCGACTGCGTCAGCGTCACCCACGCCGTTATATTTATCCAGAGGATAACCGTAGAAAACCCGCTGCAGCATCCAGAGGATATAGCCGGACGTGATCACGATGCCCAGCACCGCTATGAGTGTAAATACCGGCATGCCTGCGACCACCGTGCTGGAGAAGCTGCCGGCAAACGTTATGAACTCGGCCGCGAATCCGGCGGTGCCGGGAAGCCCCAGCGAAGCCAGTCCGGCTATGCTGAAAACAACCACTATGACCGGCATCTGGCGGGCCAGACCGCTCAGGTTATTAAGATCTCGGGTGTGTGTCTTTTCGTACACCAGCCCCACCATGGCGAATAGCAGGCCGGTGATCACGCCGTGGCTGAACATCTGAAAACTGGCGCCCACCAGGCTGACCTGGTCCAGCGCAAATATACCCAGTAGCACATAGCCCATATGGCTGACGCTGCTGTAGGCAATGAGCCTTTTCAGATCGGTCTGCCTGATGGTGACAGCCGCCCCGTAGATCACGCCGATGACAGCCAGCGTGAGCATGAAGGGGGCGTACTGCACCGCTACCTGCGGAAGCATGCTGACGCATAAGCGGATCATTCCGTAGCCACCCATCTTGAGCAGTGCGCCGGCCAGGATAACGCTGGCCGCTGTCGGGGCATTGGTATGAGCATCCGGCAACCAGGTATGCAACGGGAAAACCGGTAGTTTTATGGCAAATCCAACTATCAGCAGGAAGAAGAGCGCTGTCAGCGGTATGAAAGATGAAGCGATCTGAATTCCGGCCAGGGCCGTCATATCAAAGGTATGCGTAATGAAGTACACACAGAGTATGCCCGCCAGCATGAATGCGCTGCCTACCAGCGTGTAGATAAGATACTTATACGCGGCGTACTCCTTGCGCCCGCTTCCCCAGATGGAGATAAGGAAAAACATGGGAATCAGTTCCAGCTCCCAGAAGAGGAAAAAGAGGATGAGGTCCAGCGAGCAGAATACGCCCAGTATGCTCGTCTCCAGCAACAGTATCCAGATGAAATACGGCTTAGGCTGTAGCTGTATTTTCCAGGAAACAAGTACCGATACCACACCCAGGAAAGTCATGAGTATGACCAGTGGCAGGCTCAGCCCATCCACCCCCAGGTAATAGAATGAATTGATGGCTGGTATCCATGGTATCTTCTCAACGAACTGCATCTGCCCGATGGCGGCCTCAGACCTGTCGAACATTATGAATACTGCAATAGATAGAATGAATGAGGCCATGGCCGCAGCCAGGGCAATCCACTTGACCGTTTTCTGACCGGGCCTGGGTATAAGCGCAATAACGATCAAGCCGATAACCGGCAGAAAAATGATCCAGCTCAACAAATTCAGATTCAAAGCTATTTACCTCAGCTGAATAAATATAAACAGGCGACTATGGCAATAGCGCCAATGGCAATTGAGATTACGTACAACTGCGTCTGTCCGGTCTGTAATTTACGAAGAACGCCGCCGGCAACGGCAGTTCCCTGCGCAGCCCCGTTCACCGTACCGTCCACCACGCTCGAATCGAACATCGCCATCACCTTGAAAATGCCGTTATATAAAATAGTCTTTACGATGGCGTTTTCGTAGAGCTCGTCCATCCAGTATTTGTGTGACAGCATTATATAAATAGGTTTAAACAGGTTCCCGATTTTATCAGGCGAGATCCACCTGGCGAAGTACATGGCATAGGCCAGTAAAATGCCGAGGACGGCAAGCGCCAGTGAAATCAGCGGCAGCGGGTGGGTAAGGGGCGCGAAGAAGCCGGCAACGAAACCGATCCCATGTCCTTCACCCTCCCCCATAAATTGGTTAAAAAGACCCGTGACGTTAAACCAGCCCGCACAGACGGCCAAGATAGCCAGTATGACCAGCGGGATAACCATGACCATAGGAGATTCATGCGGACCTTGGGAATGCGCGTCGCCGTGCCCATCGTGCTCCGGTTGGGCTCCGCCCCTGTACTCACCATGGAAGGTCATGAATATCGCTCTGAACATATAGAAGGCCGTCATGAAAACGGTAATGATGATCAGAATGAAAAGTATGGGTTGCTTTTCGAAAACCGCAAGCACGATCTCATCCTTGCTCCAGAAACCGGCCAGCGGCCAGATTCCTGCGAGGCTGAGAGCGCCTAGTACGAACGTGATATAGGTCCATGGCATGGCTTTCCTCAGCCCGCCCATCAGCCTCATGTCGAAGGTGCCGGTGCCATGGTTAACACTACCCGCACCCAGGAACAGCAGCGCCTTGAAAAATGCGTGTGTGCAAAGATGAAATATACCTATGGCCACACTGCCGACGCCCAGGCCTACCATCATGAACCCGAGCTGGCTGATAGTGGAATACGCCAGCACGCGCTTGATATCGTTCATGACCAGGCCGATACTGGCTGCGAAAATAGCCGTGAAAGCCCCGATGATAGCTACCACCAGCATGGCCTCATGTGAGTGCTCGAACATAGGGTAGAAGCGGGCAACCAGGAATACACCGGCTGCAACCATGGTAGCAGCGTGTATAAGGGCGCTCACCGGAGTTGGGCCTTCCATGGCGTCCGGCAGCCAGACGTGCAGGGGGAACTGGGCTGATTTGCCTGCCGCGCCGGAGAAAATGCCTATAGCCACCCAGGTCAGCGTGGTCCCGGCCAGCGCACCGGTCGCGACGATTTTATACAGCGCCTCGGTATCAAATGTACCGGTCTGTGCATAAAGAACCAGGATGGCAGCCAAGAAGCCGAAATCTCCCAACCGGGTTACGATAAACGCTTTCTTGGCCGCGTTGGCCGCCGAAGGTTTGTGGAACCAGAATCCGATCAGCAGATATGAGCCGAGTCCCACTCCTTCCCAGAACACAAACATGAACAGGATATTGTCGGCCAGCACCAGACCCAGCATGCAGGCAGTGAAAAGGGACATGAACGCATAGTACCTGAGGTACCCGGCGTCGCCCTTCATATAGCCCTGGGAATAAATCTGCACCATCAGGCTGACAAAGCTGACCACCAATACCATTACTACTGTCAGAGAATCGACCAGCACGCCGATGTGTATGCTCAGATTTCCAATTATGGCCCACTCGATATCATCCACAGGCAGCACATGTCCAGGTGCGGCAATGACTGCGCTCAGCAACCACAGCGACAGCGCAAAAGATATGCCGACTGCCCCGATGGTGACATATCCTCCGATCAACGGCCGTTTATTGAGGAACGGCCTGAGCACCAGCCCGATTAACAGGAAAGATATGAACGGTATTAAGAAAATAAGCCAGGGAACCTGTGTCGGCATTATAGTTTCCTTAAGACCTCCTCGACGACATGTACCCGCTCCTTTGATACGTATACCCTGTACGGGACCGACTCGCTGATCTCCAGTCTATCGGAATCGGGCAACAGCCTGGTGGGAATCCCTTCGCCTTCGAAGAATTCCTTCCACATCTCGGCTATCATCAGATTCGGTGCGCTTTTAACTTGAACCCACATATCATTACCATTTCAAGATGTTGAAATTTTCAATATCCACGCTTTCGCGGTTCCTGTACACAGTGAATATGATGGCAATACCGACGGCTACTTCGGCAGCCGCTACCACCATAACAAAGATGGCGAAAATCTGACCGGTCAAAGTCACGGGTGTGATATATTGCGAGAAGGCGATTAAAGCTATGTTCACTGCATTTAGCATTATCTCCAGGCACATAATGACCTTGATCACGTTTCGCTGCGTGAGGACTCCGAAGAGCCCTATGCAGAAGAGCACTGCCGATAAAATCAGGTACTGGTCCAATCCTGCGCTAAACATCATTTCTCCCTGATTACCGCGATTGCTCCAAGTATTGCCGACAACAGCATTACGACCGCTATCTCCATGGTCAAGATGTAACCGCTATCGCCGAAGAGCGCCTTGCCCAGAGGCTTGACGGTTTCCTCAAGGGGTGCGTTGTCCGGCATGACGAACACAGTATTGATAATCCCGAAAGCAACGACTCCCAGAAGCAGTATCGCTACTATGCCTGCCGGATATTTCAGGTTGCCCAATGGCGGCCCCTGCCTGGCGTCCCTGGTGAGCATGATGGCCACGATAATAAGAATAGAGATTGCCCCCACGTAGACAAGTATCTGTACGATGGCCAGGAAATCTGCGTGCAGCAGCAGATAAACGCCGGCAACCGTCATGAAAAGCACAATCAGGCACAGCGCAGCACGAAAGATGTCTCGTACCACTATCACGGCGACGGCGGACGCCACCGCTATGACTGCCAACAAGGCGAATACTATCTCAAGCACCGGAACCCCTCTTTCGTTTGCTTAAAGGCAGAAATTTCAATTTCTGGCCGCCCTTATCACGGTCGTAAAGCAGCAAGCTTTGCTCAGGCAGCCGGTCATCAAACTCCGGTCTGCAGTATGCGCTGGGCTGGTGATCATCCGAAACAGACAGCTTCTCTTTGCTCAAGATCAGGTCTTTGCGACTGTACTTGGCGCATTCATAGTCCAGACCCATGGCCAGCGCATTATAAGGACACGATTCCACACACAGCCCGCAGAATATACAACGGCCTGAATCGAGCTCGAACTTATCAACGACGAATTTACTTTCCTCGCCCCGGTGAGTTACCAGTATAATATTGCCCTGCAAGCAGGCCTTGGTACATGTTCCGCATCCGGTGCATTTTTCCGGAAACCAGATCAACTCATTCCCTCTGGTTCTGCGCGATATATTCAGTTTCTCATCAGGGTACTGGACTGTGATGGGCGCCCTGAAGAGGTGCTTCAGGGTTAACGCCATCCCCTTAACTATGCCGGCTCCGTAGCGCTCAAACTTCAACCCTGCCACCTCCCAAGGTAAATAACTTGGACCAGAGCAGGATGAGGACTGCGGCCAGACCGAAGTTCAGTATAACCATCACCCATTGCAATCCGGCCGGCAACGCCAGCACCTCTATGGCTACCAGCACCAGATTGATGACCGCCATGGGGAGCAGGAATTTCCAGGCAAACGCCATCAACTGGTCGACCCTCAGCCTGGGCAAAGTGGCGCGCATCCAGATGATGAGGCTGAACACCAGCATGACCTTAATGATAAACCACAGGACCGGCGGCAGCAGCGGACCCTGCCAGCCGCTGAGGAAAAGTGTGGTGATGATTCCCGAGTAGGCCAGCGCCACGCCATATTCACCTAAATAAAACATGGCAAATTTCATGCCGGAATACTCGATGTGGTAGCCGGCGACTATCTCGGAATCAGCTTCCAGCAGGTCGAACGGCGACCGGTTCATTTCCGCCAGGGAACCGAGGAAGAAGATGAGGAACCCCAGCGGCTGCAACAATATAAATGGTATACTCTGCGCTTCAACAATCTTGAGCATGGAGAAGGAGCCCGTCACCAGGGCGATGCCTACGATGGATAACACGACCGGTATCTCGTAGCTGACCATCTGGGCGATGCTGCGCATGCCTGATATGTATGAGTACTTATTGCCCGATCCCCAGGCGGCCATGAAAATTCCGATCACCGATATCGAGCTGATGGCAATGACGTAGATGATGCCCACGTTCAGGTCGACCAGGATGGCGCCATCCCCGAACGGCACAACCGCAAAAATCAGCAGTATTGGGACAAATACGGTGATGGGTGCAATAAAATGGATCAGCTTGTCTGCTTTCTCCGGCACAATATCCTCTTTGAGAAGGATCTTGACGGCAGTAGCGATCGGCTGAAGAATACCTTCAGGACCGCAGCGGTTGGGGCCCAGCCGGATCTGAAACCGGCTGATCAGGCGTCGTTCCCACCAGATAAAGACGATAACGACGGTGAGCACAAAAACAATAATGATCAGTATGCCCACGATAGCCGGCGTTAGGTAAACCGCCCAGTCCGGCCAGCCGGCGGTTTTAAGTATCAGTTGAAACTGATCAAGCAGTGTCATCAGCGGTCTATTTCTCCCAGCACGACATCCATGCTGCCGAAAATGATGATTAAATCGGCCACTTTCCACCCGATCATCATATCTTTCAGCGCTGTAATGTTAATCAGGGTAGGAGGATAAATATGCAGCCTGTACGGCGCTATCGATCCATCGCTTACTATATAGAAACCCAGATTGCCTTTGGGAGCTTCGATATATCCGTATGTTTCACCCGGCGGCGGCCTGAAAAACTGGGGCACATCCGCGCAGACCGGCCCTTTCGCCGGCATCTGGCTGATTGCCTGTTCGAGGATACGCAAGCTCTGCATCATCTCCTGTATACGTACCCAGTACCTGTCATAGCAATCACCTGCATCGCCTGTCGGCACTTCAAAATCAAACCTGTCATAGATAGAATAGGGGTCCATCTTGCGGATGTCCCATTTAACGCCGCTGGCGCGCAGAACCGGCCCGCTGGCGCCGATATTGACGGCAGTCTCCTTTGGTAATATACCAACTCCCTTGCTGCGGGCCAGAAATATCTCATTTTGCTTGATGAGTTGATTGTATTCCCCGATATATCGCGGCATTTCCGCCACAAACTTTTTCATCGCCGGAAGGAATTCATCGGGGATATCCTGGCTGACTCCACCTATCCGCATATAGTTATACAGCAGCCGTTGCCCGCAGACCATATCAAAAAGGTCGATGATCTTCTCTCTCTCGCGCCACATGTAGAGCACTGGAGTGAAGAAGGCGCCGCAGTCGTTCAGGTAGAAGCCGACAGCCATCATATGGCTGGAGATACGCATCAGCTCTGAAAAAATCACCCTGATATACTCGGCGCGCTCCGGGATCTTGATTCCAGCCAATTTTTCCACGGCCAGGCAGTAAGCTACGTTGTCCGTCATCGATGCCAGGTAATCCAGCCTGTCGGTCAATGGAATGATCTGAGTATAAGTACGGCTTTCGGCCAGCTTCTCTATTCCGCGGTGCAGGTAGCCAATTATGGGCTCAACATCGGTGACCACTTCGCCATCCAGCGACAACCTTAAACGAAAAACACCGTGCGTGGACGGATGCTGAGGACCGACATTTAAATAGAATTGCTCTGTTTTGATAGTCATTTTACAGGTAATCCCTCCGCAGAGGATGTCCGTTGAAGCCCTCCCACAGAAGAAGTCTTCTCAGGTCGGGATGCCCTTCGAACTTGATACCCAATAAATCGAATACCTCGCGTTCCTGGTAATAAGCCGCGCGCCATGTACCCGTGACCGACGAGACGGTAGGATTTTCCCTACCATAAGCACGCGTCTTCAAGATCAGACTCTGGTTATTTCTCAGGGAGACCAGCCGGTAAATCACCTCGAAATAGCCAAGGTAGTCCACGGCAGTCAGGACGGTCAGGTAATCAAACTCCAACCCGGGTGTGTTCTTGAGGAACTCGGACACCTGCGCCAGCGTTTTGCTGTCGACGGTGAGCGATCCCTTATCGCTGGAAACAACAGAACCCGGAATGGCTTCCTCTATCCTTTTACCGGTTTCTTCAGTATTAACAGCGACTGTCATGTGGTACGATTACCTGTCCCTTACTTCAATGCTAAATTGGGGTTGTCAATGGTCCCCTTGACTATCTTGGCATGCAGCCTGTTGATGCCATGGATCATAGCTTCCGGCCTGGGCGGGCAGCCCGGCACATATACATCCACTGGCATGATGTGGTTGACGCCCGGGACAACGCTGTAGGATTCCCGGAAAGTTCCGCCGCTGATAGCGCAAGCGCCTACTGCTATGACCCACTTGGGTTCTGGCATCTGGTCGTAGATCATCCTGGCCGCTGTAGCCATTTTCCAGGTTATCGTACCTGTTATGAGCATCACATCAGCCTGGCGCGGCGAAAAACGGATAATGTCCATGCCGAAACGGGATAGATCGAATCGGGGACCGGATGCCGCAATCATCTCAAATGCACAGCATGCGGTTCCAAATATCAACGGGAAGATCGAGCGTTGCCTTGCCCATGCAACTGCAGCATCCACGGTGGTCAGCAGTACATTACGACGGATATCCTCGTCCAGCCATTTGTCCGGATCAGGACACTGGCTGGTGAAGGTCTCCATGAAGGAGTTGATCAGCTTGCCTTCTGCCAGATCGGCTTCATGAGGTGTGGATACTTCGGGTCTTATTATTTCCACTGCAGGGCCCCTTTGCGCCAGGCATATATATATCCGACTGTCAATAAAATCAGTATTATACCCACCGCAACAAGCCCGCCAGCTCCAAGATCTTTGACATTAACCGCCCACGGATACAGGAAAATGGTCAGCATATCGAGCAGCACAAATAGCACTGCAAACAAATAGTATCGGAAGTTATACTGTACCCGCGTCTTGCCTACCGTCTGCATGCCGCATTCATATTGCTGAGTCTTGGTAAGGTTTTTCTTGCTGGGGATGAGGCCTATCCTTTTCAACAACATCGGAAGCATAGGGATAGTGATGGTGAATAGAATGGCGACTATGAGTAGAATTCCGACGTAGCCGTACTGCTCCAGCACTTTGTGAAGTTCTCCTCTCAAAAACCGTTGGATAGTATATTACAAATCATAAAACGATGTCAAAACCGATTTAATAGGTCGTTCAGCAAGTTTGACTTACGAATGATATGCAGTATTATAATTAGGCCTCGGATAACTATTATTTCATTTGTCGCGACCTTTTAACATCAGCCAAAATGCGTATTACTGGAGGCTCCGCCAGGAGTCAGATAATCAGAACCCTTCCCGGACAGCTGGTAAGACCGACCACTGACAAGGTCCGTGAAGCTATCTTTTCCATGCTGGCTGCTATGGCAACCGGATGGGAGAGAGGCCTCGACCTTTTCGCGGGCAGCGGCGCGCTCGGTCTCGAAGCCTTGAGCCGTGGAATGGGCTGGGTCGATTTTGTCGATCAGAACAACAGATGCTGTCAGGTGATAAAGCAGAATCTGGCAAAAACGGGATTTATTGACAAGGCTCATGTATACTGTTGCCCGGTGACGAAAGCGATTGGCTTCTTAGAATGCGCCTACGACCTGGTGTTTTTGGACCCCCCATACGCCGACGCCTGCCTGGGTGATCTACTGGCCGAGTTGGGCAAATCCAGACTGGTATCGAGCGAAACGCTGGTCACTACCTCGCATGCGGCACGCTCGGCTCTGCAGGTTAGGTATAATAACCTTGCGAAGATTAAAGAGAAAAGGTATGGTGATACCTGCATTTCAATATACCAGAAGGAGGCCACATCTTGACTACAGCGTTCTATCCGGGCAGCTTTGATCCCATAACCAATGGGCACCTCGATATCGTAAAGAGGGCGTCGTCCATATTTGAGAAGTTAATAATAGGCGTATATGATATACCACAGAAATCTCTGCTCTTTAGCGCCGCGGAAAGGGTGGAACTGGCCCGCAAAGCGGTGGTTGACTATAAAAACGTACAGGTAACATCCTACTCGGGCATAACGGTGGAGTATGCCCGAAAGGCTGGAGCGCAGGTGCTCGTCAGGGGATTGAGGGCCAGTTCGGATTTCGAACGCGAGTTTGAGATGGCGCTGATGAACAAGAAGCTGGCACCGGATATCGAGCTTGTATGCTTTATGGCAAATCTTCGTTACCAGTTTCTCAGCTCGAGCTTGTTAAAAGAGATAATCAATCTTGGCGGCAACCTCGACGACATGATGCCGGCGCACGTCAGCGCTGCTTTGAATAATAAGCTGCTGCCCTGAAGTATTCAATCAGGCGGAAATCTGGTAGCATGTTTACGGCGTTTTAATCTTAAATCATTTAATACATTATTGGAGGTGCCAAAAGGATGGCTTACAAGATAACCGATGACTGTATCAGTTGCGGTGCGTGTGAAGCAGAGTGCAAGAACGAGGCTATTAAAGAGGGAGAGAGCATCTATGTTATCGATCCCTCCAAGTGCACGGAATGCATCGGATGGTTCGACAAACCCAAGTGCTCCGAAGTATGCCCGGTAGACTGCTGCGTAGCCGACCCCACCCAAAAGGAGAGCAAAGACCAACTCTTGGAAAAATGGAAGAAACTTCATCCCGGCAAGACACCTCAGTAATATCAAGGCACGGGATAACCTTCATATATGCTTACCATCGACCTTGATCTCCTCGAGATCAACGGCAATGAAAACATACTCGACGCCGGCTGCGGCCATGGCCGCCACATCTGGCAGGTGTGCAAAGTTAACAAAGGCCGCTCTGTGGCATTCGACCTTGACGCCGCCAGCCTCAAGCATGCCTGGTGCATGCTCCACGAGATGGACAAGGCAAAAGAGACAGTGGGCATCTGGCACCTCGTCTCCGGAAGCGTGACCAGGCTGCCCTTCGAGGACGAGTTTTTCGATAAGGTTGTATGCTCAGAGGTGCTTGAGCACGTGCCTGACGATTCTACCGCAGTATCAGAATTCAACCGTGTGCTTAAGCCCGGCGGAATCCTGGCGGTAAGCGTACCATCGCATTTTGCCGAATCGGTCTGCTGGAAAATATCGGACGACTATCACAATTCTCCCGGCGGACATATCAGGATATATAAGCAATCAGAGATTATGGAGATGCTCAAGAAGTACGGCCTGGACATATTCGCTGTCAGATACAAACATGCGCTTCATTCCATTTACTGGTGGTCTAAAGGACTGTTCGGGCTCAAGAACGAGAAGGCTTTCGTGCCCTCGCAATATTATAAATTCCTGGTCTGGGATATCTATAGCAGCCACCGCTATACAAAATGGCTGGAAAGCGGCCTGAACCACATCTTCCCCAAAAGCACGGTCCTGTATTGTCGAAAGCCTGTGGCCGGTTAGGCAGCACGGCTGAATGATCTATCCCGCCTTCTTTGATCCTAATCTCTGCGCTTTCTCATAAGCTGCCACTACTGCGCTGATTACAAGTGACCGGAAACCTCCACTCTCAAGGCGAAACAAAGCCTCGGCGGTTGTGCCCCCCGGCGAGGTAACCATGTTTCTTAACTCAGCAGGATGCCTGGACATTTTTTTCATCGCCTCGGCCGAGCCGGCAACTGTCTCGATTACAAGCATCTGCGCCATATCCCTGGTCAGGCCTATGTGGACTCCGGCATCTATGAGAGCTTCGATAAACAGGAATACGTACGCAGGCCCGCTGCCGCTGACTGCCGTGGCCATATCCAGATATCTTTCGTCCTTGAGATACATTTCCTCTCCCATCGACGCCAGTATCTTCCTGGCCATATCATGCTTCTCCAACGCCAGCTCGCCGGATGATGTCCAGACCGTCATGCCTTTACCGACCTGGGCTGGCGTATTGGGCATAGCACGTACCAGCGCACTTTGCTTCGAAATCTGTGATATTGTGTCCAGGCTGATTCCGGCCACAATCGATATAACAAGCTGCGATGCCAGGTGTCCCGATAGCCGGCTCAATACCGCGGCCATCTCCTGCGGCTTAACAGCCAGAATAACTGCATCAGTACCCTCTACCGCTTCAACGTTATTATCAGTAACTGCTACACCATGCCTCTTTTTTATCATGTCCCGCCGATCACGGGAGACATCGCTAACAACGATATCACCTTTTAACGCCAGCCTGGCGCGTAATATGCTCTTGACCAGCGCACCACCCATAGTACCTCCACCTATTACAGCAACCTTCATGCTTCAGCTCCTTTCACCGAATATGGCACGTCCAATTCTTATCATGGTAGCGCCCTCTTCCACAGCCACTTCAAAGTCATCCGTCATGCCCATAGACAGCTCCATCAATCCAAAATCCGAGTTAAGTCTTTTCATTTCTGCAAACAACGGCCTGACCTCCTCTGCGTTGTTGCAAACCGGCGCAATCGTCATAAGCCCCAGCACATTCATATTTGGCAGAGCTGAAATCCAATCGACCGCCAGCTTAAGCTCACCCCTGGAGAACCCGTATTTTGTCTGCTCACCTGACAGGTTAACCTCCAATAAAACATTTGCTGGTCTGTCAGTTCTATTATTGATAAATTCAGCCAGCCGTAATGTATCTATACTATGTATTATGTCAACTGCTTGCAGGGCATCACCGACTTTATTACTTTGCAAATGGCCTATGAAATGCAGCGTTATCTGTCGCCTTACGTCTGCCAGCTCGCCGTACTTTGCTACAGCTTCCTGAACGCGGTTCTCTCCAAAATCTCTTAATCCGCAGTTGAATGCTGCCCGCACCGCCCCCGATGTGAAATTCTTGGTGACCGCTATAAGTTTAATTCCCGCTATGTCGCGCCGGCTTCTGAGGCACGCTTTCTCAATACGGCCGCGCAGTATCTCGATCCGATGCTCCATACTCTCCTGCAATAAGGTCCATCCTATCCAGCTTCATCATACCGGATTATTCGTATATTTTTTCGTCAGCGGCGTGAGCTTCCTGGGCATCATCTTCGACATCACGCACAGCGATGGCAGGCTTTAGGGTTTCTCTATAATACTCATGCTGAATTATGAGATTCATTATCTCACTGGTACCGGTCCAAATGATCGACAGCCGGGCATCCCTTAGCATCTTTTCTATGGGATACACATTTGTGTATCCTATACCACCCACCACCTGCATAGCATTATTGATTATCTCCCAGGCAGATTCGGTCGCAAAGCGCTTGGCCTCAGACACCAAGCGCCGCGAATAACCTGTGCTGCCCATAGTATCAACGGCCGTCGATGCTCCATAAACCAGCATGCTGGCAGCATCCAGCTTGATAATGCTGTCCGCTACCCTGAAACTCACCCCCTCAAACTCACGTATCTTGCGTCCAAATGCCTTCCGCTTATCACTGTATCTGGTGGCCAACTCCAGTGCAGCTCTGGCCAATCCGACAGCTCCGGCGGCGGAGGTCATCCTCTCAGGTATCATCATCTGGTTAAATACGTCTGCACCTCTATTCAGTCCTAACACCAGATTTTCCCGGGGTACTTTGCAATCTTTAAAAACCAATCTACCTGCGCCGCCGCCCCGCGTTCCCAGCAGTCCGTAGATATACTTGGCTTCCACACCCATGTCCCTCTCCACAATAAAGGCGCTGATGGATTTCCCTGGTGCCCCCTCGGTCCTGGCATATACAAGGAAAATGTCCGCCCCATCCGCCCCCACAACGAACCGTTTCTGCCCGTTTAATATATAGTAGTCGCCTTTTTGTACGGCAGTGGTTGTCGCCCCGAAGAAATCGGAGCCTCCTCTCGGCTCGGTCAATGCTTCCGCGCAGAAAATCTTGCCCTTCAGCAACGGCTCCAAGTATTTCTTTTTCTGCTCATCCGTGCCGAATACATCCAGCGCTTCTCCCACGATGCTTACCAGCGAGAAAAGACAGCCGAGCGACATGCCCAATACACCTATCTCCTCCAGCGCAATGACCTCGTCTACCCACGTTAATCCCCTGCCTCCGTAGGCAGGATCAAACCGTAGGCCAAGCAGTTTGTTTTTTGCCAGATTGACCACGTATTCCCGCGGATAGCGTACTTTGTCGGCGTCCATATCCTGTAGCAATTGCTTGGGAACGGATTTCACAAACTGCCGTACTTCCTCCCTCAACGCCTTTTGTTTATCAGTCAACAACGGTTCCAGCATTGTTTCACCCCTTTAATCTAAATAGTATCTGTATGTCCTTCCTGCTATTTAATTACGATATTAAGCAATTTACCTGGCACGTATATCTTTTTGGCTATGCTCTTGCCTGTAATATATGCCTTGATGCGTTCCTGGGCAAAGGCCAGCTTGACTGCCTCTTCCTCGCCGATGTCAACCGGCACAGTAATTTTATCTCTCAGCTTTCCATTGATCTGAACCACCAGAGTGACTTCTTCATCGGCAGCCAGTTCCTTATCCCAGGCCGGCCATGGCTGCTTGTGTATGCTGTAAGGATAACCCGATGCCACCCATAGCTCTTCTGCCATATGCGGAGTTGAAGGCGCCATCAATATCAACAACGTCCTGATGGCCTCCTTCCATTCTGCCGCAGCAATGCTGCCCGCCTCCAGCAGCTTGATCAACATATTGGTATATTCCATAAGCGCCGACAGCATGGTGTTGAATCTGAATCGCTCTATATCACCGGTAGCCTTCTTGATCGTTTTATGCATAGTTCGCAGGCACTCTTTAGAGGATTCAGCATCGACACTTTTTTCCTCATAATCCTTTATTACCAAACTCCATACACGATTCAGCCACCTGTACATGCCCACAATGCCATTATCATTCCAGTCCCCTCCCTGTTCCCAAGGTCCCACAAACATGAGGTAAACTCGCACTGCATCAGCCCCCATTTGAGAGACATAGTCGTCGGGAGTCACAACATTACCCTTCGATTTACTCATTTTCTCGCCCTGGCTGCCGATGATGCCCTGGTTGAAAAGCCGTATGAAAGGCTCGTCAAAATCAACAATCCCCATGTCCCTGATGGCCTTCACAAAATACCTTGAATACAGCAGGTGCATGGTGGCATGCTCAGCGCCTCCCGTGTACAGGTCCACCGGCATCCAGTATTTGAGCCTGTTTTTATCGAAGGGATACGTATCGCAGCCCGGGCTTGTATAACGCAAGAAATACCATGATGAGCACATGAACGTGTCCATGGTATCTGTTTCACGCTTGGCAGGTGAACCGCATTTAGGGCATCTGGTATTGACGAACGACTCGCAGTACTTGAGAGGTGATTCTCCCGTCGGCTTGAACTCCACATCCGGTGGCAGCAGCACCGGCAGGTCTTTCTCGGGCACAGGTGTGAGACCGCATTTACTGCAATATACCATGGGTATGGGCGCACCCCAGTAC
>Ga0136653_10000534_pt1 | contig 19970 bp, 17 predicted proteins | sample LakKivw275mmetaG_FD_94866 | JGI IMG/M metagenome (GOLD analysis project Ga0136653, IMG submission 94866) | Anoxic lake water microbial communities from Lake Kivu, Rwanda to study Microbial Dark Matter (Phase II) - Lake Kivu water 275m metaG... | ecosystem: Environmental > Aquatic > Freshwater >...
AACAAGCCTGAACTGGGCTAATGCCGGATGCGCATATTTCTTGACTTTTCACTCACTATAATATAAATTAAACAGGGTGGCCGATAACTGGCTTTAGTTAAAGCTGAGCGCTTTCCCTTAAAAGTCTCAGCTTTAATTATACTAAAAGAGGGATTTGATGAAGATTGCTATTAGTGGTAAAGGTGGGGTAGGCAAGACCCTATTAGTTTCCTTTCTTGCCAGGGCATTTGCTGAGTCTGGCTATTCTGTGCTAGCCATAGATGCTGACTCAAATGCCAATCTGGCTGCCACTCTTGGCTTTCCCAACGCTGACAGGATAACCCCTATATCAGAGATGAGCGCTCTCATTGAGGAAAGGACTGGGGCACGCCCTGGTAAGATAGCCCCTTACTTTAAGCTAAACCCAAAGGTTGATGACCTGCCTGATAGGTACTGCCTGGAAAAGAATGGAATTAAATTGATGGTAATGGGACGAATTAAAAGGGGTGGCACTGGCTGCTACTGCTCGGAAAACGCTTTATTACAAGCCTTGATTACCCATCTACTCTTGGCTAGGGATGAGGTGGTCATCATGGACATGGAGGCAGGGATTGAGCATCTTGGCCGTGGAACCGCCAAGGCGGTAGATAAATTGATTGTAGTCGTTGAGCCAAGCCGACAGAGCATTGAAACTGCCCTGAGAATCAGTAAATTGGCTAAGGATATCGGGCTACAAAATATTGCTGTCGTCGGCAATAAGATTCGTAGCCAATCAGACAGAGAGTCCCTGACTTCCAGCCTGCCAAACTTTGAATTCCTCGGCTTTATCCCTTACGACCAAGCAATTATAGATGCCGACCTAGCCAATCTTCCAATTCTTAATGCCAGCCCGCAGATTACTAACGAAGTCAGAAATATCTATCGGGCTGTGTTACATAGTGTGCCGGCACCAAGCACAATAAACTAGAAGGAGACATAAATATGGAATAAAAAGAAGCGGAGTTAGCTTCGCTACTCCACTAAATGATACCTTTTTACTTCAGAGTACGCTTATTATTTACCAAAGGGAAAGAGTCCAAAACACAAAATATAGAAGGAGGTTTTTGTGGCTTACGACGTATCAAAAATGGCAGACTGGCAGATTGCCGAAGCTGCCGAAGAGAAAATGCCAACCCCGGAGGAGTGGCAAAAGAGGCTGGGTTTAAAAAAGGATGAGATTATTCCTTATGGTAAAACACCCAGGCTCGATTTTTTGAAGATAATGGAGCGCCTTAAGAACAAGAAGGACGGCAAGTATATTGAGGTGACCGCAGTTACCCCTACCCCATTTGGTGAAGGGAAGACAACGACCACGATGGGCCTTATGGAGGGTCTAGGCAAGCAGGGGGAGAATGTGGGAGGTTGCATCCGCCAGCCTTCAGGTGGTCCTACCATGAATGTCAAGGGAACCGCGGCTGGTGGCGGCAACGCCATACTTATTCCCCATACCGAGTTCTCCATGGGTCTTACCGGTGACATTAACGATATCATGAACGCTCACAACTTGGCGATGGTAGCTCTTACTGCCAGGATGATGCACGAGCGCAACTATAATGATGACCAACTGGCCAGGCTCAGCAAGATGCGCCGTCTGGATGTTGACCCCACTAGGATAGAGATGGGTTGGATTATGGATTTCTGTGCCCAGAGTCTCCGCAACATCATCATTGGCATCGGTGGACGTATGGATGGCTTCCTGATGCAGTCCAAGTTCGGCATTGCGGTAAGCTCTGAGCTCATGGCTATGTTATCCATTGTCAGGGATTTGGCTGACCTGCGGGAAAGAATGAATAACATTACCGTGGCTTTCGACAAGAAGGGTAATCCCATTACTACGAGAGACCTTGAGGTGGCCGGTGCTATGACCGCCTGGATGCGCAACACGATTAACCCCACCCTTTGCTGCACAGCCGAGTATCAGCCCTGCATGGTGCATGCCGGACCGTTTGCCAATATTGCCGTTGGTCAGTCTTCAATTATTGCCGACCGCATCGGGCTGAAGATGTTTGATTACCATGTTACCGAGAGCGGTTTTGCTGCTGACATCGGCTTTGAGAAGTTCTGGAATGTGAAGTGCCGCTACAGTGGACTCAAGCCACTTGTGTCAGTGCTCACCACATCCATCAGGTCACTGAAGATGCACGGCGGCGGGCCCAAGGTAGTGGCTGGTGTCGCCCTACCGGATGCCTATAAGAAACCAAATGTAGGACTGGTAGAGAAGGGCTGTGCCAACATGTTGCACCACATTAATACCATCAGGACTGCCGGCATCAACCCAGTAGTGTGCATCAATGTATGGCCTACTGATACCAAGGAAGAGATTAACATAGTTCGCAAGGCAGCCGAGGCAGCAGGAGCACGCTGTGCTGTTTCTACTCATTTTTCTAACGGTGGTGATGGTGCTCTGGAACTGGCTGATGCGGTTAAGGAAGCTTGCAACGAGAAGAACGATTTCAAGTTCCTGTATCCCATGGAGATGAAACTGAGAGAGCGGGTGGACAAGATTGCCAAGGTGGTCTACGGGGCTGCTGGCGTCTCCTGGGCTCCGGAAGCAGAAGCCAAGGCTAAAACTTTTGAGGCTGATAAGAAATACGATGAGTATGCTACCATGATGGTCAAGACTCACCTGTCTCTCACCCATGACCCGTCCATTAAGGGCACTCCTAAGGGGTGGACTCTACCCATTCGCGATATATTAATCTATTCTGGAGCCAAATTCCTCTGTCCCTGCGCCGGTACCATCAGCCTGATGCCAGGAACCGGCTCTGACCCAGCCTTCAGGAAGGTTGATGTTGATGTGAAGACGGGGAAGGTCAAGGGGCTTCATGAGGTAGATTAACCAGAGATATAAGGTATTTTGGCTGATAGAGTAGCTATCAGGACAAAAAGGTAAGTGGTCTGTTCTAGTAGTCAAGGGCAGTCGGTATTGTGGGGGTTGGGATGAGAAAGCTGATAAAAGAACAGGTGAAGATCCACTTTGACCCCGATAACGTTGATGTTATTGTGGAAAAAGGTGAGAATCTCCTAGAAGCAGCCATTGCCGCTGGGGTGCATATCAATGCTTCCTGTGGAGGGGCTGGTGTTTGTGGCACCTGCAAGGTCGTGATTAAACAGGGACAGGTAGAAAGCACCAGAACTGAGAAGCTCACTGAACAGGAGTATAAACAAGGATTAAGGCAAGCCTGCCAAAGCCACATAATTACCGATTTAGCCGTCGACATCCCGGTAGAATCGCGACTGGAGACGGCGGTCCTTGACCGGGAAAGGGTGGGTGGCACTCAACCATCAGAGGTCTTAGCTACCGGCTGGAGATTTAACCCCCCGGTTAGCAAGCTCTACGTTGAACTCCCACCACCCACCCTAAAGGATAACATCAGCGACCTATCCCGGTTACTTAGAGGCTTAAAGAAGCACTATAACCTCAGAAACATAGAGGTGGACTTTAATGTCCTGGGGAAACTGCCCCAAATCCTGCGGGATAGCGACTGGAAGGTCACCGTAACTACCCTGGTCACTACCATCAAAATCAAGCCGGGCAAGCGCTGGACAAGACTAATTAATATAGAGCCTGGGGATACCAGAGGCAAGCACTACTCGCTAGCCTTTGATATTGGGACCACCGGTGTCCGTGGACAATTACTGGACCTAAACCGGGGGAAAGTCCGAGCCGAGGGGCTTGATTACAACGGGCAGATTAGCTACGGCGAGGATGTTATTTCCCGTATCGCCTACTCTCAAAAACCGGGTGGGCTAAAAAAGTTGCACCAAACGGTGGTATCCACCATCAACGGCATTATTACTAAGCTGTTGGCTGAGTCTAAGGTCAAGAGGGATGATATTACTCACCTAGTCGTTGCCGGCAATACCACCATGATTCAGCTCTTCCTCGGTCTGGAACCTAAATATATTAGGCTAGCCCCGTATACCCCCACGATTAACACTGTTCCCCTGGTACCGGCAACCTCCCTGGGTCTTAAACTAGCCGAGCATGTTTATGTCTATGCCCTTCCCTCAGTAGCCAGCTACGTCGGGGCTGATATTGTGGCTGGAATCGTTGGGACAGGGGTTTACCAGAGAAAAAAATTGACGCTCTATATAGATATAGGCACCAACGGTGAAATAGTCATCGGCAACTCAGACTGGATGGTAACCGCCTCCTGTTCCGCTGGACCAGCCTTTGAAGGTGGCGGGGTAAAGCACGGGATGATAGCTACCAACGGCGCTATTGAAGATTTTAGCATCAATCCATCAAACTTTGAGCCGGTAATCAATACCATTGGTGGAACCAAACCCAAGGGAATCTGTGGCTCAGGCTTGATAAACATCGTTGCCGGCCTACTTGAAGCCGGGGTTATCGGCCAGAATGGTAAATTTAACACTAACCTCCCGACGAAAAGAATTAGGCACGGGCGTGATGGCTATGAGTATGTTCTAGCCTGGGCGCCACAGACCCAAATTGGTAAAGATATTGTTATCACTGCGGTAGATATTGATAACCTTATTCGAGCCAAAGCCGCCATGTATGCCGGGTGCCGGACATTGACCAAAAGTGTCAGCATTAACTGCTCCGATTTAGAGCAGGTGATTATTGCCGGTGCCTTCGGTAGTAATATTGATATTGAAAAGAGCATTACTATCGGGCTTCTCCCCGATATTCCTCGGGATAGATTCATCTTCATCGGCAACGGCTCCCTATTGGGGGCAAGGCTAACTTCCTTCTCCACTGATTTACTTGATGATGGGGAAAGGGTAGCCAAAATGATGACTAACCTTGAGTTGAGCGTAAATGCTGATTTTATGAGTAACTATACCGCCAGTCTATTCCTACCCCACCCCGATGCTGAGGAATTTCCCTCGGTGTACAAACGGTTAGGCGAACTTCAAAAAGTAAGGGCGTAGAGATATGAGTTTTAATATTGCTGTCGCCGGGAAGGGCGGTAGCGGCAAGACATCAGTGGCAAGCCTTATCGTTCGCTACCTGAAAAAGAACGGCTCAGGACCAATCCTGGCGATTGATGCCGACCCAAATGCCAATCTGGGGGAGAGCCTGGGTCTTGAGGTAAAAAAGACCGTCGGCTTGATCCTTGATGAATTTCAAAAGGATAAAATAAAAATCCCCCCCGGAATGACCAAGGATATCTATTTAGAGTATAAACTAAACGAGATTGTGGTTGAAAGCGATGAGCTTGATTTGGTGACAATGGGCAAAGGCGAAGGACCCGAGTGCTACTGCTACCCCAACCTTATTGTCAGGAAATTTGCTGACAAGCTAGCGGATAACTACGCCTATATGGTAATGGATAACGAGGCTGGGATGGAACACCTTTCACGAAGAACCACCCAAAATATTGATGAACTACTTATAATCTCAGACCACTCGGTAAAGGGGGCCCGAACTGTAGCCAGGATAAGGGACTTAGTTGCTCAACTCAGACTGGCGGTGAAGAGGCAATCGGTAATAATCAACTTTGCCCCGGCAAAGCTGGACCCCCTTGTCGCTGACGAGTTAGTCAGGCTAGGAATTGAACCCGCAGCTACCATCCCCTACGATGAAGAAATATATGACTACGACCTCAAGCTAAAGCCACTCCTTGACCTGCCCGATAGCTCTAAGGCGGTGAGGGCAGTCAATGACTTGATGGCTAAGCTACTTAATAGAGATTGTTTAGCAACCTATCCCACTGACCCCCTTGGGAAGGAATAAATACTAAAGGAGGGTCAAAGGGAGGCTTCGCCTCCCTTATATAATTGATTCCCCTTCCCCTTATCAAGGGGAAGGGGACAAAGGGGATAGGGTTACCAGTAAATATCTAAAGGGGGGTGAGGTTGATAAATAACCTCCTTAAGAGAAGTTAAGGAGATTTGTTACTAAATTTTTAGATAAAAGGAGTGAAAAATGACAGCACAAATTATTAGCGGCACCGAGATAGCCAAACAAATTCGTGAGGAATTAAAACAAGAGATTGCTGAACTCAAGGAGAAGCATAACCTCGTACCGGGATTAGCCACCATCTTGGTAGGTGAGGACCCGGCATCCCAGGTCTACGTTGGTCAGAAGGAAAAGACCTCTTTAGCCTTAGGCATATATTCAGAAAGGCATGACCTGCCGGCTGATACCAGCGAACAGAAACTGCTGGCGCTAATTGATAAACTAAATAAAGACCCTAAAATTCACGGGATTCTAGTCCAACTGCCCCTGCCCAAGCATATCAACGAGACCAATGTCCTTTATGCCATTGACCCCAAAAAGGATGTTGATGGCTTTCACCCGGTGAATGTAGGCAAATTGATGATTGGCGAGCCAGATTATTTACCCTGCACCCCCCACGGAATCCAACAGCTTCTAATCAGGTCTGGGGTTAAGATTGACGGGGCAGAGGTAGTGGTTGTGGGTAGAAGCAATATCGTGGGCAAACCTATAGCCAATATCCTGCTCCAGAAGAAAAAGGGAGCTAATGCTACCGTTACTGTGTGTCATACTGGAACCCGGGACATTTCCCTTCACACCAAGAGGGCTGATATACTAATTGTAGCCGCAGGCAGACCCAAAGCTGTCACCGCTGACATGGTTAAAGAAGGGGTGGTAGTGATTGATGTCGGTGTTAACCGAATAGGGAAAACAGCCGAGGGTAAAGATATTTTGGTCGGTGATGTTGACTTTGATTCAGTTAAGGAGAAGGCTAAAGCTATTACCCCGGTTCCTGGCGGGGTTGGCCCTATGACCATAACCATGCTTATGCTAAATACAGTTAGGGCGGCAAAACTGGCTGCTGGACTGGCTTAAAAAGGGGGAAAGAGTGGAATACGAGGTTGAGGAAAAGAGTGCTCCCGGCCGGGATAAGGTAGAAGTGCTCGGGGCAACCTATGAAAAGGGTAAGCCCGAGGGTGAGGAACTGGGAAAATGGCGGCATAAGCTAAGGAATCGGGACGAGAAAATCAAATACTTGCAGACCGGTGAGCGGTATTGGTATGGAAAAGATTGGTATGGCAGTGAAAAAAGGAGGAAACCGGCGTAAGTAAGGAGGCAGGGATGGCATTTGAAATCCCTAAAACAAAATATACCGGCAAAATCAGAGCCATAACCCTGGGCAAAGGGGACAAAGCTATAACTGTGGGCGGGGAGACGTCTTACCCCTTCTACCTATTTGAAGGCGGGATGCCCCATTTGCCCAAAATAGCCATGGAGGTCTGGGACTGCCCTCCTCAGGATTGGCCTGAAGCTGCCCTGGAGCCCTTCGCCGGGGTAACCGATGACCCGGTGGCTTGGGCAAAAAAATGTATAACTGACTACGGGGCGGAGATGATTGCCCTGCAACTAATCAGCACCGACCCCAATGGGCTTGACCACGGAGCCGATGAAGCCGCCGAGGTTGTCAAGAAGGTAGTTGATGCCATTGATATCCCCTTAATTGTTTGGGGCACGGGTAATGAAGAAAAGGATACTGAGGTACTAAAAAAAGTGGCTGAGCTTTGCCAGGGGAAGAACCTGATTATCGGACCGGTTGAGGAAAAAGACCATAAGAAGATTGGCGCCTCAGCCATTGGCTATCACCATACGGTGGTAGCATCAACACCTATAGACATAAACTTGGCTAAACAGCTTAACATTTTATTGAGCAATCTCGGGGTTCCTGATGAGCAGATTATCATGGACCCTACCGTCAGCGGCATAGGCTATGGCATCGAGTATGCCTACTCAGTGATGGAGAGGATGAGGATGGCAGGACTAACCCAGGAGGACGAAAAGCTTCAGTTCCCGATTATCTGCAATCTAGCTAAAGAGGTGTGGAAGACCAAAGAGCTACACCTTGCCGATGATGAGTTCAATATGGGAAATGCCAAGAAGAGGGGCATCTTAATGGAAGCCATGTCGGCTATGGTCTTACTTCTGGCTGGGGCGGATGTGATAATCATGAGACACCCGGAGGCAATAAGGTTAGTCCGAGAGATGATAGCTGAATTGACAGCTCCATAGAGTAACAAAGATGGGAGGTGGAATGGCAAGATGGCAGAAGCAGAAACCAAGAGCATTGACAATGCCAGTATAAAGATGATTGACAAGGCAACCAGTGACGGGGTTAATACCGCCTTTGATAGAGCCGAGACCAAGAAGCCCTGCCCCATAGGGGTTGATGGCAGTTGTTGCAGTAACTGTGGGATGGGACCGTGCCGGGTGCCTCCTCCCAAAGGTAAAGAGGAAACGCCAGAGGAAAAACAAAAACGAAGGGGTATCTGTGGAGCCACCGCTGAGACCATCGCCGCCCGTCACTTCATCAGGATAATAGCCGGCGGGGCAGCGGCTCACTCCGACCATGCCCGAAGTGTAGCCGAGCTTTTCCTAGCCGTAGCCAAGGGTGAAGCCCCAGGCTATGAGATTAAAGATGAGCAGAAGCTACTGCAACTGGCTCTGGATTGGGGGATAGAGGTTGGCGACCGCAGTAATCAGGAAATAGCTATTGATATCGGTAAAATAGCCCTGGCTGAGTTTGGCAAACAGGAGGGAGAAGTCCTGTTCTTAAGGAGGGCACCGCTAAAGCGCCAGGAGCTATGGCGGCGGGAGGGAGTTGCTCCCCGCGGTATAGATAGAGAGATTGTGGAGATAATGCACCGGACCCATATCGGCGTTGACCAGGACTATCGGAACCTGCTCCGCCAAGGGGTCAGGTGCGCTATCGCCGATGGCTGGGGAGGCAGTATGATTGCCACCGAGCTTCAGGATATTCTCTTTGGCACCCCGGCACCAGTCTTGGGCAGGGTAAATTTGGGGGTACTCAGCCGGGATGAGGTAAACCTTATCATTCATGGTCATGACCCACTGCTTTCCGAGATGATTGTCGTCGCTGCTCAAGACCCCAAGATGGTAGCCCTGGCTAAATCTAAAGGGGCTAAGGGGATAAACATCGCCGGCATGTGTTGCACTGCCAATGAGATACTGATGCGCCATGGCATACCTCTAGCCGGGAATTTCCTGCAGCAGGAGCTGGCTCTGGTCACCGGGGCAGTTGAGGCTATGGTGGTTGATATCCAATGTATAATGCAGTCCTTGCCCGATATCGCTCAGTGCTACCATACCAAGATTATCACCACCTCACCTAAGGCTAAAATCCCCGGGGCTATTCATATCCAGTTTGACGAGCGCAACGCTTTGGAGTCAGCTAGGGCTATAGTCAAAACTGCCATTGAGAATTTCCCTAACCGAGGGAGTAATATCAATATCCCCACGGAACAGACTGACCTAATCGCCGGATTCAGCCATGAAACTATTAACTACCTGCTAGGTGGCCTGTTTCGGGCTTCCTACCGACCGCTAAATGATAATATCATCAATGGCAGAATCAGGGGGGTAGCCGGGGTCGTCGGTTGTAATAACCCGCGAGTCAGGCATGATGATATTCATACTACTATGGTTAAGGAATTAATAAAGAACGACGTATTAGTCATCCAAACTGGTTGTAGTGCTATGGCGGCTGCCAAAGCCGGATTGATGACCCCGGAAGCAGCATCAAAATACGCTGGTGAGGGGCTGGCTTCGGTTTGCGAGGCAGTAGGTATTCCCCCCGTACTACACCTAGGTTCCTGTGTCGATAACAGCCGAATTCTAATCGCAACTACGGCTATGGTAAAAGATGGCGGCTTAGGCGATGACATCAGCGAACTGCCGGTAGCTGGAGCGGCTCCGGAGTGGATGAGTGAGAAGGCAATCTCCATCGGTCAATACTTTGTTGGCTCAGGGATATTCACCGTATTTGGCGTCAATTGGCCTACATTGGCAAATGAAGAGGTAACTAAATTCCTGTTCCAGGACTTTGAAGCCATATATGGTGGAATGTGGGCTTTTGAACCAGACCCGATGAAAGCCGCCCACCTCATGATTAGTCATATTGACAAGAAGCGTAAAGCCTTAGGCATAGACAAAGCCAGAGAAAGAATCCTCTACGATATGGCAATGAGACGGGAACTGGAAGCGGCTTAAACACCGCAGCCATAGGTAAATACCGAAGGGATTGAGTAAGGCATGTCTAAGATAATTGCCTCGGCAGCGATTAGAGGAGCACACAAAATTGTCGACCGAGCCGAGAAGAAGTGGCAGGAGGCAATAGATAAATGGGGCCCAAATGAGCCGGTAGGCTTCCCTAATACCGCCTATTATCTTCCGGTGATTTACGGGATTTTGGGCATTTCGGTGGAAAAACTGGGCGACATAGAGCAGGTCCTAAAGAAGTGCAAATCATTGCTACCACCCCCGGTGAGGGAAACCTGCCCTCTGCCCTACTTGGCACCAGCCCTTGACGCCGGTATGGCAACCTTCTTTGCCGAGGAAATCATAGAAGCCATAAGATATCTGGAAGCGCCTGACTTTTACACCAAGCAGGAAGATATCACCGACAATAACATTTGGTTAGGTGCTGCCGATGATGTAATCCTGAGAAGGCGGGGGGTTGAATTCGTTGATGGTACTGCCCCAGGCTTTGCTGCCATCTGCGGGGCGGCACCCAGCCCTGAAATTGCCAAAAAGATGGCTCACGAACTCCAGCAGAAGAACCTTTACATCTTTATGTGTGCCGAGTACAACGGAAAGAGGTTTTCCGAGCAGCTTGTTGAGGCTGGGGTTCAGATTGGTTGGCCAACCCGTTTGGTCTCCTACGGACCTGATATTACCGCCGCCGTCTTCGCTATGGGCTTCGCCACCAGGGTAGCTATGTCCTTTGGTGGCGTTAAACCTGGCGACTTCAGAAAAATCCTTATCTACAATAAAGACCGTGTCTTCTCCTTCGTCCTCCCCTTGGGCTATGTTACCGATGAGTGGTATGCCAACGCCGCCGGGGCAATCAATTGGGGCTTCCCGACTATTGCCGATACCCCGATACCCGAGATTCTACCTACCGGCATCTGCACCTATGAGCACGTTGTCTCCAATATCCCCCACGACAAGATAGTCGCCAAAGCCATTGAGGTAAGAGGGCTGAAGGTCACTGTAAGCCAGGTACCGATTCCAACCGGCTTTGGTCCGGCTTTTGAGGGTGAGAGGATTAGAAAGGGAGAGTGGTATCTGGAGTGTGGCGGTGGATTTACCCCCATGGTTGAGTGGGTTACCTCTAAGCGGATGGATGAAGTAGAGGACGGGAAGTTTGAGGTGATTGGTCCCGAGATAACCGACATGCCTTCTGAGTCCAGGTTGCCATTAGCCATAGTCGTTGAGGTTGCCGGAAGGGAGATGCAGCCAGACTACGAACCTATCCTGGAGCGACAAATTCACCACCAGATAAACTACATTCAAGGCTGCTTTCATAATGGACAAAGGGATATCGCCTGGCTACGAGTTTCTAAAGAGCTTTATAACAAGGGCTTCCGGTTATACCATATCGGCGCTGTCCTCCACGCCGCCCTGCACCAGAATTTTAGCCGGATATTTGATAAACTGCAGGTAAAACTCTACACTGAAGAGGACAAGGTAAAGGAAATGCTTGCCAAGGCACGGCAGGTATATGCGGTTAGAGATGCCCGAATTGAAGGCATGACCGACGAAGGCACTGACCTCTACTACTCCTGCACCCTTTGTCAGTCCTTCGCCCCAAGCCATGTTTGTACCATTAGCCCGGAAAGGACCGGGCTCTGTGGCTCCTATAACTGGATGGACTGTAAAGCGGCTTATGAAATTAACCCCACCGGACCTAACCAACCAGTGCCCAAGGGTGAAATCATTGATGCCAAGCTGGGACAGTGGAAAGGGGTGAACGAGTTTTTGTTTAAGGCTTCCCGCGGCAAGTTTGACCACTACAACTTCTATAGCGTAGTCCACGACCCCATGACCACCTGCGGTTGCTGTGAGTGTGTGGCTGCCATCCTTCCCCTGTGCAATGGGGTAATGACGGTAAATCGGGAATTTACCGAGATGACCCCCTGCGGGATGAAGTTCACCACCCTGGCTGGTACTATCGGTGGAGGATTGAGTACCCCCGGTTTCGTTGGTCATAGCAAGTATAACATCTGCCAGAGAAAATTCATTATCGGCGATGGTGGTATAAAGAGGATGGTCTGGATGCCCAAGATGCTAAAGGAAGAGATTGCCGACCGGCTTAAAGCTAGGGCTATAGAGGTTGGTGTGCCTGACCTGCCCGATATGATTGCTGATGAGACAGTGGGCACCACTGAAGAGGAGATTCTCCCCTTCCTACAGGAGAAGGGACACCCAGCCCTGACTATGGAACCGATAATATAGAAAAGGAGTTGGCCAATGCCGCTTACTGGAATAGAGATATTCAAATTGCTCCCCAAGACGAACTGTGGTGAATGCGGAGTGCCTACCTGCCTTGCCTTTGCCATGAGCTTAGCCGGAGGCAAGGCAGAACTGAGTGCCTGTCCCTATGTCTCTGAGGAGACAAAAGCCAAACTGTCGGAGGCATCAGCCCCCCCGATTAGACCAGTTACTATCGGCGTCGGCGACAGAGCACTAAAGATTGGCGGCGAGACAGTTATGTTTCGCCATGAAAAAAGGTTTGAGAACCCTCCCGGTTTCGCTCTCCTTATTAGCGATGCTATGGACGATTCTGAGGTTAATGCCAGGCTGAAGAAGCTCAAGGAGATTCAATATGAGAGGGTAGGTCTCAAACTTCGTCTCGACCTTATAGCCGTAAAGGATGACTCAGGGGATGCCAGCAAATTTGAGGCTCTGGTTAACAAAGTAAAGCAAAATAGCGATTACGGTATTATCCTGATGAGCAACAACCCTGAAATCTTGGCTGCCGGATTAAAGGCTTGTGCCGAGCGCAAACCTCTAATATATGCCGCCACTAAAGACAGCCTGGAGCCGGTGGCAGCTCTAGCTAAGCAAAGTTCTTGCCCGGTAGCAGTAAAAGCCTCGGGTCTGGAAGAGCTGGCTCAGCTAACAACTAAATTGACCGAAGCTGGCATTAAAGACATTGTCCTTGATTCTGGCTCAAGGACTATTCGCCGGGCATTTGAAGACCAGATATTTATCAGGACGGCAGCTTTAGTCAAAAAGTTTCGTCCCTTAGGCTTCCCCACCATCGTTTTCCCTGGCGAGATGACTGACGACCCGATGAAGGAGGCAGTGATTGCCTCCATTTTCGTAGCCAAGTATGGCGGTATCATTGTCCTATCCGACCTCTACGGGGAGAGCCTATTCCCGTTACTAGTGGAACGGCTGAATATCTATACCGACCCTCAACGCCCACTGATGACCACAGAGGGAATCTACGAGATTGGCGGTCCTGACCAAAATTCCCCGGTGCTTATTACCACCAACTTCTCGCTTACCTACTTTATTGTCTCCGGTGAAATAGAAACCAGCCGAGTTCCTGCCTACCTTCTAGTTATGAATACCGATGGGCTTTCGGTTATGACCGCCTGGGCGGCCGGCACATTCGTCAGCGATAAAATTGCCGCCTTTGTCAAGAAGTGCGGGATTATGGATAAGGTCAAACATCGCAAATTGATAATCCCGGGATATGCTGCCGTTGAAAGCGGGGGTATAGAAGAGGAGCTAAAAGACTGGGAGGTTTTAGTTGGTCCCAGGGAAGGGGCTCATATCCCAGCCTATCTTAAAACATGGAAACCATAAAGGTGGGGAGTGATGATTCTTATCGGGGAGAATATAAATATCACCTCTAAAATCGCCGGCACCGCCATGAAGGAGCGAAACCCTGAGCCCCTCCAAAAAATGGCTAAGGCTGAGGTTGACGCCGGGATGGATTACCTTGACCTCAACATCGGTCCTGCCCGAAAGAACGGGGAGGAGTTCATGACCTGGATGGTTAACACCGTGCAGGCGGTTACTGACAAGCCACTGTCTCTGGACACGACCAACCCGTTAGCTATGGAGGCTGGGCTAAAGGTACACAAGGGTAAAGCGCTAATCAATTCCATCTCCTTGACCAGAATGGAGGAGGAACTACCCCTGGTCATAAAATACAATGCCGATATGATTGGTCTCCTGTGGGGCAGGGAGGGTATGCCCCGGGATGCCGATGAAAGGGCGGTTATCGCCGCTGAGCTCATGTATAAAGCCAACGAAATGGGCATCCCTAATGAGAACATCTGGTTTGACCCTATAGTTACCCCGGTGGTTAATGTAGATACCAACCAGGTCAGACCCTGCCTGGAATTTATGAGCCTGCTCCAGGATATTGCCCCCGGATGTAAATCTACCGTAGGCCTGTCCAACGTCTCCAACGGCGCCCCTACCCACCTCAGACCCTATCTTAATCGGACCTATCTGATGATGCTGATGAAGTACGGACTTCACTCAGCGATAGTTGATGCCTTTGACTCTGAGCTAGTTAAAATCGCCAGAGGTAAGATGCCCAAACTTGTTAACCTGGTGCATCGGGTAATGGAGGGAGGAAAACCTGACCTCTCCGCCTTAAGTGAAGAGGAAGTAAAATATGTGAAAACGGTAAGAGTCCTTACCGGGGAAATACTCTATTCTCACTCTTGGCTTGAACTATAGGAGCTATAGAAAGACAAATTGAGTCTAAAACCCCCCAGTAAAAGGCATTATCAACTTAGGATGGAAAACAGTTCAGCTTTACCCACCGAAAGTGCTTATCGGGGATTTGAACTTGCTTATGGGCTTGCCTGCGAGCAACTGGCCAATATTGATGATATAAAGGAGCAATGCCACAAAAGCGGCGCCCGGTATCTGGAAATAGACGCTGCGAAGGCTATCATCGTTGAATATCTAAACAGGTCTTATCAAGTCACCCTGCCCGACGTTGCCATTTCCCTGATAGATAGCCCGGAGGAAGTACCAATAAAGGACAAGGTTCTAATCCTCCACTATTTAACCCTAGCCAAAGGCACCCCCATTACCAATAAGATGATTTCCTTCAAGGAACTGCCAGAGGGGGCTAATTACTTCCCAACATTCTCCAACCGGACGGTAAGACCGCTTTTAGACCACTTTGGCCAGGAGCCGCACCGGCTAGTAGATGCTGCCCAAAAGCTGGGCGGCTATAAAGTGGATTATGGCGATGTGGCGGTAACCATTAAAGCCTTCAGCCGTGTACCAATAACCCTAGTCTTATGGCGGGGTGATGAGGAATTTGCTCCCTCAGGAAGTATAATTTTTGATGCCACTATCTCCGACTACCTGTCCACCGAAGACATAACTGTGCTGTGTGAAACTATAGCCTGGAAGCTAGTCAAATTGTCAGTGGAAACGTGACATAACCGAGCACAGTGGTCAACATTGTTAGTCCCCAGCACTACTCGAGCAAGTCTTTATCTGAACGTTAAGTCTTTTTCCCCCTGATAAATACCCACCAGTAGATTCCACCAACAAAGCCGGCACCACCAACAATATTACCTAGAGTAACTGGGAGCAGGTTATGCCCCAAAAATGCTGACCATGTAACAGCCTTATTGGCGAAAATTGCTGCCGGAATAAAAAACATATTGGCAACAGAGTGCTCAAAACCTAAAGTAACAAAAGCCATTATGGGGAATTGAATAGCAAATATCTTACCTATGATGTCATCGCTACCAGTGGCAAGCCACACTGCAAGGCAGACAAGCCAGTTACAGCCAACTCCTCTCCAAAAGGCCGCACTAAAACTAAGCGCACACTTTGCTTGGGCAATGCTGGTGATATAATCTACCCAAGGGCTCTTCGTCAATAAACCGGTAAGCACAGCCAGGAAAAAGGCACAAAAAACTGCCCCACCAAAGTTACCTATATAGGATGCCACCCAGTTTCTCAGCAAGCCAGACCATTTCCCTTCGCACTTCAGGCAGGCAATTGTAGGGAGCAGACAGTTGCCGGTGAAGAGCTCGGAGCCACCAATAACAACAAGCATTAGCCCCACCGGGAAGACAGCACCAAAGACAAGCTTCTGAATTCCAGGTAATGCTGCTGGCCAAGGGGCTCCAACAGCTGCAGTCACCGCCAGTTGGCTACCAAAGGCAATATATGCCCCAGCAAGAAAGCCTAGGGCCAGAAGCTTACCCCAGCCTGTTTCTGTTTTTGCCTTTCCAATGGCTGAAGCAGCTTCAGCGATTTGAAGAGGTGTTTTAAAACTCATTGGTCTTAATTCTCCTTCCTTAAAATTGTGGGTTATGCAGCTTAAGAGGGATTACTATACTTAATCGGTCTCTTCTACCAAACAGCTATTATACCGACCGACGCAAGAATTGTAAACCCTGCTATTACTAAAAAGACCCCTCACTTGGGAAAGGTAGTGCGTTGGTGGTATACTGGTAGCTGCTCTTCAAGGGGATAGGAGTGATAAATCATCGTTATAAGCTTTTAGTAGTCGATATAGACGGCACGCTAATAGGCAAGGACGGAAACATTTTACCTCAGGACAAAGAAGCCTTGACCAAAGCCAGTGACTTGGGGATAAAGGTTTCTTTATCTACCGGACGAGCCGCTCAAGCCTGCTTGAGCCTTGTTAGCCAATTAGCATTAGATAGCTATCATATATTCTTTGATGGCGCTTTGGTCAGCAATCTTGCCCAAAATCAGGAAGTTTATATCCAACCACTTAATAAAGGGGTAGTGAAACAAGCGATTAAATTTGCTCAGCTAAATGATATAGACCTTGATTTGTATTCCACGACCCATTATTTTATTGAGCGGGAAACATGGTCATCTAAAGTCCACCGCGACTTCTTTGACCTCAAGCCTATCTTGGTAGATTTCACCGAGCTGTGGAAGCGGGAGAGGATTATTAAATTAGGGCTGGTAACCACCTCCCCCCAGGAAGCAGCTAAGGTGAGAAAATTCCACCATAAGTTCGAAGACAGCCTCAACTTTTCCTGGGTAAGAACCCCGGCTTTCCCTGGAGTTGACTTTATCAACGTAGTCGCTCCCGGGGTGTCTAAAGGGGAAGCTCTAAAAGCATTAGCATCACATTTGGGGATTGCTTTGACCGAAGTTATCGCCATAGGGGATGGGATGAATGATATCCCCCTCCTGTCCCTTGCCGGTCTAGGTATTGCTATGGGTAATGCCCCGGCTGAGGTCAAAGCCGTCGCCGACTATACCACCCTTGATGTTAAGTATGGTGGTCTGGCGGCGGCAATTGAGAGGTTCCTGCTGTAAGATTGCCCCTTTGGGCGCAATATTTGTGCCATTACTAATGGCTAGCTTTTAAGAACCGGGCAGTTGGCCAGGCTCTATTATTTGGACACCCTCTGGCAACTCAAACTCGCTGTCAGGGATATCAACAAACTCTATGTTTTTATACTCGACTATAGTCGTACCTTCAGATGTCGTTGCCTCCACTCGAATAGGGAACCCATGCTCTTCCCATATCCACGCCTTTGTTGTTGCTCCCTCGGCGGTATATTCAACGACCAGGCAAACTTTTCCGTCTATGGTTTCGGTACCAACAACCGTTGGATTATAGTCCAGGATAGACCCAGCCTCTTCCGTAGCCGATTTTGGAGCCTGGGCTAAATCCATTTTCATAGCCATGCTTTGCTCCGGCAGATACATATACATGATCTGCGCATCAATGTCTACTAGAATAATTGCCGTCTGTCCTGCCTGGGTTGTCTCCATTTTCATCTTGTTTTTCTTAACCCATACCTTTTGAGTCACCGCTGGAACCCCGGGCCCGGTCATCACTAAATCATATTTCATAGAGGCTACGCCTGCTGCCCGGCCGAGAATTTCGCCTAATGTTTCACCACCCGTTGGTGTGGTAGGGGTCGTTGGGGTGGTAGGGGTCGTTGGCGCGGTTGGGGCTGGTCCCCCACAGGATGCCAGCACTAGGGATATTACTACCAAGCAACCCATCAATAGCCAAACAATTCTCTTTTTCATTTCTCCACCTCCAAAACGATATTTCTAGCGTTTAAGTTTGAGGCTAGTTTGGATGTTCAAGCTTAGTATATTCTTGCTGCGTTGTCAACGCACCAGTTAGAGATGAATTGCCATTATCTCAAAGACGCAGTCCTATAATATCCCCGTCCTATGTTTGGCCTTTTATCAGTGTGGCGATTTTGACCCCGAACTCCCGGCACTTGGGAAGCTCTCCCTCCACAATTGGGCCCTTCAGCCCTTTAACCAGTATTGATAAGCCGGGAGCCGCCAGTTTCAATCCGGGAGCCTTTTCGCCTATCTGCTTTTCCATTTGCTTCACTGCTTTTTCGAAGTACGGGCCAGCATAGGTATCAAAAACAGCCACCAGTTTTCCCTCCAGGTTGATTTTCCCCAGCTTATTGATAAACCGCCTGATACCCCAGGTAGCACCGCCGGCATGATTGGGAGAGCCCACCAAAATGGCGTCATACCCAACGATCTGCTTGAGGTCAACCCCCCTGGGCTTACTCAGGGTTGCCTCTACCCCGGAAACCTCCCTCAGCCCCTCAATAATAGATTCGGCTACAGCTTTGGTATTACCGAATATTGACTCATAGACAACAATGACTTTAGCCATTAAAACCACCCCCTTTTATACTTTTTATAGATGCAGTTCTATAATATCTCCATCCTGGAGGATGTGGTCTCTTTTAGCCATTATGCCATCATGCTTGCCTGAACCCCAGATACGGGCGTACTTCAGTTTAGCAGCAAAATCTTTGTGGACTACTGCCGCCGCATCCTCTAGCCTGCTCCCCCGCTGAAGGATTATCGGGTCGGTTAAGTCAGGCTTTTGTCCCGGGGCTTTAGTGTATACCCGAATAATATCAAGCATCTGATAGATTTCATGCTTCATCTCTTCTAGACCAACGCCTTCTTTAGCTGAGATAGCAATAACCGGTAATTGCTCCCCATATTTATTCTTCAAGGCAGCGTAATTCTGCTTGGCATTTGCCAGGTCTAGCTTGTTGCCGACGATTAGCGCCTTAACCTCGTCTCCAATTACTATCTTCCTACTCTCTAGCTCAGTAAGGACAGCCTCTACCTGGGCGAGGGGGGCATTACTTAAGTCAACCACTATCAGTAGAGCGTCAGCCCGCCTAATCATATGGGGTAGCCACCACACCACTGACTGCTCGGCTAGGGGTGGGGTATCAATCAGTTGTATTTGTATATTCTCAAATTCCATCATCCCCGGGGTGGCAATCTGGGTAGTAAACGGGTATTCGGCTACCGTGGGAGAGGCATTGGTAACGCTGCAAACAAGTTGAGATTTGCCAGTATTAGGCAGACCGATGACTACTATCTGGGCAGCTCCCTCCTTGACGATAAGCATTGATGCCCGCTTAGTGGCAAGCTTCTTTTCCGCTGCCTCAGCTAGCCTAGCAATCTTCTTCCTTAGTTCAGCGCGGAGGTGGTCAGTCCCCTTATGCTTAGGCATAATAGCCAGCATCTCTTCCAGGATGACTATCTTATCGACCGGGTTTTTGGCTGACCGAAGTTTCTTTTCCGCCTCAAAGTACTGTGGTGGTAAATTGGCCGGCATCGCCTAAATTCTCCTTTACCTTCTTAGCCAGGCTTTGGGTCATCCCCTTGGTGGCAGCTAACTCCCCTTCTGAGGCCTGTCTGATACCCTGGACTGAACCAAACCGCTTCAGCAGGGCGTGCTTACGCTTAGGTCCAATGCCGGGAATAGCATCAAGGGCCGAGGCAAAGGTTTCCCGTCTACGTATTCTCTGGTAATAACCTATAGCGAAGCGGTGTGCCTCATCCCTGAGACGCTGTAATAATTGAAGCCCGGGGGAACTGCGGGGCAGAATAATAGGCTCCATCTTCCGTGGAACGAAAACCTCCTCATTTTCCTTGGCTAGACTAGCTGTAGGCACCGAGCTCACCCCGGACTCATTTATTGCTGACAAGGCAGCGTTGAGCTGCCCCTTGCCACCGTCAATGAGGATGAGGTCGGGCAGGATTGCCCAGCTATCTGTAGCCGAAGCCTCGCTACTACGCTTAAATCGTCGCCTGAGCACCTCGTGGAGCATGGCATAATCATCAGCCCCCGACACCGTTTTGATTCTGAACCGCCGATAATGGGCTGGCTTCGGCTTTCCGTTCTCAAAGA
>Ga0136653_10000535_pt1 | contig 19968 bp, 21 predicted proteins | sample LakKivw275mmetaG_FD_94866 | JGI IMG/M metagenome (GOLD analysis project Ga0136653, IMG submission 94866) | Anoxic lake water microbial communities from Lake Kivu, Rwanda to study Microbial Dark Matter (Phase II) - Lake Kivu water 275m metaG... | ecosystem: Environmental > Aquatic > Freshwater >...
AGGTAGAACTGCGGGTCCAGCCCTGGGTCGAGTAGCGGGAGGAGCAACGGGACCGGCAACGGGTGGAGGAGCGGGTCGAGTAGCCGGTCCAATTGTGGGTCGGACTCCGCGTCGAGCAGCGGGTGGAGGAGCGGGTCGAGCTACGGGTCGAGCTGCGGGTCCTATAGCGGGTGGTACTACGGGTCCCGCAGTCTGACCAATAGCGGGTGGAATTGCGGGTAGAGCTTCCGGGCGAAGAGCGGGCCCGACTCCGGGTGGAACTACGGGTCCAACTATAGGTGGAACGGCCACCAGGCGCATTTTCAGCAACTTACGCGATGTGCAGCGCCTTTGCTCTCGGTCGGCCCGGGAAACCCGTGCGGTCCGGCGGGCTATAAGGCGAGGAACAGGACCGGCAGATGCAATCACCTGATGCAGAGAGACCGCATGAGTTGCGGCCGGGCCGGAGATGAGGCACCAGGGTGAGCGACGGGTGAGCTTGTATCCTATATAGGCTACAAGCCATAAGGCAGGATTTCGGGCCTAACTGCTTGCGACTTGGGGTGTTAGCGGCGAAGACGGTAACTCGACCCCCGCCACCAGGTAACTCTCGGGTTAGCCTCCGAAGTAGCTCTGGAGGAAGCCGTCCGATGAGCTTCAGGGGTAAGTCCCTGAAGTCCCTCGTCCGTTGTCTCCGGAGGAGCTTCGTCGGGAGCGGGGTGAGGAGGAGGGCCGGAAGCTCGGGCCGAAGCCGGGCGATAAGCGGGTGGGTAAGCCCGGACCGAAGCTCTGCGGTGAGCCCCTGAGGATGCTCTGTGAGGAGCCGTGGCCGCAGCCTCCGAGGTCGCTTCAGAGGGAGCTATCCGGCGAGCTTTGTGGAGCGCTTCCAGCGTCGCTGCGGAATAGCGGGGAAAGCGCCGATAAGCACCCAGTGGGGACAGCCCGCGTTTCCCGTTCCGGATAAGAGGCAGAGGCCCGTCGGCAGGGCGTGCCGGCGGGCCTCTGCCTGTGTGGGGCTAGTCTTCGACTTTTATGGCGCTGGACGGGCAGTCTTCGGCCGCCTGCTGGACGCACTCCTCGGCGCCTTCGGGAATGATGTCGACCTTGACCGTGGCCGTGTCGCCTTCGATTTCGAAGATGTCTGGGCAACTGCTGACGCACAGCTCGCAGCCGGTGCAGAGTTCTTTGTCGACTGATGCTTTCATTCTGACCTCCATTCAGGGCCGGCTGGTAGCGCCCGGCCGGCGCAGTTAGTTCTGTTCAGCGCTGTAATCTAGTGACCGGAAACTGTTTGTCAAGGATTGTCTGGCCACCCCAGAACCTCTATTGAAACCCCGAAAGACACAAGACGAATGGATGCAGGGCGCTGCAGCTCGGTTTCACTTCGTTTTCGTGGCCATCTGCTTCGGATCCGGGGCGGCCCGGAGGCCGATAGGGAGAGCCACGAAGTCACGATGGACACGAAGGAGGAGGGGAGAACCGCCAAGGACGCCAAGAGCGCCAAGGGAGCGAGAACTCGGAAGCAGAGGCCAAGGATACTGAGCAGTTGGACGTGGAACCGGCCGGGTCCGTCTCACTCTGCTTTCGCGGCTACTCACTTCGGGCGCGGTTGGCCTGGACCGCTTCCGGCCGGGTGAGGAAGGCATGGACGAACCCGTCGATGTGACCGTCCATGACGCCGGCGACGTCGTGGGTCGTGAATTCGGTGCGGTGGTCTTTGACCTGCTGGTAAGGGAAGAAGACGTAGGAGCGGATCTGGTGGCCCCAGGCGATGTCGGTCTTCGCTGCCTCGAACTTCTCGCGTTTCTCGTCCTGCTCGCGCTTGTGATAGTCGTAGAGTCGGGACCGGAGAATCTTCAGGGCGTTGGTCTTGTTCTGGAACTGAGAGCGTTCGTTCTGGCAGGTGACTACGATGCCGGTGGGGATGTGGGTAATGCGTACGGCGGATGAGACCTTGTTGACATTCTGGCCGCCGTGGCCGCCGGCGCGAAAGGTGTCGAACTTGAGGTCGCTGGGGTTGATTTCCACCTCTATCTCTTCGACCTCAGGGTAGACCGAAACCGCGGCGAAGCTGGTGTGGCGGCGTTTGTTGGCGTCAAAGGGCGAAACCCGCACGAGGCGGTGAACGCCGATTTCGGACTTTAGCAGTCCGTAAGCATAGGCGCCGCTGACCTCGAGTGTGGCGTCCTTGATGCCCGCCTCATCGTTGGGCTGGAGGTCGAGGACCTCGTACTTAAGCCCCTGTAATTCGATGTAGCGGGTGAGCATCCGGTAGAGCATTTCCGCCCAGTCGCAGGATTCGGTGCCGCCGGCGCCGGGGTGGATGGAGAGAATTGCCGAGCGCGCGTCCTCGGGGGAGCGGAACATCGCCCGCTCCTCGAGCGCGTCAAGTTCACGCTCAATCGCCTCGACCTGCCCCGCCAGTTCCTTGCGTGCGGCCTCGTCCGACTCGCCGAACAGGCCGACCATCTCGGTCGTATCTCTGAGTTCGGAGGCGAGCTTGTCCACGCGGGAAAGCAGGTCGTTTAAGGCGGCGATACGGCGCATCGTGGTCTGGGCGCGTTCGGCGACGCTCCAGAAGTCGGGTTGTGAGCTGGCTTTGGTGAGTTCGGCTAGTTCGGCCCGGCGAGCAGGCAGGTCAAAGAAACTCCTGCAGTCTGTGCAGGCGTTCGGACAACTGCGCAAGCTCGGGCGCTGCGCCGCGAGTATCTCCGACCATTATGAGGGATGATCCTCGGAGCCGGATTTAACCAGTCACCAAGGTCTCGGCACAGTCAAGGACAAAGTGGCAAAGACAAAGGACGCAGCAACCAGGAAGGGTCCAAGAAGGAAGTCCGGCAGGTGTTCGGCCTCGATGCGTTCCCATTGCTTTGTCCTTTGGACTCAGTCCTTTGTATGTCTGCCGGGCCTTGATTATTCAGGCTTCGGCTCGGGTGCGGCAGCAGGAGTGGCCGGCTTCGCATCGGCTGCCGGGGCCTCCGGCTTGGGCTTCGCTGCCTTCGGTGCTTTGGGCGCCTTGGGTGCCTTTGGCGCCCTGGGCTTCGCAGCCTTGGGAGCGACGGGCTTGGCCGTCTTTGCCGGCCTGGCCGGGACCGCGTCGCCGTACTTGCGGCGGAACTTCTCGACCCGGCCCGCGGTATCCACGAGCTTCTGCTTGCCGGTGAAGAATGGGTGGCAGGCGGAACAGAGGTCCACGTTCATCTTCGGCTTGGTCGAGCGGGTCTTGACCACGTTGCCGCAGGCGCAGGTGATTACTGACTCGACGTACCTGGGGTGGATCTTTGGCTTCATTTCGTCAGCTTTCGCTCATCGACTCGAGGAACTCTTTATTGTTGCGGGTCAGCCGCATCTTGTCAAGCACGAACTCCATCATTTCGACCGGGGAGAGCTCGGCCAGGAGCTTTCGCATCACCCAGATGCGGTTGAGCTCGAACTCGGAAAGCAGCAGCTCTTCCTTGCGGGTGCCGGAGCGCTGGAGGTCGATGGCCGGGAAGATGCGGCGGTCGGCCAGTTTCCGGTCAAGGATGAGTTCCATGTTGCCGGTGCCCTTGAACTCCTCGAAGATGACTTCGTCCATGCGCGAGCCGGTCTCGACGAGCGCGGTGGCGATGATGGTGAGCGAGCCGCCCTCTTCGATGTTGCGGGCCGAGCCGAAGAACTTCTTGGGCTTCTGCAGGGCGTTGGAGTCCAGGCCGCCGGAGAGGGTGCGGCCGGAGTGCGGCACGACGAGGTTGTGGGCGCGGGCAAGGCGCGTAATCGAGTCGAGCAAGATGATGACGTCGTAGCTATGCTCCACCAGCCGCCTCGCCTTCTCCAGCACCATGTCCGCGACCTGGACGTGGCGCTCGGGGACTTCGTCGAAGGTCGAGCTGATGACCTCGGCCTTGACCGAGCGCTCCATGTCGGTCACCTCTTCGGGGCGCTCGTCGATAAGCAGGATGATGAGCTTGATTTCGGGGTGGTTGGCGGTGATGCAGTTGGCGATCTTCTGGAGCAGGATGGTCTTGCCCGCGCGCGGGGGAGAGACAATCAGGCCGCGCTGACCCTTGCCGATGGGCACGAACAGGTCCTCGACACGCATCGAGAAGTCGTTCTTCTCGGGCACCTCGAGCTGAATCCGCTGCAGCGGGTAGAGGGGCGTCAGAGCGTCGAACGGGATACGGCGCCGGTCTTCGGAAAGCGGCGTGCCGTTTTCGGTGTCGATTTTCAGAAGGGCGAAGTAGCGCTCGCTGTTCTTGGGCGGCCGGGCACGGCCGACGATGGTGTCGCCGGTCCGGAGCCCGAACCGCTTGATCTGGGACGGCGACACGTAGACGTCGTCGGACGAGGGCAGGTAGCTGTAGTCAGGCGAGCGGAGGAATCCGAAGCCCTCTTCGAGGATTTCGAGCACGCCGGTCACCTCGACGCCTTCGGTGCCGGCGTTGCGCTGGCGGGCGTCGGCCTCGAGGATGGCCAAGACCAGACCTTGCCGGTTGCGGTCCCGGAAGTCAGGGATGTTGAGCTTCTCAGCGATGTCGAAAAGCTCGGTGATCTTCTTACGTTTGAGTTCTTCCTGAATCATCGTCTCTCCTTGTCGGGGCGGGTACTTTGGCCGGAACTCGGGTTCCTGGTCCGGAGAACCGTCGGATTTGAGCCACTTGGCCAAGCTCGAAGGTGGTGCCTAGCTGCCTGCCGATCTCGAACGACCTAGTTGGCAACGAGCAAACCTGATTCTGAGCGGACTGGGGTATTTCTCCTGAGGAACAATGGGGCTCCCGGGCTTCAAGCTGGCCCCGTCCGCACACAGTATAGATGCCCCTGTTCCTATGTCAAGCAACGACGGTGCTCCTAGAACCGATATTGCAACCAGGAGAGCATTCCGTTTCACTCGGTCTTCGTGGCTGTCAATATCGGATTCAGTGCTTCTGCTCCCGTTTGACAACGCAGGGCCAGCCGTTTACCATCACTTCCCTTATGTCGCACATCAAGCACGTTCAGGACGAGCTGGCGAGACGGAACAGCGCCGCGCAAATGGGCGGCGGTGAGCAGTCCATCGCAAAGCAGCATGCAGCCGGCAAGCTGACCGCGCGCGAGCGCATCGACGCTCTCTTGGACAAGGGCAGCTTCGTGGAGCTGGACCGGCTGCGTATGCACGACTGCCACGACTTCGGTATGGAGAAGCGGAGGATTCCGGGCGACGCGGTCGTGACCGGTCACGGCCGCATCAACGGCAGGCCGGTAGCGGTCTTTTCCCAGGACTTCACGGTTTTCGGCGGCACGCTGTCGCGGGTGTTCGGAGAGAAGGTCTGCAAGGTGATGGACATGGCGATGCGCTCCGGCATGCCGGTCGTGGGTCTGAACGACTCGGGCGGCGCGAGAATCCAGGAGGGCGTGGACAGCCTGGGCGCATACGCCGACATCTTCCTCCGCAACACGCTGGCCTCGGGCGTGATACCCCAGATTTCGGTGGTGCTCGGGCCGTGCGCCGGCGGCGCGGTCTACTCGCCAGCGCTGACCGACTTCATCATCATGTCCGAACGGACAAGCTACATGTTCATCACCGGCCCGGAAGTCATCAAGGCTGTTACCAAGGAAGAGGTGACCAAGGAGAAGCTGGGCGGGGCAGAGACCCACAACGAGACATCAGGCGTGGCCCATTTCAAGGCAATCGACGACAAGGACGCGCTAGAGACGTGCCGGAAGCTGTTTTCGTATCTGCCGCAGTCGAACCGCGAGAAGCCGCCTGCCGTGCCCTCGCGTGACGACCCGAACCGGCCTTGCGAAGGTATCGGCGACATAATCCCGGACGACACACGCAAGCCGTACGACATGACCCAGATAATCCACAAGGTCGTGGATAGGGGCAGCTTCTTCGAGGTGCAGAAGTTCTGGGCGAAGAACATCGTCATCGGCTTTGCCCGGATGAACGGTGAGGTCATCGGCATCGTGGCGAACCAGCCCAAGTTCCTTGCCGGGTGCCTGGACATCGATGCTTCGTGCAAGGCGGGCAGGTTCGTGCGTTTCCTCGACTGCTTCAACATCCCGATTCTCACGTTCGTGGACGTGCCCGGATTCCTGCCGGGCACGAACCAGGAGTACGGCGGCATCATCCGGCATGGGGCCAAGCTGCTCTATGCGTTCTGCGAGGCGACGGTGCCCAAGGTGACGATCATCACGCGCCGGGCATACGGCGGGGCGTATGACGTGATGTCGTCAAAGCACATCCGCGGGGACTTCAACTTCGCATACCCGACCGCCGAGATTGCCGTGATGGGCTCGGACGGGGCAGTGAACATAATCCACCGGAAGAGGATTGCCGAGGCAGCGGACCCGGAGGCCACTCGGAAGAAGCTCGTGGGGGACTACGAGGAGACGTTCGGCAACCCGTTCAAGGCGGCAGAGCTCGGGTTCGTGGACGAAGTGATTGAGTTCGAGGACACGCGGCGGAGGGTCATCGAGTCGCTTGCGATACTCAAGGAGAAGCGGGCAGCGAACCCGACACGCAAGCACGGGAACATCCCGCTTTGAGGAAATGTCGAATTCCAAATGTCGAATGACGAATGAAGGAGCGGTGAACCGCCAAGGACGCCAAGCGCGCCAAGCGGAACGGACGGCAACGCTGGCATTGGACAAGAGGCAGCGCGACATGTCACTCAGTCATACGAACGATCAGAGATGCGGAGGACCTTTCTTCAATGGGTGAGTTAACGCCGTCACGCAAGCAGGTCTTGAATGCTATTCGGGAGTTGGCCGCCACGCTCGGCCATCGCCCGTCTCGTCGAGCGTTTGTTGCCAGGTCCGGGTTGAGCGAATCCCACGTATGGCGGTACTTCGATAGCTGGAATGACGCTGTGCGCGCTGCTGGTTTCAAGCCGCACGTGGTGAACGTCAAGCTTGACGATAACGAGTTGCTCCAATCGTGGGGCGAGTTGGTGCGACTCAGGCGGAGAATCCCATCGTACCGCACGTATATGCGTGAAGGTTCCAGATACAGTCCTGATGCCTACGCGAGGCGCTGGGGGTGGTCAGGGGTTCCCGATGCGTTCAGACGATTCGCTCAAGGTAAACCCGAATGGGCGGACGTGCTGGCGTTGCTCCCGGCTGAGTCTTTCAACGCCCCCCGTGCATCGGGACGCGGACCAAGCCCAGAAAGGGCGGGGACCTCGGCGTTTGAGAGAGCCCTCCAGACCGAAGCGCACGAGGCGGCTGGATACTACGCGACCTTCTACCGCATAGAACGGACGCTCCGGCAAGTCGTGAGCGACAGGCTGCGACAGGTTTACGGACGCGGTTGGTGGCACCGTGTGCCATATGAGGTCCAGGCGAAAGTCAGGGGGAGGATGCTGAAGGAGCAGGATGCCGGCGTGTCACCACGCTCTCAAAGGAACATAGACTTCACAACTTTCAGGGAACTCGCAGAAGTCATAGATGCTAACGGCTCCTACTTCCAGACCAGTTTCACTGGCCTCAAAGCGCTCAAGAGGACTATGGCCGTTCTCAGCGCTCTTCGCAACCCGATAACTCATTATTGTCCATTGCCGGATGACGAGGCGACACGACTGGGGATTGCGGTCAGCGACTGGAACAGAATTGTGAGGTCGGGAACGCACGGACGCACCTCTAGATGACGAGGAAATGGTTCGAAGAGCTGAGAAGGCTTGTTGAGAAGTGGGGGCAAGAGACCGTGGCTCCCGTACTTAAAAAGGTGCCTGAGAGGCCGGAGACAGGGGAGACGGTGTCGGGGCTGCCGTTGAAGCGCAGCTACACACCGTTGGATTGGGGCGAGGAGAGATACCAGGAGCAGCTCGGGATGCCGGGCGCATTTCCCTTTACGCGCGGGGTCCAGCCGACGATGTACCGCTCGCGGTTCTGGACCATGCGGCAGTACGCGGGGTTCGGCTCGGCCGAGGAGACGAACAAGCGCTACCACTATCTACTCGAACAGGGCCAGACCGGGCTGTCGGTAGCATTCGACCTGCCGACGCAGATGGGCTATGACTCAGACCATCCGCTGGCCAAAGGCGAGGTCGGCAAGGTGGGAGTTGCTATATCATCGCTTGAGGACATGGAGACTCTCTTCGCGGGGATTCCTCTCGACAAGGTTTCGACCTCGATGACCATCAACGCCACTGCCGGCATTCTGCTCGCGATGTACTGCGTGGTCGCAGAGAAGCAGGGCGCGAGAATCGGCGGGCTCGCGGGCACGATACAGAATGACATTCTGAAGGAATACGTGGCGCGCGGGACATACATCTTCCCACCCAAGCCGTCGCTACGGCTCGTGACCGACATCATCGCCTGGTGCGCGGAGAACGTGCCGAAGTGGAACACGGTGAGCGTGTCCGGATACCACATGCGTGAGGCGGGCGCGACCGCCGTGCAGGAAGTCGCGTTCACCATCGCGGACGGGCTTGAGTACATCAAAGCGGCTTTGAGTGCAGGACTGGCGATTGACAAGTTCGCACCGAGGCTCTCTTTTTTCTTCGCGGCCCACTCGAATATCCTCGAAGAGGTTGCGAAGTTCCGGGCAGCCAGGCGGCTGTGGGCCAGGTTGCTGCGCGAGCGCTGGAGCGCGTCGGATGAGTCGTGCAAGCTCCGGTTCCATACCCAGACCGGCGGCGTGACCCTGACTGCCCAGCAGCCTGAGAACAACGTTATCAGGGTCGCGTTCCAGGCACTGGCCGCGGCGCTGGGCGGGACCCAGAGCCTGCATACGAACTCGCGCGACGAGGCGCTCGCGCTCCCGAGCGAAGAGGCGGTGCTGATTGCGCTGAGGACCCAGCAGATTGTGGCGCACGAGTCGGGTGTGGCCGACACCGTTGACCCGCTGGCCGGGTCGTATGCAATTGAGTCTCTGACCGATGAGATCGAGAAGCGGGCGCGCGAGCTGATTGGGAAGGTCGAGCAGATGGGCGGGGTAGTGGCCGCCATCGAGCAGGGATTCATGCAGAACGAGATTGCCAACAGCGCGTACCGGTATCAGCAGGCGGTGGAGAAGAAGCAGAGAATCGTGGTCGGCGTGAACAAGTACGATGAAGGCATGAAGGGAGAAAGGGACAAAGGGATTGAGGGGACGCTGTTGAAGGTTGACCCCGAGTTGGGCAAGCGCAGGGCGGAGGAGCTTGCCAAGTTCAGGCAGGGCCGCGACGCGCACAAGCTCGCGACAGAGCTGTCTTCTCTGAAGGAAGTAGCCCGCGGCTCAGGGAATCTGATGGAGGCAGTGGTTACATGCGTGCGGGTTGGAGCAACCATCGGTGAGGTCTCGGATGTACTCAGAACCGTGTTCGGAGAGCACGACCGCCTTCGCTAGGAGGATGCCATGGTGAAGAAGGTTTCTCACATCGCCATCGCCGTCCAGAACGTGGACGAGGCCGCGAAGTTCTACGCCGAGAAGCTGGGCCTGAAGCTCGTCGGCCGCGAGGACGTGGCTGGCTCCAAGGTCACCGTTGGCTTCATCCCGGTAGGGGAAACCCGTATCGAGCTCGTGCAGCCGGCGTCGCCGGACTCGCCCATCACCAAGTTCCTGGAGACACGCGGGCCGGGACTGCAGCACATCTGCTTTGAGGTAGATGACGTTGCCGCCGAACTGAAGCGGTTGGACGCGGCCGGAGTCAGACTTGTAGATAAGGTCCCGCATCCCGGAGCACATGGAACCATGGTAGGATTCATACACCCGTCAGCGACTGGAGGAGTGCTGGTCGAGTTGAGCCAACAGCTCGGTGAAGTACAAAGGACAAAGTGATAAGGACGAAGCAAGTGCAAATTGACAAGTCCAGACTCCGGGCCTTTGTCCTTTTCTGCCTGTCTTGTCCTTTGTCCTTACCACTTTGTCCTTTCCGAGGTTGACGCATGGAGTATAAGGACTACTACGAGGTCCTGGGCGTTCCCAAGGACGCGGACGAAAAGGCGATTAAGGCCGCGTTCCGGAAGCTCGCCCGCAAGTACCATCCGGACGTGAACCCGGACAAGGCCGAGGCCGAGCGCAAGTTCAAGGAGATCAACGAGGCCTATGAGGTCCTTTCCGACAAGGAGAAGCGCCAGAAATACGACCAGTTCGGGGCGGACTGGCAGCAGGCCCAGCGGGCAGGGCATACCGGCGACTTCGACTGGAGTCGGTACCAGGCCGGGCCGGGTCAGGGCGCATATACCCGTTACACCGCCGAAGACCTGCAAGACCTTTTTGGCGAGGGCACCCCGTTTTCGGACTTCTTTACCTATATGTTCGGCCAGGGCGGTGCGCAGGTTCGGCCGCGTGCGGCCAGAGGACGCGACATCGAACAGCCGGTGACAGTAACGCTGGCCGAGGCTTTCAGAGGTACTACTCGCAGGTTGAAGCGGGCCGGCGGGCCGACGATTGAGGTGAAGATACCGCCGGGCGTCGATAACGGCTCGCGGATGCGAGTCAAAGGACAGGGGATGCCCGGACGGAGGGGGCAGCCCGGAGACCTCTGGTTGGTCATAGCAGTCGAGGACAACCCGCGCTTCGCCCGTGATGGCAATGACCTGCATACGCAGATACAGGTTCCTTTGTACGTCGCCGTGCTCGGCGGCGAGGTCACTATTCCTCTGCTGGAAGGCAAGGCGAGAATCAAGATTCCTCCGGAAACTCAACCCGGATGCGAGCTCCGGCTCAAAGGTCAGGGAATGCCGGTGCACGGCAGTCCTCAGACTCGCGGCGACCTGTATGTTGAAGTCGATGTGAGGCTGCCCGCTCGGCTATCGGAGAAAGAGCGGGCCCTGTTCAGGGAACTGGCCGCACTTCGGCCCGGGGAGAAGTGATGCCGGCATACGAAGTTCGAACGCTGGCGGCGATGACGGGTCCAGAAGAGCATGTCATACTGGAGTGCGTGCAGCGTGAGGTGGTTCATGCCCGGATCGCGGAGGCCGGCCGTCTGCCGCTGGGGGAGGCCGACGTCGCCCGGCTGCGTCGGGTGCACCGGCTGATGGTTGACTTCGGCATTGGCCTTGATGCGGTGGTGCTGATACTGGAACTGCAGGACGAGATCGTCCGGCTCAGAGGCGGAACTGCCGAATCCGGCTGAACATAGTAGGGTCTAATCATTCGTGAGCGGCGTAGGCAGCGAGTGCCCGCAAGCTCAAATCCAAAGGAGCACGAACATGACACTCAAAGGCACAAAGACGGAGAAGAACCTGCTGACGGCGTTTGCAGGCGAGTCGCAGGCCCGTAACCGGTATACCTATTTTTCCAGCCAGGCGCGCAAAGAAGGGCTCGTTCAGATGGCCCTGATCTTCGAGGAAACCGCCAACCAGGAGAAGGAACACGCCAAGCGGTTCTTCAAGCTCCTCGAGGGCGGTAGCGCCACGGTGCAGGCGGAATTCCCGGCCGGCAGGATCGGGAACACGCTCGAGAACCTCAAAGCAGCCGCTGCCGGCGAGATGTACGAATGGGGAACGATGTATCCCGAATTCGCGGATACCGCCCAGCAGGAGGGTTTCGCCGACATCGCGAGGGTATTCCATAACATTGCGGTTGCCGAGAAGCAGCATGAGAAGCGCTATGAGGACTTGGCCGCGAACCTAGAAGCCGGTCGCGTGTTCAAGCGCGAGAAGAAGGTGGTGTGGCGCTGTCTGAACTGCGGCTACCTGCACGAAGGTCCTGAGGCTCCGACGCAGTGTCCGGCGTGCGCGCACCCGCGGGCATACTTCGAGCTTCTTGGCGAGAACTGGTGAAGTTCGTACTCGTCTCGCTGGCCTTTGCGCTGGCGTGCGGTACGGGCGGGAGTGCGTCCTCCACCAAGGAGAGCACAATGATTGAGCGTCCCGGTGCAGTGTTGTTCGGCGGCAAGCCGGCCTCTTTGCTTGGCAAGGAACTGAAGGTCGGGGACGTGGCGCCGGACTTCGTTGCCACTGGCAATGACCTGCAGCCGGTGTCGCTGTCCCAGTTCAAGGGCAAGGCGGTCGTCATCGCGTCCGTGCCTTCGCTCGATACGCCGGTCTGCGACCTCGAGACACGGCGGTTCAACACCGAGGCGGCCAGACTGGGGCCCGACGTCGTGATTCTCACCGTGAGCATGGACCTGCCGTTCGCGCAGAAGCGTTGGTGCGGCGCCGCCGGAGTGGACCGGGTCATCACCGTGTCGGGCCATCGCGACTCGTCGTTCGGGACCGTCTACGGAGTGCTCATCAAGGACCTGCGCCTACTTGCGCGCGCAGTGTTCGTCGTGGACCGCCAAGGCATCATTCGATACATCCAACTCGTGAAGGACACCGGTACTCAGCCGGACTACGGACCGGTGCTCGAGGCCGTGAAGAGCCTGCAGTGATTGCAGAAGGAGATTGAATGACGGCGAGACAACAGGTCTACAGTTGCGGAGTGTGCGGGCAGTTGGCGGCCGTGGTCCATCAGGGCGGCGGCAGGCTCGTGTGCTGCGGCAAGCCAATGAAGCTCGCGGGCGAGGAAAGGACGAGGGCCGCGGAGGGCCGGGTAGCCGTCAGGCAGCAGCCCGTCGCGGCTTCTCCGGTTCCGGCCGATGCTCCTTACTGGCAGTGCAGCAAGTGTCACTATGTGCTGCAGACCATGCAGCCGCCTGAAGCGTGCCCGTCCTGCCACCAGGTGTGCGAGTTCACCAGCGTTGCTTGCTACATTCCCGAGTGCGGGTTTGCCGGGCCCGACACCCGGCTGATTGGTAGAGGTCGCGGAGTTCCTTTGACAGAATGGTAGCGAATGGCAAAGCGTCTTGAGGTCTACAGATGCGAGGTCTGCGGCAGCATCGTCGAGGTTCTGCACGGCGGCAACGGGCAACTGGTCTGCTGCGGCAGGCCGATGAACCTCATGGTCGAGAACACGACCGACGCGTCAAGAGAGAAGCACGTTCCTGTGATTGAGAAGGTCGCGGGCGGGTACAAGGTCAAGGTCGGCAGCGTCCCGCACCCGATGGACGAGAAGCATTACATCGAGTGGGTCGAGCTTGTGGCTGGCGACAAGGCCTATCGTCAGTTCCTGTCCCCGGGGCAAGCGCCCGAGGCGTTCTTCTCGGTCGAAGCCGCCGAGGTCTTTGCCCGTGAATACTGTAATATCCACGGTTTGTGGAAGGGAGGATGATGATTCCGAAGAAAGTCGAAGAGGCATTCAGCGAGCAGGTGAAGCTCGAGCTGGAATCGGCCTACATCTATTTGTCGATGGCCGCGTACTTTGACGCCGATGGGTTTCCCGGCATGGGGCAGTGGATGCGCGCCCAGGTGCAGGAAGAGGTCACGCACGCAATGCGGTTCTACAAGCACATCGTCGAGCGGGGCGGGCACGCGAAGCTCCATTCACTGGCGATGCCGCCGCATGACTGGAAGTCGCCGCTCGCCGCGTTCGAGGCCGCGTACGAGCACGAGAAGTTCATCACCGGGAAGATCGACGGGCTGGTGAGGCTCGCCCAGGCTGAGGGCGACCACGCGTCGGGAACGTTGCTCCAGTGGTTTGTCGACGAACAGGTTGAGGAAGAGGCCAGCACGGCCAAGGTGGCGCAGGACCTGAGGCTCGTCGGCAACGACGGTCGCGGCATCCTGATGCTCGACCGCGAGCTCGGGACCCGGACCTTTGCGCTGGCGCCGGACCTGGCGGCATTGTACGCTCAGCCGACGGCGGCCGGGGCATAGAGCCGAGACGAGGAGGAGTGATGGACGACAAGGGATTCTCCACAGCAAGAGTCAGCGAGCATGTCTGGTGGGTCGGAGCCATCGACTGGGCACTGCGCGACTTTCACGGATACCTGACGCGGCGCGGTACAACCTACAATGCCTACCTCGTGATGGGCGATTGCCCGGTGCTGATCGATACGGTGAAGGCGCAGTTCAAGGACGAGATGCTCGCGCGGGTCGCCTCGGTCGTGAACCCGGACGACATCGAGATTATCGTCTCGCATCACGCGGAGATGGACCATTCCGGTTCGCTGCCCCAGGTCGTGGACCTCATCAAACCGGACAAGGTGTATGCGTCACAGATGGGCGTGAAGAACCTGCACGACCAGTTTCACGGACTGGGCGAGGTAACCGCGGTGAAGGACGCAGAGACGCTCAAGCTCGGCGGCCTGAGCTTCACGTTCCTTGAAACCAGAATGCTCCACTGGCCCGACTCGATGATATCCTACCTGCATGAAGACGAGCTGGTCTTCTCGCAGGATGGGTTCGGCATGCACCTGGCGACCCCGAAGCTCTTTGCCGACGAGAACGACCCGGCGGTGATGCTCGACGAGGCGCGGCGATACTATGCCAACATTCTGCTGCCGTATTCGACCCTCATACTGAAGCTGCTTGAGCGCGTCAAGTCGCTCGGCATCAGCATCAAGACGATAGCGCCGGACCACGGGCCGGTCTGGCGCAGGAACCTCGACACGCTGCTTGGCTGGAACGCGAAGTGGACCACGCAGAAACCGGAGAACCGGGCCGTGGTTGCGTACGACACGATGTGGCAGAGCACGGCGCTGATGGCGCGCTCGATTTCCGACGGGCTCCGGGAAGGCGGAACCGCGGTGATGGTGATGCCGATGGAATGCACGACCCGCGCCGACGTGATGGCCGACCTGCTTTGCGCCGGCGCACTACTCGTCGGGAGCCCTACCATCAACAACACGTTCTTCCCCACTCTGGGCGACGTGCTGTCATACGCGCGGGGCCTGAAGCCGAAGAACCTCATCGGCGCCGCATTCGGCTCATACGGCTGGAGCGGGGAGGCGCCAGCGCAGGTCGAGGATCAGCTCCGGCAGATGAACGTCGAGTTGGCAGCGCCGGCCCTCAGGCTGAGGTTCGTGCCGGACCACGGCGCTCTGAGTCAGTGCCGGGAGTTCGGCAGGACGATTGCAGCGAAGCTGAGAGAGCGGGTCGGCGCGTGATCGAGCAGGCCGGGACCGGCGTCCACTGCGAAGTCGACCGGTCCCGGATCGACCTAGCTGCCTTCAACACGATAACCTACGGTCTGTACGTCATCACGGCGCGCGACGGCGAGAAACGGAACGGGTGTATCGTCAACACGGTTGTCCAGGTAGCAGGCGAGCCCTGCCAGGTTTCGGTCAGCGTGAGCAAAGCCAATCTTACCCACGACTTCATTGCTCGTACCAATCGGTTCGCGGTCTCGGTGCTGGAACAGGACACGCCGCTGTCTTTCACCGGGGTGTTCGGGTTCCGTTCGGGTCGCAACTATGACAAGTTCGCGCGCGCCGAGTACCGTGACGGGCTAACCGGTTGTCCTCTGCTAACCGAGCATACGCTGGCGACCATCGAGGCCAAGGTCCGGACTGCGGTTGACTGCGGGTCGCACACCATTTTCGTCGCCGACGTGGTCACGAGCGAGGTCGTCCGCCCAGGCAGGCCTCTGACCTATGCTTACTACCATGAGGTCAAGGGTGGCAGGACAGGGAAGAACGCGCCGACGCATGCCGCGTCGATGGCGGCTGAGCAAGTTGCGGGTGCTGAAAGGAGCAAGCAAATGAAGAAGTACGTCTGTCAGGTTTGCGGATATGTGTATGACCCGGCGGTTGGAGACCCGGACAACGGCGTTCTGGCCGGGACGGCCTTTGAGAGTCTGCCCGGCGACTGGGTATGCCCGGTTTGCGGAGCGGGCAAGGACCAGTTCGAGGTGGAAGCTTAGGTCTGGGGAAGGGACGAAGTCAGAAGCTAGACGCGAGAGTGCAGAAGGCAAAGACCGAGGAGGACCGAAGGCCGAGGACTGAAGACCGAGACCAGGGACTGGCTGGGGACTGGAACCTGGATACTGGAAACTCGCGCGGAGCGCGGGCTACTGAGCTTTGCGCTGCAGCCGTCTCGGGACGTACTCGGGAGGCTGCTTCGCTTTCACGGTGCGGTCGGTGATGATGCATTCCTCGACATCCGGCCGCGAGGGCAACTCGAACATGATGTTGAGCATCGTTTCTTCCAGCACGGCGCGCAGAGCCCGGGCTCCGGTCTTACGCGCGGCAGCCAACTCCGCAACCGCTGTCAGCGCCTCGGGCGTTAATGTGAGCTTTACCCCCTCCAGCTCGAAATAGAATGAGAACTGCCGCGCAAGCGAGTTGCGCGGCTTGGTCAAGATGTCAATCAGCGCTTCCCGGGAAAGGCTGTGCAGCCCGGCGATGACGGGCAAACGGCCGACCAGCTCCGGTATCAGACCGTACTTGATGAGGTCGTCAGGCTCCACCAGCGGCAGCAGTTCGTCGCAAGTGCGTTGTCTGCGCTCGGAGATGTCGGCGCCGAACCCCAGCGTGCTCGACCGAATGCGGTGTTCGACGACCCGTTCGAGGCCGTCGAACGTCCCTCCACAAATGAACAGGATGTGCCGCGTGTCGATCGGTATGTACTGCTGCTCAGGGTGCTTCCTGCCGCCCTGCGGCGGGACGCTGGCAATGGTCCCTTCCAGAATCTTGAGCAGCGCCTGCTGAACCCCTTCTCCTGAAACATCGCGGGTAATCGACGGCGAGTCGGTCTTCCTGCCCAGCTTGTCCATCTCGTCCAGGTAGACGATTCCGGTTTCGGCCCGGCGCACATCGCCACCGGCGGCCTGGATGAGACGCAGCAGGATGTTCTCTACATCCTCGCCCACGTAGCCGGCCTCGGTCAGCGGGGTCGCATCCGATATCGAAAACGGGACGTGCAGGAATCGGGCGAGCGTTTCGGCAATCAGGGTCTTGCCGACGCCGGTCGGGCCGATGAGCAGGATGTTCGATTTCTCGACCTCGATGTCGGTGCGGCGCGAGAATACCCGCTTGTAGTGGTTATATACCGCAACCGAGATGACCTTCTTGGCGTGTTCCTGGCCAATGACGTACTCGTCAAGGAAGGACTTGATGTCCGCGGGTTTGGGTACGGAAGGCGGAGGCTTTACCGCGGGCGCACTCCGCTCCTGGCTGAAGAGCCCGGTGACGGTATTGGCGCACCGCTCGCAAATTCGGCCGGTCCGGCCCTGAACCAGTTTCAGCCCGGGCCCGGCCTCGGCGCCGCAGAACGAGCAGCGGCTGCGGGCGGTCCGCCGCCGCTTCGGGCCGTCCATCACTTGCGCTTCTCTATTACTTCGTCAATCAGGCCGTAGGTCCTGGCTTCTTCCGCGGACATGAAGAAGTTGCGGTCCGAGTCCTCGATGACCTTCTCGACCGGCTGGCCCGTGTGCTTGGCGAGAATCCGCGACAGCTCTTCCTTGAGCTTCAGTATCTCGCGGGCGTGGATCTCGATGTCGGTTGCCTGACCAGAGATGCCCTGGGCCGAAGGCTGGTGAATCATCACCCGGGCGTTGGGCAGGGCGAACCGCTTGCCCTTCTCGCCGGCCGCGAGCAAGAGCGCGGCAATCGAGGCGGCCTCACCGACGCAGGTCGTCGAGACCTTGGCTTTGATGTAGCGCATCGTGTCGTAGATGGCAAGGCCGGAGGAGACGACGCCGCCCGGCGAATTGACGTACAGGTTTATGTCCTTCTCCGAATCCTCGGCCTCGAGGAAGAGCAACTGGGCTACGACCAGGTTGGCCACGTTGTCGTCGATCGGCGAGCCCAGAAAGATGATGCGTTCCTTGAGCAGCCGGGAGTAGATGTCGTAGGCACGCTCGCCCCGGCCGGTCTGTTCGATGACCATGGGAATTAACACAGGGACCTCCAACTCCATACCGATTTCAGATTTCCGATTTTGGATTTGCCGTTGTCGGGCCGAGGACTGCGAGCTTAAGACTGCGGACCGAAGACTCGTCCTCATGTGATATTCGCTTTGTCCACTGCCAGCTTCAGGACTTTCTCGCGCAGGAGCTGGTTCTTGTAGACCGTGCTCGAGAGCATCGACTCTACCTCCTCGACCGGTCGCTTCGACTCCGCGGCCACCTCCTGCGCCTGCTGCTTCAGCTCCTCTTCGGTTACGGTGATGCCCTCCTTCTCGGCAATCCGGGCCACGACGCAGTCGAACTTGGCCCACTTCTTTGCGACGGGCATGAGCTTCTGGCGGGTCGATTCGTCATCGGGCAGGTTGTACTGGACGCGCAGCCGTTCGAACGACGACTCTACCCACGACTCGGGCGGCTCAAACTGGTGGCCGGCCGTCAGGAGGTCGAAGACCTGGTTCTTCAGGCCGTTCAGCTCGAGTCGCTTGCGGTCGGCGAGGATCGATTCATTGATCTCGATGCGGAGCTGGTCCATGCTCTCGAACCCGAGGTCAGAGGCGAACTCCTCGCTGATTTCAGGGAGTATCCGCTCCTTCACGTCGCGGACCGAAAGCTTGTAGGTCAAGGTCTTGCCGGCAAGCGTCTTGACCGGATGGTCGTCCGGCATCGCGGCCGTCGCAGTCCGTTCATCGCCGGGGCGAGCCCCGACGAGAGCCGCGTTGACCTCGGGCGAGTTCATCGGGTCGCCGAGCTCCATCATCACGTTCATGCGCGGCTTATCGGTTTCGGCTTCGCCCTGAAAGGTCCGGTAGTCCACCACCACGAAGTCGTGTTCCTGGGCCGGGCGGCCGACCGGCTTGAAGGTCGCGCACTTCTCGCGCAACTCCTCAAGCCTGCGCTCGAATTCGGCCTCGAACCCGGTCGGCTGTTCTTTCTTGAGCGCGAGCCCGACGTATTCCTGCAACTGGAAGTCGGGAATGACCTCGTAGGAGAGCTGGAACTTGATGGTCTTGTCGGGCGCGATTTCGAGATTCGTGAACTTGGGCTGATTCACGGGCTTGATTGAGTCGTCGGCCAGCACCGTTCGGATCGCATCCTCGACCAGCTCCTCGGCCGCGGCGTTCTCGAGCTGACCGCCAATGCGGCGTGCGAGCACCGTGCGTGGCGCCCTGCCCTTGCGGAACCCGGGTACCATGGCCTTTGCCTGATACTCGACGAAGAAATCCTCCAGCTTCGTCTTCAGCTTCTCAGGCTCGATTGTCACGTCAACTTCGCGCAGCCACTCTTTCGGTGACCGGACGGTCTTTTCCAAACAGCACTCCTATCAGAAGGTTGAGGTCAAGGTTAAGGTAAGGTGAGGGCCGATTCAGGGCTGCGGTTCGACTCAACCTCAGCCTCGACCTTCTCCTTAAGCTGCATGCGAGGAGGGGGAGTTGAACCCCCATCCCGTAAGGGACTGGATCCTAAATCCAGCGCGTATGCCAGTTCCGCCACCCTCGCATGGCCGGTCAGTATAGCCAAGTCAGAGACAGAAGTCAAAAACTGAGGGTGAGGGTTCGAGAGCGCGACGGACAACAGCGCCCGGTGCCCGGGAGCCGTCAGCGGTTGCGGCTACCGAGGTGGTTGTCTCGGACTGAGCCCTGCGCGGTCGTCTCCTACGGCCTCTTATCCCCGAGCTTGTTCCCGATGTCGAGCAGGATGCTCGCCGTCAGCTTTGAGCGGTCAACGACCCCGATGAATCGTCCCCGGGCGTCAACGACCGGCAGCGTAGCCAGGTCGAGGCTGTCCATCCTCTCAAGAACGCTCAGTTTGTCTTCGTCCGGACTCGCCGCTGCCGAGGCCGACACGTAGCCGGGCTGTTCCAGCAGCGCTGCATTGTCGCCGGCACGGATGCGAGAGCTGAGTCCGCTGGCCGCGTCCGCCCCGCCAATCGCCTTTGCGTCTACGACGCCAAGGAGTGTTCCATCAGGTTTGTTCACGGTTACATACCTGAGCGTTGGTATCTGCCGGAGATACGCGTCGACAACGTGTCCGTCGTAGGCCTCGCCCCGGGTGAAGCTCAGCGCCTGGACTCTCTCCTGGGCCAGCCGTGGTATAGCCTCCACGCCCGTCTTGGTCCCGACGCCTGCTGCATCGACCGGCAGCGGTGTCTTCACCTCTGATACCTGCTTGCCTAGCTCTGCCTGGCCGGCATTCCGGATTGCGGACTCGACCGACAGCCCGGCGACGCCCAGCTTCTGGATCTTGCCGGTCAGAAGCAACCAGAGAAGGACAGGCACGAGAGCGATGAGGATGTCGGTGTGGCCGGCCTGAAGCTTGGCGCCGGCCTTGGAGCGCACGAGGATGACCAGCGCCAGCGGTACGACGAACAAAACGAGGGCAACAACTAGTGTAGTGCGTCACACGCTTCTTTACATTTGGCTATCTTGCGC
>Ga0136653_10000538_pt1 | contig 19888 bp, 18 predicted proteins | sample LakKivw275mmetaG_FD_94866 | JGI IMG/M metagenome (GOLD analysis project Ga0136653, IMG submission 94866) | Anoxic lake water microbial communities from Lake Kivu, Rwanda to study Microbial Dark Matter (Phase II) - Lake Kivu water 275m metaG... | ecosystem: Environmental > Aquatic > Freshwater >...
CCCGCCAGAGGCCGCATTTACTTAGAAATTCCTTTCCTGAAGCGCGCATATCGTTTTTAAACAGTGAAGAAGCGGAGATGCCGCCTATAAGAACCATTTCTCTTGCTCCCATTTTCTTCAGGTATACCACCACACCGTCTATATCTCCGAAATCCAGGACTGTGCTTCTGACAAAATCCACCGGCGAAAAGGAAAAAGGATAAACCTCGCCTGTATCTGACAGTTTCTTATATACAAACTCCGACAACCTGTCATTGCTGACAAACAATCCTCTTTTCCTTATCATGATTTTCAGATCAGGGGTGTTTTTCCTTCGCAATGCCGCGTTCTGATTTTCTTATGAACTCCGTGATATAAGAAGCCTCTTCCGATTTTTCCGTTTTTTCAATATCCGCAAGGGCATCGGCCACATTCAAACCCGAACGGAATAACTTTCTGTATATTTCTTCTATCATTATTATTTTTTCATCCGAGAACCCTCTCCTTTTGAGCCCCACCTTATTGACGCCCGACGGGATTGCAGGATGCCCGTCCGCCATGACAAACGGGATGATATCTTTGGTAATCTTTGAACAGCCGCCAATGATAGAATGTCTGCCGACGCGACAGAACTGGTGTATACCGACAAGTCCGCCAACAATTGCAAAATCTTCAATTACAACGTGCCCGGCCAGGGTTCCCGCATTTGCAATTATGACGTTATTTCCTATCAGACAGTTATGGGCGATATGTGAATAAGCCATTATGAGGTTGTTATTGCCGACGACAGTGGTTTCTCCTTCGGATGTTCCGGAATTCATCGTGACAAATTCCCTTATGACATTCCTCTCGCCAACCTTAAGGTATGTCCTTCCGCCTCTATACTTGAGGTCCTGAGGTATGCTGCCTATGACGGCTCCGGTGAAGATGGAACAGCCGGCTCCTATCTCCGTATAACCCTGAATATGGACATACGGTCCGATCCTGCAATCCTCATGGATTACGACATTATCCTCAATAATTGCATACGGGGCTATTTCAACCTTCTTGTTGATATTGGCATTCGGAGAGACTATCGCAGTAGGATGGATCATGGTATCGGTTCAATTCAAATAATGCTCCTGCTCAGGCGTCCATTATGGTGGACATAAAAAACCCTTCTGCGGCAAGCTTTCCATCGACAAACGCCTTGCCCTGCAAACGCCCCACCTTGCTTTTCATCTTTATTACTTCAACCTGCAGAACTACCTGGCTGCCAGGCGTTATGGCTCTTCTGAATTTCACGTTATCTATGCTCATGAAATAAGCAAGTTTTCCCCTGTTCTCTTCCTTGCTCAGCATCAGAACACCGCCCACCTGTGCCATTGCCTCAACCACCAGCACGCCCGGCATGACGGGTCGTCCAGGAAAGTGCCCCTGGAAGAACCACTCGTTCACGGTAACGTTCTTGATGCCGACCGCTTTTGTATCGCTCAACTCAATAATCCTGTCCACGAGGAGAAATGGATACCTGTGGGGGATTATATTGGAAATCTCTTCCACGGAAAGAGTCTCGTAAGAGCCCGCAGAAAAAGAGGATTTTCCCACACCGCTCACTCTCTCTTTATTGTAAATTTCTCTTATCTTTTTAATGAGTCTCGTGTTTATTGAGTGTCCGCTCTTTATCCCGATTATATGCGCGGCTATATAGTTGCCGAAAAGCGCAAGGTCACCTATCAGATCGCTTATCTTATGCCTCACCGGTTCATCGCCGAACCTGAATTGATTATCTATAACGCCTTTCTTTCCGTCTATAACCAGTGTATTCTTATAATCCGACCCTTTGCCGAGCCCGAGCTTTTTCAGGGAATCCACCTCTTCCCGCAGGCAAAAAGTTCTTGCAGGGGCTATCTCTTTTTCGTAGCTCTCCGGAGTTATCGCATAGGAGGCATACTGGGAATTCAGCACAGTCCCTGGATAGTCAAGCATGTAGGATATCTTAAGTTCGTCGGCGGGCAGAGCGATTATATGCGTACCGTTGTTTGAAACATATATTGGTTCTTTCACCATGAAAACATCTTTCTCGCTATTCAATATTCTTATGCCTGCTTTCTCCAGGATGTCGACAAAAGGCTTGGCACTGCCATCCATACCCGGACATTCATTGCCGTCTATTTCAATAATGATGTTGTCTATCTCCATTGAATAGAGCGCGGATAGAAGATGTTCCACGGTATGAATCTGGAAATGTCCGTTACCTATTGACGTTCTTCTGGGGAATTTTCTGGTGTCAAGAAGACTGTCAATATCGGGTTTAACAGGTTCTGCGTCAGGTGCGTTTTTTTTAATGAAAAGTATGCCAGAATTGGCGGTAGAAGGCTTGAAGGTGAGCGTGCTCCTTTCCCCCGTATGAAGTCCTATCCCTTCCAGCGTAACAACCTTTTCAATTGTTTTCTGGCTCTTCCTCTCCATATATCTCCTTGATTCTCCTTTCCATCTTTTCAATTTTTTCTTCCAGTTTCTTGATCTTGTCTATGAACTCGGGTTGCCTTCTGGAATAGGCCTGCAATCTCATGTCTTCCCATTTGTCGCGCGCGGGGAATCCTGTTACATGCGTGTTTGGAGGAACATTCTTCGTTACACCGGCCTTTCCGCCTATTATTGAATTATCTCCCACGGTCACATGTCCGGTGATTCCAGCCTGTCCCGCTATTATGACATTCCTTCCGACAATGGTACTGCCCGATATGCCAACCTGGGCAACCACTATGGTATTCTCGCCTATATAGACATTGTGGGCTATCTGTACCAGGTTATCTATCTTGACTCCATTCCCAATATAGGTCTTATCAAATCTTGCCCTGTCTATCGTGACATTTGAACCAATCTCAACGTCATCGCCTATCTCAACGGTTCCAATCTGCGGGATCTTGTGATGAACCCCTTTGACGGTGGCAAAACCGAAACCGTCTCCACCTATCACCGTGCCGGGATGAATTATAACCCTGTCCCCCATCAATACCCGCTCCCTGATTATCACGTGGGGATAGATCAGGGAATCCCTGCCTATCTTTGTATAATGCCCTATGTATACGCATGCGCCGATTACTGAACCGTCTCCTATCTTCACACAATCCTCTATAACCGCATACGGCTGTATTGAAACATTCTTGCCGATAACCACATCCTTGCCTATGACAGCCGTCTTATCTATGCCTGAACTGAAAGTGACAGGTTCCGGTCCAACTATGGCCATTATCTTTGCAAATGCAAGCGAAGGATTTTCCACCTGTATGAGCACCGCGCTGACACTGTTATTTATGTCCGGGGGAACGATTACTGCGGATGCCTTGGTCAATTTCAAAAGCGGCCTGTACTTGTTATTTGCAATAAAAGTCAGTTCCCCCTCTTTCGCCTCTTTGATCCCGGATATTCCGCTAATAGTAATATTCTCATCTCCTATGACAACCCCTCCGACTATCTCCGCAATCTCTCTGACTTTCATATTCACTGTTTTTTCTCGCCCGTCTTGTTCATTCCCTTCACTATCTCTTCCGTAAGGTTCACCACTTCATGCCCGTAAATAACAATCCTTGAATCAAGAATAACCGTGAATCCGTTTTTCTCTCCGTAGGCCTTGACTTCCTTGCGTATTTCCTCCAGCAGGCCTTCTTCCAATCCCTTCCGCTTGTCATCCAGTTTTTTGTTGACATCACTCCATATCTTTGAAAACTCCTGAATCTTTTCCTTCAATTCGGCTTCCTTCTTGCTTTTCTCCTCGGGCTTCATCACATCTTTCTTCTGGTCGTAATCAGTCTGCATCTTTTTTATGTTGCTTTCCAGTTCTCCCACTTCCTTCTGTTTTTCTTCCACCTCTTTCATAAAAGCCTTCTCGGCTTCAGACGCTTTCTCGTATTTGGAAAAGACTTCCTTGAGATCCACGTATCCGATTTTAATATCCTGTGAAAAAGCAAGACCGGCGGATACCATGCTTAATAGCAGACCGTTCAACAATGCTCTTTTAAGATTCTCCATTGAAATCCCCCTTTTGCTAAAATCCGAAACTCATGCCTATATGAAACCTTCCCTCGGGTTCCCCCGGTTCTCTATCAAGTGCGCGGCCGTAATAAATCTCAATGGGCGCATTCAAGAAAGGCACCATGACCTTAAATCCGGCCCCGAAACTACTGCGCAAATCTCCGTATTTATCCCACTCTTTCCACACATTGCCAGCGTCAAAGAACAAAACTCCTTTTAGTATATCTTCATATAAAGGATAAATCAACTCAAAATTCTGTGCGAAGATGGACTGGCCCCCATCAAGCGGACTGCCCGAGGGACCCAGTTCCCTTTCCTTATATCCCCTGACAGTCCCTATGCCGCCCCCGAAAAATCTTTCATAGACAGGTACTTCAGTATCCCCTGTTTCCCTTACCATGCCCACGATGGTCATGCTGTGAAACACAGCCTTGCCCAGGGGAAAATATAAGTCATTGTTCAGTATCGGCTTGACAAACGAAATGTCTCCCCCGAGAAAATCTCCTGCACATTCCACAGACAAACGGACCATGTCCCCCTTTCTGGGAGAGCGTTGACTGTCAAGCGTATTTAAAACCAGGGCCGGCATAATGCTGCTTTTTCTCATGTCTTCTTCGGGCCTTAACGGTGAGGGCACATCAATGTCCGAGAGACCGATCTCTTCAGTTCTCAGAGTGAAACCGAGGGAAGATTTGTCCCATCTTCTGCCGATTCTCAGTGCCGCACCTGTTCTGTCTTCCGTGTAGTCAGACCACATTCTGCTGGTCCTGTATAGATCGGTACCGAACCATACCGGCCTGTCAAAAAAATACGGTTCAGTAAAACTCAACCTGTAATTCTTTGCCTTCGTGCCAAATTCGGCGGAAAGGGACAAATTCTGTCCTCCGCCGATGAAAGAAGGTGGATTTGCTATGTCAAAATTACTCTGTTGAATGCTCACCATGCCAACGAGGTCATCCACGCTGCTGTAACCTCCGCCTATCATGAAAAGTCCCGTTCTTCCTTTCTCAACAACGTCCACCACAACATTGGCAACACCAGGCTTATCTGTAAATTCCGGATAGATGTTGATCCTGTCGAAATAATTCAGGTCAAAGAGATTGCTGAAACTCTTGCGTATTTTGTCCGAGGTAATCTTTTCTCCCGGTTCAATCTTCACCTCTCTTCTTATAACCTTGTCCCTGGTTTTCGTATTACCTCTTACAACAATCTCACCTGCGGAAAATATCTCATCAGGCTCAATAAAATATACTATATTCACAACGCCCGGCTTCTCGGCCATCACGGGGATTTCGTCAACCTTGATTTTTAAGTATCCCTTGTTCATGTAAAAGAGGGATAAGTCTCTGATATTTTCATCCGCTTTTTTTCTGCTCAACAACTGCCCCTTCTCCTTGAAAGGCAGTAAGCTTCTCAGTTTCTTTTCATCAACCAGAAGATTGCCCTGGAAGCTTATGTCCCCCAGATGATATTGCATGCCTTCCTTCAGAGATATGTGCAGAACCAGCATCCTGCCCTTCTTATCCTGTGATACAGTTTTGTCCACCTCGACATCCAGGAAACCGTTATCCCTGTAGAAACTTGATATATTCCCAATATCCTTCTCAAAAATTTCTTCCTTAAAAGTACCCCTTATGAATGGCATATTTCTCTGTTTTATCTTCATTAACTTCCGCAGACGGTAACTGGAAAAGGACTTGTTACCTTCAAAGGTGATTGATGAAACATAACCCCGGCCTTCTTCCTTTATTGATATATTGAGAATGACATCACGGTCTTTGTCCTCCGCCCTGTAATTGACCTCCGTCAGATAAAAACCTTTCTCCCTGTATTTGGACTTTATCTCTTCAATACCCCTGGAGATCTTTACCTCGTTCAAAATGTCCCCTTTCTTAATATCGAGGAATTCCAGAAGCTTTTTTGATGTGAATACGCTGTTGCCCGTACATTTGATATCTTTGATTACAGGATTCTCGACCACGAGAAGTTTTATATTTATGCCGCCGTCCACTTCTTCCTTGTCGTAACCTATGCTGGAAAAAAAGCCGGTCTCCCCTATCTTTTTTATGTCGTCTATCAAAACTTCCTCGTTGAACTCAACCCCGGGCTTCATTTTCATGAGCATCAATATCCGTTCCTTGCTCACATTCCTGTTTCCCGATACCTCTATCTCGTTTATCCTGGTCTGTGCAAAAACCAGAATGCTCGTATTAAGCAAGAGGGACAGCAGTAGAACTTGTATTTTTTTCAAGGTTATCTCCTTTCTTCAAAAGCCTGAAGGTTAGTTTGTCCTTTCCTCTGTAATCAACGAGAACCGTTGAATTCCTGGGATATATCTCTTTCAATATTTCTTCGGAAAGCGGGTCTTCAAGGTATTTTGATATGGTCCTCTTGAGAGGCCTTGCACCGAATTCATAACTCGTCCCCTTGTCTATGAGAAACTCCTTCGCCTTGTCGGAAATGACGATGACAATATGCTGCTCTTTCATTCTTTCCTTGACGAAAGAAATCTCAAGTTCAGCAATCCTGAAAAGCTGCTCCCTTTTCAGCGGGTGAAATACTATTATCTCATCCAGTCTGTTCAAAAACTCCGGTCTGAAAGTATGCCTCACCTGTTCCGTTATCCGGTCTTTGAACTTCTCGTAAAAATCTCCCCCTTCTTCGGGCTGAAAGCCCATAACTGACTTGTTCTTGAAAATCTGTGTTCCTATGTTTGAAGTCAGAATAAGTACCGTATTCTGAAAATTAACGCTTCTGCCGAAACTATCCGTCAATTTCCCGTCCTCAAGTACCTGCAGGAGCAAATTGAAAATTTCAGGATGTGCCTTCTCAATTTCGTCAAGCAATATAACGCTGTAAGGACGTCTCCTTATCCTTTCTGTAATCTGTCCTCCCTCTTCATAGCCCACATATCCGGGCGGTGCTCCTATTAACCTGCTTATAGAAAATTTTTCCATATATTCCGACATATCTATCTGGACAAGCGCCTGTTCATCACCGAACAGGAACTTCGCAAGCGCCCTGGCAAGCAAGGTCTTGCCAACACCGGTCGGTCCGAGAAAGAGAAAACTTCCTATCGGTCTCCTCTTGTCCTGCAGGCCCGCTCTTGACCTCCTTATCGCTCTGCTTATTGCCGAAATCGCTTCATCCTGCCCTATGACCATTTCATGAACCGCTTTTTCCATGTCAAGCAGTCTTTCTTTTTCCTTCTTGCAGAGCTGAGCAACCGGAATACCTGTCCACTGGGAAACAACCCCGGCTATATTTTCCTCGGTTATGGTCCTTTTCTCCTCGGGGATGAGTTTACTCCAGTTTTCTCTCAGATAATCAAGTTTATTCTTCAACTCCCTTTCTTTATCCCTTAACGAAGCAGCGGTCTCATAATCCTGTTTTTTTATCGAATTTTCTTTTTCTCTGGTAACTTCCTTAATCTCACCATTCAACTTTTCTATTTCCTCCGGCGGGTTGTAGAGTTTGAGTCTCAGATGACTTGCGGCTTCGTCTATCAGGTCAATGGCCTTGTCCGGCAAAAACCTGCCTGTTATATATCTTTCACTCAACACCGCGGCTGCTTCGACCGCTTCATCTGAAATCTTGAGATGATGATGCACTTCATATTTTTCCTTCAATCCTCTCAAGATTTCTATGGTTTCCTGTACTGTGGAAGGATCCACCATGATCGGCTGAAACCTTCTCTCAAGCGCTCCATCCTTCTCAATATATTTCCTGTATTCATCAAGTGTCGTTGCCCCGATGCACTGAATCTCCCCGCGGGAGAGAGAGGGCTTCAGTATATTTGAGGCATCTATGGCCCCTTCCGCCCCGCCCGCTCCTACCAGAGTATGTATCTCGTCAATAAAGATTATTACATTTCTGGAACTTCTGATTTCATCAAGAACTATTTTTACCCGCTGTTCAAATTCGCCCCTGTATTTTGTCCCGGCGACCATTGACGGAAGGTCCAGCATTATCAGTTTCTTATCCTTCAAAATCTCAGGTGCGGCACCGGAGACAATCTTCTGAGCCAGTCCTTCAACAATTGCTGTCTTGCCCACTCCGGGTTCCCCGAGCAAAACGGGATTATTCTTTTTGCGTCTGCACAGGATTTGAGTCAGCCTTTCTATCTCCTTATCCCTGCCTATCACCGGATCAAGCTTCCCTTCCATTGCAAGTTTGGTGAGATCCCTTCCAAAAGTCTGCAGGGCTGTCATCTTGGTTTTTTGATACTGCTGTGACGAATAACCCTTGTTATAACCTGTCCATTTCTGTCCCGTATCAAGAATAATCTCTTCAAAAGTCTCGCGCGCATTTTTCAGTGTGACGCCATTGTTTCTGAGTATCCTTGAAGGCAACGTATCCTCAGCCGCAATTATGCCAAGAAGAATGTGTTCCGTTCCAACATAGTTATGCGTGTAAAACTGCGCTTCCTTGACCGCGAGTTCCAGAACCCTCTTTGATTGGGCGCTCAACGGCAGTTCACCCACATATACTGGAACTCCTATCTTCATATTTCTTTCAATCTCATGCTTCATCTTCTGAAATTCAATTCCCATGTGATGCAGGATTGCAACCCCCACTCCCTGAGCATCTTCTATCATTGCCAGAAGAATATGTTCGGGCTCTATCCTGTTATGCCCGAACTTTATGGCTTCCTTCCTCGCAAGATCCAGTAATGCCTTGACTCTTTCTGTAAATCTTTCAAACATATTGACTCCTGGATAATCTACAAATCCTCATCCATCCCCTCATATCCTGTACTGTGCACCTCCATATCCCTCCGGCAATATTATACAAACCTCCTCCCGTTTTATCCGGTATCATTCATATACAGGAACGCCTTCTTCCATTGTCAATATTGAGAATTCTTTTCTTATCTTTCTTGTTGTATCACCGGGTTTCCCCGTTCCTATGGTTCTCTTGTCGAGAGAAACCACGGGAATTATCTCTGCCGCCGTACCCGTAAGGAAACACTCGTCAGCCGTGAATATATCATACCTCGTCATATTCTCCTCTACCACTTTCAGCCCCATGTTGGCGGCAATTTCCTTGACGACATTTCTTGTTACACCTTCAAGAATCCCTGCATATACGGGCGGCGTGAGCAAGACATTCTTCCTAACCGCAAAGATATTCTCGCCTGTACATTCGCTTATATACCCCTGATTATTCAGCATCAGCCCCTCAGCCGCTCCGGCATTATTCGCCTCTATTTTCGCAAGAATATTATTCAGATAGTTGAGAGACTTTATGGCAGGACTGACGGCTTCCGTCAGGTTTCTTTTGGTTCCCACGGTAATGACATCAAGTCCTTTATCATACAGGGCCTCCGGATAAAGCTGTATTGTGCCTGCTATGATAAAAAGCGTGGGTACTCTGCACTTCCTCGGATCCAGCCCCAGGTCTCCGACTCCCCTTGTGACAACCACCCTTATATAACTGTCCTTCAATTTGTTTGCCCTGACAGTCTGAATTATGGCGTTTTTCAGATCATAAAAATTGAGAGGCACCTCAAGCATTATCGCCTTTGCCGAACCGTACAGCCGGAAAAGATGCTCCTCCAATTTCCATATCCTGCCGTTATAGCCCCTTATGCCCTCAAAGACACCGTCCCCGTACAACAGGCCGTGGTCAAAGATTGACACCCGGGCTTCTTCCTCGGGAACCAGCTTGCCGTTTAGATATATAAGCAACCCCATATGTTTACCCCTTTACCCCGAACTCTGACGTTATATGCCTTCACTGTGAGGGATTATGATTTTCCTGTCCCTTTTCTCTTACTTGTTCCGTTTTTTCAATCTCCCCTTCATTTAAATATACTACTTTTGTGGCAAATTGTAAAAATTTATCGTTGTGCGTTCCTATGATAAATGTGACTTCCCTCTTTTCATTCAGGGATTTAACCGTATCAAAAAACAGTTCGGAGGACTTCTTGTCTATGCTACCGGTCGGTTCATCTGCAAATACTATGGAAGGTTTGCATATCAGACTCCTGCAGATCGCAACCTTCTGAAGCTCACCGCCGGAGAGCTGGGCAGGATACGCGTTCTTCTTCTTAACGAGATTAAACTCGGCAAGGAGATTCCCCGCCTCCTCGTAATAGGATTTGAGTTTCAGGTAACTCTTCTCTCTTATCCACAAAGGCAGCATGACGTTTTCAATAACGTTGAGTTCCGGGATAAGATAAAAAAACTGGAAGATAAAACCAAAGGTTTTATTCATTATACCGCAGGTTTCCCTTTCTCCGAGAGAGGTTATCTCCCTGCCCTCCAGGTAAACATTTCCTTTCGTGGGCTTGTCAAGAAGTCCCAGCACGTTTATCAGCGTTGTCTTGCCTGACCCGGAAGGTCCAAGCAATATCAATATATCTCCCTTTTCTATTTCTATATCAACGTTACTCAGCGCGACAACCCCCCCGGGGTATTCCTTGGTAATCTTGCTGCCCGTCAATAATTTACTCATTTCTTATCGCCCTGTTCGGATTTAATCCTGCAGCCCGTTTCGCTGGATACAGGCTGGCAAAACTCACGATGGCAAATACCAATACTATTATCCATGATATATCCGATAGGGAAATCTCTATCGGCAGACGGGAAAGGTCATACACGAATTCCGGAAGTTTTATAAACTGGTATTTTTTCAACAACCATGCAAGTATCCCGCCAGAGACCAGGCCGCTCATGAGACCCTTGCCACCCAGTATCAACCCCTGGTAAATGAATATCTTTTCCACGTCCCTTGAAGAAAGTCCGAGTGCTCTCAATATCCCTATTTCCTTAACCTTCCTGTAAACCGTTATCATAAGAGTGGACGATATGTTGAAAGATGCAACAAGCACTATGAGACCGAGAATAACCGCCATGGCCTTCCTCTCCAGGGCAAGCGCAGCAAAGAGAATCTTGTTCTTCTGAACCCATGTGGAAACCGCATATTTGTTATCCAGAACTTCTCTGACCTTTGCGGCAACCCTTTCCGAGGCGTAGATATCGCCTATTTTTATGCCTATGCCCTGCACCATGCTAACCGTACCAAAGATTCCGCTGTTAAGTGACACAAACCCCATTGAAGAGTCAAACGCATAAACCCCGTATTCAACGATACCCGCAACTCTGGTTTGTCGCTCCAATGCCAGTACCCCGGTAATTATTGAAATTTCGTCTCCCACGCCAACGTCCAGTTCTTTTGCAAGTTCACTACCGAGGATTATCCCGTCATCCAGTCCCTTCAACTTGCCTTCCTTGAGGAACCTGGCTATATTTGTAACCTCATCCTCCGAAACCGGGTCAATAGCTTTCAATATGCCTCCAAGCATGTATCTGCTGGATCTGTATATAACCTGGGTGGTAATGTAGGGTGATATCCCCTCAACCTCGGGAATGCTTGCGGAAACCCGTTCCATAACCTGCCTGTAGTCTCTTATAAATGGTTTCCCTTCAACCGTTATGATGGGATACGCACCTATTATTTTCCTCTTCAACTCCCTTGAAAAACCGTTCATCACCCCGATGACAAGCATCAGGGCAACAACCCCTATGGCAATACCGGCTACTGAAAAGATGCTTATGAACCATAAAAAACTGTCCGCCCGTCGCTTCTGTCCGGCAAATTTCCTTGAAAGAAAAAAATTGTATGAAAGCATAGATTGATTATACCAGAATTCCTCCCTGTGTTAAAATTGAAACGGCTGAAATAATGTTGACACTGGAATTGTTATGGTAATATAATGACGATGTTTGAGATCATAGAAGTTCTTTCAAATCAAACGGGGAGATAAAAATGAAACTGGGTGTTTTTCTGGTACTTTTCGGCGATAAGAGTCTTGAAGAGGCGCTGGACAAGGCAAAGAGTTTAGGACTGGATACCGTGGAAATAGGGACCGGCAATTATCCAGGCAATTCTCACTGCAATCCTGAAAAACTTCTGAAAAATGACTCCGCTTTGAAGAAATTCAAGGATGCCGTGAGCGAAAGAGGACTGGAGATATCCGGCCTCTCCTGTCACGGGAACCCTTTGCATCCTGACCAGGCAATAGCCAGTGCCCACAAAGACGTCCAGAGGAAGACAATCCTTCTGGCCGAGAAACTCGGAATACCCCGCATTATAACATTCTCCGGATGCCCCGGAGACAGCGAAAAAGCAAAATATCCAAACTGGGTAACCTGCCCGTGGCCCGATGATTTTTCAAAGATAGTGAAGTGGCAGTGGGAAGAAAAGGTAATTCCCTACTGGAGCGAGGAAGTGAAATTTGCAAAGGACCACAACGTGAAAAATATATGCCTTGAGATGCATCCCGGATTTGCGGTCTATAATCCTGAAACCCTGCTGAAACTGAGAAGCGCCGCAGGAAAAGAGATAGGCGCCAACTTTGACCCGAGTCATCTCTTCTGGCAGGGCATAGACCCAATCGCCGCCATTAGAAAACTCCAGGGTGCGGTCTATCACGTGCACGCAAAAGATACAAAGATAGATGTTTACAACACCTCCGTGAACGGCGTTCTTGATACAAAGACCTATCTCGACGAGATCAACCGTTCATGGATTTTCAGAACAGTTGGCTACGGACACGGCAATGAATTCTGGAATGATTTTGTCTCAACGCTTAGAATGACAGGATATGACGGGACTTTGAGCATAGAACACGAGGACAGCTTCATGAGTGTTGAAGAAGGCCTCGGCAAAGCCATCAATTTTCTCAAGAATATACTGATACGGCAACCTAAACCAAAAGCCTGGTGGGCATGAAGAGGGAGCAGGAGATGGAGAAGGTCAGGATAATCGCAGGGGGTTCCGGCGGCCAGGGAATACTGACACTGGGAAAAGTAATCTCATATGCCGCGATGCAGCAGAAAATGCAGGTTTCCTGTCTGCCATCATATGGAGCAGAGATGCGCGGCGGTTATGTGTACTGCACCATCGTGATATCTTCCTCTCAAAAAATCTCTTCTCCGGTAAGTTCTGAAACTGACATAGGTGTGTTCATGAACGACCAGTCCTTCAAGATGCTGAGGGGATACCTTAAAAAGGGTGCTTTTCTTGTCCTGAATACGTCCCTTGTCAAGAAATTCAATTCCGATGACTGCAGAATAATAGAGATACCTGCCAGTGAAACCGCGGAAAAAACAGGGAGCATAAAGACTGCCAACATGGTGGCCGCAGGAGCACTGGCATATATAATAAACAGCAATTTCTTTCCGTTCACCAAGACGGGTTTATACTATGGCACCGAAAAAATTCTTCCCGCCGGAGAACTTGCCGCTCTCAGTAAAAAAAGCATAGAGATAGGATGGAATATGCTTCAACCCGATGGAAACGATACCCATAGAAAAGATCAGTGACTACAAGTGGCTTATCCCCAGGATCGAAGGAATGCGGGTCCCTGGCATTCTCTATATCTCGGAAAAATTCCTGAACAAGGCCGTCTCAGAAAAAGCGCCTGAACAGATAATAAACGTGGCTAAGATGCCCGGCATAGTCAAATACAGTCTTGCCATGCCGGACGTACACTGGGGCTATGGAGCACCCATAGGAGGGGTAGGCGGATTTGATGCGGAATCAGGGGTCATCGCACCCGGATTCGTGGGATATGATATCAACTGCGGAGTCCGTCTCATCAGGAGCGATTTAACCGCAGGCGATGTCAGGGACAAACTGGAAGATGTAATAAATCTTCTATTTACAAACATTCCCTGCGGGGTCGGTTCAACCGGCACACTGAAACTCAAAAGGAAAGACCTGGAAAAAGTTGCGTCAGAGGGTGCGGAATGGGCGATAAAAAACGGGTTCGGAACACAGGGAGACCTTGAAAGAACAGAGGAGTACGGAAGAATAAAAGAGGCTGACCCTGACACGGTAAGCAACAGGGCTTATGAAAGAGGGACTTCTCAACTCGGCACACTCGGTTCAGGCAACCACTTTCTTGAAATTCAGGAAGTGACGGAGATATACGACAGGACGACGGCAGATTCGTTCGGCATCTTTCCAGGTCAGGTTACGATTATGGTGCATTCGGGCAGCAGAGGGCTCGGGTACCAGGTGTGCGACGATTATCTTGACAGATTCGGCAGGGTTGCTCTTGATTACGGGATAAAACTGCCGGACAGACAGCTCGCCTGCGCGCCCGTTTCGTCAAAGGAAGGCAGACGGTATTTCAGGGCAATGAGCGCCGCGGCAAACTATGCTTTTGCCAACAGACAGATCATGACGCATATGATAAGGGAAACTTTCTCGGATGTATTCGGGATGCCATACGAAAAGATGCAGATGTCCCTGGTCTACGACGTGACTCATAACATCTGCAAGATCGAAAGCCACAATGTGGAAGGACGGGGAAAGACGCTTTACGTCCACCGCAAGGGCGCTACAAGGGCATTCCCGAAGGGACATCCTGATCTGCCTCAAAGATATAGAAACACGGGGCAACCCGTGATTATACCCGGGACCATGGGAACCTGTTCATACATCCTCGTTGGAATGGAAAAGGCGATGGAAGAAACGTGGGGCAGCACCTGTCACGGAGCGGGCAGAATGATGTCGCGACACCAGGCGGTAAGAGAAGGCAGAAACAGATCCATTGCCGCAGAACTTGCCGGTCGCGGCATACTGGCAAGAGGGGTGAGCAGCAAAGGGCTTGCCGAGGAGATGCCGGAAGCATATAAGGATATAGATGAAGTAATAAGAATCGTTGAAGGTGCCGGTTTATCAATGAAAATAGCACGGATGTCCCCGCTTGCCGTCATGAAAGGATGATATGAAAAAGATAACACTTGACGGCAGGGAGATAATTTATAAAGAATTTCACAGGAAGGTAAAATCCCCGCGGCTTGAATTTGAAAACGGAATGCTTTCCGTAATCCTGCCGTCGAAATTTACGGAAGCAAAAAAACTGCTGAAGAAACATAAAAAATGGATAACAAAACAGTCTGAGCGTTTTGAAGAAATTATAGAAACTTCAAGGACACTTACACTTAGAGAAGATGTAAACATGGCCGAATTTAAAGCCGCAGTTGAAAAAAGCATACTGGATTTTTCCGAAGAACTGAACGTAAACATAGAAAAAACTGTTTTCAGAAAATTTAAAAGTAGATGGGGTAGCTGCAGCACTGGTGGGAAGATAACTATAAATACGCTCCTGATGTTTCTCCCGGACAGGTTGATAGACTACATCCTGTTACACGAGGTCGCCCACAGGGTTGAAAAAAAGCACAATGGCAGATTTTACATGCTCATGGAAAAGAAGTTCGGCGACAGAAAATCCATTGAATGGGAACTCGCCGCATACTGGTATTTGATCAGGCACTCCTGCGCCCTGCGGAAGAACGGAAATGAACTATAATAACGCCTTTGTTCTCGGCGGTGGAGGCGCAAAAGGATTCGCCCACGTAGGCGTCCTGACTGCTATTGAGAAGGAAGGTCTCAGGCCGGATATCATATGCGGCACTTCCGCCGGCTCAATCGCCGGGGCCTTATATTCTCTGTACGCGGACAGGATAACGGAATTTGAGAATATTGAGGAAACATACGAGTTCAGGATTCTCAAGGGGTTGAAACTGGATTCGGTTGATTTTGAAGAGGAGAAAGACGGCTTCTTCCTTAAAACCCTCTACACCGTGAAAAAGAAACTTCTCTTCGTCCGCATGCTGCGTGATAACGCCCTGCTCAAAAAAGAAGAGGTTGAGCCGGTTTTCAAAAATCTTTTCAGAGATATTACCTTTGAACAGCTTTCCATTCCTCTCACAGCGGTTGCATTTGACCTTGTATCGGGAAAGGATGTCTACATAAAAACGGGAAAATTGTGGAAGGGCATTCTGGCATCCTGCTCCATACCCGGACTGCTCCCTCCCGTTGAATACAACGACTTGCTTCTTGTGGACGGAGGAATAACGAACCGTCTGCCCGTGAAATGTGCTGTGCTGGCCGGCTCAGGAAGCATTGTGGCGGTGGATGTAAACCAGCATAGCTCAGCTCACGGAGAGATAAACTCCGTCTTTGACATCCATATGAGAACGGACGCCCTCATTTCATCCAGGTTTGACCTCTACAACAGCAGGATGGCCGATTTGATAATCAGGCCCAACCTCGGAGACATGCGGTGGAACAATTTTTTAAGATACCGATACGCCATAGAAAAAGGCAGTGAGGCGGCAAAAGCAGACTTGCCAGAAATAATAAGGACGTTCAGCAAAAAATACCGCTACAAAAAGCGCTTAAGAAATCTCCTCGGGCAAAAAGGGAAATACGCCGCAGAACCGGAAGAGTTCATCTTCATCTGATAATAATCAGCCTTTTTTCTCCGGTTTCCCTGAAGTGTCAAGCATCCACCTGGGACGCCTGATAAAGGGCCCGCCGTTAAAGGTCTGTTCAATCATATTGTGTTTTTCAAGATAATCAAAGCAGCTACGCATACAGCCGCGTGAACCTTCAATGCCCAGTCCACCCTGCCCCCAGTGCTGGATATAGTGGTGGCCCTCTATAATGTAGCCGGAGGGATACTCCTCGGTTTTCCTCCATGTACCCGTGGACATTGGCCAGCAAAACTTGTACGCGGCCTCTTCGGTAAGATTTTGTTTCATGACATCAAAGTGGTAGCCCGGGAAGGCATTCGATATGAATGGCGATACCCGCGGGTCTCCCCCGTGATAAATAAGAGTGCATTTACCCATGTCCACGTCAGCCCAGCGGTAAGTCTTATTCTCTATCCTTATTTCCACAAATTTATTCTCTTTTATATGCGGTATTGCACCGGGACACCCTTTCACGCAGGCCATATCAAGCTTGCATATGCTGTTCGGCTCAACGAGCGGGTCCGGCTCAAGTTCAAGGTCAGTCAGTATCGCAGCCAGTCTCTGTCTCGGTCCGAATTTTTTTGTTAAAAAAACTTTGGACCACCCGATTTCTCCTATGCCCGCCGCAACCGCGGCTATGCGTATGGCCAGAAAAACATCTGGAGCAACACCTCCTTTTCGCAAAGGTTCAACGGGCGCTTGTGCTTCAGGAACGCCTGAATATACAGGAACAGCTTCATATCCATGGTCTTCTATGAAACAGGCGGTCTCATATAACGGCATCTGAAGAAAATAGGTATTTAGAAGTCCCGAATAATCAAAATAGGTATAATTCGGCCAGTACGTCCCTTCTTCTATTCCTCTCCATCCGCCGCGCACGATACGCCTGCCAACAACTATCACTGACTTCGCTTCGGGAAAGATACTTGCCGGGTCCATCCTTACCGGGGCATCCTTGAACCTCTCTATGTTTGCAACTCCGAAAAGGTCCAGCCCCCGTGATAGTGCATATTCCTTTATCTGCCCTTTGGAAGGTTTCCTGTTCATCATTTATCCTCGCTAAAATTTGTAAGGGTCCATTTCGGTTTTTACTTTCCACGCATCTCTCAGGCGAAACGGCAGTTCAAACCTGTTTTTGACGCGTCCGCCTTTTTCCAGGGCATCCGCGCAGCTTCTGATACAGAAAGACGCAAGCCTGTCGGGTTTGCCTGCGGGATGATAGCGGTTGGGCATGGCGCCGTTTTTACAGGAAGCGCATTTTCCCCTGTAATCTATCTCCGCCACTGTCATTTTTTTCCCCGCAACAAGAATTTCTCTTCCCCCTTTTATCGCTTCGAGCGGACAAAAACCGCTGCACCCTTCATCATGGAGGCATATCTTCCAGGACAGAAGCGGGTCGGGATCAATCTCAGCGTCTGTAAGTATCATCTGGAAGCGCTGGCGCGGACCGAATTCAGGAGTAAGAACAACTCCGCAAAATCCTATTTCTCCCACCCCCGCCCTGACCGCTGCGTCGTCAAAATCCAGCATGATGTTGGGAGCAGGATTCCCCTTTCTGACGGATATGCCCATGGGCGGAACCTCGGGTGGAAGGTTCTGCAAAGGCACAGCTTCCCATCCGCTGTCCTCAAGAAATTCCGAAAGAAGAAAGGTTGTCATGGCTATGAACCTGTTGTCCAGCCAGTCATAGCCGAACATCGAGTAATTACAGAAGTTGGTACCCTCCTCAACCCCTCTCAGCGTTCCCCTGGTGATGCGCCTTCCGATAATCACCACGGACTTCGTTTCGGGGAAAATTGAACGCGGATGTTTTTCGGGAGGAAGTTCATCAAACCTTTCAACGTTCGCAATCCCTGCTATATCGGCACCTGCCTGTTTGGCGTATTCCTTAATTCTTTTCTTATTCACGATTTTCCCCCTTTTTCAGGACAGATCCTTATGCATTCTTCACAAATGTTGGCGTGCCTCTTCTGTACACCCCACTCTATTTTATTAATCGCCATCAAAATTTCTTCCGCTTCCCTTTTCCCCGGAACGGGAATATCTGTTTTCAGACCGTAGTATTGCGGGCCTTCCTTCCCGCTCATTGCGTATCTTTTCGCCCAGTCGCATGCGAAACAGTCAACCGAAGGAATATAAAAGGTTGTTTGCTCAATCTTCAATTCTGCAGTTTTATTTTTGAGAGCCGTTGTCGGACAGTGAGATATGCAGGGTTTTTTACATGCTTCACAGGCATAGTTACCCGTATACAGAGTTTCATTGTCCAGAGGGCAGTCGGTAACAACGGCAATAAATCTCTGACGCACCCCGTATTTTTCCGTGATCGGACAGCCGTGCAAACCCGGGTATGCAAGACCAGCCAGCATCGCGGGATAAAGATTCGCTTTCATGTCGGGCAGTCCTTCGCGTGAGCGCGAATTCATCATCACCCTTGAGGCCAACCCGGTAAGGTCGGTGGCAAAAATTGCCCTGTATCTCTGGCAATTAAGGTATTGTACGACCTTCAAGGCAATATTCGTTATATTCATTGCTTCCTCTTTGCGATAGCTTTGCTTATTTTTTCGGCAGTTTCTCCCATCTTTTCAAGCACTTTTTTCCTGTGTTCCCCCTTGAACCTGTATGCGGGCAGGAAAAGTCCGAGAGCCGCAATCACGCTCTCATGTTGTTTAATGGGAAAAGCAATCCCGACAACATCCTTCCTTGTGGTTCTCAGAACCATGCCCTGTTTTCTTATGGTCTGAAGAGAATCCCTCAGTTTTTTTGCCGTTACCGCCTCAGGCCAGGAGTTTTTATCGGGCAATCCTCTGCCGGCTATGAAACTCTCAAGTTCGGATTGAGACAAAAAAGCGAGAAGCAGGCGGCCTGTAGCTGTATTATAAATGTTGTCCTGAAGTAAGAATTCGTTTTTTATATTCAGTACATTATCTCCTTCAACCTGCAGAAGGATAGACCTTTTACCCTTATGAAGCGTTGCGATAAGAAAAGTTTCATGAACATCAGAGGCAAGGCGTGTGACAAACGGTTCAGAGTCCCTTACAATATCCTTTCGGTAGGGACCATTCCTGGCAAGATAATATACTCGCGGACCAAGGATGTATCCTTTTTTCCTGTCAACCTGCTCCAGGAAATTGTACTCGCACAACGTCTTAAGTATATTGGCGCACGTCCCCGGATTGAGTGCGCTGTGCCCGGCTATTGCGCCCAGGTTCTTCGGATTTTCCGGTTCTTCTGCAACAAAATCAAGTATCTTGAATGCCCTTTCCAGGACCTGTATCATGCTCCTCCTTTATTTTATAATATGGAATTCTATTTTATATTATTATATTATCAAAAATAAGAAATGTCAAAAGGTAAAATAAAAACAAACCATTATTTATTGATATATGCATAACTAATGTCACAACATCAAAACCTCTTTCCAGTTTGTCATTGCGAACGTTTTTTGTGCGGCAATCTCTCATAAGGTTGAGATTGCCACGCACAAGGCGCTCGCAACGACAAAAAACGTCGGATTGCCACGTCGCACACCCCGCTCCTCGCAATGACAACCATAGGATATTACTTACGCAATCCTCAATAATATTGGTAAAAGGCTCAGGAATATAGTATAATCA
>Ga0136653_10000539_pt1 | contig 19887 bp, 25 predicted proteins | sample LakKivw275mmetaG_FD_94866 | JGI IMG/M metagenome (GOLD analysis project Ga0136653, IMG submission 94866) | Anoxic lake water microbial communities from Lake Kivu, Rwanda to study Microbial Dark Matter (Phase II) - Lake Kivu water 275m metaG... | ecosystem: Environmental > Aquatic > Freshwater >...
CGGTTTCTACTTTACAGGCCAGCGCCGCCGCAACAGTGACATATTCATCATTCTCTTCGGTCTATCCTCGATCTACTTTGCCGCATCATTGGTAAGGCTCTCTCTGATACTTGCGCCGGCGCTTGCGCTTCTGGCAGGGATCACCGTAACGGAGCTGGCCACACCGGCTGTTGATGTCATAAGGGAGGCCGTCATCTTCCCGAAGAAGAAGATCCGCTTCACCACAAGGGTCGGAAGAGAGTTCGGTGTTGCCATACTGCTCGTTCTGCTCCTGATAATAACACCAACATTCAGCAACGCCGTCCGCGCGGCATATGCCCCAGCGACAATAGTCACATCAAGCCTTCCCACAGTCAGGCAGTCACCTCAGGACTGGCTTGAAGCTCTGACTTGGATGAGAGACAACCTCGGCGATGATGCTGTTGTCTTCTCCTGGTGGGACTATGGCTACTGGATAACAGCTGTCGGTAACAAGCACTCCCTAGCAGACAACGGAACAATGAACACGACACAGATATCGGTCATCGGTAGGACCTTCCTATCTGACACTGACAAGGCACTGCCCACGCTCAAGAGATACAACGTCAGCCATGTGGCTATACTTGTAACCTGGTACGTGCAGGATAACACCGTTCATTTCTACGGGTACGGCGAGGACAGCAAATGGTACTGGATGGCCAGAATAAGCAACGGTTCAACACTAGACGGTGAGAAGGTGAACTACTACAGCCGAAGAGTCGGCGAGGGCGAGAAGGCCTACACAGTATATGATCGAGTCTTGGCCGTCGCTGACAAGATAGTCTCAAACAAGACGATAGTGGATAACGTGGGGGTCTCGAACTCGACATTGCTTGGGCTGGTGATGGCCGGCGCATACTCCAGGGAACAGGGTAACGAGTTCTTCACGCCCGCCTTTGTCTCATCCAACAAGTTCGTCCTCATCTATCAGGTGAACTACCTGACAAGGACCAATCTGGCACTCAACCTGGGAATGTTGAACATGAGTTTTCCAGAGAAGGTCGCGATCTCAGGAAGCCTTACAGACGAGGAATCCAGACCTCTGGGCAACCGTACGATCCGACTACAGTACTCAGAAGATAACGGAGGCACCTGGCTCACGATCAAAGATGCTCAGACTGTTGACAACGGAAGTTATGGTCATGTCTGGGCTCCTGAGGTGGGGCAGTATCTGGTCAGGGCACACTGGGATGGCCTCGCTGGCAAGTACGCCTCAGCGGCAAGCCCCGTGCAGGAGCTGAGTGTTCTGAAGGGCAAGCCGACGGTGAAGTTGTTTGTGGAGCCGACGATTACGAGTCTTGGAAAGAACATAAGCGTAGACGTCAGGATATATCCACAATTGTCTGAGGGGCAGGTCACCTTCGAGATCAGTACTGATAATAGGACATGGACCCCGGCCATAATCGGGCAGCCTGTGCAGGGAGTGTTCACGCCGAAGTGGCTGCCTGAGGCCGCAGGAGTCTACTATGTGCGGGCCTCATGGACAGGGACAGCAGAGTACGAGGCTATGACAAGCCAGATAGTAATAGTGACCGTGGGTGAGATCCCGTAGCAGGCTCCGGGCTCTCTCAGGATATGTAGCTGACGGTCTTCTCTGCAGCTCTGCCTTTCAGTGCGAGATCCATATTCTTCTCAGCCTGACGTATCCTCAACTCGACCTCAACCATCCTGACTATGTCTCGGTCGATGCCTGAGAAGCCCACCTCGACCCCCAAGAGCTTAGCCAAGACCTTAAGAACGCTCTTTGCAGCCCTAGGATCTGGAACGTAACCGACGGTCTCGCCTAGAAGGCATATTGCAGGCAGCCTTCTTGGCTGTGCCAGCCCCAGTATGAGACCTGAGACCCCTACTACCGGTATGCCTGACCTGTTCACGATCACGCCGAGTTCAGTGAGTCTCTTCAATGTGTCTGGGTCTGTCGCTGCGCCGACGACTCTTGCCTCATCCTTGACCTGGGTGCTGTATCCTCCGACGGTAATCATGAGTTTGGCTGAGTACTTTACAGCATAGTCTGTTATGATGTCTGCAATCTCATACTGGCCGGCTGAGGTCTGGGGGTGACAGTCCCCGGTTATCACAACTATCTCTTTTCTCTGGGTCTTGCTTCGCCAGTGATGGAACTCGTTCCGGGGCAGCCTCACCAGGCCGTTCCTGTCCACGAGCGCATAGTATGGGAATAGTGGTGAGTGGAGTGTTGCTATCCTCTTTGCTCTGAGGCTTCTTATGATCTCCCCTGTCACAATCCTGCCCACTGAACCGAGGCCGGGCAGGCCCTCAACGATTATGGGCTCATGAGGCTTGGTCGTTCCCTCTGCTATCGTGGTCTTCATGTCGGTTCAGCTTGGGTATTCTATACCTTGCGTACTTGTCTTGTGGGGAGAACTTGGCTGGGATCGGGCTCTCGGTCTTAATGTCGCATCTGGGGCAGATGTCTTTGAGAGTATACTCCCGGCATCTTGGGCATCTGCGTATTTGCCATCTCAACTCAGCTGGCGTCCCGTTCCTCCCAGGCTTCTTATGGTGTTCACAGCTTGGTTGATGGCTTCCTGAAGTATCGTCTCGGCGTCGTCATAGTCTCGCGCGGTTACCTCGATCTTGTACCTTGGGGCTCCGATCGTGTAGACTGTCACACTGGCACTCTTTGGTACCTTGACCTTTTCTGCGCTGGAGAGAGCTGCCTTAACGTGGTCTACGCCGTCAGGTTTTGTGCTGAATATCTCCACAGTCGCGTCAACATCCGCCTTGTCGATCCTGATCTTTTGCTTGGCGGTCTCGGCCAGCGCGGTAGCCCATTCCGGCTCCATATCGACCTTTGTGAAGGTCTTCTCCCCACCCTCGGCGGACTCCTCAAGAGCATCGAATATGCTAGAGTATTTCGACAGGATCTTGGTCTTGATCCCTTCGATCTTGCTGGGGTCTGCGTGCAGTCTCTCAGCCGCAGCCTTCAGGATCGACTCAGCCTTCCTGCTCTTCTTCCATTCAAGGAGTTTCTCTGTCTTCTCTCTGCCGGTCACTCTTCTAAGTGAGAGATCTATCTGTCCTCTTTGAGGGTTCACTCTGAGGACTTTGAGAACGAGCTTCTGCCCTTCTCTTGCGTGATCCCGTATGTTCCTAACCCAAGTCGTTGATATCTCTGAGATGTGGACCAGCGCTTCTTTGCCAGCGTACTCATCCAGCTTGACGTAGATACCGTAGTCTGTCAGTCGCACTACAGTAGCTATTACGATATCCCCTATCTCCGGATATCCTTGGGCAGAGATCTTCGCACACCTCTAGGTGAGTACCTGAATAACCTCGCCTTTTATTGAGGCCTTTCCACCAGAAGGTTCAGCTAGGGTTTCATCACACACACTGCATTTGATTATGATTGAGCATCTCTCGAACACGGTCTGCTCATTAGAGCATTTAGGACATCTTACCTTGAGAAAGCTGCTCTCAGGCTTGGGTATGATACCTTTCTTAACCATATTCTCATGCCCCTAGCTCCAGCTTTCTCAGCCTGACACCCATTCTTTGGAGCGTGTATCCGCAACCTTTACATCTCAACCTTAGGACCTGTTTCTTCGTCGTCTTTGCTGTGCGCTTCAGTTCAGGCCATTTCTGGCTGCCGTAACCGTGCTTTTCGCGCTCGTGTCTTCTGACTCCGCCAGCCAAGGCTCTTTCTCGGCCTTTCTTATAGACGGATATGGCATGTGGCGTGTGGTGCCCACACTTCGGACAGAACGTATTGAGCTCCTTGGTCATCTTCATTCTTGTACACCGAGCAGAGGCATAGTACAACGTCTAAGCGCGCTATTTATCCATTTTTCCAGAATAGAATGGTATCGGTCTCTGTCTGTATCCTTGCTGCGGTGTCCGATGTTTTCTCAGTACTCCGCCTCTATCTTGACGGCGGCTTTCTGGCGAATAAGTGCTTCAGCGTTCTCTCTGGGGAGTGTTGCGACATCTTCAGGATCGAAAGGACCGTATACTCTCATATCCACCCCGACGATCTTTGGAACACTAGCGGTTAACCTCACCAAGATCTTTCCGGCCTCTTGAGCCGGCCTGATTGTTAAGTCAATACTCTTTCCTTCAAACACTCTCTTCTTGAAGTTCTCATGTTGCTCAATGGCTTGCAGGACTCTCCTGAATAACTCCGCTTCTTCATCCGTGAAGTGTTCTTGATCTATGCTGTGGTTCCCGAGAAGCATTGCCATCAGCTTTTTGAATCTCGCATCCATGATCGAAGATGCCAGCTGCCTTGCTTTCTGAAGTTCCATGCTGAGAAGTCGATATTTCAGTGTCTTCTCGTCCAGCATCCTGAGTTCTTCATTCATCTTCTTTATGTATTGGCTGAGATCTCTGAAGAAACTGGGATCCAGTGGCTGGAATTCCTTGGACTCTAACCTTTCCTTTCGCCAAGCATTGTAGAGTCGATTGTACAAGCTATCTTGCCACCGGGTGGGCTTTTCCTTTGCACATCAGCAGGACAGCCGCTGCTGCTGGCAGAGTCTCCTCTGCGTCTCTGAACGGTCCGTACTCCTTACTACCGATCATGAATCTTGGGGCTTCTTGAATGTGCACAGTCATGTCTCCTTCAAAAGCCACGGCTTGCTTCAGGGGGCTGAAACCTGCAAGTTCTTCTGTCTTGATGCACATCGCCCTAAGACCGGTCTTTCCGTTGAGCGTCTCTGGAAGTCTTATAAGCCTGTGAATATCGGTGGTCACGACAGTATCTATGGCCACAGATTCTAGCGACGCAGCCTTTCTAATGATCAATTGCCAAGTCTGCCTGCCCGCGCCCTCAATGATGCCCCAAGATCGCGTCTCTTTTCCGGGATCAGCCTCATCTCTCAGTCGCACCAATGACTCCATAATGTTGCTCTTCAGGCCCATACTCTTCAGTTCTTCTTCATCTGTCCGCAGCAATATCTGATCTATCCTTCTGGCCATTCTTCCCCGCCAGCCTGGGTCGCTGGGTCTTGGGCCGCCTGTGACTCTGAGTTTCCCGCTCACATCAAACAGTCCCAAGAGGTCTGCCTCCAGTCCTATGCCTGTCATGTAGTCGACTATCTCCCTCCTCTCTTCTGAGCCTAGATCCTTTACCTCTTCTGATTCTATGTGTAGGTGGTAGCCCCTATGTCCCGAGAAGTTGACCTCCATCTTTTCGGGATCTATTCCGAAGTCTTTGTTCAGTAGGTCGATCAACCTAAGGATCTCTTGCTTTGCCTTTTCCAGACAGTCACGGCACATCCATGTGTCTTCCTTGAATCTCTGTCCTCCGCAGCTTGGGCAGTTTAGGGGTGCCGTGCCTTTGCCTGAGGACTTGCATTCGGTACACTGCCATTTGTCATGGGTCTGCTTGCATTCTGTCTCTATGTGATCGGCATCTATGTCGAATATGAGATCTGAACCAGTCCAGCCTTTCCTATCCATTGGCGCCTCAGGGTCACTGTAGTAAGCCGCAGAGTAGTAGACATCTGATGGCACAGTGTTCTCGATGAACCTCCTCAGATCGCTTGTGTTCCTGAATGATCTGTGCCTGATCATAACCCCCTCTGCGAAGATTAGGAAGCCGAATTCTCTCTGTTCCATTGATCGTGGGGGAATGACTGAGTTCTCATTCTTGTTATAGTATTCAGAGAACCTGGATTTGATCATTGATCTCGTTAGCTGTCCCAAGTTCTCCGTATGCTTCATGACGGTCGTCTACTTTTTTCTGCTTCTGCCTATTTAGCTATCCTTCTGGTGTAGGCAGATCTAGCTCTCCTTCACAGGCTTTCTCAGCATTAGCTTCCAGTCTAGCAGGAAGTGTCCGATTCAGTACCGGCAGGTTGACTAGGGAGCTAGGAGGGTTTGACTGGTGGTCTTCTTCTGGATGAGCTTCTCTTTCTCCTGTAGTATGTGAGAGGATGCTTGACTGTCTTGCAGAGTTCATCTGGTTCAATGCAGAGCCCATGTGTCTTCAGTGTGTCGCACTTAGGGGGCGTATACTTTGTCTTGCTGCCTCTGCGACCGCTTATGTGTTCAACTTGGTATCTTGTCTTTCTCTCATCGAAGTCGGATGCTGACTTGAAGAAGTTCAGCACATCATTCTCTGTGGAGCCTACGTTCACAAGGAATGATGTGAGGGTGAATCTTCCGACGTGTGACAGTCTTCCTCCTGAAGATAGAGTGTCCAGGAGCCTCCTTATGCAGGGCGGCATATCATCAACTGATATGTTGAAGGTCTGGGCTATGTCCTGTGGCATGCTTCTGGTTAAGGCAAGTCCCCTTATGGTATTGAGAGTGTCTTGGATGGAGTCAGGAGGGTCTAATGGGGGGCGCTTTGTCTTCTCAAGTATCTTCCTTTGGATCTCTTCTTCAATAAGCCTGGTTGCCTCGTCCTTTGTCAATTGAACGAAGCCGTCTCTTAGGGATCGGTTTGTGAGTTTCCACTTGAGTTCGTTCATGTTTCTGGTGTTGGTTAAGTATTCCCTGAAATGTAGGAGAAACTCGCCTGTCTCTTCCTCGCTCTCATCCAGCGGCTGGATCTTCCATCCGAAGGTTCCCCTCGCGATCCTGAGGATCTTCTCCGCGGGCTCATCCTTCAGTCTCTTGGAGAAGCTCTTTGATTCAGCGACGGCGTATCTTCTCTTGGCGCTCTCACTTTCGACATAGGCCATCAGCATGATGGCTGTTGGGAAGGAGGGGATCTCAATGTTTGGATCCTGTTCTTGAGGTGAGAGTTCAGAAGGGCTTAGCAGCGCCTGTCGGATCCTCTGTTCAGCCCTCCTGAGGATCGCTCTGTAAGGCTCTGTTGTTAAGTCCTCTATCCCTATTCCGAGATTCTTAACGAAGTCACCTGCTTCAGCCGTGAAAGGGTACAGTGCCTTGTCTCTTTCCGAACTCATCGAGTTCTCTTACTCTGCCTCTATTCTGGGAGCTAGATAGTACATGAGCTTTGCCTGCTCCGACATCTCGAACTCGAGCTTCAATGGCATGTTGGTTGAGAACTCTATTGAAGCCACCTCCGAGGTTGCGGAGCCAGCTTTGACCATGGCGCCCAGATAGTTAAGATTGAATGTCGCCGCAGAGGCCTCCTTGACTTCCAGTTCGAGTAGAGCGCCGTCGCTTTTGGCCAGCTCCATGTTCACATTGCTCAGTTCGGAGCTTGCCTTGACGAGGAGCTTATCTTGGCTGGCTTCAAACCTGATATTGTCGCTGACAGTCTCACTGTCCTCGACGATCTCCCTCAAAGTCTCAGACATCATCTTGGCTTTGGCGTTGAAGGACAGTTTGGGAGTTGGGACCTCTTCATCTACAGGCTCAAGTGTGGGCATCGTGAACTTCTTCAGTATCTTTCCCTTCAACGTGAGATTTACCTTCTTGTTCTCTTCGTCATACGCTATCTCAAGGCTCTCCTCGCTCTTGCCCCTTCTGAGGAGTTTGAGCATCGCGGTGAGATTGAGCCTTATGCTTGTGGGCTTGTCGCACTCATACTCCTCAAATGCTGCTTTAGGCCACTCAAAGTCTACCATCGCAACATGGGATGGATCCATAGATCTCAGTTTCAGACCTTCACCGGTGGTGTTGAAGTCGGCTTCCTCGATCAAGGTCGAGATGGCTGACAACAGGTTCCTCCAGATCCTAGAATCATGAACTACTGCTCTGAACATACATATCTCACAGTGACCCTTTTGTTTGCTTGAAGGTGCTCTTTTCAGTTTTGGTCCGGTTATGAGGTCTCACGCCATGTTGATCCGCAGCGTGTGCACCTGAAGAACTGGGTTGATGACTCATCAGCGCCTCGTGTCTGAACGAGCCAGTAGAAAGCCTCTGGGTGACCGCACTTGGGGCAGACCGCTGAGGTCTTGGGGAGCGTCCTTATCTTCTGCTCCTCCCGCCCGATGACCACTATCTTCTCCTTCTCATGCTTTATCTTTGCTACTTCTTTTGCCAGTTTCTTTGTCTCATAGTTGCACTTGGGACAGACGAGGGCTATCCTGTCTTCCTTCTTAGTAGGAACTAAGGTCATTCCACAATTTGGACAGAATTGCATCTTTTCGAGCAACCGTCCGTGCCAATACTTAGAAAGCCACATTTAAGGGTTGCTACAGGTTCTCACAGATCGGATTCTGCATGATCCTTTACAGAATTGTCTCCGGCATCTGTTGGACTATAGTTCTGGCAAGCAGGCGCGCAATCCGTAATGGATCTGGAACTGCACCCTGCAAGGTGAATTTGTTAAGGATTCTTATGGCTTCTTCTCTGTCGATTCCAAGATAGCGGGCAAAGATGGTTTTTCCAGTGTGAAGTTTCAGCTCTTCCCTCTCGCCGTTCTCTCTGTATCTTTTGATCTTCTCTTCGGCCTCGTCCCGAAAATACTCCAGAAGATACCTCTCCAGTCCCTCAGACTCCTCGTATGTAATACAGATCAGAGGGAGCCCAGTGTCTTTGTGGACTCTACCCAGACTTATGATGTTGAACCAGCTGATCACACAGCCATTAAGCAGTATCAAGTTGATATCCTTCCTGGCAAGCTTCTGGTAGAGTTCGATGACGGAGGTTGTGGCGTCAACTCCACCAACAGTTGTTAGTGCAAAAGAGAAACCATCAACTATCAGGTCCGCTCTCATCACGACTCCTGCCAGAACAGACCTCTTGCTCTTGCTCTTGATGAAGCTCTCTGATATTCCGAGCGCCCGGATTCCTCTCTTGTCTATGTGCAGCCTCTGAGTCTGCACAACCATCCCCTCCTTACTAGTAAGCGGTCTTGCTCTAAACCGTAACCTTTATGGTTGCATGAAGGGGACCAAGGTCCTTCAGGGCTGCGCTTGAACTCGCTTAAGAACGAGCCCTAGCAGGTGCGTGAAGCTTTCTTCAGGATCAGGGTAGTCCTTCAGGATGTTGGTCGCCTCCTCAGAGGCCATAAGCTTGTTACGCCAAGCATAGACCAGGAGGGCTTCGACGGCATTCGCAGTATCGTTCCTTCTGGTTCTCTTAGGAAGCAGGCTTCTTAATCCGGATGACTTTGCTGCCTCTGCGAGTATTCGATCGCTGACCTTAACCCCTGTCGGGGTGCCTTTAATCTCGCTCAGTGCCAAGGAATAGATGAAGTTTATGTATGCGTCGCCCAGCCTTGCGAGGCCTCTGTCGGAGATGATCCTTCTAAGTTCGCCCGCATTCATTGTGGCTTTCCTGTAGCTTCCTTGAACTTCAGAAGGAGCTCCTCAGTCCTCTCGGTTATCTTCTTCAGCGCTCGTTCAAGCGCTTTTTCTGGATTAGATTCTTTCTTCGCCTTAATGTAGAGTACAGCCCTCTGCGTAAGTGGATGGGGGGTATCGTATCCGGCCATCTCGACGCTGCGATCCTCCAGAAGGGTGTTTTGCAGAAGGTTGCAGAATGTGTGGCTTTCTCCATCTATCTCGATTCTCAGTTCGCTCCCACTTCTCTTAAGTGTCTTGACTCTCAAGGTTGCTCCTTTCCTATGAGGTAGTCGTCGGCCAGTTTTCTCTTCTCAGTATTGTTGCATCTTTCGCACTTCAATAGTCTTCTTCTTAAGGAGAGTGGATAGCCGCAGTTTGAGCAGTAGGCTTTCAAGACGCCTAGATTGTTGCCCACGGTTGTCAGCCTAATTATGCCATCTGCGGTGCTGGCGATCTTTGCCCTCACCAGATCAAGTGTCTTGCAGACATCGCTCATGCTTCTCTCATATCTTGGACTGGACGCTGATATGTGCAGTAGCCCAGTGAATGGCGTGGGAAGAGTTTTACTCTCGATCTTGATTATGTCTATCACCGCCATCTTCTCTTGGCCGTGAGTGACAACACCGACTACAGTCTTGCCTTCTGATGGCAGGGTTGGAACCACCTTGGGGGTTACGGAAACAACTCTTCTCACCAGGTCTGCCTTGGAACATCCAACGAAGCGTGAATAGATGACACCGTCCAGCTCAAGTGTACCCTCCCCAGCGCTGAACTCTTCTATCACTCCGAGTCTTGATCCTGGAACAACAAATCTCTCTTGGTCGATGTTCCTTTGCGACGTAGAACTTCCACCTAAGTCAGGCTGGGTTTCTCCTCAGCAGCGCGTTCTTCGTTAGTTCTCATGGTCTTCATATAAACCTAGTGAATAAATAAAGATCAGCGGACGCCAGTTCTCTTTCTATTGGATCTTATGATGTAGAGATCGACATCGACATTGTAGGTCTTTCTTTCGTGAAACTCGTATGTTCTAGGTATCTGGAGTTGCATCTCGTAGAGTGCCTCAACCTCGCCACGGTTGTCGCCTACAAGTTTGAGTAGGTAAGGCCTTGTTGACCGCTTATGCAGAGAGTATGTTGTTCTTGCTATCGTGAGAGCCTTAAGCAGGAATTTCCTGTCGGCGTGTCTGGTTCTGGCTCCGAAGGGCGGGTTCATCAAGGCTGTGTCAAATGGCCCTCTGATCGCTTCTATGTCCGAGTTCACCCATTCTATGTTGCACCGGCTCCCGAGGCTCCTAGAGTTCTTCCTCGCCGTTTGGATGGCAGCAGGATCGATGTCGACCCCTGTGACCTCCTTGGCCCCTAGGATGCTTGCTCCGATGGCCAGCCGTCCACTCCCACACCCAAGATCAACTATACTCTTTCCAGCAATGTCTCTGCGGATACTAGATGCGATGAACAGGATCTCGGCAGCGGTGTCTGAAGGAATTGTGTATTGCTCCAGCCTAAGCTTGGGTTGTGGGTGAGCAATCAGTCTTTGAAGGATTATCTCAAGGGCTCTTCTTCGAATCATCGGATCGCTGTTTTTTCCCTTCGGGCTTTTGACCATCTAGAGGAAACCTTGTTCAAGTAGGTTCTTCCATTCCATCTCTCCGATCGCCACGAGAGCTTCCCTCGGGGACAAGATCGGTTTAGCGAACCTATCAGCATCATCTAATGAGAGTCTCGAACAGGCTGTGTTGACGAAGACCTGCACCTCCTCAAAGTTCAGGAGAAGATCAGGTGCAACCTCGTCCGCAACGATTGTGCACACAGTCCTACCTCGGGCTGAGAGCTGTCTTTTTACCTCGGCCGCTCCAGCAGGGTTGTACTGGCCAGTCTTCGTGCCAAGTATGATCCCGAAGTTCTTTGCTTCCTTGGCCTGATCTATGGCTGCGTAGCGGCGTAGGATGATCCTTTCCCTCTCTTTGCTCATGTCAGTCACTCGGTTTGAGTAGGGGTCTGCCAATACAACTGGCTTGCTGACTGCAAATGAAGCTCCCAAACCGTGAAACTTGCTTCCTATTATCAGAAAAGACTCAACCTCATCAGCTATGATCTTAAGGGGGGTGTAATCACACCCGATTATCTGTCCGTCGTGAATGTTGTGGCCGCCCTTGGGTGCGATTACTGCTCGTATTCCTCGGGTGGTCAGCTGCTCCTTGGCAGTCTTGAGAACATCCAGGTGCTGAACGGTTGTGGCAACACCTACTCTCCTCCAGCGTGCGACCTCATCTGCTGCTTCTTTTAGGAGTGGAGCCAGATCTTGATCAGATCTGGCGTCCAGAAAGATTATGGGGGTATTGTCTGTTGGGGTGAATTGCGTGTGGCCATAATGTGCGATCAAGTCAGCATGCAGCAGCCTTGCCTGTTCAGAGGCTATGTCGCATGCGCCGTAACATGGGCTGGAAGACAGAAAGGTCTCTGCAGAAGTCCTGCTCTCGATCATGCTTGATAGAGAAGCTGCTTGAGGCTTGAGTCCGTCAGGAACCTGAATTAGGATCCTTCGTGCTTTACGCCTTACAATCTCATCAACAAGACGGTCTATCTCAAGGTTGTAGGACGGATTCAAGACTGAAACTTTCAGATCCTCTTAGTTAGTCTTGATCATCAAGGGCTTTCACAGCGATGACGCAGATCCTTGGGGGGAATGCCTAGGCCTCTATCTGCTTGGGGGCCTCTCTGATTCTTGCAGCGACCACTCTGCAAGCCATCGGCAGCTTCTTGGAACATTCAGCCAGCGCCTCCTGGGCAAGTTTCAGGTTACTCTCATTCACATAGACATCTATCAGTTCTTGATCTGTCTTCACCCTCGCTGCTCGACTTGTAGGCTTGCCGAAGGCTCTCCTCATTCCTTCCTGTAACCTATCTGCTCCAGCTGTGGCTATCATCTTGTTCTCTCTCAGCACTATGTGGGGGTAGACTCGGACATGTAGTACATATCCCAACTCTCCAAGCTTGTCTGTCAGGATCTTGTTGGCAGAGATCCTTGCAGCCTCCAGAGCATTGTGGCGCACTTGCACGTAGGCTTGAGAGATCAGTGTCACTTTGTATTCAAAGGTCCCTTTGGTCTCTCCCATTACGAACTTGGATATCTTGGTTGCTGGCTGACCGTGGATGTACTCGACTCGAGTGTACGGTTGGCCTCTTGGTGTTCTGTAGTTTCTGCCCTTCATCTTGCTCCCCGCTTGTCAAGATTGGCTGGCCAGTCTTATTTAAACATCCACGCGGAGATCCCTTTTCGGTTACGACGTTTGCTCTCGGTTCGCCTTATCTGATCCTCTCGGCGGCTCTACGCATGACACCAACGATCAAGCTGGCTTCTCTCTTTGATATTAGGCTGCGTGATATCACGTTGTTCAGCGCCCTCTTGGCAAGCGGGATTCTATGCTGTGGCAGGCAGACTCTTATGGTCAGTTCCTCGAACATCTTGAGAAGCATCTCTCGACTCTCTTTGCTTGCTCTCTCGGAGTGTACCAGTCCTTTGCCTTGCGTTGTTCGTAGCTCGTAGAGCGTTACTGCTACTGCCATAGCAACGTTGAGAGTCCTGTAGCTTCTGCTCGTAGGTATTGTTACCACCAGATCGCACTTCATGATCTCATCATTCGTGAGGCCTTTGCTTTCTCTTCCGAAGAGTAGAGCGGCTCTGCCCTTCGTGCTGGCAGTCTTGCTAGCGAACTCCCTCAGGTCCAGCGATCGTCGGCCAAGATTTGATGGGCTCCTTCCAACTATCGCCGTGGTAGCGACTACGTAGTTACAACTCCTAAATGCGTCTTCTAGGTTTGAAGTCGCCTTCGCCCTGGCCAGAAGGTCCTTGGCGTGACTGGCTAGCGCTCTTGCTTGAAAGCCGAGTTCGGCTTTCGGGTTCACCAGCCAGAGGTCGCTGTATCCGAAGTTCTTCATTGCACGGGCGATGAGGCCTATGTTTCCTTCATGTTCGGGTTCTACAAGGACAACACGGATCTCCAATGGTTCTCACGTGCAGCAAGTTGAGATTTGTGCTCAGGCTGACAGGAGGGGAGCCAGTTCTCTCGTAAGTCTCTCGAATTCTTCTACCGAGACTTGATAGACTCTCTTGTCTGGAATATCCAGATCAGAGATCTCCTTCGGGAGTGGGTGTAATCTCTGTTGAATGTAGTGTTTCAGTGAGCTTCGCAGTCTTCTTCTCCTTTGAGTAAAGAGGCCTCTAACGAGGTCCGTGAACAACTCCTCATCGATCGGCTGGGGGGATTCTTTGGGTGTGATCTTTACTATTGCCGAGTCAACCTTGGGCCTCGGCCTGAAGGACTCCCTTGATATGTGTTCTAAGATCTCTGCTCGAGCCTTGTGAGCAACCATAACGGACAGTCTGCCGTATTCTCGGCTATCAGGCTTCGCCACGAGTCGCTCAGCGAACTCTTTCTGAAGCGCCAGAACTATAATGCTGTATTTCCTTCCCAGCAGCAGGAAGAGCAGTCTGGAAGAGATGTTGTATGGGGGCGTCGATACAACCTTATCATACTCAGGTAGAGAAATTTTCAGTATATCGCCTTCAACTATCTCTGTCTTGGGACTGTTCTGAAGTCTTTCTCGGAGGAACTTGGCCAGTTCAGGGTCTTTCTCTACGGCTATGATCTTCTTTGCCTTGGTCTGAAGGAGTTCTGTGAGTGTTCCCAGGCCGGGACCTACTTCAAGTACCACATCGTCTTGTGTTATACTTGCGTACGAGACGATTCTCTCAAGTACTCTCTTGTCTGTTAGGAAGTTCTGGCCAAGCCTCTTCTTAGGTACAAACGAGTATGGCAGGCCCCTTCTGTACATTAGGTCGACCTTATGAACAGTCGGTACTTCGATTCCCCGGTAAGTTCTTCTATAATCCTTTTTGAGATGATCCTTGCAGGGTCAGGTGTCCCAGCTCTCGCTTGGATATCGGTGAAGCTCTCGAACGGCTTCTTCTCTCTCGTATCGATGATATGCCACATTGATTTCTTCCCAATTCCTGGCAGCAGGTCCAGGGCGTGCATTCGGGGAGTTATTGGCTGAGATCTATTGAAGAAATCAACAAAGTGGCTTTCACGTTTCTTCACAAGCTCTTCAACCATGACCGGTAGCTCTACCTTGGATGTGGCCGTCAGCTCGTCATAGTTTATTCTTCCTATAATCCTCTCCACCTTGTCACGCTTGTCTTTCCCAACGTACAGTCTCTCATGAAGAGCTGCAGCGACGCCCGGTTTGAGTTCCAACTCAAGCAATGTGAAGTGGTCCTCTCCGACTACTTGGACCGTTGGCGCAGCTATGTGTCTATGTCGGTCCAAACTATTCCTGCCAGTTGGAAGGAAGTCAAGCACGTAGGCATGCTCTTCATAGGTTCTCTTTACGGAGACATCATACTCAAGATCCCTATTCTCCAGCCTCCTCTCTCCGTAGTATCTCATAGGAATTGACATTCCCTCTGTCTCCCACAGCCTGGATTACTCGAGGTAACTTCAAGATCTAAAGAAGAGAGTCTTCTGTCTATGCCACGCATGGCAGCGGTTACTGTAGGAGAGCAAGTTCAATAGTGCTACTTCCGATGGCTAAAATATGCTCCCCCTTAAGAAAAGGTTTTCCTTAGACTTGATTCAGCTGATCGGAGAAGTGAGGCTCAAAATACCGTCTATGCTGCCTTGAGCTGCGGAGACTCTTGGATTGAATAGCTCCAGATCTTCCTCAGGCACTCCCAGCGCTTCTGGTCAGATCATTTACCTTCCTATATTTCCTCAACACACGCCGTTTAAGCTCGGTTCCGCACACCTCGCATCTGCGCTCAAGATAGCTGTAAGGGTATCTTCTGAAGCATGCGGGACAGTAGAGTGACCAGTTGAACTCGTATGTTATTCCAAAAGTTGCAAGTGAGGTGTAGCCGAGCCCTAGGTGTTCTGCAACATTCTGTATTGCGTAGTCGTCGCTCACTATTATCGGGTTCATGCCGTCCATTCTCAAGTCGAGTCCCAGAGCGAGAATCTGAAGGTCAGCTCTTGAGAGCGCGCCCTTTTCCCCGAGTTTCAGTGAGGCCTTCCTCACGGCCTCGTATGATAATCGTTGAGGCGATCTAACTGAGAGGGAACTGTTGTCTCTGGATGTTGTGAAGCGCAGGGCTGCCATGCTCCTAGGAGGCAACTCACGCTCAACCTCAGGAACAGAATATACCTCGCCCTTGATCATGGAAGGGTTAACGCCCATCACCAAGGCTGAGGTGTCAAGTATGTAGGCGCTCATCTTTTCTCGCGCTCCGCCCGTGCCGGGCGGGCCAGGCTTCGGCTCAGGAAGGATGAGTTCAACCTGACAAAGACCGCCTTATTCTCGGATTTCCTGATGGTGATGGAGCTTTCAGGCGGCAGCTGCTTGGTATAGCGTCCGTCAACAGTCATAACAGCCCTCACCTTTGGGTCAGCCAGTCTGATCTGCAGGTTGCCCAATGAAGAGAGCACGAGTGAGCGAACGTAGTCTGAGGGACAGATGAATACAAGCGTGAAAGCCTCCAGAGAGGTCTCTAGTATCGGCCCGCCGGCTGATAGCGCATGGGCTGTGGAGCCTGTGGGTGTGGCAACTATGAGTCCGTCAGCTCTCTGCTCGACGAGCCCCCGATCACCATGTCGCACCTCAAACTGGAGCATCTTCCATGAGGTTGCAGGAGTTATCAGTGCCTCATTCAGGCCCTCGGTTAACATCTTGCCTTCAAAGTACACTGAGAGTTTGGTGTGTTCCTCAAGTCGGTGTCTTCCACTCAGGCACTCTCCCAGAGCCTTCAGTGCATTCTCAGGCTCGACCTCTGTCAAGTATCCGCGTCTTCCCATGTTGACGGCCAGTATCGGTGTCTGGGGCTTCTGGATGCTCATACTAGTCTTGAGAACCGTTCCGTCTCCACCGACGGTCACTATAAGGTCAGCGTCCATCTGGGAAAGAGATACTCCACCCTCGATGTTCTTCAATCGTGAGAACTCGATCTCTGGGAGGACATTGACTCTCCTAGATTTCAGATAGCGATAGAGGCTCATCGCAACTCCCAGAGCCTCATCACTGTCCAGACGTGGAACGATCCCGACATTCCTGAACAAAGACCACACCTTCAGGTCTGAGGAGAGCTAGCAGTTATAGGTACTTCTCTGAGCTTAAGATGTTATGTTCAGAACCCAGTAAGTCTTTTAGCCTCTTCGAGTGTAGAGTGAGGTCACATCTTGAGGAGATCCTGATGAGTAAACCCGTGGACGTAGGAAGCATAAGGGTCGGCCAGTACATCCTCATAGACAATGAACCGTGCCGAATAGTTGAGTACGAGAAGAGCAAGCCTGGCAAACATGGAGCCGCTAAGGCGAGGATAGTGGCCATAGGCCTCTTCACTGAGCAGAAGAAGAATGTCATAAGCCCTGTCGACGCGAAGATAGAGGTGCCGATCATAGAGAAGAGAAGCGGTCAAGTGATAGCCCTTATGGGAGAGTCGATCCAAATAATGGATCTAGAGACCTACGAGACCTTCGAGACACCTCTGCCTAAAGAGGAGGATCTCAAATCCAAGCTTAATTCCGGAGTGGAAGTCGAGTACTGGAAGATGTCGGGTGGAATCAAGATAATAAGAACGAAGTGATCTCTGGGGCAGACCACCTAGAGTTTTGCTGTCAAGGTTGAAGAGAGATGCCCCATGTACGACACATGAAGATCAGGCGTGGCATGCGACTCACAGACATAACAAGAGAGATGAGTAAGGCCGGCGTCTTGGGCGCCGGCAGATTCGCCCGAGCCGTCGCGATAACCCAAGAGATCTTCAAAAGAGACTACACATGCTTTCTCGCGCTTGCCGGGCCGATGGTGGCCGGCGGCCTCAGACAGATAATCCGCGACCTAGTTTATCATGAGTACATAGACACAGTTGTCTCGACAGGCGCCAACATCACGCACGATATCATAGAAGCCCTAGGTTACCGACATACCATTGGAACAACAACAGCAGACGACGCCTCCCTGAGAGAAAAAGGAGTAGGAAGAATATACGACATTAACGTCAGCATGAAGGCCTTCGCAGGACTTGAGAGGTGGACTCACAAGTTTCTCGACAAGATGCCTGAAAGATTGAGAAAGGATGTGGCTGGGTATGAGCTCCTCTGGGAGATCGGGAAACATCTGAATGATGAGAACTCGATTCTGCGCACAGCATACAGGAAGAAGGTGCCCATAATCTGCCCAGGCATTCAAGACTCCATGCTGGGAATGAATCTCTGGACATACAGTACACTGAAGACCCTGAAGATAGACCAGTTGAAAGACCTCACCAAGCTCAGTGAGATCGTATTCGAGGCAAGGAAGGCCGGTGCGATAATAATCGGTGGAGGGCTGCCCAAACACCATCTCCTGGTAGCGAACACCCTGAGAGGAGGAGTTGACGCTGCGATCCAGATAACGATGGATAGGCCTGAGGCAGGAGGCCTCAGCGGTGCCCCGCTGGAGGAGGCCATAAGCTGGCGGAAAATACGCAGCGAGAAGAAGATCACCACCCTGATCGGAGATGCCACGATACTGTTTCCCTTAATAGTGGCTGCTGCACTGGAGGATCAAAAAGCCTAAGAGACCATCAACATCCGAAGAAGGTTAGGCGTATTCATTGAGTGCACTTGAGAGCCTAGGGAAATCCCTCGGCGACGCTGTTAAGAAGCTCCTGCGACTGCCAATCGTTGATGAGAAGGCTGTCAAAGAACTTGTCAAGGATCTCCAGCGGATCCTCCTGGCAGCAGACGTTAATGTGAATCTTGTCCTGCAGATATCAAAGAACGTTGAAGATAGATCCCTGAACGAGGCTCTGCCTTCAGGTGTCTCTCGAAGAGAACATGTCATAAAGGTTCTCTACGAGGAGATCACCAGATTCTTGGGCGAGAAGCCCGCAAAGACCTCTCTTGAGCCACAGAAGACAACCACCATGATGCTTGTCGGCATACAGGGAAGCGGAAAGACGACAGGCGCGGTCAAGCTCGCAAGGTTCTATCAGAAGCGTGGACTCAGAGTGGCCATAGTATGTACAGATACATTCAGGCCCGGCGCCTTTGAACAGCTCAAGCAACTAGCCGATAAAGTCGGCATACCAACCTTCGGATTAAAAGACGAGAAGAAACCTGAGAGAGTAGCTCGGGAGGGCTTGGAGAACTTCCGCAAACAAGGCTTCGATCTCGTAGTAGTCGATACTGCGGGGCGACACAAGAATGAGAAGGATCTCATGGAGGAGATGCGCAGACTCTCAGGGGCGGTAAAGCCTGACGAGGTCATGCTTGTCATAGATGGAACGATCGGTCAGCAGGCAGCTACCCAAGCCGCAGCATTCAACCAGTCAACCCCTGTAGGCTCCATATATGTGACTAAGCTCGACGGCTCAGCCAAGGGCGGCGGGGCCCTCTCAGCCGTTGCAGCAACAGGCTCGAAGATAAAATTCATCGGAACAGGCGAGAAGATCGAGGATATCGAGCAGTTTGTGCCCGCAAGCTTCGTTGGAAGACTCATGGGGATGGGGGATATTCAAGGCCTTGTTGAGCGGGTCAGAGAGGCTGAACTCAGCATTCCAAGAGGCAAGACCAAAGACATCCTCCACGGCAGGTTTACACTGAAAGACATGTATGATCAGATGGAAGCCGTCAGGAAGATGGGTCCTCTCAAGAAGATCTGGAGCATGATCCCCGGTGGCTACAGCCTCCCCGAGGATATGGCTGATGTTGCAGAGAAGAAGCTCGACTCTTGGAGAGTAATAATTCAATCAATGTGTAAGGAAGAGATCGAGACCCCTAAGATCATAGACTCCTCAAGAACCCGACGTATAGCGAAGGGATCAGGCAGAAGTGAGAAGGACGTCAAGGAGATGCTCAACCAGTATGGGGCTATGAGGAAGATGATGAAGTCCATGAGAAGGCAGCAATCCACGCTGCTGAGGAAGCTGCCCTTCTCAGCATAGAGGGACCTCGAAGAATTGTTTATAAGATGAACCAGTCAGAAGGGTTGGAGTTCCACCCCACAGTAATAACGCTGGAGATGAATCGACCATGGTGAGGAAGTCCAAAGGCTACCGTTCATCAACAAGATCGCTCTTCAGAAAGAAACCGCGGCAGAGAGGCAAGATAGGTCTGAGCAGGCTTCTCCAACCCTACAAGGCAGGCGATAGAGTGATAGTGAAGGTGGAACCCAGCATCCACAAAGGTATGCCGCATAAGAGGTTCCATGGAAGGGTTGGGGTAGTGAAGGAGAGGCGAGGTAGAAGTTACGTTGTGACCGTGGCCATGGGAGGCCAGGAGAGACAGGTCATAGCACGGCCTGAGCACCTCGAACTGTTCAAGGGTTGAACTTCATGCCTAGGAAGGTCCTTGATCGCACTGAGGTCACTGTAGCCGAGGCAAAGAGGGTCCTTGAGCGTGCAGAGGAAGGGGAGCTGGGGGAGTTCCAGCGGAGAGTACAAGAGTACACTCAGAAGTTCTACAAGCTGAAGGCAGACAAGGCCCGCAGACTCACCAACGAGTTAACCTCTAACTTTGATGTCGAGAGGAAAGAGGCCGTCCAAGTTGTGAACTGCATGCCTAGGACTCTGGGAGAACTAAGATCCACACTCTCAACCAAGGGCAAAGTTATCACAACAGATCAGCTGCAAGCGATGCTCAAGATAGTAGAGAAATTCAGAG